>Ga0265797_10006836_pt1 | contig 15913 bp, 6 predicted proteins | sample P2T30metagenome_FD_192433 | JGI IMG/M metagenome (GOLD analysis project Ga0265797, IMG submission 192433) | Plant litter microbial communities from East Loma Ridge, Irvine, California - P2 T30 | ecosystem: Environmental > Terrestrial > Plant litter > Unclassified | place: USA: California... | reverse complement strand
GGGTAGAAGCCGGGATATTAAACGCGTAAGCACACTTTCGAATCGAGGTATATTCGCCGTTACGGTACGCCGCTAGGGCGGTAGTAAGCGTATCTTCGGAATAGGTAGGCATAATAAAGAAGAAAGTAAGAATATCGCGTAGAAAATTCGTCTAAACGCGAAACTAGCGCGCGGGACTGTCCGAACTCCCGTACTATCCGAACTCCCCTACAATGACGTTAAGATTAAAGCTAGTAATAGGTAAATAGTCTAAATAGTAGTAGCTATAAAAAAGATAGTAGTAGTAGTAGTAGTGGTAGTAGTGGTAGTAGTAGTAGTAGTAGTAGTAGTAGTAGTAGTGATAAGTTTAGCGTTTTAGATTACTATATCTAACTATAAGTTAAAGAATAAAGAATTTAAGAGTAGTGTTATTAGCATTAGTAGTATAGCTACTACTTTAAGATTAGAAGTTAAGAAAAGAAAGTAGAACTTAGTACTAAGTAATATACCTATATTATTAGCTATTATAATAATATTATAGATATTAGTTATTTACTAGGTATAGAGTAATAGATAGCGATTAATTAAGACTATAAATAGTATCTAAAGAAATCAAGTCGATTTCTCTAAATGTTACCGGATATATATATACCTGTTACCGGAGCTTAGATAGACATAAGGTTTAGCGGGCACGTGACGGCTATGCTAGCTAGCGTAGCTAGCATACCTACGGCCCCCTCTTAGCGCGTAGCCTGCGTACTTCGTACGAGGCTTAGGCGCCCCGATTGCTAAGAGGCAGCAATCAGTTCTGTCCTTAGCTAATTGTTTAGTAGAGGTGTTCTATACGCTGCGAGATACCTTTTAGATAGGCTATCCTATATCACTTAGATAGAAGTTAAAGAATTAGATTTCTTTAGTAAGATCTCTTATTAATAAGAGAATAATAGAGTACCTTAACTTTAGTTATTAAGTAATTACCTTTAGAAAAGTCTCTTCTTTAATAGTTAAGAATATCTCTATGATTTATATAATTTAGAGTAGGAAGTTAAAGTTAAAAGCTACTAAAAATAAATTAAAATAGAATATTAAATATATAAGTATAGTTTCGAACTAACCTATACTTATTAGTATAGGATACTACTAGGATAGTAGTTAGTATATCTTTAGAATAAATAAAGATAATAAATAAGAAAGAAAGAATATTATATAGAAAACTTATTTATATACGAAAACAGTATATAAGACTATCTAACTTCTAAGTATATCCGACTTCTAGGTTATTAATGTTACGAATAACAATAATAGATATATAGAATATATTATAAGTAGCTAGATTTTTTATAATATAAGTATTAGTATTCTAATATAAGTATATTATATAAAAGATCAAAAAGTTAATAAGAATTATATATTAAAGTGATCTGCTTCTAGTACTAATCCGCTTCTTATATATTAACGTTAGACGATAACGTGTCGCTAAAAGCACTTATCATTATATGGTCACCTAATATAGAAAGAGTATAGAACCTAGATCTCTAGCTATATCTTTCGAACAACTGTCTAAGGAGAAGTAAATCACATCGACATTCCTGAAACGACGTTCACCAATCTCTTTAAGAGACCATTTCCGCGCCCAGCTTCAACATACACTATGCGCTGCTCTGTGTTCAACGCAAAAGTCTCGTGATTGACGGCACTGTCGAAAGATTCACCGTAGTGCTTCATTTTCTTCAGCTCCTCAATTGTTTTGTTAATGACTGTTTCACTGATAATTGCATCTTGGAGCATGTTGAGATTGTCTTCGTATGTCTTCTTCTGCCGCTCGAGCTCCTGAACAGTTTCGTTGTTTCCACGTTTTCTCGCCTCGTGTATGCAATCATTCAGGTAGCTGGCGGTTGCATCGTTGTATCTGGACCCTTCTGGAAGCATAGCGTTTCTGAAGAGGTAGTGCTCGAATCTTGCCCGTGCGATCTGCAGTTGGTCTCCTTCTTGGTGGATTTCTTCCATCGCTTTTACTGCGTTTTCCATCCTTGATGTGACTGCGTCTTCCCTCTCTTTGTTTGTCTCAAGCTCTCTGAAGTAAAAGTCTTTCTTCTGGTTGTCAATTGGTTTCTTCTCACGAACCATCTCGTAGGACATCCTCACGTGCTCTGTCCAATCATGCCCGCATGAACGACAGTTGCCATAATGGAACAAAAGGCCCTTCCTGAAGGCATAGCACCCTTTCACTGCTTCATGTCCCTTGATATCGTCGGGTGAGTTTACATCGCAACGATCGTGGCAAGCTTTCTTCCTGTCGCAAGGATGGTGGGAACAGACAATGCGTGGAGTCGGCAGATCTTTCCTCGCGAGCGTAAAGATGGGAATCTGGAGCTCGTTGAGCTTCTCACTGAAGTTGGTGTCGTTGGTCTTCAGTTGGGATAGATCCCTTCTGATACCTTCCAGGTTCCTCTGTGACTCTTCCATAGTAGAGGCAATTTTAGTCAGGGGCTTGGGCATGCCTCTGAGCAAGTCGCGTGTTCTTTTCAAGCAAAGCGTTTTGCCAACCTCATGAACTGGCACCCGGTCAAGTTTCTCAATGAGCTCATAGATTTGATCGGAAGATCTTTTCCACATGGCATCGTATCTCCGTTTCCCAGGCAATTGATAGCCAAGCTGCTTACACGCAGCGAGATATCTGAAGGGCTCTGCTTCGAACATAAACTGATTATCGTCGTGGGGGACGATTGAGATGTTCAGTTCTTTCAGCGTGCTAGTGAGTGCAATCTGAACATCATTCCATCTCCAGTGGGTTGAGTTCGCGCTGGGGTAGCCGAAGAGGACATTTTCGGACGCATCGACATGAATACTTGATAGCAATTCTGTCATATAGTGCTTGAAGTTCGGGGTGACACGATGTTGGACTATCGGCAACAGAATCATGATCCCGCTGAGTTTGTCCACAGATTCCAGTGTCTCAAGGATGTCGTGAATATTCCTCTGGTCCTGTCCAATGTCTTTCGTGTCGCACATCCCGGGTGTATCAATGATACGAAGTATCGCGGCTCCTATGGAAAAGTTGTAGATCCTGGACCTCGACGTCGCCGATTGACCGGCCCTCGAGAACTGTTCGGCTTCTGTTTCGTCACCCACGGTGATGATATGGCTTGTGTTTTTTCTGCGTTTCTTCTTGCCATTCACCATCACGTAATTTTCTTCCTGTGACTCATCTGCAAGCTCTCCGTAATCAAAATGGGTCGGTATCTTATATCGAAGCGGTCCTTGGTCATTCAATGCTGCATCCAAACTCTCAAACTCGAGATAATTGACAAGTGCATTGATGAATGTGGACTTACCGATCCCGGTTTCTCCTAATAAGAGAAGGTTGTATTCCTGGGATGCATTGAGGCCTGAGAGTGTCTTGAGGAGGAGATCGTTATTCATTTCTGTCCATGATCGACCATGACCCGTGCTTTTGCATTTGAACACAGCGCAGGAGTATGGATATCGCGAGCACTGACAGCAGAGACTGCTGTCAATGGGCTCAAAGAAGACCTGCTTTCGACAGTTTGGACAATTCCACCAGTAAGGACGGTCGTCGAGGCAGTTGGTGCCAGGGCACTGTATCTTGACAGGTCGTCGATCGATGGAGTGTGCGCTTCGAGGAGGTTTGATGATGTTGGGATCGCTGCATCTGACGAGACAATTGGCTGCAAGGTCCTTCTCGTCCTTGACAACGTCTTCGATTTGAAGGGCCCCTCCCATGTATTTCTCGATGATGGGTCTATCGAGCTTCGATCGCCTAGTTTTGACGACGTCATAATCTTCGATCATCACACAATCATCTGTTCCTCGAAAATCGAGCAGGTCCCAGACTTTTTGCCGGGTTAAAGGCCAGTCTTCGTGTGCTTGTGCGTCTTCGCTGATGTGGAGGATAAAAACTCTCTCATGCGGGCCGTGAATAGCATAGGTCTTTTCGTCACCACCGCTGCTGGCGTACATGGCTCCTCTCTCTTTTGCCTCGGCACCAAATCTTGCTTTTCTGACGTATTTCTGCAAAAAGTCAGAGGACTTATCGCTCTCGTCGCCGCTGGAATTTTCGCCTCCGAGCAGCTTTGCGAGGCTGCCATTGCCAACTTCGCCCTTCCGGATCTTGGAAACAGTCTCTCTGAGGGAGTCTTTGAATATAGTCTCCGCGCCTGTCGCCTCCGCCGTTCTCTTGCTAGCTTCTTTGAGTTGAGCTTTCGGGACGCAGAAGGAATGGTCGCGGAGGAACTTTTCATGATTTCTGAATTGCTGGGTGATCGACTCCAACTGGTCCAGTCTCCTAGCAACATCGATCAGGTTGCTCTCATCAATCCTGTTCATCAAATTGGTTTGCGATATTGCCTGGTTGAAGGCCGACGCAATATCATGGATAGACCTCAGGTAGAAGGTTTGGGGAACGCCTTTGTCCCCATTGACGCCACGAAGTCTTCCAGGCATTGCCTGCATGTAGTCCAAAACCCCCTCAAAGTCTTTTGGAAGGTCCCGGACAGAATGGTCAGACACGTCAGTAATGATTTCGAAGTCGAACTTCGAAGTCTTCTCGGTGAGCTTGTTATCCATGTCCAGTCTGCCACCAACAGATACATGGCCAATCTTGTTCACTACTGTCCCCATAAAGTCGGATGTCTTCCCTTTCGACTCGGTGTCCTTCACATCGTCCTTCGTCACATCGTCCTTCTTCACGTCGTCCTTCTTCATATCCTCCGCCTTTTTGGCGTCCTCTGACTTCTTTTTTGCTGCACCCCGAGAGGCAAAAGCGTTTCCTTTGAGATCCCAAGTATTCTCTCCTGATATCGTCTTCTCCATGACCTTGACTACTGTTCGTGCACCCCAGTCAATGCCCCAAATGACATGGGTTGCACCGGCAGTCTTCAAGGCGTCAAGATTGAGATAAGTCTTGTCAAGATTTTCGAAAACTAATCTTTCGGCCACAGTTTGAATGGAGCAGATTGCGGAAGCTTCGCGGACATGGTCTTTGTGTTTCTTTTTCAGGATGTAGCCTCCGGCTAGATTGCACTCGACCATTCCGCAGAGTAAACTGAGTCCAAGGTTGGCCGATACATCCAGGTTGCTCAGTTTCTCCTCCAGAGAGTCAGTTGTCGAATAGTTGTATTTCAATGTAGGCATCTTCTGAGAATTGACGACTTTTTCAAGCGGAGCTGTTGACTTGAGGAACGAGTTTGAAAGAATCCTGTCAGTACGGGCATCGTACAGACCTCCAAGCGCACCAACTTCACCAAGCGCCAAACGCGTGAAATCGTCCGTCATTGTCGTTTCAGGCAGAATTTGTGTATCTTCCAGTATGGTCGGATGCATTGCAGTCGAGTAAATCGTAGTGGTTGTCCTTGACGTTGACAACATATCGAAGATCTGATCGTGTAGACTAGGTATGAACTCAAAAATGGAAAAAATGTGCACAGCTGACTGTCAAAAGTCTGAAGGCGAGAACGTGGTGGACATTTGTGCGAACCCATCGGCACATCACATGTACTTGACGCTCAATGCTTTGTCTGTGTCTACGGCTCGAAATCAGGCTCAGCTTGCCGCATGGTCTGATGGCGGCGTCAAGCCACGGAGATTCCGAACGGCCTGGCCGCAACCTACTCGCGACGCTACGAACTTGAGTATGCAGCCTCACTCGTATCTAGAAATCCAGACAGAAGATAGCATCTGCTGAACATCTCATAGGCCTGATGGGTCAACTTGGGGTTGCGCCCTCGCGCCACACGCTTGCTCCTGCAGCGCCTCCGCAATAATGCTCTTCGGCACGGTCCTGGGCGTAGCACTGCGATACTGTGGCGCCAGGCATCGGTGTTGAGGCTTGCAGAACTTGAGCTTTCATCGCATACAACAAGTAGTAAACGCATCTGGGGCTGCGTTAAGGTCAAGCATGAGGCGCGGGGTTCAAACGAGAACTTAGCTGCATTCGAGTACGAGGTGATTGTGGCTGCAGATATCCGCTAACTTTAGCGACTTCTCCGGCGTGTTGTTCGACAGAGACAGCGTACAGACGTATTAGCCTGCTTTAGAAGAGGTAGGAATCAGCCGAGCTTAACGAGCCAACGTGCAGCTCGTCTATATCTCGCTTACCGATCTGAAGGTAGCCTAGCCTAGTCTCTAGAGGATTATAGTATGCTACCGAGGCTAAAGTAAGAGATAGCGGAGTAGAATTTCATTATTACAATTAGATTATTTTCGCTTTATTTGTCGTCTTAGTACGTTCTATCTTCTACTTACTTACTATATATAGATCTTAATCTCTTCTAGCTCTAGCAAGATATATATTACCTAGATATATTATCTGTCACGGGCGGATATCGGGGGTGTAGGCGGTGCGTAGGTATAGTAGCAGACGGATCGGATATAGAGCTATATACGTACGGATAGGCAACCTAGTGGTGTGCTCTATTAACAGGACGTAGCTCGAAGAGCTACACTTAGGATGCAAAGTGCGAAGTCAGGAGTAAGCCGAGTCCTCGGCTTACCTGCTAGGCTGATTAGTGTGCCTAAGGTATATATCAGGAGCTGTCACGTTCTGACCGTGACAAGTATAGTCCTAGAATCAGATAAAGACTTCTAGACCTATAGAGACTTATTCTAACATAATATAAATCTATATTATATTATTTTTAATATTACTTAAGCTAGAGTTTATAAACAATAATATATCTTAAATAGTCGACTTTTATAGACTTTTAGAAAGCTTAGCTTTACTTCTATCTATATAAAGTTTAACTTTCTATATTTTCTTTCTTAGAGTTCTAAGTAATATTATTAACTATCTAAATAGTATATAATATTTTTAGTATATTTCATTATATTCTATTAAATCTACTAGAGAGCTAAAGTAGTTTTTTATACTAGGTATTTTATATTATGCTAGAAGTATATCTAGAACTTTTCTAAAAATATATAATTCTATCTCTATACTATCTAACTCTTCTACTACCTAAACTTTTCTATAATAACGTTAGTACTATAAATTACATAAACAATAAGATACTACTAGTTAAGCACTATCAGTAGAATCTAGACTCTAGCTCTAGCTAAAGATAAACAGTACTATATAGAGCTTAATCATCTATCTTATAGATATAGTATAACTAATACGAATATACTATAGCTAATAAGCAACAAAGTATACTCCGAAGCTAGCGATTCTATAGCATCTTAGTACGAGGACAGAAGTAATAAAGCACGTATGATCACAATAGCTAGCTACTTCTACGCTCCTACTAACGCTAGAGATCTAGATTCTTAGTCGATTCCAGACGTCTATACTAAGCTCCGACGCTACTCGTTAGTGGTAGCAAAGTGATAGGATTGTATATAAGATTCTAGATTAGTAGGGCAAAGAGCACGAAGTTACATAAAGGCTAGCGGAACCTTACGTTCGACGTGCTAGAATAGCAACACACTTAGTCAGGGGCTTAAGAGTGAGGAAACAAGATTCTTTCTAAACTCATAATATATTTAGTACCATCTTAGTACATCTATACTCTAGCAACTATAAATTGGGTGCAGGCTGAAGAGCCGTCAGAATCTTTTACTCTTATCCCTACTCCACTATACAGTCCTCACACTACCACGCGCGTACTACCCGTCCTATGGCGAAAGTGAAGGTAGCAGAGATCTCTCTATGTCACCTCCTCGATTGCAAACATTCTGAAGACTTGCACCTTCTCGTGTCGTGGCGCCACGCAGACCTGGACCAAGACGATGTGGTTGCTGTTTCGTACACCTGGGGTGAATTCAATCGAAATGACTTTGTCGTCGGACATGATTCCAACGGGAAACCAATATCGATGCAGATCGGCGATGAGTGGGAACGCGGCGAGTTCATCGTAGCTCTAGCCGATATCTGTATGAGCGAAACGAAGACACTGGCTTGCTGGCTCGATCAACTTTGCATCGCCCAGGATGATGATGAAGAAGTCAGACGTACCATCGCTCAGATTCCACAGATCTACCGGAGCTTTGAAGTGGTGGCCCTCATACCTGGGAGACCTTGCCGGTGCTTGAAAACCGTGACTGAGCTTGCACGGGCAATGAGAGACACAGCCGTGGCTGATGTTACGAGAACGAACACGCTAAACCACGAAATTCTCCTCATCACCAATCGCTGCTTGAACGCCCTCGGTATCTCTTCATATTTCGACAGGGTCTGGACTCGTCAGGAACTGATGTATAGTTCCAGCATACGCGTGGTATGGACAGCAGGAGAAGATACCACTGAGTGCGCGAAGGATATCGAGGATCTCCACCATCTTCCGAAGTTTGCAGCCCTCAAATTCCAGTCTTACATGGATCTAGAACCAGATCAAGACGCAGAACACGCCTTTCACAGTGTGCGGACTGCCTGCAGCTCATATTTCTCGAAAGCACTCCGAGCAATTGCTGAGTATGGTGGATATCTATACAACATGGGCTTTCAGGGGAGGGAAGGAATGGTGTACTTTCTGGAATTTGCCTCGGGCACCACAATTCACAATGGTTCGCAAACGCCATCCGACAATGAGAGTGTACAGCAAAAGACAATCAGGTTCGTAGACCAGCTTGGACGGTTGGGAAGTACTAGTCGGGCTGCTACTAAGCCATGCGACTATGTTGCTTCTGTCTGGGTGGACTGCCCAGGATTTGTGCTACCGGTGCAGTACAAAACGATGAGGTTATCGGAACTACTCGACGATGCTATTCGTCAGATGGAAGATCACACCGGCTTCACACTTGCCGTAAATCTACCATGCACTCTGGCAACCGTCTGTGGCGAACGTAATTCCGCTCTCTGGTACCCGAGTGCATACATGGACGAGCTGGTCATCACGAGTATTGATCAGGTATACGGTGTGCTATCACAGCCTCATCTCCCGCTGCCCATTGCTATAGATGGAACCCTGCCACTTCTAGCTTTTCAACCACAGACTTCAGCGATCGGCTCTTGGGCATCGGACTACCTGCAGGAACTTGGAGGAAGACATGCGGCAGATGCATTCGGCGCAATGCTCCCCATAGTCCATGGTTGGCCTTTGTGGGTTCTTGAACGTGCAGTCTCAAAAAACAGCATGCGATCAGCCGACGGAAATCTCAACAAGTCAAGCTACTTGTTCGCAGCCTTGCTACTAGACTCTGTTACAGCTAAATTTGGACGGCCCGGTACACAGCGTGCTTGGGAACTCCCCAATGGATCGCGGGCGCCTAACATCGACCATCACAGGGTAGTCTACGAGCTCGTATGTATGGCGCTGGGCCTCGATCCGGAACTTTGCAGGCGACGCTGTCTGCGACTCCTGGTCCGCAAAACTCATCCACCGTGTATCGGGTTAACGAACCGTCCCCTCGACTCCTTCTTTGAACTACATGATGCAGACTTACTGCACCAGCGTGATCCAAAGACGACGAAAACGATATGCATGATACGAGGTACTCAGGTGACCGGCAGCACTCTTATCGACGCCGTGGAGACGAAAGATGAACAAGGAGCGAGCATTTACAGGATAGTCACTATCTGGGTTCCGCAGCATAGTACGCCATTTCATGATATCAGTGCGATGGTTGACCCTAGAGGCCACGATGGCTCCCTTGGCTGTTCTGTACGCTAGTCGACCTAACAAACACATCAACTCATCGACCATACAAGTCATACCATATATTGTGCGTGATGGACGACAACGTCGAGGTCGAGGGAGATTTCAGTCACAACGATCGCAAGCGAATGTTGTCAAGTGGAAGACTGGCTGAATGTTCGGTAGTTCTGATCACACCCACGAGAGCGCGATTATACGGCGCATCTTCAATGGAACCGCCCGTAAAAAGTGAACAAAGTGATGGTCATGCAAGGGAAAACACTGCTCGTGCGTTGCTAGAAATGCTAAACGCCGAGTCTTAGCGTTGTCCAGCAAAATATACATACACTGGCCGCAAGGGATTAATCTATAACTGCAAATACACCGTTGCGGATTGCAAAGTATGATAGCATGACCGATATGCAGGTAAAATGGTTGGGTGCACTCACGTGGCCGGACACATCAGCCTCGCACCATTGGCGCCCTGCTGACCCGAACAAGAACTCATCGTCCGGTACAATTTCATGCGTAAACCGCAATCGTCTTGGTTCAATAGCTGGACACAAGTAGCTCACCTGACCTTTGACACCAATAACATCACATTCGTCTTGAGCCAGCAGGTTCGAGAACCCTGGGGCGGGATTTCCCCGCATGGGCTTATAAAGCTGCGTTTACCTCGGAAACGCCATGATTCGAGATAGGCGAGAAGTTGGCTGCGCACGAAACCTAGCCTACCCCTAAATCGCACCAAAACGTACAACTCAATTGTACAATCCCGACCTATGATTTGATCGAAGTTATGGTCAGGTAGCCTAGACGACCTCATTGAGGCGCAGATAGCCTCTGGCTCTGCGAGACGAATCGGGGAGCGTGACGATGCCAGCTGGCCCCAGGGTTCTGTCCGCTAAGTCAAGGCGTTGCCGATCTTCTCCGGCATTCTTCTACCCAACCTGCCTCAACGGTCTGGCCGAGCCGAGCGTCCGCATAGTGAAGAGCAGTGAGCGGCAGCCCCCCCATTAGTGTCATACGCAGGACTCAGCTAGTCACGCCAATAAAGAGGCTCCGATTGACAATAAGCTGCAACTCTGATACAGCGTAGCTAAGCCCGATAAGGTATGCAGTCGCTTATATGGAACATGTACCTAGGGCCTAGATCGTTACTACGATGTAGCTTCCCCGCTTCGTAGCTTCCCCGCTTCGTAGCTTCCCCGCTTCGTAGCTTCGCCGCTTCGTAGCTTCCTCGCTTCGTAGCTTCCCCGCTTCGTAGCTTCGTAGCAGGTAGGCACCGACCTACAACATAGCCTAGTCGCAGTGTACGTAGACTGCTTATAGTAGATATTATAGCTAGGATATAACAGTATTTGATAGCCTAGCTAGAGCAGTAAGCTAATAGTTAGCTTACTATAATTCTATACTCTCTAGTCAAATTATAGCTCTCTAAGCTATATCTTATTAATAGAGCTAACTAATAGGTTGTCTATATATACGTATATAGCTCTATATCCGATCTGTCTGCTACTAAATCTATACTCTATCTATACTCCGATATCCGCTTTTCGAGTAGAGAAGAGTAAGAAATAGAGTCGAGTTATCTAGTTATACTACTTGTAATAAAAAGAGTAGATCGAGTTAGACTAAACGAACTAAGGGCCTCTTAGATTCGCAGATAGTAGTAAGATAAGTTTATTTATGATTGTAAGAGGAAATGATATCCTCGATAGTGTCGTAAATGTTACTAGACTGTAATGCCGATGTCGTCAACTCACGATTTTACTCTAAGGTTATTTGTATCTCGGTAGAAAGCTTGTTTGGCCAATAAAACTCCGATCCCGGCCAGTATTCGTCTGGTGTCTTATGGCCTGGTTGTCCATCTTTACCGGCCATGGTCTCGAAATATCCAACTCTTCGGAACCGTCCTTCTAAGGATGGCTTTACAAGGATCCCACAACACTCTTTACCATGGCGACGGCCTACAAGGACTGCTTTCGCACCATCTGCAGCAGCCCTGAAATTGTCCTCGCCATCCATCAAAAAAGTCCACATGTCTTCTCCGGCCATGGTCAGCTGCTTGAAGCTGCAGACTTGGGCCTTGAGTGTAAGGATGCCCGATCTCAGCTGGTCAAGCTGCTTCTCTGCGTCAAGAACACACTCAGCCATCGTGTACATGATTGAACTGCGGTCAAAGTCGGCGCGTTCGACCGAAAGCCATGACCAGGAAGGCACATCGATCACCGAAGGTTTGGATCGGGCCCACGTAGGAACTGCCCAATGCAATTGCCACGACAAATGTTGCACGAAGCAACCGTGAATATAATCTTCGTTCCAGAGCTTTGAGAGAACTTGAGCGACTCCAAGGATTGCATTCGCCCGGTCTTTGCTTTTTGTAAGGCTCCGACGATTGTATTCGGTCACGTAAGATGTCCATTGTACACGATCATCATCAACAAGAGGTTTCGTCGTATCCCAAGTGCGCAATGGTAACATGCCGTAGAGGCCACGGGAATGTATATGGGATGGCTCAACCGTTCTCCCTAGGGGATAGGCCTTGCAGACCCACTGCAGTTCTCGCGGACCATAGACGAGTCGTCTCGATGGAAGCAATGCCTCTTCGAAGCACCAGGCACGCGACTCAGTCGCGCAGCCATCCTGGAAGTTCATGATCCATTCGTCCAAGATGAGGCTTACGGTACCTTCCCTGTCCCCAGTGGTATGGAAAGGAAATCGGATTGCTTGGGGTCTAGGACGATCTTCCAGGAAACCTGCCTCCGCCGATTTGCTCGTTGATGCCGAGATAGTGAAGACGGAATTCTTGAACGTCTCTGCCATTCGAGCTATTTCCTGGCTCTTGTCCTCCTCGCTATCTTGTATAATGCAAAACACATCCACCCAAAGGTACTTGATCCGGAGTTGTCGCGTGACGATGATAGCGTCCTGAATTGTTTTTGGTAGTTTGGCAATGGGCATGCCGTTGACCTTTTCGGATATCGTGTCCATAGTCGTTTGATAGGTTTGCTGACCGCCCCAGACATAGCTCAATGCTGCATAATGACCGCGCTGACCCTTGTCACTGATATGTAAAGAGGGCGAAACCATAGCGTCCCCCACGTCAACCAGCCGTGTGGGCAAGATATGCTCCTCCAGAGGTGGACAAGTCGCGTTTCCATGATGGGTGCTTCCACACTCGTTGAGCCAGTGTCTTGCTTCCTCGAAAGTCCTGTCACTTGATACATCCACAGCCATAGGCCTTCCCTTCACAAAAGCGGCTGCGGGATCATCTGCACATCCTTAGCTTCGATATTGACATCGGTAAAGCTACCTCTAAACAGACATACCTTCCTCAGCGAACGCATACCACGTGATGCAGCCCGATTCCATCCGGCATTCCACATGTGCTAAAGGTTGGTCATGGAAAGGATGATTCAGCCTTTTTGTGTCTCCTCCGATCTTGTAGTGGTAAAATTGTGGATCATGCGGCTGAGCGCCGAACCACTGAGTAGCACGCAATGTGAACGCAGGCTTCTGACCTGCAGCATGACTGAAACCAGACAAGAAGCTGCACAGCGCGCAACCCTCGGCTGCCTGACACTTCACCTGATCAAAGGACTCATATGCGAACCCAGCCTCTGCACTGAGTGCCAGCAGACCTTCATATGAAAAAAGGTCGGTGCAAAGTGCACACAAAGTCGACAATCTTCCGGACATCGCTTTCGTTTGCTCGATCACACAAAGGTGTGCAGGTTTGTAGAAGAGAGCACAAGTAATTAACAAGATTCCTGGAAAGAGGCAGGAGGGTTGTATAGTTGACTCGACGGTAGGTGAAGTAAGACCTGATGATTCATTCACAGTGTTGTGACTTCATTTTGGGGAAAGCATATAATAAGACTTTCATAGCCCGCTAGGGTAACGATTAGCCTTTCCTAATATGAGGTAAGAGGTAGAGGCGACGTAATCGGCGGGGTAGTCGGTCAGGTAGGAAAGTCTATTGGAAATCCTTAATACTTACGACATTTCATTTATTCATCTATTAAAACAATAACGTAATCTGAATCCGAATTACTAGAGAGCTCTTTAAATATCTTATTTATCTTACTCTTAAGAAGTTGATATAGATATCTATCTAGTAACTATATACTTAATCTTAAAAATTGAGAATAGTATAATAGCTATACTAGTATTTTTTTTGAGAATTCTATAAAGTAGCTATAAAGACAGTAGTACTAAGAAATAGCTTTCTTTTGCTATAAAATTATTTAAACTTCTTAATAGATTAACTTTCTTAGTAGTATTTTAAGATTATTAGAAGCTATATGATTAAAGTCTTATTATCTAACTCTTTATAGATAGAGTACTATATCTAGTATATACTTATATTTATATGATTTTTCTTATTTAATACTATTTATTATTATTGTTTTAGTTTACTATTCTAAGTAGCTAGATATATAGTTTAGTATAGTGTTAGCTTATATAATAGTAGAGTAGAAAGTATTATTAAACATTCTTACTAAATAAATATAGAAGAGTATAATAGATAGAGATTCTAAATAGTAGTTCTTTATTATAGCGTTTAATTAGATCTAGCCTACTACTAGGCTAAAAGGATACAATCTCTACGCTTTATAGTAGACGTAAATCCTAGAGGTATATATACCTCTAGTAACATTCTTAGATATATTATTAATAATTACCTAAGAAGTCTTAGTATTATAGACAGATATTAGAAGTATAGATAGTATATAGATATAGTAGTATCTAATAAAAATTAATAGTAGTAATTAATATTCTTAGGATAGTAATTAAGATATTCTATAGAAATATAATAGAAGTTAGAAGTTATATTAAATATTATAAGTTAGTCTAAAAATAGACTAGTAGATAGATAAGAAGATAGATAGAAATAAGAAAACAGAAATCTTTATATTAGATATATTATCTTTATACTTAGTTAGAAAGAAAAGAAAGACTATTTAAATAAAAAAAAGAATATTCTTATATACCTTTTATTAGACTTTCAGTTTTTTAAAGAGATATATAAAAATATTAGTAATAGAAAGAAATCTGAAGAAATCTATAGAAGCTTTACTTATAAATTAAAGCTTTAAGATCTTTAGCTTAATAACCAACATTTTGTTAGGTTCTAACTCTATATTTAATACTAAATAACATTATATTAAGGTTATAGTCTAAATAGTTAAAGTTTCTAGAAGTTATTATATTCTAAGGATAGTAAGAAGTTAACCTAGTAGAATTGCTTCTAGAGCTTCTAGACTTAATCCTAATATTATCTAGGTTAAATATAGTATTCTATATATATATATATATATATAGATAGATAAGTTACTAGTTAATTCTTTTAATAGAACATAGTATAAAAAGCTATATAAGAATATAAATATAAAATTAGAAATAAAGTAAGTTTAAAGTTTATTTACTAGACTAATTAGAGTATCTAAGATATATATTAGAAGCTATTAAATTCTAATTATAATACTAAGTTAGAATAAAAGTAGTAGAGAGTCTTATAGGATACTATATACTAAGCTTAGAGATTATGTAGATCTTATACTATGTTTTTATTATATATAGTATTATCTAATAGTAAATTTCTTAAAAATAACTTATATTTAGAGTTTAAGAGTAGATTATCTTTAGTTTAGAATATTGTTTTTAGAGCTTTTAATATATAATCTACTAATAGAAGAGTAAGAAGTTAGAGTTAAACTTAGATAGAAATAGAAAAGTTAAATTTCTTTAGTAAGATCTTATATTAATATAAGAGTATAAGAATATTCTAATATTATTAGTTAAAGAATTATATTTAGAAGAGTCTATTTCTTAGTAGTTTAGAGAATCTTTTTAATTTATATAGTTAAAAGTAAGAAGTTTAAGTAGAAAGCTATTTTAAGAAAGTTATAGATAGACTATTAAATATATAAGTATACTTTTAAATTAAGATCTATTTACTATTAAAATTAATATAGAAGAAGAACAATATTCTTAAGATAGTAACTAAGATATTATATAAAGTATAGTAGAAATTAGAGTATACGCCGAATATTATAGGATAGTCTAATAAACAGACTAGTAGATAGATAAAAAGATAAGTAGAGATAAGATATTACTAGAGCTTAGATAGATATAAGGTTTAGTAGGTACGTAACGGCTATACTAGCTAGCGTAGCTAGTATACCTATAGCCTCCTCTTAACGTATAGTCTATTGTGAGGAAACACCAGTCACGTGACGGGAACTCTAGCCTTCCCGCACGTGACCCGCATGCGGAACGCATGCGAATCCCACGGGATCCCCAGGCTTGGCATACAGTGCCTCAGAAGGCTCTCCTCC
>Ga0265797_10006832_pt1 | contig 15918 bp, 18 predicted proteins | sample P2T30metagenome_FD_192433 | JGI IMG/M metagenome (GOLD analysis project Ga0265797, IMG submission 192433) | Plant litter microbial communities from East Loma Ridge, Irvine, California - P2 T30 | ecosystem: Environmental > Terrestrial > Plant litter > Unclassified | place: USA: California... | reverse complement strand
CATCCCCTCTGCACATCTTTCATCATCTCAAAAAAAAAAGAACAAACGCACACTATCTCGCCACTGCTGTCAACCTGTCAAACGTCAACCACAGTTTCCAACAACAACGACAACACCGAAACAACACCCAAGCGATCTCAAACCCACCGGCCTACCCATGCGATATGTCTGGCTCTCTAACCGCTTGGAGCTTGCTTACCTCGTGTCTGAGACCCACCAAAGTTAACCAAGCGAGCGTACTCGTATTTCCTGTTCCTGACATGTGGCGCTACAGCGCAGGCCGGCAACTATTGCCTGCCGAATTATCTGTGGGTTGCCGCTGGCGATCTCACACGCCTTGCATTTCCCAAACATTTCGCATGTTCTTTGGTGGTTCTGGCAGCGATGATCGAAATATCGACGAAGAAACCAATATGCATTTCCTCAGAGAAGTGGGAATGCCGTCCGCAATATACTGCACCCCTCAATCCATCGAAATCAAGATCTCACACTTCAAGCTGACCGGCAGATTCCACCCACCCACTGGCCATCATTCAACCGGACAATCCAGCCGCCATTAAATCCCCAAATCAGTCTTTCAAAATAACGCCTCAATCACCATCTTCACCCAATCGCGCACTCGGCGGACCAATTTCACCGCCGCTTGCACAACCTTCCGAGCAAAACAAGCGACCTCCCTATTCTCCGCATATCTATCAGTCAAGCTTTTCTAACGTTCGTGCATCCAGAGGCCGGATGTCAGCGGCTAGAAAACGATTACACATGCAGGTACGCGCAAGCGTGACCTAAATAGTTTGTTCACTTTCGTTTATCGGCGCCGAACTCGTGAAGTACCGAGTACAAGGCCTTTTGGTGGAATGACAGCGGATCGTGGTTCGATTGCGACCTGAGCACGTGGGCATTGAAAGATCACAGTGGCGGAGGCCCAGTCCAAAATCGTGGGGAGATCGAATGGTAGGTGCTTGGTGGCTCACTTACATCGTCAACCTACCTTGGAAATGCGTGCTCTCTATCGTTCGCCACAAGAGTCACTACCTTTGTAGGTAATTCTACACGGCGAGTACATCCTGTGCGTGAAGAAGCGTCACGCCTGAGTACAAATGGCATGAAAGGTCACATCACATGGCTGAGCGAAGTGCAATTGTGAGTCAAATCATGTATCATTCTGGCTAGCAAGGCATTCCAGGCTCAAGCACAAATTCGTCGCAATACCAGACCACCTACGCCGTGCTCAAACTTTTCGTTTCCGTAACGCTGGCTTCCATCTCCCTCCGAATCCCAGCTCAAAGCCAACACGCCATCCTCCCTAGACCTCCCGTACTATCTAGTTGTCCATGTAGGACGATGAGTCGATGCCACCCTCGGGGAACGCCGGGATGTCGGAAGCGAAGCGCTCCTCGATTGCCTTGATGACGGTCTCGTCCTCCGGGTTGCTGACGAACGAGATGGACAGACCCTTCGTACCGAAACGACCGGCACGACCAACACGATGAAGGTACGAGTCAGCCTTGTCGGGCATGTCGTAGTTGATAGCGACGTTGATACGCTCAACATCGATACCACGACCGAAGATGTCGGTGGAGACGCAGATACGGGTCTGGAACTCCTTGAACTCCTTGTAGCGCTTGATACTGGATTGACGTTAGCACGAGTACACTATGAAGTGGATCAGTCGTGACATACCGCTCCTCTTGACCAATTCCAGAGTGGACTGCAGTGCTGGGGAAGTTGCACTCGCGGAGCAGCCTGTCGAGCTCAGTGCAACGCTGAGTGGAGCGGACGAAGATGATGACCTGGTTGAATTCCAGGCTGTCAAGCAAATCGTTCAGCTTGCGGTTCTTCTCGCGCTCATCGAGCTTGATGTAGAATTGCTGGAGACCGTGGAGCGTGAGCTTCTTCTCATCGTCGACGTAGATCTCGAGGGGATTCTGCATGAACTTCTTGCATACTCCACGGACATCCTTGGAGAGCGTGGCCGAGAACATCATCACTTGCTTGTGGGCAGGAGTAGCGCGGAAGATCGACTGCACATCGTTGCGCATGTCTGCTCGTATTTCAGCTATAGTACAGGGCGTTGAGTTCGGATCACATACCAGGCTGGTCCAACATCTTGTCGCACTCGTCAAGAACGAAGTGCTTCAGGTTGGCAAGACGAAGGTGCTTGTCACGCACGAGAGCATTGATACGACCAGGAGTGCCAACGATGATGTGGGGGTGCGTCTCCTTGTTGCCGAGAAGCTCGACATCTTTGGCGACGGGTGTACCTCCATAGAAGACACCGACCTTGACATCTGGAAGGAACTTGGCGAAGCGGTTGTATTCGTTCCTGATTTGATATGCCAGCTCGCGAGTGTGGCACATTACCAGGATGGTAGCGACACCGGGCTCGGGCTTCTCTTCCATCTGCTGCAGGGTTGCGAGGACGAAGACGGCGGTCTTTCCGAGACCGGACTTGGCCTGGCAGAGGACATCGTTTCCGAGGATGGCCTGGGGGATGGTAACCTGCTGAACTGTGGGGCACGATGTATGTCAGAAAGGATTTCTTAAGCGGTCGAAACAAAGCGTCAAAGCGAAGCGTCCGTCCATCTTGCGAGTCGAGTTCCATCCTCCTTCGTGTGTGAGCGCGCCCAATAGGCTTCTTCCTATAGTCCTCCCAATGCAGCCGTCTGTCTCCTACATGCCCACACTGTGTGCGCGCTCGTCGTGATCACACCTCCAGAACCACTGAAGTGAACGAGCATGAGCCGTGAGGCGTGCTGCTATACGGGACCGGTGCGACCGCGTTCAGATACAGTATGTCGGTTCGAGACTCGTGCGTAGCGGAAGGAAGCAGTTCCCTCGCCACTTTGTTCTTATATAGATACCCAGGATCGCAAGACTTATACCGAATGGCGCGCGCAGATGGACGGACGCTTTGACGTGGAGCAAGGCTGAGGGGGATAATTAGACTAACCCTCGGAAGGATGCTCGAAGCCGCAGTCGGTGATAGCGCGGATTAGCTCGTCCTTGAGCAAGAAGTCGCGGAAACCGGTCGAGTGGATTCCGACATAAGAACCCTTCTTGTCGCCGGCTGCGTCAGGCGCAGCGAGACCGCCCTTGGTCGCAGCAGCGCTGCCGTTGGCGGGGATCTCGGTAGGCTGGATCTCCTCGTCGGAGTAGTCGATGAGGTCTTCTTCGTGAGACATGGCGAATGAAGTGGTGAGGGCGGATGTGGAGGGGTGTTGTTGTGGGTGGTAGCAGTCGAGGAAGTCGCGAGTAAGCAACCTCTAGCGCAGTCGCAAAAACGCCAAGAAGTTGAAGAAAGAGTAAGGTCTAGAGAGAGAGAAGATTAGCAAGCTGCTTTGCAAGATGCAAAGTGGTGCGACAAGGTTGCTGGGCTGTCGTGGCGGCTGGCTGTGGAGGTAAAGGTGGAGGTGAGGGCGGGCTCGCGGTCATGTCGAGGCAGAACTGCGCGCAGCCGCCAAGACGCACTAGATGCAAGCGGCTGGTTGGCCCGTGCATCCTTCTGAATCATCGTGGTTCGTGGGCTGGAGCTGGAGTATGTTCGCGTTTCTGAGACGAGAAAATCGTTGCCAACATTCGCTTTCAAAACGATTAGCATCTACCGAAGAACACATCTTTACTCGGCTGCTCCGAGCTAGCCAAGCCGGCATCATGAGCAAAGTCAAACCTCCAAAGTCCAAAGGCATCCCAAGCAAACACCTCCACGCTCGGACTACATTTCTGTACCAGGCTGCTACGTACCTTACTCTGCAAACAGCTCCAAACGAGACTGCAAACGATTCCAGGGCAGATCAGCTGGCAGGCACCTCGCCCAGTCTTGGTTCTCAGACCGTCTCTCCTCTTGCTACACAGCTCTGTTCAGATCTTCAACGGGTCTCACGTAAAGCTCAGCTTCGTTTGTCGGTCGATCTGAAACGCAGCATGTGCAAGCGCTGTAGTGCAGTCCTCGTTCCAGGGCGCACGGCAACACAGACCTTGGAGAACACGAGCAAACGAGGCAAGAAATCCTGGGCCGACGTTCTTGTACTGAAATGTACAACCTGTGGTGGGAAAAAGAGGTTCCCAGTGGGCGCGAAGAAGCAGCTCAAAAAGGCAGAGCGGAAAGCTAGTTCCAAAGATGCATCCATCGTGACCAGTCCTGAAGACGGGCAACCCACGGGAGACACGGACTCTGCAGCACAATCGAGTGGTGAGGTGGATTTGAGCACTGATTGATATGCAATGCCGATCGATTTACAGCGACAGCTTGACGAATCCATCGGAGACTGTAGTAGCTATGCTGATTGGCACTGCAATTTGACGTATTACCCCACACATACACAAGTGCACCAGAAAGACAAAGGATTCCAACGTTAAAGCCGGACCATGACACTTGGAGCAAGTCAGTTCTTCCTATGGTACCCAAATTCTCCGTCACAACTCTCCGTCTACAAAATCGTCAAAGGCTCTGTGATAAGCAACGCAACATGGCTGTGCTCCGGTTTCTACTTTATTCGTTCGCAATTCGAGCTGGCTTCGCACTCCCACTCGAAAGTAGTCACGCTGCAAATCAAGAGCAAGGACATGCTTCAGTAGTATCGATTGCTCGTGACCTACAATCGTCGCCGCTGAGCAATGTCTACGATGTATGCTCCCTACAACCATGTTTGTTCCACAATTACACCCTTGACACACTTTCAGGTTGACCTACAAAACCAAGAGCGCTGCGGTCCAGATTTCTGCGCCGGTACCAACACCACCACCGACTCGTCATATGTCTGTGGCGATTCCAGACTCGGGCCTGCTGTCCTCCCAGCATGTCTTCCTCTGACGTCGTTCTTCTCCAGCACCAACTACAGCCGTTTCGGAGGCCTGTGTCCCGGTGAATTTCTCGCGAGGTGGACGCAATCCGCGCCAGCTAGCGGTGTCGCATTTTTCTCGTATCCCTTCGCGGACGGCTTCGCAAACGACACCTCTGGTACCCCTATCCGCGGACGTCTGACGCTTATGCCGGGCACGATGGTCGATCGCTTCGGTAGCGAATTTGGCACGTTTGTGGCGCCTGCTGGAAGCCCGTACGATCAACGGGCACTGCCGCCAAGTAATTTGGGTCGTTCTGCGCAGGGGAACTCATCAGTGAAGTTTAATTACCACGTCTATGAGGTGCAAAGACCAGTCGTGGTGGTTGGCGGGCCGGTGACGCCGTGGTTCGGTCAGCCTGGGTCTGGCACGCAATTCGAGCTTTCGACGTCGGTTATGCAGCTGGTGAAGGACGGTGTATTGGAGGAGATGAGATTTGACCAGAATTGTGATGTCAAGAGATGATGAAGACTCCTCAGCGAGCTCGGGCTCATGAGGACACGGACTGTTGGGGTTGGCGCCGAGGGACGATGTGCGTCGTTGTGTCCAACTGGGCAGGGAGGTACATTTGGTGTTAGGCGTGTCAGAGTTGGAGAATCGCCCATCAAAGATAAAGAGGAGGTGACCATCGGGTAGCTCTCATACAGCCAATCTTTCAATCATACCCTCAAGCTCGCATACGACGTCATTGTACACCGCAGTCTGTAAGCTCTTGTTTGCCAGCTTCGTGCCGTACCCGAAATTGCATTGCAGTAGCTTCTGAACAATTCTCTGATACTCTGGTCCTAGCGAGGATGGACCGTTCGCGAGGCGTCGTGCAGTGACAATATGGTTGCCGTCGTCTTTTTGGCGCATGCTGTCCTCCAAAGGCTGCCAATGAGCGATTTCCAGTAGAGCGACACCGAGGAAGAAGAGTGGAGTGTTGTTGATGCCATACTTGAGCTCATCGCTCACTGTGGTCTGCACGTCTTCCATTACGGCGGTGTTGGACATTGCGTTTGGTTGGGACATCTGTGAACTTAGATGGAGCGTCTTGAGTGCTGTGTCGTCGAAAGTATGGCGGCTACCGAAGTAGCTCATGTTGCTCAGTCGCCATCTTTCAGCAAGCCAAGGCGTATCATTGTACTGTAATATGGCGACCGCGGCTTTGTGGGCGAGCCTTAATTGGTCATCTGGCTTGAGCGCATTGTCCGAAATGTGCCGCATGGTGTCGAATATGGAGTACACAGTAGTTTGCTCGGGCACTTGCACTGCGCCAGTATTCAGGCCTCGCTTTCGCAGGTAGAACTTGTGCTTGTACATTTGACAGGGTGTTTCCAGATACCCCAGGCAGTCTTTGGGCGCTGAGCTAGTGTACAGCCCGTAGTTACGCTTGAGGTAGTGGCACATATTCTTGGTCTGGCACAAGTTGAACTCTGGTAAGGTGATATGTGAGATTGGCGAAATGATATCCACGGTCTGATTGGTGCCATTGGTGGCGTCGACCCATTGTACGCGCTTCTTCTTGCGGGGACTACCAGCCTGCTCCAGATCCGAGAAGGCTTTCTTCTTCTGTGGATTTGGCGACGCATTCGTCAGCATGTTGGCTGAAGTTATGGCATTGATACCTGGCAAGGTTTGTGAGGGCATCAACGCTCGTTGTGGTGCAGTCAAACTCATCGACTGAACGTAGAGCCATATTGGAGGCTCGCTGTCTGTTGTCAGCACAAGTCAAATATTTCCCTCCTAATTTGAAGTCATACTCATTGTTAGTCCCATCAGATGTCTCATGACAAGAGATTGCAAGGTCCAACCGAACTTCAGTCTGCACTTCAGCGTCCAGGCACAGTTTGGCGTAGTGACCGCGATGCTCAGCGTCGTCGCAGCACCAGGCGCTGCAGAGCGCTTCATGGAGCTTCTGGGAGACATTTTGGATCGAGCGAAAGCGGTCTGGCAAAGCCTTTGGGTGCACAAGAGATCTCGGGGTACTAGTGAAGTGCTTCTGGAAGGCGCTGATTTGAGACTGAAGTAAGCCTAGGTCGTTGTTCTGCTCGCGCAGACGCGTGAGGCACTGCTCGTAATTCGACTTGTTGAACGTTATCTTGATCGCACCCTTGAGTCGCTTGATGGCTTTCTTGATCGACTCATCCTGTGTGCGACGACTCAAATTAGTGTGGTGCTTGTGTTCTGGAACGTCAGCACAGACCTTTGTCTTTGAGGCTAGGAGCACGTCGAAGCTTCCCATTTCCTCCCGCACCTCATCAAGCACGTCTTTTGTTTCCTCGATAATTTTGCGACAATGCTCAAGGCTATCTTCCAGAATTGCATTCAGCTTGTCGTTGAGGTCCTTGCTCCTCCAGCGTAGATCATCCGGGTCCTCGAACATCCCCTCAGCGGCCTTTTTGTCCTCCACGAGTAGCAACAGCAGCTTGCAATGATTATGAAAGATGCCATTCTGCGTGTCGACGCGTTGCGATATCGACTTCACTTCTCTAGAGTAGTGCTTGAATGTGCGCAACCCATCCGCAACCGTACCGTACGCTTTTACCGCTTCAATCAGTAATGGAAGGATTCCAAACACTGTTGATTGTTATTAGCAACTATCTCATCTCCCAATGTTTGGAGAAAGGATTTCCTATGTTACTGTACGTACCTAGACCTACAATCTCGATTCCAGACATCCTGCACTTCGATGATGGAGTGGCAGACCAAATCTCACAGGAGGTCGAACGGCTGCCTTCGTGGGGCTGAGTCGCGCCATTCTGCCTTCTTTTCAGCCTCACGCCTGCAGTTTGGCAGCATAGCCCCGCTCCACGCACTCAGCTTTACCACCTACGACAACACTACTCGAGACTTTTTGCGCGAGGCAACACTTGCGTCTGAAAAGGCTTGCAATCAATCTCACCTTCTACTCACTTTCCTCATTCGCCTCTGCTAGCAACACAGGAAGATACCCATAACATCTCTGGGCTCGCTCGACTCGTCGAAGTCCGACGAGGCTATCCAAGACGCAAAGCGACCACAACTCACGATTTCCGTGATTGGATCCAAACACCGGGCAACAACGACGCTTAGAGAGAACTGGAGAAATCTGGTCGTTATCCTGCATCTTCAACAGAATGACCGAGAAAAGCCATCGTGAAAGAAATCGTAAGGAGGCCAGTGCCATATTACCTGATCCTGCCGGGGCCACGCATGCAGATCTCAGGCCGGAAACTGCAAAGTCACTCATCGCACACGAGTCTCCTGCAGGAAGACGCGACAACGAGAACGAGATTGCTCTCTGGCAGGCCGACGCACAGCTCGGAGGAGATGATGAAAACACTGGAATCATAACGCGGATTCTAGGTACCTGTATAGAGTCACTGACGTACCTTGCACAATTGCTTGATTCGCTGCCAACTTTACGGCGGGACCAGACCCTCCTTCGTCGATGTGCAAAGCTGCTGAAGCTGTGGGCCAATGGGCACGGAGCCTGGAATGGAAGATTAAACAGCCTCTTAGATCGCTCCAGAAACCTTCGACACACGACACTATCAATTCTGAGCCCGCTTTGTAAAGCTCTGTCGAGCGGTGCGTCGTCCGAGTGAACAAATTCTTGTTATGACTGACTGACCTCATGGCAGGTCTAAGAGTCCATACACTCAACAAGAAGGATGCTGTCGCTGTACGCTTGCGCGATGAGACCGCTCAATTTCACAGCCAGACGATATGGTTAATATCGGGACCTGAAGAAAGTTCCAGTGATAGCAGCGATAGCGACAGTGATGCCTCGGGATCGCGCCATGTTCCTACTGCGCTGAGTCACCTCGCAGAAGATGTCAAGATGCATATCGATTGCCTGACAGATCTGAGCATTGCGTTGGAATTTCCAGCTGAGGATCCAGTGGAAACCGACGACGTGCCGAGTACCTTGAGAGTCGAACAACGCGCTGCGCACGATTACCACGCCGACCTTATTCTAGCCAAGTTTCCAAAGGCTCAAATCGAGCTTGCTGAAACCCTGGGTAAAATCAGCTGGGATCGATATCAACGCATGCAACAAGAACGAGAATATAACGCCCAGGCCAACACCACTTCTGTAGTCCAAGAGCAACATGTTGAAGGAATTGCCACGAAATCTCGTTTCGCCGTTTCAGAATTCCAAGATTCCGGTTTAGGTACTTCACTTCAGGTTCCTTCTATTCCAGCAACTCGCTATGCTGAAACAATCATCTCATACATGACAAGCATGGTCGGAGGCAAGCGTGTTCAGATTCCGCCACTCTCCGCAGAAGCCAAAGCTGGGGCGAAATTCGAATGCAATGCGTGTGGTAAGCACATTCATGCACGAACCAACCGGGAATGGAGGTATGTATTGGGCTGGCGTTGACGCTTCTTCTTCTTACATGAACAGAAAACATCTTTACCTCGATCTACAACCGTACACATGCTTTTATGCGAACTGCTCTTTCAACTCTTTGCCCTTTGCAGACCGCCAGCTTTGGAGCAATCACCTTGAGCTAGACCATCGTTTCGGGCCTACATGGGAGAGCATTACGTGCCCACTGTGTTTGGAGGCAACCGAGCCTGGGAAGAGCCACACGTTGATACATTTTGCTCGACACATGGAAGATATTGCACTCGCCGCTCTACCACGTGAAGTAGATTCGGACGCTGAATCGGATGGTGATATCAACGGTGGCTCTGCACATGACTTGAAGTCAGAAGATAACATGTCAGAAGCTTCGCTGCAAAGCGATGTCTTTTGCGAATTGACACGACAGGAGAACGGTTCTTTGAACAGTCTAGGCACTTTCCGGTGCGATCTTGAACTTGACAGCTCCAGCGGCGATCGCATCATTGCTTTCACCGCTAAGAATGATGCGACAGAGCCCTTGTTTTCGATCAATGCGACAAGAATGGCAAGGTTCCGGAAAGAAGGAGCGACATCAATCAGTTGCAACCGGCGCGATGTGATAATGCAATTCTCTCTGCAATGCGACTGCGACAAGGTTTGGCAATTTCTTGACGCAGTGCAGCGAGTTGGCCCATCTGAAAGTCTCGAGCACATCAGCGAATCTTGCGAACACGAAAGGCTTTTTGGTGGACTTTGCGTTGACTGTGGTTGGGACGTCGCAGAGAATCTAGGCCAGCAGGCCCAATCCCCGCCAACATACGGTTCACACGAAGCCGTCGAGACATATGCCGCTCTCGACAGTTATTGGTCAATGGAGGAGCAGCGAAGTTTCAGAGACTACATACGCCAGTATGGTACCAATTGGACGACCATCGCACAGAAGATGGGCACGAAGACTAGCGACATGGTCAGGGCTCAGTACTTTCGAGACGTCGAAAGCGGCGACACTGAGCTCGAGCAGATGGCTGAACATGCTTCGATCTACAATGCTCACTCTGCGTACGCCGCGGATTCGGAAGCTTTCCGCCGCCCTCTTCCTGACCCTCCGCAACGGCTCCTCGACCAACAGAATCACGTACATAAGGACGATGAGGCAAGTTTGCATCATGTACTGGGTATAGAATGGCGACTAATGATTTGATAGACGTACATCCCACCTGTACCGGGAGCTCCGTTTCTCGAACCCGACCATAGGCTTTACCTGTCTCAAATTCCCGGCGTCACGGTTCCCGATTTCACTGTTCCAGGAGCTTACTTTAGTCCCCTTACGTCTCCCATGCTCAAGGCGCAGAACATCCAGCATCTGCGGTCTGAGTCTCAGAAAGAGCACTTGCCTATCGATATAGGCCAGGAAAGGCTGGGGCCGCCAACACAATCAAACTTACACCATGAATCAGAAATACCGCAATCCACCATTAAGTGTATTTGCGGCTTCGTCGAAGATGATGGCAACACTGTTCTATGTGAGTCTTGTGACACCTGGCAACACATTCTGTGCTATTACGACCGCTCTGAGCTTGTACCGGAGGACCACGCGTGCGGAGATTGTGATCCACGACAACATGAACTTGATTCCCCGGATGCGACCGATAAACAGCTTCGACAAAGGGGGGAAAGAGACCGCCATTGGGGAGACAGGCCCCCTTCATTTGATCCGACTGGCCAGCTTGCTCCACCTGGGCGTCTACCACGTGTCAGTACTACGGTCTGGGAAGACGAACATACTCTCGTTCATCAAGTCGGAGCAATGGGGCAAGACGTCGGTCGCCGAGAAGACAATGACATGATCAACGTCACCAAGCTACTGAATGTTGCTGGAAAAAGTCGTGGACGCCGAGATCGTCTTCTCAAAGCCGAAACGACGCGACACGTTGTCAAGGCAGGCCCAAGGCATCTAAGGGGAGTGTGGCTACCATTCGAGCGCGCTCTCGAATTCGCAAACAAGGAGCGAATCACGGATATGCTTTATCCTCTGTTCGTTCGTGACATACGAGGCCTAATCACAAATAACTCAAACTTGCTGCGCACAGCGTCCAACGTGCAGGAAATACCAGCTATGGCGTCGACATTGCTTCCAACCGCTGAAGGGACTGTTCAGTCCCTGCCAATGCCTTTGGAACCGTTCGCATTCGAGTCACAGCAGTCTATGGGGCAACGAACATTGCATCAGCATTCTGTCACCAATGATAGAAAACTCCTTGCAAAATTTATGCCAACCGCATCGTATAATCCAAGCACCACGTATGAACAACCTAGGCATTCGCCAGGAAATGTGCAACCTTCCTCTAGCACCAATACGGCAGCTGCTGTAAACCGGACAACGCCTCCACATGTGCCTGAAGGTTGGAAAGTAGAATGGGATAATCAGAGCAACAGATTTTACTTCGTCAACAGCTTCTCTAAGCAATACCAATGGTCGACGCCTACTGAACCCGTCTGCGCACCCAAGGGAGACCAATTGACTCACAATGACGATTACATTAGTCCGGAGCATAGGTTTAATCATGGAAGTGATGGCGCCCCGACCTCGATCATGCCGCCATCTCCCACTGGTGCTGTCTATGACGAACCTTTGACACAAGAATCCATACACATCCGGACAGATGCGACCGAGAAGGCTGATATCTTATGGAACGAAACGATGAGCGACAGGTTTCCAACATCACCAACAATCACCCCACTGAAGGGCAATATCCCCCTGACTCAGGAGGGGAGCAATATCGAGAAAGCCGTCTCGCTTACCGAAAAGGAGAGTGAAGCTGTCGCTCGCCTGTGTCGCCTGGGTTTTGAGCGCGACCTTGTCTCTCGTGCCTTTTTCGCTTGCGACAAGAACGAGGAGCTGGCCGCCAACTTCCTCTTCGATCCGCCGAAGTACTTGGATGATGAAAGTAACACAGAAGCTGGATCCAATTCCAAAGGTACGCTTGATCATCTTTTCGGCGAGTGGAGACCCCACGCAGCACAATTAGGAAGCTTTGAGCTTCCTCTGCCGCCTATGCACAAGTACCCTTTCAGCAAGACCGTTACGGCACCACAGCCGACACAGGGTCCTCCATCTGCTGGGGGCGCGCCGGCGATCCCAGCATCACAACACGAACCCTATTCGAGCTTCACCCAACGGAGACCTCACGTAGCACAGTTAGGAAGCTTTGAGCTTCCTCCGCCGCCTATGCACAAGTATTGGTTCAACCCCACCGACCCAAGGACGATTGCCAGCGTCGGCAATTTGCTCGATCCACCTAGTACTTTCCACAGTGATGGTCTGAATTCTTCGGACGTGTCAGCGAGCATGCCAATTGCCTATTCTGATGGCCATTATATCTACCCACCCCCAACGCAGGCACCAACTCATTATAGTTATCCCCATACACAAAAGGTTGGAATCTACAATCCGCTGACACAGGTTGGACGCACACGTGGCTTTTGTGATGCGTGCTCTCGCCCAGAGGTGAAGGTCGCTTGCAGCAAAGATCAGCCAAAATGCCGGCGCTGTATCAGATTCGACATTGCCTGCAACTACTCGGCTTTGGAATCGACCGAGGTTGTTGATCTAGATGTCTTCCGTTTCCCCCATACTAAGGATACGACCATTCCTGACTTCATTGGGCACCCACTGCCGTTCAAGTGCGATCTTTGTCCCCAGAGTTTCAACAGGAACCACGAGTTGAAGCGACATAAGAGGATGCACCTGGCTGTTAAACCTTTCCCATGCAATCATTGCGGTAGAATTTACGCGCGGAAAGACACGCTGGAGGTAAGTTCACATGCTGCCCATAATTCTATAGCGAGTACTGATAAATATGCCAGCGACATATCCGCGTCAGGGGATGTGGGCAGGATGACTCTTCCAAGTCTAATATCTCGACTATCGATGCGGCGAGTGGCAGTGGCAGTGGCAGCGATAACGGCAACGAAGAATCACAACCGAGAAGTGGGGATTAGATGAAATGATGGTTTGGCTGACTGCGGGTTGTGGTTGAAGTATCACTCTCAATGTACTTTATTGTGCGGGATGTTTAGCTACCTTTTCTTTTCGCCTGTACGTCCATGTTGCTGATCAAGCACGTGTATGCCTAGAAAGCGCGAAACTGCAAACATGGAGCACTTGAGATACTGCGGCAGCTCTGATATGGAGATGTGCTATCAACAAAGCCGACCTGTCCAGAATGCATCTGCATCAGAGCGTAATGGTGATTGTGGGGTTCGGCGAGCCTGAACTGACCCCCCTCCGTGGACCTTGACAATCTAGCATGCAGAACACGATGTTCAACCTCTTCAACATCAGAAGGAGCTCCTGTGTGTAACAGACGAGGTGCAAATATATCATGGAACCTGCTCGTATTTTCTGGTAAAACTTCATAGTCCAGCAACATTACTCTCAACCAACACCCTCCCCCTCGCACTCCCATCCTTCCTCACCAACTCAGGACTCACCGCAATCCCCCTCGTCCCAACACCATCCCACCTAAACTCATACTCGCTCGGCTGCCCAAACAACCACACCCGCGTCTTCATCGCCTCGCCAATCACGCGCGTCAAATCGTCTTCCTTTTCCTGGTCGTCGGAGCCCGGATTCGCCCAGGGGAAGAAGGTCAGGCTGAAGTGCTCGGCTGCTTCCCGGATGTCGGACTGGTGGCGGCGGGATGCTGTGGGTGAAGAGGTGGACGAGGAAGTGTAGAGGTAGACGGACAGACGGCGGTGGTAGGTTTGAGCGGTTTGCAGGTTGGAATCTGAGTGAAGTGGATTAGCATGAAATGTGGGCACTCTTGGAGGAAAATGCGACGTACCAGATCCAGATGCAAAGCCCCGTGAGCTTGCGCCCATCAACTCTTTGGGAAACAACGTCTCGCCTTCATCACCGCTTCTGGGCCCTGTGATATCGAGTACATATGCCGCCAACGCGTGTTTGATTGCGGTCGTAGGGCTGGAGCAGTCTTGAAGCAGTTCTGCCATGTTGACATCCTTTGCGCCAAAACGTATCAGGTCAGGCTCCATGCTCGGTGTTATACTGGCATGCGCATCGCGATAGAATGTGTCTATGTGTCGGTGTATAGCACTGAACAAGGCTGATGTCCTGCTTTCAATCTCGGAGTCGTGCGCAGCGGCGGGTAGTATGCTACCAACGATATCCTTCGGCGGCTGTTGCACAGGCGCAGGCGCAGCGGCTGCGACTGGAGGCGGCAACGGTGTCTGCGAGACTTGGACGTAGGGGCTGTTTCGACCGGCGGTCTTCTGAAGCATGACTAGCTCGGGAGAAGAGTCGGTGTAGTTGTGGTTCTTGTTGTAGCCGACGGTGCCATTGCGAGACTTGTTGCGGCGCTTGAAGAGGAAGAATGCTGCTGCGAAGGCAAGGAGTGCGCCGGCGATGAGGCTGAAGACAGATATGGTCAGCCTTATGAGTCGTGAAGTTTGTGGTTCTGGAGGACTTACGCTCCGATCGCAACGCCTGCTATGGCGCCGCTGCTTAGATTCCTTCCTCCCTTGGACGAAGATACTGGTGCGGGTACATAGCTTGCTGCAATGTTTGATCCTGAGATTACAGTGGTAACTTGTGGCACGGTTGAAGATACTCCATTGCTGGCCTTTGTGGTTAATTGTTCATCTCCTGGTCCAGTCGTGATTGTCACAACAAGTCCTTCACCACCTGGTAACGAAGGTCCAGGAGCGTCCGGAATTACTGTGATTGCAGGTCCATTTACATCTGGCTGAGCAGCTGTCGGTCCACCTGCAGGTGATGGAGTTGCGCATGCGGGCTCCCCAATGCGACCGCACCTTCTCGGAATGCTGGAGGACATAGTTGGCCGTTGCGACTCTCAAATCCAAGCAAAAGAGCCAAGGAGAAAAGAAGAAGAACAGAACGTAAGAAGCGTATAACAAACCGCGGGGCTTACACCCAAATGAAACTGCTGGAACATGCCCCGGATCAGGCAGCCCATACTCAGCCGCAGCGCCATATGCACGCCTTGCGCATCCTCTCATTATGCACACTCCGCCCCCATGTCAGCCGGTCCCGAGTAGCTACACACCATCGCGAAGTCCTTGTATGCTGGACTTGGTGCTGACTGTTGCACGCGTGCATCTCTAGCTTCCACGCCTGGCAGATACGGTGGGTGGGTGTGGAGAACGTGGAGTTCGGTGATGCATCGAAGATGCGGGATCTGTGAACACGACGCTAAGTTTGGGGGCCAGCAGCCTTATCGAAACCTAGCGGCATATGGTCAAGTGTATCAAGCACACCCTTGTGCTTGTGCCGCTGTAGGCTGTGGAGTGTCTGATCTTCAGCCTCGCTTTGGGCGACTGATGGAACATGGCAGTCCGGAGAACTTACAGTGCGAGATGACCGGCGCGACTCGCAACGTTGGAAGTCTCGTAACTCACCCTGAACAGATGTTTGCGAACTACAAAGCGCGAAGAGAGCATGCACTACGTAATGCACTTTATTGTACAATCATACTTTTTTTTGGATACCCACGCCAGCGCCGTCGAATGAGGTGAGATCTAGTCACGAATCGAAAGGACTACACGAGCAGGTTGGCCGCAATATAGACGGGTGCGAGTAGAAGAGCTTATCGGAGTTCTCTAACTTAGTACATGAATGAACGCAGATGGTCACGACTTGCGTTCATGTCTCCTCCTACAAGTCGCTTCCGAAAGAAAAAAAAATGTTCCTACGATAAGGCTATTCGTCATACTTGCGG
>Ga0265797_10006831_pt1 | contig 15920 bp, 14 predicted proteins | sample P2T30metagenome_FD_192433 | JGI IMG/M metagenome (GOLD analysis project Ga0265797, IMG submission 192433) | Plant litter microbial communities from East Loma Ridge, Irvine, California - P2 T30 | ecosystem: Environmental > Terrestrial > Plant litter > Unclassified | place: USA: California... | reverse complement strand
AGTGCCGGGACATACGCACATTCAACTTGCTCGATCAGCGTCAAGGACGAGAGGTTGTTTCCTCGGACCAGATTAATCAAGACGGGTCTGTCGGCGAGGGCTTCTGCGACTGTCCATTGGATCTGGACGATAGCGCCGCTTAACGCTGACGATGAGAGCGTTACGGTGTCGCCGGCTCCAGGCGACGTGACAGTGAAGTCATCCTGTGCATAAGTGTGGAAAACGAGCAGCGAAAGTATAGATAGGATGGAGATGGCGGTCATGTTGGCTTCACGGGACTGAAGACCGTGAGTAAACCGAGGGAGGTTTGCTGCGAACAGGTTATAGACATGGTTGTCGAGTGGCTGAGCTGAGCTGAGCTGAGCTCGGCAGGGTGGGTGGGCCACTATATGAGTCCCCGTGATTCGAAGCGAAGCGAAGCGATGCAGTAGTGGCCATTGCTTGAATATTGGGAACACTGCGTTGGCGTGGCCAAGATGTGGCGTCTTTTAAAGTTCAGCCTTGACTTTGTTGCGTCTGATCGATGGACGGAGTTGTTGATGTGGATGTTGCGTCAAGAGCCGCCGGAATTGATTTCATCGATTTGTTCGATGAATGGTTTACAAGCCGTTTGATGGACCGTCGTGACCTATGTATCTAGAAGAATGGGTCGCTGCAAGTACTTTACCATGCAGGCTGAATCCCAATCTATCTAGCTCGACGGCGAAGCATCCTGCTCGCCGGATTCGGCTATGACAGGCGATGTCCAAGCTGACTATCAGTTACCGACGGTAATGCCATGATCTGAGGATGTAAGTGGATGTAATCGAAAGCGACTATCTTGTATCAGAGGATTTGCATCATCGGACGAGCAACAAGCTTACAACAAGCTTACACATGTAAAGCTACCGACAAACACAATCGATCAAGATTCCATATCCGGTCGGACCAGAACATCTAAAAGCAGTCGCCGATCTCCGTTTGACTCATCGAATTCGGAGTTGGAAAAAAACCACGCCGGTCGTCGTGCTTGAGCACATCCTCTAGTTATAACCTTCAAACCAGCCAACACATTCACTTCTTCGCCTTCTTGGGCCTGACCAGCCAAGCGTAGCTGCTCTTTGGTCGGTCAGCCCACTGTTCAGGCAGAGGCAAAGTGACATTCTTCCTAAACTCAAACCCGTTTTTCTCGTACAAGCCCTTGCCAAACACCGAGCTCTCAACAATAGCATCGAACCCAAGTTCGTCAGCCTTGTTGATGCCCCATTCAACCAGCAACCCGCCGATGCCCATGCGCTGGTACTTCGGGTCGATGACACAGATGTCCAAGTTGACGGCGTTGCCACTGGTGAGTTTGAGATGGGCCATTCGGTCGCGGTTGAACTCGGTCATAAGGTGCTGCGTGTAGGCCTTTTCCTCGTCGCTGTCCCAGAAGTCGCCCTCTGCTTTGGCGGGCGCGGGGAATCGGTTGCGGAAGACGTTCCATTTGGCGAAGCCGGCGATGTCTCCGGTGTTTTCGTCGACGGCTTTCAGGTAGAGGGTGTTTGGGTCTGCGTGTTTGGCTTTGACGAACCTCTCGCCGCCGAGTCTGCGGCCTTCGGGTGTTTCGTGGCGAGGGTACATGGCGTCCCAGAAGGGTTCGTTGTTTTTGAAAGCCAGTGAAGTGATCTCGAACAGACGAGGCATGTCTGCATCTTCGGCGGGGAGAGTGATGAAACCCATCTTGGTTGGTGTAGCTGGTTTGGACAAAACTGGGTGTTGTTCAGGAAAAGGGTTGAGATTGACTCAACAATTGATTGTTCTTTGGAATGTTTGATAAGTAGTAGGCTGAGAAAGCTATGTACGAGGAAAGTCGAATGCCAATGGGCGGCCAAGCACAAGGTTTAAGAGAGTTTGGGGAGGTTACAACCTGGCAGTTTCCATTACGAAGAACAATGGCAAGGCCGGGTCATGCGTCGAGGACACGAGTTCAATGAGAGGCCATTCGAAGGGCGTAAGACCCGGCTTATCGATAGTCTAGGTCCAGCCGTTGTTAACCGCCGATCGGGGACTTGGAGGGGGATTCGGGGATTCGAATGTTTCAGACCTATCATCCACCACGCTGACCCAAAACCACCTACCGCTTCCAGCAAAACACTCCACCCTTACTATACCACCATGGCCGCTATCGAACCTCCCTCCGCCCTGCAGCAACATCAGCAGCAGCTCCCAGCCAAAAGCGTAGTGCCCCATCCCTCGGCTCTGCAGCTCCTCTTCGAAACCCACCGGGCCCCGCGAGACTCGCCTCATCCGTCGCACCTCTACAACCTCGCGCTCCAGATCGCACACAACCTCCGCCACCAGCACAACTGGTCCGACGTGCGAATCTATACCCACTCACCAACCACCTCTCGCGCCTTTGCGCGCCCGCTGGTCTCTGGCCTGCCGCCTCAGCGATTGTACGTCCACCCGGACGAGCAGATTGCGCTGTTGCAGAGGCAGAAAGATGCGGGCAAGACTGGAATGCCTGAGCTCCGGAGCGAGCGCGAGTGGGTTCTGCCTAGCCATCTGCGCGAGAAGTGGAGTTTGAAGCGATTTGGAGAGGTCTTTGACGATATTACTATGGTGCCGACTGCTGGTTGTGGAAAACTTTTGTTCGAAGAGAATGAAGATGAAGATGAGGAAGCAAGCGAGGAGAACCAATGGCGTACAACGAAGCGACTTCTTCTCGCGACTCTGGATGACGACAGCACTGTCGTGTACTACATCGTCCATGATGGAATTGTCAAGCCGCGCCAGAATTGATCCCCGCAAGACTGCCAGGAAGAATCGCACGCATCTATCGAAGAGCACCACATTTGCGAGACGCCGAATCGGATCGCGCAAAGCAGATCTACCAGAGATATCAGCAAGCCATGGCAATGGTCACCAGCGGCCGAACTGAGGAGTCACAGACTGCTCGCGACTGATTTCCAAACCGTAAGCGGGAAAGCACGATACATAATGAATGGCTGCGAAAAGTTTGCGTTCATCGAGACCGCTCACTTCGCCGCAAAGTACTATGTGCTTATGTATTTGACAACCGTAGTCAATTCGCGCCGAAAAGCAGACGTCGAGCAACTATGCGCAGACTCCATGCAAAACAGCAGCTTCGAGCACTCGAGTTCGAGCCCGCAATGCTTCACTGCAACCGGCAAACTTGAGATACCCCATGTCCTCCGGGGTTACGCACGCGAACCAGAACCCACTGTGCACTCCTTTCCTGCATATGCGAGAGGTATCACGGAAACAGAAGATGCAGATAGAAAAGACCCAGTGAGTCCAAAACTACAATGGTCGTTTACATTATATACAGAAAAAAAAAAGCACAAGGGTCGTCAAAGCGTTAAAACGGCGTCCAAGACGTATACAACAGGAGCGCCACCACCACCACCATTTGCCTCCAGAAGAGACGATGCAAAAAGAAAAAGATGAATAGAACCGCTCATCGCATGGAGTCCATGCCTCCCCCATGTCCATCCTGCCCACCCGAGTCCAAATCCATCGTCACTGGCGTAGGCGTCATGCCCGTCGGCGGCATGCTGCCAAAGTCTGCAAACGTACTCGGCCAGTCGAAGCCGCCAGTGGTGAGCAGGTTGTTGTCATCGGCCATGGTCGGCGGGTCCATGTTGAAAGGCATGAACCACGCCGAGCTCGGGTCACCCCAGTAGCCGCTGTTTGCGCCCCCGGCAGCGTTGGCCATGGGGTTGAAGTTCCCGCCGTCGAAGTTGCCGTGCATGTTCACGCCGTTGCCGTCCATCATCTGGTTCGAGTTGGCGAGGTCTTGCTGTTGCTGCTGCTGCTGGATGGCGGAGGCGTTTTGGTCGCCGCCGCCGCCGTAGGACGAGAGGACCATTTGGCGGTCTAATTGGGACATTATGCCGTGTTGCTGCTGCATGAGCAGGGGATTTGGAGGGGGCTGGAAGCCGGATGGGAAGGCGGAGGAGTGTTGATTGATGTTGTATTGCTGCGTGTAGTGTTGTTGGTCCATGCCGTTATTGGGGAGTTGCTGTTGCATGTGTTGATGTTGTAGCGATTGCGGCATTTGTTGTTGCTGCTGTTGCTGCTGGTGCAGTTGTGCCTGTTGGCCCGCGACAGTGCCATCATTCCCTTTTTGGGTGTTGTCGCCGGCTGGACCAGCCTTGTTGTTGTCTGCCTTTGCGTCCTGCTTCTTCCGAGATTTGCGTGCCTTTTGCTGCGATTGCGCATTTGCAGTAGCTCGACTCGGCGGGCTGAGTTTGGAGAAGAACTCTTCCACAGTCTGCAAATCGCTTTGCTGGCCCAACACAGCATCCGCACCCGGATCTTTCTTAGTCTCCGCTTGTGGTTCTTCAAAGTCTGTCCCGCTAACTCCGTGAGGATATCGGTCGAACCAATCGCCGTATTGGAAGATGTATTCGCCTTCTTTACCCACCTTACCGAGCGCTCCCGATTTTGCAGCGTCTGCGTGTTTGCGATACAGATCCCTCAGATTTTCTGTCACAAAGTGGAACATGCCCCAGTGCTTCTTCATCTTCGTCAGGTATTTAACGTTCCAGGCAAGGTTTTGTTTCGAAGATGCTTCGAGTGTCGGATTTTGAGAAAAGGCGCCGTGGATGTGGACGGTGCTCGAAAAGAAGGCGGCATAGCCTGCGAATGGAGCCACAACAGTATGGTCCATGCCTTCGTGCACCAGAGCCGAGATGGCGTTTGCTGCTTCGAGAGCTGCCTTTTGGGCGTTTGAGAGAAATTCGTCCGGCATCTCCTTGGGGTAGACTGCTCGTTGGCCGGGGGTCGGTAATGCAAATCGATTCATGAACAGCATGATTTGGTTGTAGACGATGTGCATGAACAGATATTGGTTGGCGATCTTGTCGCTCGCGTGGCTGGCCAGATTCTCGGGAGTGTACTGTAATCCAGCAGGTAAAGTTTCTTTCCAGTTGTCAGCTTCTTTACGGAGACGCTGAAACGCTGAATCTTCGTCCCACATGGGTTTCTGATCGCGTTGCTTTCCGCCGAGATTCATGTAGTTGATCACGTCACCCCATACCGCAACTAAGCGTATCGTATAAGCAGCCACGCCCATGTTCTCTCTAGCATCCGCAACTTGGCCGGTCTCAGGATCGACAGGATTAGGTACATTGCCCTGTAAGTCCTCTGTGGGTCCAGTGATCTCCATGTTGAAGAGCTTTTCCCGGATCGGAAGTTGCGCGCGAATGTATTCAGGACCAACGAATGCCGGTCGATCGGTGCCCGAAGAGCTGAAGCGGTCTAATAGGAAGCATGACCACATGGTTCTCCTCCTGATCTCTCGGTCGGTGAATGTGAGTTCGCTTTTCTCGTTGTCAACACCCCTTTTGGGGTCGTGGTCCAGATCCTGGTGGAGCTGTAGTGCGTATGCCATCCTTTGTGCCATGCCACCAAACATCCAGCTTCTCCCGCCTTGACATGTCCCGAATTCGTGAAGACCTAATATCAGATAGCAAATCAAGATTGTGATGTTGGGTTGGTCGTAGCGCCTCAGCGATATTTCCCTAGCAGGTTTCGCCCATTGCTCGCCACGTAAGAAGGCTGGCTCGGTGCGCACATGTGGGTGATTCGAATAGCGCGCAGACATCGCGCAAACCGCCAGCATGAGCACTGGTGGAACTTGGTCCTGCGCCAACTTGCGCATGAAACTGGGCTTGTGTAGAAGATGATAACTTTGTCCGTACACGTAATCGAAGAAAACTTCCGCAAGATGTTGTTGTAAGTCTTTCGGCGGTAGTTGATCTGCACCTTCCCGCAAAAGACTATGCTCATCGGCGTCGATGGTCTTCATGGGCTCGGTCTCAGATGCGTCGGTCGCCGCGTTCTTCTTGGAGGGGTCTCCGACTTTGGTGCTGGCCCAATCATCCAGTTCTTCGTCAAAAGCCTGCTCCGCACCTCTCTTCCTCGCTCCTACACCGGCCTTTGGTGGTGCTGGCGGTATTGCAGGCTTCACGTTGGATCTGCCTGTGTTTGCCACGATACCCTGATCCTCCTTTGGTATGATTCGAATTACGCGATCCTCCATGCGTTTCAGCCGCTTGTCCAACATTGCCATATAGTCGGTCCGTGGTGCCGCCTTCCTGGTTGTCACCTTGTAAACACAAGGTATGCGCGACCGCAAGCAGTGTTTGCACGCTGGCTTCTCTCCCGAACATCTGATCTTCTTTCTCCGACAAGCAATGCATGCGAGCGGCAGGCGCTTCCTCTCCTTCCCTGCCTTCGTCTTCAATTCACTCCATGCCGGTACCGCGTGGGGGTCGTCCGGTTTACCGGATTCGTCGTCTCCAACAGCATGTTCGTTTGACATATCGTTGCCATTGTTCGGTCCAGAACTCTCCCCGAAACCTTCACCAAGGTAGTTGCCATGGCCCCTCTGGCTCGTGGTGTCCGAACCGTCAAAGGGCCCATTGCTGCCTATGCTCTGTCGATGGGGTCGTCCGTTCGTACTTGGGGATTGGTTTTGTGTTGCACTGTTGGCGTTTCCTGAGACACTCGGCGCGTAGAGCGCAGCATCGTATGCGCCGCCATAGTTGTGCATTGGAAGGTTCGATCGGTGGTCCGGTAATGTTGATGTGGTAAATCGATGTGCGTTTGTACTTGACTGCAGCATGGAGTCCAGGCTCGGACTGTTCGCGTTGTTGAAGTTGTATTCGCTGCCAGTTTGGCTACCACCGCTGTATGAAGGTGTGTTGCCCAAGTGCCCAACGTTCAGCAAGTTCGCACTGGGTGAGTTGCGTTTGTATTCGGACCCCATGGCACTGGTTCACGAAGGCCGGTCTCCGGCTGGAAAGTAGACGTCCTCTTAATGAGAGATCATGGATGAGAGACGCTCGCGCACAGGATAGAGCTGTGGAGATCGAGCAACTTTGTTGGTCAACTTGAAATGCGTGTGTCGAGTCGTCCGTGGTTGAGTATGTTGCAGTGTGGTGCAATACGATGCAATGCGCTGAGAGTGGCAGCTGCTAATACTTCGAAATCGAGGATTCGGGAATCGGAAGGGAATGTTGGATGTTCTAGAGATCGTCACCGAGGTCACGACCCACTCGCAAAGACAGACAGGTGGGCCCTCAGTACTCAGTACGACAGGGCTCTAATGCGGAGTCGTGGAATTTGGATAGCTGACGCCACGAAACGTCAAGCTTGCGATCGCCTGGAGAGTTTGGCTGACAGTCTAGGTCTCGCGTGAGATAAATCATAGAACAATCAGCAAACTCAGGGTAAGTTGGTTAGCAGCGAGTGCGGAGTCGCATGCGGCGGCGTGGTGGTCGTCGTCAGGAAGTCCAGTGCGAGGTGACGGACCCACAGGTTTCAGCGGAGGAGGCTTGCTTAGTGCAGCTGCTGTGCATGGAACCACTGTGGAAGTGCGTGCGAGCGAGCGCGATAATGTTGGCTAATTGACTAATTGACAGCGACGACGATTGGCCTCTGCCTCATGGCGGGATCTTCAGCGAGGACTTGTTTAGCCGACCAAAGCTGCAGGTTCGAAAATGGTTGCGCTCGCTGACTCGACTGGGGCCAGTCGTACTCCTACCATCGAATTCGAGAAGCCAAATGTTGATGGTAACGACGTAGAGGACCAGCCGAAAATCGTTGCCGGGCGATGCTCTCATTTTGATAGATCGCCGAAGGCTTCCGGCCCAAGGGCCCAGGTGGCAGTCTCCAGGATATGCGGAGGGCCGTCGCGTCGGAGGAGGGCATCACGGCGCTTCGAGCACATCGCTGACCGTGCTCGCAGATGTGAGCCGCCGCCTCCCTTGTTTCACGCCGCCGAGGCCGCTCGCCGATTCGTCGCGAACAAACTCCGCTAACATTGCTGACAAACGCAGATCAGTTCGCAGATGTGAATGCGTGCTAATTAGTCGGTTGCGGCCAGTGGCTCCTCCAATCCTCAAGTCCTTAGGTGAGCACAAATTCTGGATCCTGCAGTTCACTCTTACGCCTGGCGAATCGAGGCCAAGCATTCGTCACGTCGACATTGATCGTGCTGGTTTGTATCCATCACCGCCACTGGAAAGTTGCGGCTAAAAGAGTCATCATGTTGCTGACGCGACTCAACAAGTCGCGCGATAGTGAGCGTTGAGATGGCCTAGGAGTAGGTGGGCCGCCGTTTCGCAGGTGACAGCTATATATGCCGTCGATCCGTGAGTGTTTGTGGCTATCCCAATCTGGGGATCAGCATTCCAGAATAGCACGGCATGTTTCGTGAATTGAGGTACCAAGGTTGCAAGTCTGATGGACAAGGTGATGTCTTGAATTACAAGATGTGAGGCAGGTAGGTAGGAGAGAAAGGAAGGAGCGAAACGCCTCAAATGCCGAACATTCCAGCCGGCGACTGCTCCATCGTGCATGACTGAAGGTTGCTATGTTGTTGGTGAGCAGTTTTACCTCTAAACACATCTCTGGTGCTGAGTTCATACTTTACTGCTATCTGCAATTGAAACCGTCGCGTTGTACATCTCTTACATGGTACTCCAGACGACCTGGCGGCGGTAATGTCACATTTCAGAGCACTTGAAAACTCGACAAACATCAAACACAGCCAAAGCACAATCCATGTCCAATGCCTGCCTATAGTGAATGTAGTCTATACACTATATTTACTCAGTCAAACGTTCAAACTGATTTCGGCACACACGTCTCTCCTCCTCCTGTAGCCCTTGAACATCCCACAGGACACGGTGCGCGCGAATCGAATTGCCACTCAAACAGAGCGTCGGTCTCGTCGTGCAGCACATCAGTCACAATCGCCGTACTGGGCTCCACCATACCACTCCTCTGGAACAGCTCGCGACTGGTAATGCTCATCTGAGGCCAGCCGTTCTCAACCAGCGTCTCGCTGCTCGTTGCATATATATACTCCTTCAGCCCAGCCCAGCGGATGGCGCTCGCGCACATTGGGCATGCCTCGGCGGTAGTGTACAAGCTCAATTGCTTCCATGCAGCGCTGGTCTCTTCAGGAGAAAGCTTGTAGGGGCCTTGGGGATCTCTCAGCACCGAGGTGCAGTTGTTGATGGCGGCGACCTCGCCGTGCAGAGTCGGGTTTCCGTCGTCGGAGATGGTGTTGACGCCGATGCAGATGGCCTCACCAATTCCGCCGGATGTGTGGTTCACGACAACCGCTCCGAAAGCTTCAAAAGGGCATGGCGACTTGAGTTCATGTAGAGCTTCAACGGCTACCCGCATCCAGTGCTCTCGGGTGTGCAAGTCGATAGATGGCTGTTCGTGTGAAAGTGTGACCTGGTTTTTGTGAACAGAATCATGGCTAGTCGATCCTCTTGCCACCGCTGCTATTCCTAAGATGACGGCCAGGAAGAGCATTTTGTTTTCCTTGAGCGTGATGTTAAGGTGCCGGTAAGGTCCAAGAGAGAGAGTTTGATGGGTGTTTGTGAATTGCGGTGTGGGATGTGACGTCTTGCAGTAGTCGAGAACTTGGCTTCACGAAAACAACATCGATCACATCACAGTTGTTGAAAATCAAGATCCTCCTCCCGATTACGTGCATGAGCTAACAGCACCAACCCGAGGCCCTAAGAACACCGCACCCATTGACCGTACGGTCCAGTCTGCTTGGCGTTAGTATACGGCAGAGGCCAATATAAGTGTGGGTTTGGCGAGACCACCAGTGGGATGAGCGGAATCAGCACGGCTTTTACTCCGAGAACACGGCAATGTAAAGAAACTGGCATGTTGACGCTGATGCGATTTCGGAACAAATGAGAAAACCCGGAGGCGGAGTCGGGAATACTCATACTCAAGAGTTTCGCTTGCCATAGCATTCCGCTCCAGGTTCCATTGAAAAAGCGATATCGAGACGCAAGTTCTTCTAGGGCACACTCCCAGCAACCGTGCAACAAGACAAGGCAACGCGCCTCTTGCCTGCGCGTGCCAAGGACATGCACCTCTCTTATGCGATATTCAGCTTTCACGCGTGTCCTTGGTCGTGGAGGTCGGGTCGGCGGCTAGGAAGAATGACCAGTCACTTGGAGAGAATGGGAGATTGAAAACGTCGAGTTTCACAGCATGCATTCTCAAGCAGCATGTGCGGGGAACACCTGTCACACCCCTTCGGCCATCTTGACATACACTTCTCGGAAGGCGAAAAGGGAAGCGATGTTTTGTCGACAATCGGAAAGGCCGGCAGCGACTATTGGACGAAGCTGCGACGGGCTGCATGAGAGCGTGGGACGAATTCTGCTGCCTGTCTCGTGAGAGCCAGGATGGGCCACCTTGAGCGTGGGATGTAGGCGCATGGGTGAGGAAGATACATTGCCCTTATCTACTCCGCTCGTCGTCTCTACCGCGCAGATGGAGTGTGCAGGAATTCCTTACGCCTACAGTGCAAGACTGTAAACCTCACAATGTCTTACGGACAAGATGTTGGCTCCAGTCGTGGTAAACAACCGGCCGACGACTATTTCTCGCGGCAAATCATCCCTCACATCTCGTGGACCGGCGATCTCATCAACGTCGACTCAAACGAGCACGGCGACACACAGGTCGACGATGAAGGGCAAAGCAGGAGTCAGGAACCGCTATCTCCGGTAGAGAGCGACCTCTTGACCCCGGCGACTCTCACGCCACCAGTCGAGAACACAGAGACATCGCCGCTTCTCCAAGCCCGGTCAAATCCAACAACAGCATACGCCAGCACCGACATGCCAGTCGTGTGTTGCAGAGCTGGACCCAGACCAGCCAACGTTTCTACTGATGATCATGGGTACTCGGCTGCTCCATTCCAAAATGGACCACCCCAAAGCATGTCCCATTCGATATACTACAGACGGACTGGACAGGATCTCGAACAGAACAAACTGCCTTCGTACCGCAGCCGTCGCCGGCGGCAAGATGGTAAATGTTGCAATTCAAAGTACATGCACCGCTGGATGTTGGCACTAAGTTTGATGGCCACGTTGTTCCTACTGCAGTACCTGTGCCTGGGCGAAAATGCAACTGAGTCCAGCTGCACGCTTCCCTACTGTTCGGGATCTCTCACGCACTCATTCGACAACACGTCGACATTCTCCTTCAGCGAAAACTTGCAAATTGCAGATCTGTCAATCCGAGGTGCGATTCGTCTCGAGCCTGCGCCAGAAAACCAGGAATCGCAAGTTGTGGTAGTGGTATCATACTCTACATCGCGAAACAGGCGCGCAATACCACAATGGGAGTTGAGCGACACTTCTATCCGCCTGCGAGCACCAATCCTCGCCAAACAGGGAAAGTCGTTCTTCCCACGCATCTTCGACCCATGCCTCAGCATCGGCGCAACAATCTACCTCCACGCCAACACAACTCTCCAAACCTTCCAGATCGACACCACCCACCTGTCAATCACCAGCTCCCCAAATCTCTTCCCGCGCCCTCTAACCAGCAAACCCCCCAAACCCCTCCTCCAAATCGGCCTCACCAACCTGCAAGCCACCTCCCGCCCCATCACCCTGCCTTACTGGACATCCCGCCAAACAATCCTCCGCACAACCTCCAGCGCCATAGCCGGAGCCTTCACCCACCTAGACCTCATCTCCCTAACCTCGACCTCCGGCTCCATCACCGCCTCCATAACCCCCGGCGAAGCAGACGCCTCAAAACCCTTGCCCGCTCTCTTGAAAATCAACACCGCCTCCGGGGGTGTACGAGTCACGTATCCCACAATCGACGCCTCCTCCGGCATCATTACCAGCAGCACGACAATCCCATCCCGCGACTACGAAACCCAAGTCCAGACCTCCTCAGGCTCCATCGCGGGCTCCTACCTCTTCAGCTCGACCGCAGACCTGGCCTCGAGCTCGGGCTCGATTCTTGCGAAAGTCCTCTACGCACCCTATTCTTCTCTTGACGCGGAAAGCGAAGAAGCGGCCAGCAACGTGCTCCGAACGGCGAGCGGCAGCGGCGCCACGGACGTGCGCGTCACGCGGGTTGGAGGTGCTTCAGGGGAAGGTGTTGTTGGGGTTTTGCACGGCGAGCACGGCGCCGGCGGTGGAGGGGCTTCGGGGTCGGTGAGGGTGAGGTATCCGGGTGAGTGGGAGGGGCGGATCGAGGCGGATAGCTCGTCGGGGAGTTTGAGGGTTGAGGGTCAGGGGGTTGTTGTTGATCGGGAGGAGCGGGAGGGGGGGAGGAAGTGGGTGAGGGCGCACAAGGGCGAGGAAGGCAGTGGGGGTAGTATTGGGGTGAGGACGGGGAGTGGGAGTGTGGATATCTTTGTTGGTTGATAAGCGGTGATACGCACGGTGATGGTTGCTAAGGTGAGAAGGATCTTCTTGGATTGGGCTTGCCTTTTTCCTCCTGTTCTTCGCTATTCGATTGGGTCTTTTTTTTTTTTCTCTCTCTGTTTGATCTTGCCCGAAAATTCCACGACCACGGCCGCATACAGCAGATTATCTATTAGGTAGAACGACACGGAGTTTATAGCAAAGTGAGGTATAACAGGGACTCGTCGAACAGAATGGAAACTTCCTTGATATTGATGATGTATCGAATGCACGTTGGCAGCTACTCTCGTAAGAAGTCTGTTGTATGTTTCAACAACAGCCGACAACGCACCTAACAAGCCCGATATTCGGACTGTGAAGAACCTGCCACAGACGACCCGCATTGAGGACTTGAATCTCCAATATCGCCAGGTCATACCAGCAGACACAAAGTGACTGGTCGGATCAAGCACGTGTAATGACGAGCAAAGGATGGATTAATCGTCCCTCACTTTCGGGGGGTCTGATGAACCAATTTTGCACGTCTCATTCGACTTGGATATAGATAGACGGGAAACGCCGTCTCGCGTCTAGAAGCAGACTGGGCCTTCGTCCAGCGTGGGAAGGCAGTCCAGGCCAGTCCAATACAATAATAATGATGATGGTTCTGTTGATGCTGATAAGATATCGCGGCAGTGATCCGCAGACCCTCATGGCTCCCGCCTTCTTCCGCGTGACAAGGTTTCAGGGTCATCATGGAGATTGACGACATTGACGGTGGGCACGACCACGTCCCTGCATATATACAGATCAAAGGAGATTGAGTTGTCGTTTTGTGTAGTTGCGTCGGAGGTCTAGAACAACATCAAGAAACCCGATCGGGCATGTCGTGCTGTGATAAGCTATGCTTCTAGGCTATGTTGCGAGATGTGGGATTGATTGAGCTCTAATAGATGTCGCCATGTTCCGCTCTAGACTGTGCCCCAACATTAGCTGGTTGGTTTTGGGGACTTCTTGGTAAGAGTCTGAGTGTAGGTCAAGTCTAGCGATATGGCATAGAGGCCCATGCATGCTTCCAAATGCCTACCAATACCAGACCTGACGATCAGCGGCAACAGTCGTTCTTGTCTCAGTCGTGCTTCCTTATCCATACATGCGTGAGCTCGCAGAAGGGCCATCAATTGATGCGGTCATAGGATGACTTCAACCCGTCGAGGTGGCTGGTCCTGGTCCTGGTCTTGGTCCAGTCCAGCTATCTCTTCAACGCCGGTGCCTTTGTCTGACCCGCGAAGCCAACGCCCATAAGGAAGCACAAACGCGTCGCGGCACCGACGTAGACGAAACCTAGGTTACCCCAGTACATGGAATTCCACTCCCAGAACCTGTAATAGACGTCGAGGCCCACGGACGCCACGCTGGCGAGATGGCCAAAGTCGGCTAGCAGCAGGCCGAAGAGAAACACTTTCCACACGCGGACGTCATTTGTCGCACGCAGCACCAGGGCCTCATTCAGGGCGAAGACGAAGTAGAGGTTCGCCAGCTGATATAAGACAATGGATTCGCGGGTGGAGACGGTGGTGCCTAGCAGGGAGCCGGCTGCCGAGGGTAGAGTCAGGTGCATGTATGCCTGCTGGTCGAGGGCGGCGTAGTAGGCGCCGACTGCGGTTGCTACCGGCTCGATGTAGAGGAAGAATAGACGGTAGAGCAGTGGGATGGCGCTGGACCCGGCGGCGCGGGCTGACGTGGAGGACCCTGCCATGTGGTGTCGCGGTCGGTACAGGGGATCGTGCACGGCGGAGAAGGGAGTACGTTAATCGGGTCGGAAGAGTGGTATGGGTATGGGTGTGACTTTCGTGGGTATTGGGAGGTGGCAGCCGAGGTGGGAGGTGAGTGCAGGACAATGGGCAGTCAATGCGCCGGGTCACGGGAGGATGCACGTAAGGAGAGGGAATGCGGCAGTGCAGAGAGAGTGAAGTGTGAAGTGTGGTGCCGGGCGGACAAAAGTGTGGTTGGAGTGAAACGATCTGTAGGGTTCTAGGCGACGTTTGTCGATTGGGACGATGATGATGTGCGCTGCTGCTGCTGCACTGTGTGAAGTGGAGTGGGAGAGTGGATTGTTGTTGCGTACGGTGCGGGATGTGATGCGAGTAAGCGTCCGGGGTGCTTGTCCAAAGACATGTTAGTGAGATGTAGGGCCGAGCCGTGGACGGGAGTGGCTGCCTGGCTCATGAGTCGATGGAGATGGGAGGAATATTAAAGGATGTATCATGTTGCAAGTCGTGTGAGCATCAACGAGATTAACGGCACAGCAACGTATCTACAGTAGCGATTGATGCGCTGGCAAGGAGGCATACTAAAAGGACAGCACAGCACCGCACAGCACACGGCAAGGTGCGTGGTATGCTTACCACCGCACTGTACATGGTGACATATGTACATACATGGGCTGTGGGAGCACAGCAAAACAGCAAGACTCCAGATGACCGCTTCGAGGCGCGAGCGGGGGAGCCTGAGTAAGCTGCCCAGCTCTGCCAACAAAAGCAGACATATAGTGATGTATGTACAGTATCTGCATAAGCGTTCATGCGTGCGGATATCGACGCAATTAAGCAGTCACATTCTGCTTTCGTGCTGTAGGTCATGATCATGATATGATGTTGTTACGTGGCGGATACTAAGACTCGACTGTTGGAGCCCCGCGAGTCGAACATGTCACATCTCATCGGGGAAGCGAGAGTGAGACTTTCCACGTGCATGCAGCTACTGTGAGTGCAGTGTCGTGCGTGCGTGGTCGCTTCTAAGTTCTGCTATGGATGGTGTCTCCTTGAGGTGTCTAGCGTAGGAGAGCATTCTCTTACTTCTAGCGTGGTTTGGGTTCAACGACGGACGGAGGAGAGACGGGTTGAAGCTCGGGACTTGGCTCGAGGGAGAGGCTATTACTACTTGATTAGAAAAGGATGCGCATCGGACTACTGCAGGTGAACCCGGGAAGTCGGCGGTGGGCGGCGGCGGCGGCGGCGGCGGCGAGGGAAACAGAGAAGGATGACGGGCGAAGACATGCTAAGAAAGGCAAAGGAACAATGAGTGATGGAGTTCGAGCTAGAAAAGGCAATGCAGCGGTGGATGATGGGGAGGTACTCTAGTACTACTGGAGGGAAACACGGTTTTAGGGCAGAGTCGCTTGGTACGGGCAGGCTCAGCATGAAATGTCTCGCAGCTCAGACTTTCCATTTTTGTTTTGGCCGCCCAACCACGGTAAGGGTGGAAAGATACCTCGAGCCACGTACCAGATGGAACTTTGCAAGAAGTTTTACACACCCGGCCAGCCCGACCCCGAGCCGGGCGTACTACGAGCCGGCATCACTGATGCTGGTGTTGGTGTTGATGCTCGTGTGCCGTGGAGCGTGGCTCGGTCGATGCATTCGATCATACCTAATATTGAATAATACCACCGTACTCGCCCAATCCCTGCCTTTCCGTCAGCGCACCACATCTTACCTTTTCCCATCCCATCATCGTCCCATCGATCCTCTCACTCTTCCAATTGCTCTTCCAATCTTGACGCCCCGTCCACCGCGTGCTCATTGCCACGCTACCATACACACACACACACACCAGTGCATCTCGGAAACATCTCCCCTGCAAACATAAGAGGACCGCACTACCCCGTGCTGTTACGCCACACCGTCTGCTTATTATTATTATCTGTCTGTCTGTCTTTGCCGA
>Ga0265797_10006830_pt1 | contig 15923 bp, 17 predicted proteins | sample P2T30metagenome_FD_192433 | JGI IMG/M metagenome (GOLD analysis project Ga0265797, IMG submission 192433) | Plant litter microbial communities from East Loma Ridge, Irvine, California - P2 T30 | ecosystem: Environmental > Terrestrial > Plant litter > Unclassified | place: USA: California... | reverse complement strand
GAGAAGTTCTACTGGTACCGTGGATTTGACTTTGTGTGTGGTGGGCTGGGCGGAATCTTCACGATATTCCTGTTTGGTTTGGTGTACTATGATGGAGATGCGGACAAGGCGAGCAAGTTGTTGCTGTTGGAGAATGGGTTGTACGCAAATGACTGGAGTGCTTTCGGTAAGTCATCTCTTCTCGCTGATAATACGTTGCGAGATCTAAGCATGTCTAGGTGCTTTCGTCGCAGCGCCTGTTGGAGGTCTACTCTGGGCTTTTGGCGCATGCGGTCTCCGCATTGGATCTCTCTTCCTTTTATCGAAGTTCAGCGGCCATCGCTTCACGGCTCTCGATCGTCCCGTACCTATGCATGTCACACGTCCTGGTGTGTTTGATGAGCAGGAGCATGAGACTGTCTTGGAACACAGCACTGTGGACAAGAAGGGGAAGTTCTTCTAAAGACATACAACATCTAGATTGAGTCTGGAGGTGGGCAGAACAGGACGGCGAGGCGGCTCGGGTCAGAGAAATGTACATGGAGTGACAGGACGGAGCTTGTACAACGCAATACTACACATTCTTTTCATATTTCTCAGGTTTGTCAAGAGCTTTTTTGCCTAGGTTTTGAACGCCTACTTGATGTTCCAACGTTCAACCTCTGTAGACAGATGACTTTCCCAACCATAAAGATACCTGAAGGTCAGTACCAATCTTGTCCAAGCAACTACAGATGAGCCGCGTACGTCATGGCACTAGACCCCGCGAAAGTGGGGTAGATCTACAGGGGTCCGAAGAGCTTCGAAAAGTTCCACCAGCGATTCCAGGCATCACCACAATTGCGCCGCGCGTCTTCCACAGCTCATCTCACAGGCTCTCCAGCTACGGCTACTTCTACTTGAACTACATCCCACGTCCAACACACAGCTCCCTTCAGCAACCATGCAGATGCCAGACATGCCCGTCGAAGTCCCGGTGGATGACCCAAACGCAGACACGGAATGGTGAGCATTAAAACATGAAGTACACCATCACCTAGCGCCCACTGACTCGAACATCAGGAACGATATCCTTCGAAAGCACGGCGTGATCCCAGAAAAGCCGCCCTCGCCCACCCCCATGATCCAAGAAGCTCTCGAAGAAGCCCGCCGACTAGCCCACGAAAATCGCCTCGAAGGCAAAGACCTCGAAGAACTAGCAGACCTAGAAGACGAAGAAGACGAAGACTTCTTAGAGTCATATCGGTACTGCAGCCTACCACCCTGAGCCATTGACTGTGTCTGACACCGCATGCAGGCAGAAACGCATGGCCGAACTGTCCACCACCACCGCCGCATCAATTTACAACCAAATCTACCACCTGCAGAAACCAGACTACTCGCGCGACGTTACAGAGGCATCACAAAAAGCATATGTGTTCGTGCTGCTCACATCCTCGCAAGGCACGAACACAGAGTCGCGCGTCTTGATTGAGATATGGAGGGAGTTGGCGCAGCGATTTGGCGATGTCAAGTTCTGCCAGATGAGGGCGGAGTTATGTATTGAGGGGTACCCGGATAAGAATACGCCGACGGTGTTGGTGTACAAGGATGGGGACATCAAGAGGCAGATTGTTACGCTGAAGGAACTAGGTGGTGTGAGGACTAGCACGCAAGGTACGTTGCAATCTCTGAATGCCGCGAAGCATGGTCTGGAACACGCTGCCTCGACCACAAGCTGTTGCAATGGTTACTCACTGACACTACGAGAACGACACGCTGACTTCACCTGCAGATCTGGAGAAACTCCTAGTGGAGCTCGGAGCGGTCAAGTTGAACGACCAACGTCTGCAGAAGAGAAAGGATGATACAGATGCAAGTACTAGCAAGATAAGGCAGGGCAAAACGACTGGCGACGAGGAAGATAGCGATTGGGATTGAGGACGTTTATTACCAATTACGAACAACCGCGTCTCTGCCCACGGCCATGCCGTCCCGTATTTCCACTCAAAGCTACCGTTCGGCGAATCAAGGTATATCGGCTTAATGCGGTCTGGAGAGTACATGTACCGCAGGGTATTAGGCAGCAGCATCCGCGGCAGTACTGGCGGTGAGACCGAATGAGAACAGTATATACGGAGACTGGCTACAGAGGAACGGCAAAACACGCACTTCTAGGATTCACACCTGATGCACTGAACTGCATTGAATGACGCGGTCGTCTTGTGTTGGACGTGGGGTCCAGTTAGCAATATCAAAGCATCTAGATCACACACTTTCGCATGCCGGACTGAGACATACCTGCAGAATGCTTGGTATGAGTGCATGAAGTCAAGGTGTCAAACGCTGCATTTCAGAGGGAGGCCTTGTGGGAAGCAATGCTTCGTGCATCTCTAGGATCGTCTGGCGTTTGAGCTTGCTACCGAGTACGCAATTACCAGTACAGTCCAAGAGCATGAGACCCTCGAGAGCAATCGAGACTACCCCAAGGACCACTGTACTCGGTGCCCCAATGACTTTCCTTATCCCATCCCTCAACCAGACGTTCATCCTACTTCAACTAACTCACCCAACACTCTTCCCACAACACCATTGACACAGAACACCGCTACCAAAATCGCTCTCCGCAACACTTATGCATGCACAGACCCCACCGCCCCCCAAACCGCTGACTCTCCTCCAACCCTTCGCGGCGACGGCTTATCTAACCCCGCACACCAAACACTTGCAGTGCTGACATGCCTGCGCTGGCTGCTGACTTTGCTGCATTGGGTAGGAGGGGCAGGGGTGTGTGCAGGTGCATGTGCGCATAGTTGTAGGGCGAGATATCTGCGAGCGTGAGGTTTGAGAGAAGAGCTGGATTGGCTCGTAGCCTTGTTGGGCAATAATGTGCGTAGTGCGTCTCTGAGTGGAGAAGAATGCTGGGTTCTGATTGGTGCATGTATATGCATGTCGTAGGGCTGGGGTTGCTGACGGCTGACTGGGCGCGTGTAACGTACCAGAGCGCATTCCAGCTTTACGAGCGGGAGAGGGGTCGTTGCTTCGCTTTCCTTCCTGGCGTACTGGAAATCTAGTTCATGGCGAAGTTTGTTAGTTTTCAAACATGACATTTTGGATGGGAATGCAGATGCCGCATTGGTGATGGGCTCTTTTGATGAGGTCTGCGGTTCTACGGTACGATGTGCTCATGGCGATTGTGTCTTGAAAGATATGGTGGACTTGGCTTCATACAGGTCGAACCGAGAGTTTTGGTATGGTGTATGACGATGGGTGTGTTATTTAATCTGTTGAAAGGAAGCCGCTTGCCCACTCAAGTCTGAACCACAAACACACCGCCCGGCCGCAACAACCTTCATTCCTTCCGACACCAATACCAATACCTCGAAAAAAAGTCAACCGACCACAATACTCGCTATACTAGCACATATAAAAAGTGCAAACATAAATATATATAACTATGTAACTTCAGCCTCGCCATCTCTAGGTACGTAGCGCCCGGCGCTACCTCAGCTTTTCAGGCGTCCATCATGTCTCATCTCGCTTGCTGTGGGGGGACCCGCGGTAGATCGGCACAGATGACAAAGTTTGAGCGGAAAATAGAATAACAGAAATGCTGGTTTTGAAATTGATGTTTGCATGTAGAAATGTAGATATGTGGACTGCTTGTATGGACGGTAAGTTTGATTGTTACTTGCGACGTGCACGGCCACAGCTGTGGTGCTCGGGTTATTGTCTACGCTTGGGTGCAATCGGCTTGGTTTAGGGTGCTTTGATGGTGTGTAGTGATGGGTGAAAGGGTGCGCACGTAGTGTGAGATGCAAAGATGTTTGAGATTGATTTTGGAGTTGAGAATGTTGGGAAGACATAGCTCGGTGCGTGAATATTGCGATCAATGGTGCTAAGCTCCCTCCTAATTCGACTGTAACTTTCATGTTCTGTAATTGTGTTCCAACCAAGTCACGCAGTGCTTGAAAGAAGAGCTGCGGGATCGTAAGTCTGCACAAGACGCATGTTACATCACAGTTAAAGTCAAAGACTTGGAGTACTGAAACATTTTTTCTTTCCACAAGCCAGAAGTCCACCGCAATTTAAAGAATGCTCGATTGCTGTGCTCACTCTACTCTACTACCGTGTTTATCATGCATCAAGCTGGCGGACCTCATCCGCAGCACAAAAGCAAGTTTTGTCAGACCCCGCATGCATTTCGACGCCGAATCGGATCAATTGCGTGTTCAAACTCACTTTACTACCGCTCTTCCATCAAAAGCATCAGTGGTGGTCCCAATCAGATCGAGAGAAAGAGGCAATGGCGTATGCCGATCGTCGATGCGATTACCGTTGAGACGAGATCCTGCAGTGACTGACGTCAGTTAGCAGCTTATGTTACATAGAACGTTATCAATTCGCTGACCGATGGACGGCTTAATCTTTCTAGTTAGGGTGAAGTGAGGGCGGTAGGGATATACGAAGCTCTGTGGTGATTGTGTGATAGCAGTTGAGTTGGAAGAGGCTCTGAGCGACTTCTGGACACGAAATGAGGTTGCCATGATGCACATGTGAGGCAATATCAGGCGAAATTGCCGTAGGTAAACAGCTTCTTCACCAAGATCGCTCATTCTTCATAATAGGGGACATTCAGAGCGTAGCGATCAATACAGCAGCCATTCAATCTCTCCATTAGCTAGTAGTAATCCCAAGCACTTTGAGCGTACTCTTAGCACGAACCACCAAACGCCTGAAACTGAGCTTGCCATCAATCCGCGCAATCGCGCATACAAAGGGTATATGAACAGAAAACACAATCTTGGAGACCGGCGGAACAATCAAATGAGCTCGTCTCCACCACTCCGTCGCGACTCTTCGACAGCCTGCCATATCGTGCTCTCCTCGAAGACGGGCCCATGCCCATCACATTTTGCCGCACCCTTCAACCGTTCACACACATCAGCAATATCGACGAGGCCCTGCTTGACAAGAGGATGTGATTGAATGAGGTCCCAGGCCTGAGCGGCAGGTATCTCTTTGCCCTTCGTCTTCCGGCGAGAGGCGGCATGGTCCTTATCAGCAGCGTTCAGTACGCTACCATTGTCGAGTGACTGGACGTTGTAGTCGTCGTCTTTGATGTCCTCGCCTGGAAGATGAGCGCCGGGTGAAGGGTAGCTGACTGACACTGGTCGTGATGGGGCCGGTGAGTGTCCAGATGTTGCACGTAAGATCTCATTCTCAGTACGGGCACGTTGCAAAGCAAGCTTGAGTCGTTCATTGTCCGACTGGAGCGAGTGTGTGCTGGATTCCAGTGCTGACAACTTGGTCTCTAGTTCCTTCACGTGTCGCTCTTTGCGTTCACGAAAGGCGCGTTGTCTGCATCGTATTAATGTCAAGATCAGACTAGAGTAGGTACTTTTAGCACTCACGCTGCTCGATTTTGTGCTTTCCGCCTGCTTTGAGCAGGTGTGAGGCTCTCCTTCTCTTCACTGCTGCTGCGGGTCCGGCTGCCCCGAACATCGTCAATGTCGCCCAGCCCCGAGTCAACGCTACCGACAGGCATTGGTGTAAGTGGTAAAGTAGCGTCGGGCGATCCCTGCTGTGGAGTCGGTAGCCCATGAAATGCGAAAGCATCGTAAGGGGCTGGGAAGATGGAAGAATCGAGTGGTTCCTGAGGTGTCAGATTAGTCACGGTGCACAGGGCTGAAGTGCGGGGCGCCAATCTGAGAACAACACCCCTGGAATACTCACAACGCTTCTGATAGTGTCGTGTTCGACGCCGCTGTGAGCGAATGCGTGTGACGACATGCCCATGAATTGGTGGTAGGGCGGCTGCGGAGCGCTGAAGTACGAATAGTCCATGGCGAAGATGATGTTGGCTGATCGAGGCTGTGGTGTACCGGTATGTTTAGGTTCGGTGTTCGACGGCGCTTGGCTGGGATGCTTCTTGATGAATACAGTATTGCAAACTCCAGGAAGCTTAAGGGGGACCTTGACTATCAAATAACACAACCGCCAGCTGAGCATCTGGGCCTTATATCACGGTCGACTGGTAGGGGTCAAGCTTAGATGTGCACGTCCATCCCGCAGGAATGGCCCCGTCCTAAAGTCACGAACTAAAGGACGTGCAGCGGCGTGCAGCCGGTAGCGCCTGCTCATCCCAGTCATCGGCGTGCGCCCGAACAACGGCTGCTTAGTGGGAGAAGGCTTTCCACTTGAACTGTTTCTGCCTACTGCAACGACAACTGAGACCGCCGGCATACAGAGGTGGTATCCCGCTGCGGGAAAGTCGCATCTTCTACAAAATCTCATTCACTGCACATTGTGCCGCGGCTTACCTCAAGGAGATTTCGTTGGTATGATCCCATATTAATCGAAATATCTATCACAATGGTACGTTTTTCCAATAGTGAATTGGCTGATACACACGCATGTGCGCTCCAGCTTGAAACAAGACGTTGTGCTGACGGCAGCTTCGGAATCAATACGCTCATGCCTATAGTCGCCGAGCAGAAGTTGATGCTCTTCTCGGGAGGGGCTTTCGTCTGGTATACACTTGCACTGTCTGCTGAACAAGCTGATTCCACGAATGTCATTGGAGCGGCCCGAACTGCATCTCTACATGGCCCTATCGGAAAGGGCGGCGGATCTCTCAATCTCAATTGCGATCATCACATATTTCGCCAACAACCCTGTAATCACGAGAATTATCAGAACATCCGCGAAATCCATCGTCAGCCTCGATGCTTCAGCCTCGCCACAGATCTGCACCGCCGCCAGAATCTCAGCTGGGATGCTTCCTGAAGTCCGAGAGCTGGACGCGAGCCATGGAAATTGCAATAGAAGATCAACGTAGTCAGCACTAACCTCACCAAAGAACCCACGGCGTTAAAAAGCGGGACAGCCAGTTCTCGTTGGTTAAATTACAATACAGTGTTTCTTACAGACTCAGAACTTGCTGGCGTCTACTAAAAAGCTGACTTTGTTAGGTTGCATTCAACGTCCTCTGAAGTTTCTGCCCATCAAGTGTCGCTTAGCTGCCGTGCGGTGATAAGCGGAGTGCTAGAAAACAACGAGCGGCTTCATGCGACAGTCACCCCGCGTTCGCGGCATGCCTGTGAATAGCCTAAAGCGTTTAGAACTTGCTCGTCCATGCACATGCAAAGGCAGTACACAGCAAATCGACAAGCCTCACCTGCAGGTTTCGAGAACGCGTTTCAGGACGTTGCCTACACAGTACCTTTGGCCACAACCTATACCCGTTTTGGACTTTGATAAACTTCATCACAGCCACTCACGTGGAACGCGCCACGTGCACTCCGCTGCTTCTGATCACCTTTCTTCATCAACTCCATCTTGGCATGAAAAGGCCTTCAGCCCTAGGAGATAATGCGACCGGAAAATGGGCCCACATCATTTGTCGAGACCAGATCTGACCGCGCCTTTCACAAGTGCATACGAAGATTGCCGTGTAAGCCACTCCCCACCGACATGGCTATTGTAGACATCATCGCGTTAGCCAAACAGGTAAGGGTCTCGAGTTCCAGGATCGTGGTGGCATTTGCTTTCGCATAGCCTCCCAGTCTTTCGAACCGAAAGACGGAAAGTTCTCCACAGAAACACGAACAAGAGAGATGCAACGACACCGTGTGGAACCACTGTCTGGTTCCATGCAGGCTCCCGGAACCCGAGTAGGCATTATCCTCGTTTGGCCATTCTACGAATATTCTTCAGGGTCTCTAAAAGGGCGCCAGATCTGTACAATTTACCCGACATGCTGCACGCAGTCGGATGAGTAAGAACCTTATTCGCCTAAACCCTTGAAGAAGCTTTCACAACAGTCCCTGGGCCTTCCCAAGACTTGAAGTCCGTACTGACAGAGACCATGATAGTACTGCAGGATCGACGAGATCTTGTAGATCACTTGTGGCGAATATCGCGTACATATCTATGCTTGGCAATGAGTAACGGTACCTTAGACAATAACTAGAGACATGTCGAAAGCACTGTAAATACAACCTGGGCTTGCTCCGAACCGGGGCTGCGAGAATATAGCCATCAAGAATGCGGTTCAGATTTCACGCTGAGCTTCCATGGTCACTGGGTCCCAACGTACGATTATTTTTGCGAGCACAGTGCTTCATCGTCGATCGCCCGTAGACATGTTGTTGGCTTTTGTCTTTATAAGAGATTCATCATTACAAAAGGCATTGCCAGCACTTAGTATTTTGTCAACATCAATGCTCTAGCAAGCCTGAGGCACGATAGCTTCGCAGAAACGTACGATATCACGGCTCTTCTGACTAGTCATCCAACAAAAGTGCAAGGATCCTCTTAGCTCATCTCCCCATCTGTATGCTATGGCGCCGGCAGCCATCAGGGGTCTGCATCTTGGATCGTCAGCATATCCATGAGTCGGTGTGCAGACCCAACCTTCGGCTGTCCGTCTGCGCAAAGCCCCACAAAACCTTAGACCAACAAGCACGGTATTCACGATGCTTGACTAAGTATGCAGAACTGGTTACACAAAAAAATGATCTCAAGGCATCACTATCATGCCAATCGCGTACGACCCCGCAATGAGCATCGCGTCAATCGTACGATACCTTATGACTACCCTAGACAAAGCCAGAAGCTCAGATGGTACGACTACCAATCTTGCATAAACCTTTGAGGACCAAGCCTAACATGGCCTTGGAACTTGCTTTGCCAAATCTCTTGAGGCAGATTGTCTTGTGGCTAAACAACAGGTCTAACGCTCTGGAAGAAGTTGATTCAAGCCTGATCTCCCAACTCTCAAAACGATCTAGCCAGGAGCTATGAGATGTCGGACATGCCAAGTGGACCCTGATAGACATGCCTAGTGAAGAGAACATGTCGGGAACCATTTGACTAAGCTCCGCGTCATCATGCCAATTGCTTCGGTATGTTACATGGTATTCTCGGCAGCCACCACACCGGTATCCTCACCTCTTAGTCGACGGAGCGTTTCTCTTCGCTACGCACAGGACTTCCGGCAGCGCTTCCGAGTCCACGTTGTGATTGGCAATCCTACTGTTCATTACCCCTGTCATCTGTACTTGAAGCAGAACTTCCTTACCACAAGGTGTACCACGACTGTCCCGACGACTACTCGGTTGATCGCGGCATTGGCAAAGTTCTCGCTTCAAGGTTACATTCCAGCACCGCTCAATCATTATCTTCAAAGAGCCACGTTGATCTTCACTCCATCCAGTACAACAATATACTGCGAGGTGGCTCGTGAGTCGACTGCCCAAAACAGTCTTGCATAATCAAGATATGTGTGACGAGATGCTGCATCCGGTATACGCTAAGACTTTCCCGCTGCTCGGCACTCCGCGTTCACTGGGCCGATCATTACACCTGCGTTTATACACCTCGTATCGACTTACTTCAGATGAAGAATCCAAGATATACACACGGAACAACCGACGTCTTGAGTGATTGTCGCTGCAATGAGCATTCAACATGCTTCGCCAACCAGGATGCCCTCGGCTTCATGATGCAGAGCACTACGTGACAGGAAATTGTTAACGCTGGATATTACTAGGGATCTGCAACCTGAAGTTCAAGGAACATAATACCGGCTGCTTGCTTTCTCACCTTGTAAAACGACAAGATCGGCATATGCAGCTTTACATTCACCTACCATGGTAGTAAATAGTGGCGTGTCCGAGAAGTGTTGTCGCATATCAACATCCGCTACCAACAAGGCAGGTGAAGTGGACCGACGTGGCAAACCGAGAGTGTAGTGAATGAAATGTGAAGAACTTCTGCTTTAGGCAGGTGTGGAGCATCATTCCCTGGGTAGGGCCTGACTCTGCTACTTGGCCTTGCGTGCTCCTCCAAAATGCATGAACTTTCCATTCTTCACGAGATAGACGAGTTGTTCTTGTGAACGCGTTGTATCTTTCGTTTTCCACGCCGTACTCTCACAGTCATAAAACTGCTAGACAAAGTCCGAAAGCGCACAACGTGCATGCAGAAAACAAGTATATCTTTTAAGTGGCATTCAGGGCGGGCAAGTAAACGAAGTCCATGCTCGGATGCATTAGTAGAGGTACACAGCCGAAAACAAAGTAATATTCCTGAATACTAAGTCTCGAGAATCCTCCACTCCTAAGTTATCAACTCATGGTCCCAGGATAAGCCAGATTTGACGCTGAGGGGAAACGAAGGGGAGTAGTTGCTAGCGAGATTTTCCGAGGCGGCAATGAAGATGACATAGAAGATACTCATAGATCAGTAGATTCAAGTATCAAAATACGCCATTGAAGCCTATAGCACGCCAGTCTGGCAATCTGCGCGCCCTCGGAGACGCTGTAAACCACTTTTGACTTCGCCGAGCAAGATCGAGAAGCTTCCAAAAGGTCTGAGCGATTGTCTCAAATCCCACCTCATACCTCGATTCCGTCGCGCAACGACCTCAATCCATTTAAGCCTCCTCATCAGCCAACTTCGCCAACTCCTCCTCTGCCGTGTCGAACAGACCAACCGACTTCAACATCTCACTATCCACAGTCGTGCCTGCAAACTTCACCTGCTTGCCCTCCTCCGGCACGCTCCACTCCTTGTCGCCCTGCGGCCAGCTCTCGCGCTTCTCCGGGGCCTCGTTGGCGGTCAAGCCACCAGTAGCGAGTGCCTCGTACTCCAGGGTTTCGATGGTAGCGTTGAGCTTGCTGATGCGTTCAATGAGTCCTGCGCGACCTTTCTCGAACTCTGGCGCGTTCTCTGGGCAGGCCTTTAGAGCGGCCTTCATGCGCTGGACAGTTGCCTTCGCGTCGTCGATCTCTGCTTGCTCGGGCGTCATTTCAGCGGGAAGTATAGTTGGGTCAGCGACGCTGGGGTCCTCGGGGTCCAGAGCGAGTGGATTATCAGGCGTGGGCTGCGGGGCCGAGGTATAGATCTTGAGGGCTGGGTTGCGATAGGTTTGCGGGTCTTGAGCTACTTCCTCGAAGAAGCTGAGGATGGCGTCTTGGGTTGCCGGGTTGGTGAGTACGCATTCACCCACGGACTCGGGGCCACCAGCGAAGGTAGGACACATGGCAGATTGACCGTTCCCCCATCCCTCGTTGTCCAAGGCTGGCGCAGCAGGAGCGGGCTCCGCTGCCTTGGCTGGAACGACGCTGACGGCGAGACGGTGTAGGGCATTCGTGATGCTGGACAAGCCACCCGTCTTAGGGATATTCTCACTCCATGCAATATGCTCCGTGGCATTCTTGTCGGGCGAGACCGCATTTCGCGAGTAGTTCTCTGGCAGCTCAGTGCAAATCTGAGGATCGTTGGTAAGGTCGGAGTACCTCCACTGACGAGTACGCTGGTGGAGAAACGTGCGCAGCTTAGGGTTCTTGATTTGCGTGTCGTCCATGAGGGTGTGAATCAGTGCCATGGCCGTGATTCGAGGGCTATATTTGTGGACTACGCAGATCAGTAAAATCCAATCTAACAGGCACATCGCGCTTACAGTCTTCCTCGAGGATGCTCAACATGGTGTCTGATCCATTCTCGATGGCGATCAGATAGATCTCAGCATCTGGAGCACACCTACTAGGGTTGTGGAGCACATCGTCAAAGCAGGTCTTGACGTGCTCTGCTGGGTCGTTGTGGCCTTGGACGCGATTCTCGTCGTGGATCTTGATCATGTCGTGCGTCATTGACTTGCGTGGCATCGCGGACCAGCTGTGCATGGTCAAGACCTTGTTGTGCTTGTGCGAGTAGAGCAGTTGCCCCGTATTCAAAACTACCAAAGCTGGGATTTCTTCATGATCCTCCAGCTTGAAATCATCCTCGAATATGTCCTTGTACTTTTCAGCCTCATCGCTTGTAGCTGACCGCTTGATGATCTTTTTCACGAGGTCGACTGCTGATGCGCCATTCAGACCAAGATCGCGCTGCAACTGTCGATAGGCGAGGATACCGACGTCCTGGAGATCATCGTTGACGATGACGATGATGCGCTTGCGCGTCTTGAGAATCTCGGGCGCAGGCGCAAGTATAGGCACATGAGGTCCATCGGGCTTGGCAGTCGTGAAGCCTGGAAGGTAGATGCGGCTGATACCGAGAAGAGACAGTCGCTTCTCCACCTCTTGACGAGAGCACTCTGGGTAGTGTTAGTACTAGTCCGAGCAGTGAGTCGGTGGTCGTACCCTGCATTGCCTCTCGGCACATTTCGTTGTAGCGCTCATTGTTCGTGCAGTGGTAGAAGTACTCCTTGTCAGGCGCGTCGATCATGCGAATCTGGCCAAGTTCATTGGTGAAGAAGCTAGCACTATTAACAGAGTCATAGTCGAGACGGAGTCCTACCTCACCCTAGTTCTTTGAGGTCCGCTGGGCAAGAGTAGTCGGCGCCGATCGTGTCCTCTTTGCGACGGAACATGGTTGCTGTGTAGGTGCAAACACTTTCTCGCGGTCCCGTCGTGGTCCTCGTGAGGCTTGGTCGCTTCTAGGACTAGGAGTCGAGAGATGTGGACCTCTTATAGTGTGGTTGAAGAAGCGTGGAGAAACGAGGTGCTGCGGGGTGAGCGAGATACAAGTTTACGGTGGGTAGCCGGCGTTTGCTGCAACAGGATACCGTGAGCGGTGAGAGTACGGTCAAGTGGAAGGAGCAGCTGTCGCCACGCCCAATGATGGAGCCGAAGACGTCTTGCGTGTAATTGTCCATTCTGCACGATAACGCCACCCAATGCTCATCTAACTCTTCTCCATAGTATACACATATTCTCGCACTCATCATCATGTCTCCTCGTTACCAGCTTGCCTTCCTCACACCCGGTAGGTATCCAGCGAGCGCGTTGATTCGGAATTGATACTATGCCACAGTTAGCCAATCACTGTGATAACACACGTGCGCAAGACATACTCTGCCTAGCCTGAAGTCGCTGAAGACACCGCGTCCTTTGCCTCCCATTATGCACCTGTTCTTGACCTGTGTGAACCTCGTGTAGCAGTGCATCTGCGAGAGTTGCAGCTGTGCCTGCGCGCGTACTCGTTGCGGGAGCGTGGTATTTCGGATGATGTATCGCAGGGCTTGTCTACATGCGCACTCGTATTAGCGACGATTGTGGTGAAGAAGTGTGACTACATGCCTCTCGGGCTCATTCTCCATGTACACCTTCCGCTTGGTGTGGTCGCGAATATTGCGGATCTTCGCGAAGCATCCGATGTCGAGCTTCGCCGCGCGGAACTGAGACATGATGGCGATGGCGGTGGGCGCAATGCTCTCTCTGCGAAATGTCGATGAGCCGATGATGAGGTTCAGATCGCGCGGGGCGGTCGGGCACAGCGGGCAGAAAGCTGTGATTGGCCGAAAGACAAACACTCGATCATGAACGCCACAGCCCGACGAGCAATCATTCACCACCATGGCAATCTTGAAATTTCATCTTCACCACCGACCAATACAAACTAGTAGATGTATACATCTGCGAGAGCCCTGAGTGACGAGTAACTTTACAAGCGCATCACCTCAACTTCCACAAACCACGAGGCTAGCAAAGCATCACGCCCAATCATAATGTTCTCGATTCAAGACGTTCAAGAACTGCTTCATGAATTTGCTCCTCCCAAGAGTGGATTTGGATCACTGTCGTCCTTTGTAAAGGCGACTGGCGGCCAAGATCTCGTCAGTCTCCGACACATCCAGACGGAACTTGCACATCGCACTGAGTGTTGTGGTAAGTAATGCAATGTTCTACTGCCGAATATGACTAACATACACCAGGAACTGAGCGCATACCCGTATCAGAATTGGCCAGTGTTCTGGACGTGGATCCTGAGATCATTCTCCAACTTGTCCAGGACCAGTCACATATAGCCTTACTCAGCAAAGACAGGAGCGAAGTGATACCCAAGGCCGAGCTCACAGCAATCGCCAAAAGACTGCGAGAAGAGCTATCTGTCGGACTCGTTGCAAAGCCCAAGTTCATCTCAGAAAACAACGTTAGCTTGGGCAGTCTGGACACACTGCTCAAATACCAAGAAGACCGACTGTTACATTACAACGATCATGTCTGTAGTCAAGCATACGATGACAAGATTGCGGAGTACGCAGCTCGGGAGATCATAGACCGCAAGATAGACAACAACAAGTAAGTACACTAACACTACGCACATCATCCTCGACAGCTAACAAGACGCAGCTATGGCTTCTTCACAGTCAAAGACTGCGCAAACATGTCAGGCTCACCACCCAAATGGTTTGTTATGGAGCACCTGCAGCGCCTCGCCGCATCACCAAAATACCGCGACAAAGTCTTCATCCAAGACGAATCCAACGACACGATTCGCATACAATCCACACAAGCCCGCGCGCAAAACGTACTCATCATGTCTCAAGCCGTCAAGGAGAACAATTTTGAGTACATTGATCTGCAGAGCTTCATGCACAAGGGCGGACTTTACGACTCGCTCGAAGAGGTACTGAGTGACTTTGCAGCGTCGCCGGACTTTGTAGTTATTGATGCGTTTGCGCTGTCGACGCGGTGGTTCCATGGCTTCCTAAATGTGAGGCTAGACGCGCTGCATCATGCGGACGAGGGCGTGGTTGATGTGTTTGAGGGGTTTGGTGAGGAAGTACAGAAGACGTGGGATGGAGAGGGTCATAGGAAGTTCCCGGAGAGCTTGCACGCTGAAGTGCAACGCAAGGCTGAAGCGTACATCGACGAGACTATTGCACAAAATCCAGACTGGAAGTACCGTCGCTTCGGCACGGTCGTGGTTACGGAAGCGCAGTACACCAAGGAGCGGGAGGCGCTGATCGATGGAGCAGCCGACCTGGCTACATCACAATGGCAGCAACTCAAAGACGGTACTGAGATGGAACTAAAGTTCACCTTCCCAGACCTTACAGACTCATCCGCGCCCCGAAAAGTCATCCACGACTTCCTCTCAAAAGACAAAGCCCTCCAAAAAGCCGTCGAAGAACGCTTCTGGTCCACCATCGTCTCGCAAGAAACACAAAATGAATCCGACTTCGCAACATTCTGGACCGAGCGCGTAAGTTCACGAATCGACATCTACATCCAAGGCCAATCCTCGATCGAAGACCCCAAGCTGCGAGATCCGCTGTCCGAGCTCCTGGCCACATACATCCAGAAAGAGCTCGTCCCCGACGTTCTTACAAAAGCGCGCTCACAAAGCCTGGTTTTAAGTCGAAAGACCAAGAAGACCGTGGCGAAACTCGAGTCCACACTCTCAGCCGCCACAGACCTTCCCAGCACACAATCTTCTCTCTCGAAGTTCAGCACCAAGCAAAACATCCCAACTCCATCTACAGATTTCCTCGAAACGTACAAATCGACCATGGTGCAAGACATGCAGCGCCGCATGACCAAGCAGCAAAAGTCATTCGACGGCCCAGTCCTGTTCCTCACGCTGGTAGTCATATTGCATGCGAAGCACTACCCAGGCGTTGTGTACGCGACGGGCAAGTACGCGCCGAAGCTGCTGAAAATGCTGAAGTCAAAGTTGGCAGAGGATGAGTATGAGATGCTGGAGAAGTGGAAGGAGGGTGCGAAAAAAGGGGCGCTGGGAAAGGAGGAGACGGAAGATATGAGGAGTATGGCTGGTGCATAAGATCGCGGCCTGGGTGCCTGGGTCGCAAGAGATTTTTCTGGAAATGATGAACAAGTCTGTATGTGATAGATAGTCTCGCGAATCTGGTAGCAGAAGCAGACGAGGTCCACATACCATGGTCTATGCGTCGGTCGTTCAGGCGGCTTGGTTTCATTGCCTCGTCTTGTCTGTGTATTTCTGGATACAAACCCGGGAAGCTCTTTCTTTGTGTACACAATGGACCAATGGTGTGGTATGTGTTAGAAATCAAAGTAGACTGAGGTATTGCTTCGCTTAAGCCAACGAACCAGCGACGACTTGAGTTTAGCTTTTGTCGTCTGGTATGGTCTTCAACTTGGTATTACAATATATTCGAAGTGTCTTTGCTATATTTGTTAGTACATGTA
>Ga0265797_10006829_pt1 | contig 15923 bp, 13 predicted proteins | sample P2T30metagenome_FD_192433 | JGI IMG/M metagenome (GOLD analysis project Ga0265797, IMG submission 192433) | Plant litter microbial communities from East Loma Ridge, Irvine, California - P2 T30 | ecosystem: Environmental > Terrestrial > Plant litter > Unclassified | place: USA: California... | reverse complement strand
CGGGTGAACCAGTGTCACCCTCGGAAGTTGCGTACTCCTTGATGATCTCCTGTTTGATAACGGGATCTAAAGCCATGGAAGAGCTCCTTCATTGTTGTACCGCGAACAGGACCGGGCTTTGCCCATAGGAACCAGGGACCAGTGTCAGCCACCGCGGACTGCAGCATGACGTTGCCGCCTAGGCGACCTGTCTACGATACAGGAGCCAATCCCCCAGGGCCACCTCCCTCCGGCAGCACCGGGTCTTAGGTGCTTTGCCGACCCCACTTTGGCCCCGGTGAATTACATACGCCCAGGTAAAACGCTGGTGTGGAGGACGCTGAGGTAGGGCAGCTGCACGGGCTGATCGGCAGGGAGCTTGAGGTGCTCGTCGAGGTACCAGTCAAGATTCCCACGGCGTCGTTCCCTGGCAGGCTCATCCGCGGAAAGCCAAGAACTCAAGGTAGTGGACAGTGTGCGGATCTCCCCTGGTGTGATCGCGCGTTCCCAGCGCGACTCACGCGTGCTCCAGGCCCCGAAGCGCTGCGGGTCCACCGGCGGCGTCCATCCGGGACGGTAGACATCCCCGGCGCGCATGATCCGGGTGAGCCGGTGCACCCAGGGCACGGAGGTGTCCAGGTAGTTTGCCACCACTGCGAGCACTCCCCCGGGACGAAGGATCCGCAGCACCTCATCCTGGACCAGTGCGTCATCAAACCAGTGCCAGGCCTGGGCCGCCACGACGACGTCGCAGCTCGCCTCCCCCAGTCCGGTCGCCTCCGCCGTGGTCAGGTGCACCTGGAGGCCATTCTGATCACCGCCGTCCGACAGCTCAGAGCTGCGTGCGGAAAGCACCTCGGTCATCGCGAGTGACGGTTCCACCGCGTGGACCTGGGCGCCCTGAGCGAGCAATGCCCGGGTGAGGATTCCTGTGCCTGCGCCCAGCTCGGCAACAACGAGACGGGAAAGACAGTCCTCAGGCTCTGTGACAGGCAGGGAGTTCCCGGAAATCTCGGCAGTCCCGGTTGCGCGGACCGTCCCGACAGTCTCGACAGTCCCGGCACTCTCCCGCGCCAGATCCAACACCGCAGTGACCAACTCTTCCGGGTACCGCGGCCGGGCAGCGTCATAACGCCAGGCTTCTTCCAGAGAGGTGTCAGTTGAGAAGGACGCACCCAGGCGGCGTCGTCGTTCCGGGTCGGTGATCAGCGCCTGGTGGCCGGGGCGCGGCTTGGGGCGAGCGGGCATGAGGGCCCCGCTCAGTCCACGGGATTCTCGGCGAGGACCTGGCGGGTCTGGACCACGTCCTGGTGCATCTGCTCCACGAGTTTGGCCACGCCTTCATAGGCGACCATCCCGCGCAGGCGCTCGACGAACTCCACCCGAACGTGCTGTCCGTAGAGGTCGAAATCCTCCACTGCCTCGGTGGGACGGTCGATCACATGAGATTCCACCACGCGTTCAAGCCCGTGGAAGGTCGGGTTGGAACCCACAGAGATCGCCGCAGGCCAGCGGGCTCCGGCGGCGTCGACCAGCCAACCGGCGTAGACGCCGTCGGCGGGGATCATGCCCTCGGATTCACTTGCCAGGTTTGCGGTGGGAAAGCCCAGGTCACGGCCGCGCGCGGCACCGTGGACCACTTCGCCCAAAACTGCATGGGGACGGCCAAGCACCTCTGCTGCGGCGGCCACGTCTCCGGCGTCGAGCGCTTCCCGCACCCAGGTCGAGGAGCAGCGACGCGAGGTCTCTGCCACTGAATGCCCGGTGAGCGCGAAGTCATCCACACCGAGGACGGTGAAGCCGTAGCGCTGCCCAAGCTCCACCATGGTCTCGAAGTTCCCGGAGTTGCCTCGGCCGAAGCGGACGTCGTGGCCGATGACCACCACGGAGGCGTTCAGCGTGTCCACGAAGTAGGTCTTGACGAATTCCTCAGCGGTGAGTCCCGCGAGGTCGAGGTTGTAGTGCAGCACCAGCAGCGCGTCGATGCCGGTCTCGGCAAGCCGCTGCACCTTTTCCTCGGTGCCGGTGAGCATGACGGGGCTCTCATCGGGACGGTGGACCTGCAGCGGGTGCGGATCAAAGGTGATCGCCACGGCCTTGGTGGGCTGCGCTAGGTGCGCGGCGGAAGAGTCTGCCGAGGTCTCAGTAGAAGTTCCAGCAGCGGAATGTGTGTGTGCGGCATCGACCAGGCGGGAGAGTACCTCCTGGTGACCCAGGTGGACGCCGTCGAAATTGCCGATGGTCACTGCGGTGGGTCCAAGCCCCTGCGGGACTTCTTCGAGACCGTTCCAAAACTGCACGTGCGAAAGCCTATCGCTCATGCCTGGGTATCCCGCACAGCGCTGGCGGCACTCGCGCCGGTCCGGTGCCGCATCAGCCAGTACAGACCGACGAACGGAAGCAGCAGCGGGATGAAGCCGTAGCCCTGCCCGAAGTGAGACCAGACCGTGGCCTCGTTGAACAGTTCTGGATCCAGATAGGTCCAGAGTCCGACGGCGAGCACACCGGTGAGCTCGACCAGCACGGCTCCCAGAGCAACTCGCCAGGCGCGGACACTCACTCGGGCAAGTGCCAGCGTGGCAACGATATAGACCGCGGCGGCGAAGGCGCTGAGCGTGTAGGACACCGGGGAGGCGTCGAAATCGGTGAGGATCTGATAGAGGGCTCGGGCAAAGGATGAGACCGCGAAGATCCCGTAGGCGGTGGTGATCAGCATGCCCACGCCGCGGTTTCGTGGAGTGGCGGGGGCCGTGGGTGAATCACTCGGTGAACCGGCGGCGGGGCCTGCAGGCGTGGTCGAGCCAATGCCAGCAGTCGGGCCGGCAGTCGGGCCGGCAGCTGGTCCGGTTGCCGGCTGCGTTTTCCGTGGCTGCCTCATAGCGCGCTTCCCCACCAGATCTCCTCCAAGCGATAGACCATGACGAATACGACGAGCCCGACGAAGCTCATCACCAGATTGGACCATCGGGTCTTATCGATCATGGCCCAGATGAACACCCCGACTGGCAGCAGGAGTGCAGTGACAATATAGCCCCAGAACTCCCAGGCCTCCCCCGTCACCGAAGCACCGGCAAACTGCCTGATCCCGGCATAGACGCCGTAGACCAGGAGGTAGAGCTCGATGGCTGCCAGCGAGATGATCGAGGAATCGGCGGGGTGGTCACGCACGGCCGTCATGGTCCAGCAGACCAGTACGGAGAGTCCGCACACGATGGTGCCTATGAGGAACATCACCGTCATGTGGCAGGTCCTTCTGGGGACATGACAGCCGAGGCGGAGCCGCCGAGTTGCTCGGCGGTTTCATCCTGCTGTGCTGGACCTTTTCCTGAGCCAGGGCCAACGCTGATCGCGAAGACCAGTTCTGGCTTCGCCTGATACTCCACAGTCTCGGACGCAGCGGCATGGGCGGCATCAGGTGATGCTGAGGCGCCCTTCTTGGCGGGTACATCGACCAGCAGCGCGACAAGCTCTCCTTCGGGGTCGAAGGCGGCGGTCAGCTGCGGGTCATCACCGGTGCCGGAGGCGGTGATCCGTCGGCCGTAACCGAGGTTCTCTTTCTCCTGCTGGGTGAGCTGACGTGCGGGGAAGAGGTGTTCGGCCGCTTCTGCCAGGCCGATATAACCGAAGTCCTCGCTCAGCTGGTCCAGGGTCAGCGTCTGATCGATGCTGTAGGAACCCACGGCGGTGCGGCGCAGCGCCGTGAGGTGACCACCGACCTCCAGCGCCTCGCCCAGATCTCGGGCCAGCGCGCGGACATAGGTGCCGGAGGACACGCGGACCTCGATGTCGACATCAACCAGCTTGCCGCCGTCGATCCGGCGCACATCGAACACCTGGAAAGCATGCACTGTGATGTTGCGTGCCTTCAGCTCCACATCCTCGCCAGCCCGGGCGCGGGCATGCGCGCGCTGACCGTCCACCTTGATGGCGGAGACGGTGGCGGGCACCTGCTGGATCTCGCCGGTGAGCTTGGCGATCTCGGTGCGGATGCTCTCCGGAGTCACTGCATTGGCGAACCTGGTCTGCAGCACCTCACCCTCGGCGTCGTCGGTGGAGGTGGACTGGCCCAGCCGCACAGTGGCGGTATAGGTCTTGTCCACTCCGACGATATGGGTCAGCAGCCTGGTGGCGCGGTTGATACCGACCACCAGGACGCCTGTGGCCATCGGGTCCAGCGTGCCGGCATGGCCGACCTTGCGGGTCCCCGCAAGCTTCCGGATCCGACCCACCACATCATGGCTGGTCAGGCCGGCCGGTTTGTCCACCAGGACAAGACCGGAACCGACCTCCAGCTCCTCAGGCTTCTGCTTCTTCCCCATAGGTATCTAGCCGCGACTTCCGTGGACTCAGCGATCCGCGGCGCTGGAGCGGTCGGCGTCGTCGTCTGTCTCCGAAGAAGCAGCCGACTCGGAGGAGGACGCAGCTTCTTCCTCAACCTGCCAGCGGTAGGGCTTCTCCTCTGAGGCGGGCTTGGCGCCCTGCCGCAGAGCCGCGACCTGCTCGTCCTGCTCCCGTGCCTTGCGCAGCAGGTCTTCCATATGCGCTGCCGACTCGGGGATCTCATCGGCGACGAACTCAAGCGTAGGAGTCAGCCGAATGTTGAGGTTGCGGCCAAGCTCATGCCGCAGGGCGCCCTGATTCGCGGCGAGAACTGCCTCGGCGCCTGCTCGGGAAGCTTCATCGGGTGCCATCACGGTGTAGTACACCGTGGAGTGCTGGAGGTCATTGGTCACACGAGCGTCGGTGACTGTGATCAGTTCCGCGCGCTCGTCCTTGACCCGACGCCGGAGCGCCTCTGCCACGATGACCTTGATGCGCTGGGCCAATCGGGCCGCGCGTGCTGGATCTGCCATGGGGTGGTCCTTTCAAAAATTCTCAATCCCAGCCTAGCCCCGGTGCGGGGCCCAGCTGGGCATGGTCTGCGAACAGGTCCGGGGACCCTGCCGGTGTGGCAGAGTCCCCGGAGCTGTGACCGGGTGAACCGGTGAGCCTGATCAGGAGCGCGGAATCTCGCGCATTTCCCAGGTCTCGATGCTGTCACCCTCGCGGAGGTCGTTGAACGAGCCAAGACCGATACCGCACTCGAAGCCGTCGCGGACCTCGGTGGCGTCGTCCTTGAAGCGCTTGAGCGACTCGATGGTGAGGTTGTCCGCAATGACCGCGCCGTCGCGCACCAGGCGCGCCTTGGCGTTGCGGCGGATGAGCCCCGACCGAACGATCGAACCGGCGATGCTGCCGAACTTCGAAGAACGGAACACTTCGCGGACCTCGGCGCTGCCGAGTGCCGCTTCTTCGTATTCCGGCTTCAGCATGCCCTTCAGCGCAGCCTCGATGTCATCGATTGCGGCGTAGATGACCGAGTAGAAGCGCATATCCACGCCTTCACGGTCAGCCAGGTCGTTGACACGCTCCGCAGGACGGACGTTGAAGCCGATGATCACGGCGTTATCCACAGTGGCAAGGTTCACGTCGTTCTGTGTGATGGCACCGACACCGCGGTGGATGACGCGCAGCTGCACATCGGCACCCACATCGATCTTGAGCAGTGCATCTTCCAGGGCCTCCACGGCACCGGAGACGTCGCCCTTGAGGATGAGGTTGAGCGTGTCGATCTTGCCATCGGCCACAGCCTGGTCGAAATCTTCCAGGCTGATGCGCTTGCGGCGCTTGGCGAGCTGAGCGTTGCGCTCCACTGCCTCACGCTTTTCAGCGATCTGGCGTGCGGTGCGATCGTCAGGGGTGGACAGGAAGGTGTCACCGGCGCGAGGCACCGAGGACAGACCCAGCACCTGGACCGGGCGGGAGGGCACAGCCTCCGTGACGGTCTCGCCGTGCTCATCGAACATGGCGCGGACGCGGCCGTGAGCCGTGCCTGCCACCATGTTGTCGCCCACGCGCAGCGTGCCCGACTGAACCAGCACAGTGGCCACGGCGCCGCGACCCTTGTCCAGGTTCGCTTCGATGGCCACACCGCGAGCTGCCTTATTCGGGTTCGCGGTGAGCTCCAGGGCTGCGTCTGCGGTGAGCAGCACGGCCTCGAGAAGCTCGTCGATGTGCAGGTTGTTCAGCGCGGAGACGTTGACGAACATGGTGTCGCCACCGTATTCCTCGGGCACCAGACCGTACTCTGCCAGCTGACCGCGGACCTTGTCCGGGGATGCGCCTTCCTTGTCCATCTTGTTGACCGCGACGACGACTGGCACATTGGCAGCCTTCGCGTGGTTCAACGCTTCGATGGTCTGTGGCATGACACCGTCATCTGCTGCGACAACCAGCACGGCGATATCGGTGACCTTCGCACCACGGGCACGCATGGCGGTGAACGCCTCGTGACCGGGAGTATCGATGAAGGTCAGACCGCGCTCGACGCCCTCGTGCTCGACGTGAACCTGATAGGCACCGATGTGCTGGGTGATGCCGCCGGCTTCGCCTGCGGTCACGTTCGCCTTACGGATGGAGTCCAGCAGTCGAGTCTTACCGTGGTCGACGTGGCCCATGACGGTCACGACGGCGGCACGGGCAGAAAGCTCGTCTGCACCCTCGGCTGCAAGCTCATCTTCGATGTTGATGTCGAAGGTGTTCAGCAGCTCGCGATCCTCATCCTCTGGGGAGACGATCTGGACCGGATAGCCCAGCTCTTCGCCCAGCAGGTGGAAGGTCTCTTCGTCGAGGGACTGGTTGGCAGTTGCCATCTCACCGAGCTTCATCAGCACGGTGACCATTGCTGCCGGCTCTGCATTGATCTTCTCGGCGAAGTCACCCAGCGAGGAGCCGCGACGCAGCCGCACGACGGTGGTGCCGTCTCCCTTGGGAACGCGCACACCCCCGATTTCGCGGGACTGCCGCTGCTCCATCTCCTGGCGCTTTGCGCGCTTCGACTTGCGTGCCTTGGCCTTGGAGCCGCCGCGACCGAAGGCGCCTGCAGCGCCGCCACGACGAGGACCGCCGCCGCGACCGCCGCGTGGCGGACCACCGGCGGGTGCGCCCGGACGACCACCGGCAGGTGCCGGGGTCTGGCTGGGCATCATCGAAGGCTTGGGGCCACCCGGACGTGCTGCGGCTGGACGGGCTGCGCCGCCTGCTGCGGGAGCGCCTGGACGTGAACCTGCAGCGCCTGCGGGGCGAGGTGCGCCCGGACGAGGTGCGCCGCCTGGTGCACCCTGACCGCCGCGGGGACGGGGACCGCCACCGCGTTCGGTGCGCATGCCCTGCTGAGGCGCGAACGGGTTGTTGCCCGGACGCGGACCAGCTGGCTTCGGACCGGGGCGGGGACCGCCTGATCCGCCGGGACGGGGTGCTGGACGCTCGGCGCCCATGCCCTGGCTCGGTGCATAGGGGTTATTGCCTGGACGGGGACCGCCGGGCTTGGAGCCTGTCGCCGGCTTGGCGGCTGGCTTGGATGTCGGGGCCTCGGGAGCTTCCGATTCCGGCTGCTTCTCGGCAGGCTTCTGCGCTGGCTTCTCTTCGGCCTTGGGAGCTTCGGGTTCGTCCTTGGCAGCTGGCTTCGGGGCCGGCTTGGGTCCCGGCTTGAATCCGCCGGGACGGGGTGCTGAAGAACCTGCAGCGGGAGCTGCCGGGGAGGTGGGCTGTGCGGGGGCCGAGGTGTCGGCGGCGGGCGCGGAGGCGCCGTCGTCGGACTTCTTCGGACCTGGCCGGGCAGCCGGGGTGGAGCTTGAAGCGGGCGCTTCGGCTGGCTTGGCGTCAGGGAATGCCTGGCGTAGCTTTTTTGCCACCGGGGGCTCCACGGTGGAGGAGGGCGATTTTACGAACTCGCCCATACCCTGCAGTTTTGCGAGGGCTTCTTTCGAGGTGATGCCGAGCTCTTTGGCGAGCTCGTGTACGCGGGCCTTGGCCACATTTCTCCTTGTCTGGCCCACGCTTCCCCGCTGGCACCAGCGGGGCTGATGTCAGCGGTTCATCGGCGAAGGCCGTTTGAACTTCTCTGAAACCTTGACGGAGTCGCGGAGATTACTCATCGCTGCGAACTCATGCGTCGGTCTTCATCGGGTATCCATCTCTCTGAACCCGCTTTCTGGCGTCAGCTGCTGCTCGCTGCACTTGCGTGCGGCGGGCGGTCTGGCGCCGTTGGTGCCAACATTGTCTGCAGATCAAGCGATGTCGCGTCCACACTCTGTCGAAAGGCCCGGTGAAAGGCTTTTCTCTTGACTGCGGTCTCGAAGCACTCGGGCTGCGGGTGCAACCAGGCGCCGCGTCCGGGAAGAACCCGTCCGATGTCCCACACCACCGTGGGCGATGTGGATCCGGCGTCGTCGGAAGCGGTGAGGGCAAGCCTCACAACGTCATCCTGAGCGACCTGACGGCGGCAACCGATACAGGTACGCACTGGAACCATGACAGTCTACCCCTTCTGACTGATTCGGACAGAACCCCGTGCGCTGCTCAGGGCGCGAGCAGGGTGGCGTCGGAAACGATGTCGATGCGCCAGCCGGTGAGCTTCGCAGCCAGCCGTGCATTCTGGCCTTCTTTTCCGATGGCCAGTGAGAGCTGGTAGTCAGGGACCACTACCCGCGCGCTGCGGGTGGCCTCATCGAGGATGGTGACTGATTTCACCTTCGACGGAGACAGCGAGTGGGCAATGAACTCGGCTGGGTCATCGGAGTGATCGATGATGTCGATCTTCTCGTCGTTGAGTTCACTCATCACCGCGCGGACGCGTGATCCCATGGACCCGATGCAGGCGCCCTTGGCATTGATCCCGGACTGGTGAGCGCGGACGGCGATCTTGGTCCGGTGGCCGGCCTCGCGGGCCAGCGCGGTGATCTCCACGCTGCCGTCGGCGATCTCGGGGACCTCATGTTCGAAGAGCTTCTTCACCAGGCCCGGGTGTGAGCGGGAAAGCGTGATGGAGGGTCCGCGCATACCGCGGTGGACATCGACGACGAAGGCGCGGATTCGCTGCCCGTGGATGTATTCCTCACCCGGGACGTGCTCCTGCGGGGGAAGCAGAGCTTCGACGCTGCCCAGGTCCACCTGGACCATATTGGGATTGCGGCCCTGCTGGATGGTGCCGGAGATGAGTTCGCCCTCACGGCCCTTGAACTGGCCGAGCACCTGATCGTCCTCAGCATCACGGATGCGCTGCATGATGACCTGGCGCGCTGTGGAGGCTGCGACGCGGCCGAAGTCACGAGGGGTGTCATCGAATTCGCCGATGAAGGTGCCGTCCTCGTCCTGCTCCTTGGCCCAGACGGTGACGTGGCCCGTGGACTGATCGATCTCAGCCCGTGCGTGCTGCAGTGCGCCGGGTGATTTGTGATAAGCCAGCACCAGTGCCTGCTCAATCGCGGGGATCAGCCGCTGCAGCGGGATCTCTCGCTCTTTGACGAGCATGCGCAGTGCGCTCATATCGATATCCACTTGTGCCTCCGGTTAAGCCAGTATCTACTCCGTGTGGGAAAACTCTACCTGCACTCGTGCCTGAGTGATCGACGCGAAACTGATCTCAGCAGGATCCACGTATTTCACCGGCATCCCCTTCTTGGGTGCGGGCTTCTGCTCAGCCACCGTGATGGCGGTGTCACTCACTGCCTGCAGCCTGGCGAGAATCGGGCTCTGACCGGTGACTGTGAGCTCGAGCAGGCGACCGATATTGCGTTCGAAATGCCGCGGCTCGGTCAGCGGACGGGTGGCTCCGGGGGTGGAGACCTCCAGGTCATAGCTGGGCAGCTCGGGCAGCACATCTGCCTCGTCGAGCCGGTCCGAGATCGCGTGGGACAACTCGGAGACGGTGTCCAGGTCCACCTGATCGGTACCGGTGAGCAGATCCACGGCGATCTTCAGCGTGGTGCTGGGGCCATTTGCCGCGAGCTCCACCTCTTCCAGGTACAGCCCCTGCTCGGTGACAGTGGGTTCGATGATGGCGGCGATCTTGGCAGCGCGAGCATCTTTGAAGCGCTGATCTCCGGTGGGACGTGGGGCGATAGCCATGACGTCTCCTGTCTGTAGTGCGGCAAGGGCGGTCTCCTTCCATTGTGCCTGCTGTGGTCTTTGGGAAGTAACTGCGTTGCCACTCGCGTTCTACCTGCTCTTACGCGGGTCAACGGCCGATCCGTCGACCCGGTAAAGCGCGTAAGGCCCGGTAAAACGCCCGGGAGGCGCGCGCCCCTTAGACTTGGGCCGGTAGAAGATCCCTCACCGGAAACGAGTTCACCTGTGCCGCTCCGCCTGTCCCACCTGTTCCTCCGCACCTTGCGCGATAACCCCTCCGATGCCGAGGTCGCCAGCCACCAGCTGCTGGTTCGCGCCGGATATATCCGTCGCGCGGCACCAGGCGTATACACCTGGCTGCCGCTGGGGCTGACCGTGCTGCGGAAGATCGAGGGGATCGTCCGCGAGGAGATGAACCGAATCGGCGCGCAGGAAGTCCACTTCCCCGCACTGCTGCCCAAAGAGCCCTACGAGGCCACGGGCCGCTGGGATGACTATGGAGACGGCATCTTCCGACTCAAGGACCGCAAAGACGCCGACTACCTGCTGGCACCCACGCATGAGGAAGTCTTCACCCTCCTGGTGAAGGACCTCTACAGCTCCTATAAGGACCTGCCGCTCTCGATCTATCAGATCCAGACCAAGTACCGCGATGAAGCTCGCCCCCGCGCCGGGTTGCTCCGCGGCCGCGAGTTCATCATGAAGGACTCCTACTCCTTCGCGCTGACCGAAGAGGATCAGAGCGCCGCCTACGCCGCGCACCGCGAGGCCTACCTGCGCATCTTCGATCGCCTCGGGCTGCCGGTGGTCCCGGTCAATGCCGTGTCAGGCGCCATGGGCGGCTCCGCCTCCGAGGAGTTCCTCTTCCCCTGCGATATCGGCGAGGACACTTTCGTGGAGTCCGACGGCGGTTTCCGCGCCAATGTCGAGGCCGTCACCACACCGACACCAGAGTCCATCGACTACACCGACCTGCCCCCCGCGCAGGTCCAGCACACACCGGGCACCGACACCATCGCCACTCTGGTCGACGCCGCGAATACCCATCAGCCACGCGCAGACCGGGCATGGACCGCAGCGGACACGTTGAAGAACGTCGTCGTCGCGGCCGTGCTGCCTGATGGCTCCCGCCGGATCGTGGTCCTGGGCGTGCCCGGTGACCGCGATGTGGATCTCAAGCGCGCCGAAGCCACCATCGGTGGACTCATCGGAGTCGGCGGAGAGGTCGCCCTCGAGGCCGCCAACGAGGCCGACCTGAAGAAGAACCCCGGCCTGGTCCGCGGGTACATCGGTCCCGGCCTGACCCTCGACTCACCCGTGCTGGGCGAGGAAGGCAGCACCGGACTCACGTACCTGGTGGACCCCCGCGTGGTCTCGGGCAGCAGCTGGATCACCGGTGCCAACGAGGCTGACCAGCATGTCTTCGGTCTTGTTGCCGGACGCGACTTCGGCTGGGACGGGATCATCGAGGCGGTTGTCGTCCAGGAGGGCGACCCCGCACCCGATGGCTCCGGCCCACTGCGCACCCGTCGTGGCATCGAGATGGGGCATATATTCCACCTCGGCACCCGCTACGCAGAGGCGCTGGGCCTGCAGGTTCTCGACGTGAATGGCAAGCTCGCCACCGTCACCATGGGCTCCTATGGCTTCGGTGTCACCCGCGCGCTGGCCGCGATCGCCGAGGCCACTCACGACGAGAAGGGCCTCATCTGGCCCGCTGCCATCGCCCCGGCCGATGTCCACGTGGTGGCCACCGGCAAGGGCGAAGAGGTCTACGCCGCAGCAGAAACGCTGATCAACGAACTCGAAGCCGCCGGTCTCACCGCGATCTTCGATGATCGCCCGAAGGTCTCCCCCGGTGTGAAGTTCGGCGACGCCGAGCTGCTCGGTGTCCCCATGCTGGTCACCGTAGGTCGCGGCCTCAAAGACGGCACTATCGAACTCAAGGATCGCCGCTCGGGTGAATCCCATGAGGTCCCCGTGGATTCTGCCGCAGCGGCGGTGCTCGAACACGTCAAAGGCCTGAGCTGAACGAGGCCCTCGAGGCCACCACTGATCTGCTCATCGGTGGCGACCTCGAGATCACTTGGGTGACACTGCTGCTGCTCATGGCCGCAGGCTTCGCAGCAGGGTGGGTGGACGCCGTCGTCGGTGGGGGCGGTCTGCTGCAGCTCCCGGCGCTGCTCATGGTCCCCGGCATCACTCCGGTCCAGGCGCTTGCCACCAATAAGCTGGGCTCGATCTTTGGAACGACGACGTCGGCGATCACCTATGCGCGACGGGTCAATCCCTCTATGGGCACAGCACTGCCGATGGCGGCCGCCGCGCTGCTGGCAAGCTATGGCGGAGCCGTGGTCGCGGCCTCGCTGCCCGAGCGGATCATCCTGCCACTGATCCTGCTGGCCCTGATCGGCGTGGGCGTCTTCACCGCGGTGAAACCCCAGGTGGGGCAGCTGGAGAAGCTTCGCTATGTGGGAATGGGGCATCTGGCCCGCGCCGTGGCGATTGGGCTGATCATCGGGTTCTACGACGGCGTGCTCGGTCCCGGCACCGGAACGTTCCTGGTCATCGCCCTGGTCACGATCCTGGGGTACAACTTCCTGAACTCCTCGGCGCAGGCGAAGGTCGTCAATGTGGCCACGAACCTTGGAGCGCTGCTCTACTTCGCCCCCGCCGGGCACGTGCTGCTGGGCCTAGGACTGTTGCTGGGTGCCGCGAATATGGCAGGCGGCTACCTCGGAGCCCGAATGGCGATCGCCAAGGGCTCGAAGTTCATTCGGGTCGTGTTCCTCGTGGTGGTCTTCAGCCTCGTGCTGAAGCTGGGCTACGACGTGGCCACCGACTTCTTCGGCTGAGCCTGAGCACACCCGCCCTTCCCGGGGTTAGTCCAGGGAGGCGAGCAGGTCGGCGGCTTCGGTTTCTAGCTCGTCCACTGCGACTTCTGCTTCCTCTTCGGAGAGCGAATCTGCCAGCGGGACCATCACGGTGACGATATGCGATCCCGTGCGCAGGATGACCGCGGCGCTGTGCTCGGTGGTGCCCTCGGAGCTGATCCGGCGGGTGATGCCCAGCGCGGCGTCGGCCTCGGTGGAGACATCCACGGAGTCCACGGAGGTGGAGGTTTCTGCGGCTTCGTCACCGGCACGGCTGGCGGTATAGGCATCGCAGCTCTCGAGGCCCTCTTCTTCCGAACTGAAGTGGGCATCGGCTGCACGCCAGTCCTGGAAGGTATAGACCACGGCCTGGCGCTCCGCAGGAAGGTCCACGGTCACCGGTTCGGGCTCCTCCTCAGAATCACTCTCAGAGTCGCCTTCAGATTCGGAGCCATCATCCGAGTTCTCCCTAGAGCCCTCCCCGGAACCGTCTTCAGAGGCTCCCTCATCCTCGGACGGCTCATCTTCGGTGCTCGCAAGCCGGATCATGGAATCAGAAGCAACATCATCGGAGCTGGCCTCGGGATCCGCCTCGGAGCTTTCCCCCGCAGAGTCGCCAGAGCCCTCCGGCTCACCGTCCTCCCCGGCAGCGTCCTCCCCCGCAGAACCTCCCGAGGTATCCGCAAATGCCACCAGCGCACCGGCAGGCACCGGCGTCGCGGAACGGACGACGAACTGCTTGCATTCCGGAGGATCCACGACCAGCCTCTGCAGCTCGGTCTCGATGTCCTGCAGGCCGGCCCAGTAGTCGCTGGTGTCGCTCAGCGTGGCCTCCGGGTATCGGGCCTGGAGCTGTTCGCGCATCTCTTCGTGGGAGAGCTGATTCCCCGATGGCTCAGGCACCTGTGCCGCGGCGTCGCCCGGGCTGACCCCTGTATCACTCAGCGGCTCAGTGGAATTCTCCACGGTGGTGGTCTCACAGCCGCTCAGCAGCAGCATTGCGGCCAGTCCGAGCGCGGCACCGGCGATGCCGCGGCGCCCAGACACCGCGCCCCTTGAGGTAGCCAGGGTCGAGTCAGCCGAAGTTCTAGGGAAAAAAGTCATCTAGAACAGTATGGTCGCGAAGGTCCCCACCTGAGTGAATCCGACGCGCTCATAGGTCCGAATCGCCGCTGTGTTGTAGTCGTTCACATACAGGCTCACCGTGGGCGCGAGCCGCAGTCCATGTTCCACCACGGCAGCCATCCCGGGTGCCGCCAGGCCCTGCCCGCGGCGGCTTGGGCGCACCCAGACTCCCTGGATCTGGACGACTTCCTCGCTTACCGCACCGAACTCGGCCTTGAAGACAATCTCACCACTGGAAGGGTCGTCGGTGATGATCGAATACCCGGAGTCGATGAGTCCACGCACCCGCTCGCGATACTGACTTGCGCCCTGGGCATAGGGGGAGAAGCCCAGCTCCTCGGTGAACATCGCCGCACTCGCCTTCTCCACTCGGGGGAAGTCGGCGGGCTCAGACAGCCTGGTCCCGGCAAGCGGCGTGACAGCAGAGGGTTCAGTGATCGACATCAGTGGCTGAGCTGGGCGAATATCCCGCGCACCGGTCCAGCCTGTGGCGCCATAGAGTTCGACGGCGGCGTCCGCATCCCCGTAGATCGAGGCCACGCGCCGCTTCATCGCCCCCACGGCCACACCGAAGCGCGCAGCCTGATCGGCAGAGGCAGCCACCGGGATGATGTTGCTCCCGGTCCAGCAGGCAGCTTCCAGACCGTTCTCACCATCGATCCCCAGCACCACGGCGCCATTGCGCCCCTTGCCTGGCCCTGCGGTCTGGCGGGCATTCAGCGTGGCAGTCACCGAGACATGTGCAACCGGGTCGGTGGCGAGCAGGCGCTGCAAGGCAGGCGTGTCCCCATGTCCGAGTACTCGGACTTCTCCGCCGGTGGCGCGGTGCACGCGAGCTGCCGCCGCGTCAGCTGACGGAGACCACAGGGGCACTCGCTGCCTGAGCATCTCCATCGGATTCGCGTTCCATTTCCTCGGCCAGTCGGTTGGCTTCTTCGATCAGCGTTTCAACGATCTGGTCCTCCGGCACGGTCTTGATGACCTCACCCTTGACGAAGATCTGTCCCTTGCCGTTGCCCGAGGCCACGCCGAGGTCCGCGTCGCGGGCCTCGCCGGGTCCGTTGACGACGCAGCCCATCACGGCCACGCGCAGCGGAACTGTCATGCCTTCGAGTCCGGCAGTCACGTCATCGGCCAAGGTGTAGACATCCACCTGGGCGCGGCCGCATGAGGGGCAGGAGACGATCTCGAGCTTGCGCGGGCGCAAGTTCAGCGACTCCAGCAGCTGGTTGCCCACTTTGACCTCTTCGGCCGGTGGGGCCGAGAGGGAGACGCGAATCGTGTCCCCGATGCCCTGCGCGAGCAAGGTGCCGAAGGCCACTGAGGACTTGATCGTGCCCTGGAAGGCAGGACCGGCCTCGGTGACACCGAGGTGCAATGGCCAGTCCCCGCGCTCGGCGAGCATCTGGTAGGCCTGAACCATGATCACGGGGTCGTTGTGCTTGACCGAGATCTTGAAGTCGTGGAAGCCGTGCTCTTCGAACAGGGATGCTTCCCAGACCGCGGACTCAACCAGCGCCTCGGGAGTGGCCTTGCCGTATTTGTCCATGATCCGCTTGTCCAGCGAACCGGCGTTGACACCGATGCGGATGGAGACTCCAGCGTCGCTGGCGGCCTTGGCGATCTCACCGACCTTGTCGTCGAACTGGCGGATATTGCCCGGGTTCACGCGCACGGCGCCGCAGCCGGCGTCGATGGCCGCGAAGACGTATTTGGGCTGGAAGTGGATATCGGCGATGACTGGGATCTGCGATTTCATCGCGATGATCTTCAGCGCCTCGGCATCTTTATCCGTGGGGCAGGCCACACGAACGATGTCGCAGCCGGAGGCGGTGAGCTCGGCGATCTGCTGCAGGGTGCCGTTGATGTCATGAGTCTTGGTGGTGGTCATCGACTGCACCGAGACGCGGTGGTCGCTGCCAACACCTACTGACCCAACATGGAAGTTGCGCGTCTTCCGTCGCGGCGCCAGTACTGGCGGCGGGGCGGAGGGCATTC
>Ga0265797_10006828_pt1 | contig 15924 bp, 20 predicted proteins | sample P2T30metagenome_FD_192433 | JGI IMG/M metagenome (GOLD analysis project Ga0265797, IMG submission 192433) | Plant litter microbial communities from East Loma Ridge, Irvine, California - P2 T30 | ecosystem: Environmental > Terrestrial > Plant litter > Unclassified | place: USA: California... | reverse complement strand
GGCCGGGACCGCGACTGGTACAACAGGCGCTGGTTTGATCTCCTCCACGATGACGGTCTTCTTCTCTTCGACTTTGGTTTCTTCTGGCTTCTTTTCGACGACGACGACCTCTTTCGCCTCCTCAGGTTTCTTCTCAACAATAACGACGTCTTTCTTCTCCTCAGGTTTCTTCTCCTCCACTACAACCACGTCCTTCTTCTCCTCTGATTTCTTCTCCTCAACGACGACGACCTTCTCTTCCGGCTTCTTCTCCTCAGTGACGATGTCCTTCTTGACTTCGAGCACCTTGGGCTCGACCGGAGGAGACGGCGGTGCGGAAGCTGCTTGAACGATTGTCACATCCTGACCCGAGTGATCGGTGAAAGTCTTCTGGCGAACAGGCGCCGGAGAAGCAGGCTCTGTGATGGAAGACATTGCGACGACGGCTGGGACTACGATAGCGGCAGGTGCGGTTTTCGATGCCGCTGTATGATCTTGTGGGTGTTAGCGACGCGATATGAGTTGTGTGAATAGATGCCGTCGTCGCTCCGGTGAGAATGCGATTTGAATGTGGTAACGTAATGATGGTGGATGATCAGGTGATGTGATGCAGAAGAGTGGGGCATGCATGTGGGTGTTGAAGTGAACATACCAGCAGCGCCGGCAGGCTTGTTTGGGTCATGTTTCTTGTGAGGGTGCTTTCCTGCTGGAGATGGTCAGTCCGTGCCTCTGCTCTTGCCTCTTTGACAGATTGAATGCGCGCGAACGTACCAGCATCTTTCTTCGGCTTGCCACCAGCAGCGCCTTTGGCAGAAGCATTCTTCGCCTTCTCGGCCTTCTTCGCTTTCTTCTTTTCTTTCTTCTCAGGGTCTTTCTCGTCTTCGGAGTCGGATGAGGAGTCTGAATCGTCCGTGTCCGATCCAGCCTTTTCTTTGGGCTTGGGCTTCGGCTTGGGCTCAGACTCAGCCTTCTCAGCTTTCGGAGGAGCCTCTTTCTCTTTCTTCTCGGGCTTTGGAGCGGCGGCGGTAGGAGCAGTGTTCGACATCGTGCTGGTGCTCGGAAGTGGCAGGAGTTCGGTGCTCAGGTGGTGTGACGATTCCGATCGGGATGCCGAAGTGTGGAAGGCTCGGGGTCGATGGTGCGAAGGTGCAACGAGTGGTGCTGTACTGTTTTCTTTCTGCTGCTGAGATAAAGATGTGGCCAAATGAGATGAGGGAAATGCGAGGTTGCAGTGGTTGATGTGACGATGAGAGGGATGGTGACCACAGACTCGCGCAGGCGAAGAATGAGACCTCGCAGAACGGTAGGCGGCTTGCCTGCCAATGGCCTCTTTCCAGGTGCCCGTCTCCGGCCCATGTTCCTTCCATTGGCGTTGCTAGGAAGGAAGTGGTGCGAGACTCGCCACAAACGGTAGGCGCGTCCTTGTCGACAGAGCCACGTGCTATGGGCGTTGAAACAAATAAGTGCATGAAAATTAACAAGTGATCGAAAGTGCATGTTACTGGTACATGTATTGTTACAATCCTAGGCAAATTACACTTACCAAACTCCGAGCAATGTTGCGACGAAAAGCAATGGTAAATCCCGATGTGCATCAACGCCGTCCAAATGACCACCAAGAACCCGACTCTTCAGGTCGTATCCCAATTGCCTCGCGCGCCAGCTCTACAAACCTGTGCCAAACTCTGGCGAGGAACTGCAGGAAAATATGCCAGTAGTGGATTATTTGGTGCCGAAGTTGGGCGTACTCGCGCTTGAGGCGCATTACTTCGCGCCAGGCCCGCAGGATAGCGTCCAGAAGCGACCAGAAAGCTTCCACTTGCCTGATTTCGTCGAGCACATGTGCACCAAATGCTTTCAGGGTATTCCTCAACTCCTAGGTGACAACTTGCATGTTGCCGAATCGCTGCACCCCATGACCATCAGTCGTGGCCGCAGCAGCATCAGCGCCAGAACTAGCACTTGCACCGGCGCCAGAGCTTGCATTTGCACCAGCAGGCGCGCTGGATCCAGTTCCTGAACTCGGAGAAGTGGGTTCATTGTTGCTCGAGCGCCTTTTCCTCGCCTCCGGCTGTTTGTATCCGACTCCTTCCATGGCAGACGACACAAGGCTCCTTATTTCCTCTTCGACGTCGATTGGCCCGTTGGCTTCCGTTTTCTCGATATAATTCTGCTGCAGCTTCGTTGCGGGTGCGAGTAGGAAAGCGCCGAGCAAACACATCAGTGTCGATGAGTATTGCCATAGGTGGACGAACAGTTCAGCAACGCCGAAGGGCGCCATGAATCGTAGCAGCTGGTCGTTCTGGTAAAGGTCACTTTGCGCCTTGATGTAGTATTTGCTACTGTTCGGTGGGCGCGTGAGGTAAAGCTCGGTGGTGAGGGTGACGTTCGCATGGTGGAACGGGACGAACCACAGGCTGAAGAGTTGGGTGATGTTGAGGAAGAGGATCATGTTGGTGGAGTCGTAGGCTGTTGGAGATATGACGGTTAGTAGCTGTCGTGGACCTGGTGATTTGATCGCATGTACACACCGACACTGTTGACTTTGAGCTCAATCTTAGGGCTCAAGAGCTTGTACCATTTGTAAATGGCGTGAATCAGATTGCGGCTGCCTTCGAAGGAGCCGGTGCGGCAGAAAGGGTGCGTGAAGGAGGCATTGGGTGTGAAGTAGGCATTGATTGCTTCGGTCTGATCGAGAGAGGTATAAGTCAGTACGACGTAGAGAATGTTGTCTTGATTGATGCCGTACCTGTTCAGCAGGCGAGCCCTGGCATAGCTTGTGCACGACGCCGGTGATTTCTTCGGTAGGATTGTCCATGGCTAGCGAATGTCGGGATATGCAGTAGGATGTAGGTACAATGAGATGAAATATACAATGCAATGATCCAAAGGTGTTGATAGGTCTCGCAAGGACAAGGGTGGATGCAGTTCGGAGGAGAGGAGCAGTGGGAAGACGAAGAGGCGGATTGACATGTGAATGTGGAGACTTGGATGCATTCGGCGATCATGACGCCGTTTCCACTTTTCCCAAAACTGTGTGCCACCAGGCACCGCGACTAGCACGACGCATTACATCTTATGCGTTCATCCCCAGGACTAAATGTTTCAACGGAACTCAACGGATGGCAGCCGAGTCGTGTTTTGCTCTGCCGTTCAAGGCTCAAGTATCTGTCTCTCTCCTCCTGTCACTCATCTCGGCCGCCTTGACATCACAGTTTTGCGCAGAACATTGCAGTTAACATGGGATCAACTTACCAAGGGACGCTGAGAGCGTACCTGCAGCGCTTATGCAACAGTCCTTTTCAGCTCATATATATCCTAATCCAGTACGTTCTCGACTTGGTGCTCTCACCGACACCGCCACCACCGGGTAGCACTCTCGACAGACCCAAAATCGCCATCATCGGAGCCGGACTCACAGGCGTCTCGTCTGCCTCGCATTGTGTCGGCCATGGCTTTGACGTCCAGATCTTTGAGGCCGGGAGCCGCGACAGTGTGGGCGGCATCTGGGCCAAAGTGAACAACACTTCCGGTCTCCAGATCCATTCTCTCATGTACCGCTTCCATCCCAGCGTGAGGTGGAGCAACGGCTACCCAGACCGCAAAGCAATTGTTACCGAAATCGAGAAGCTCTGGAAGCGCTATGGTCTGCAAGAGAAGACCAAATTCGATACGCCTGTGGAGAAAGTCTACAAAGATGAGCACGGCCGCTGGATCATCAACGATCCATCGCAGGGCCGCTTTGATGGTGTGATTGCTGCGATCGGTACTTGTGGTGACCCAAAGATGCCGCATGTCCCTGGCCAAGAGAAATTCCAGGGCCCGATTTACCATTCGTCTGATCTCGATGGCAGGGAGGAAGATGCGAAAGGCAAGAAAGTCTTGGTTGTCGGTGGCGGCGCTTCTGCCATTGAAACTATGGAGTTTGTGGAGCATGCGAAGGCTAAGAAGACTTACATTTTGGCAAGAAGTGAAAAGTAAGCGAACTCCCTCTGAGTTGAAGCAACGATGAATCTTATATATGAGCACTACTGACAATACAAACAGGTGGATCATTCCCCGAAACCCGATCATCGACATCCTGCTCAGTCTAAACATCTTCGGCTCGGAAACAATCTTCAGCTGGATCCCAGAAGGCCTGCTGCGACTCTTCTTCTACCGCGACCTCGCCGACCTCTCACCTCCACTTACCAAAAACGGTGGCCCAGGCCTGTTCACCGAAACACCAATGGTGAACTCCGCCATCCTCGACCAAGTCCGCGACGGCCGAGCCGCCTGGCTCCGCGGCGACATCCTCCACTTCACCAAAACCGGCATCATGTTCAAACACCGCGCTCAGGGCGTACCCAAAGGCGGCCCAGGCCGACAGGAACACCTCGAAGGCGACATGTGCATCATGGCCACGGGCTACGAGCGCCCGAGCCTCAGCTTCCTGCCCGACGACTGTTTCGAAGAAAACTACCAGCCGCCGAACTGGTACCTGCAAGTCTTCCCGCCCGCGCACATGGACGTCTGCGCCAACAACTGCACCTACGTCAACGCCATCGGCACGGTGGGGAACTATCACATTGGCATCTACACGCGTTTCCTCCTGATGTTCCTCGTGGACCCACTCAGCCGGCCCAATGAGCACTTCATGCGCCTGTGGATCGATGCTACGCGATTCGTGAAAAGTCGCGCGCCTACGGGAGCGTTTGAGTTCTTTACTTATGCGGAGCTGATGTTTTGGTTTGTGTTCGTTATTGTTGTTAACCCTTTCAGGTGGAAGTGGGCGCCTTTTGTTATGATGGGGATTGGGGCTGCGCTGCCTAAGAGGGTTGTGCTGGAGGAGAATCGTTTGAGGGATCGGGTGAAGAATGGAAGGGCGGCTTGAAGGAAAGTTGCTGGAACTCCTTTTTCGATGTCTTTGAGCTATACACCGATGGCTTGTTTATGGACACTGGGCCAGATCTGGCAGCAATAGCACAGCCTGCGGTCTTCTCATAGCACCTTTGTGTAACGATTGCTGCTGGATGTCTCTACAACTGGCCATGGAAATTGTGAAAGGTGGCACTTCGTTAGGGCTCCATAATAGTCACACTTACCGTCATAGTGAGATGCAGGACACACATTCCATCTCGGATTGTCTTTACCATACATAGGATGTCGCGAGAAATCACACCATGGCTATACTGGGCTACCCTACGTCATATCAATGATTCCGAAAACGATCTTGTTATTTCGTAGAGACGGCATTTGCTGTGGAACATCGATTGATGCGTAATAAGAGTGTTCGGTCAAACGTATGTGCGCTTCAGGCTTGATGTAGTTAACAAGTTCACGATCGGGACAAACTTCCTCACTGACCAAGCGCGAATACTTCCCACTTTCGATCAAAGGGTAGCAAGACTTCCCGTCTACTGCGTCCCGTCACCAATCACAACCCACGCATAACTGGTGCCCTAATGCATCTTTCTCCCCGCAATGCACCGACAGGCATTCCGTACGCTAGCATTGTCTAGCTTGGCCTCCCCCATGGGGCAGGATCATCGTGGCTTCGCTCGGAGGAAACTGTTTCTTCAAAGTGTACGAGGCCGCCGTGGCCGGAAGGTTACGATGTAGTTGCTAGCGCTGGTTCTGCATTGACCTCGACTCGAAGGCAGGCCACTGTGCCGTCATGGTCGAGATCGTATACTTAAAGTGAGTAGTCTCCTCGTTGTTCCAAGTGGTTTTGATGGGCAGAGGACCAGTTTCCTTCATAAATCCATACTCTTTTACGAGCAAAACGCAACCTCCTTATCACGTCTCCAGCACTCAAAGCCTTCACACCATGGCGATCAAAGACGAAAAAAAGGTCGACATCGAGACCGAGCACACAGAATCCATCGAACCAGAGCTGGGAGCAGTGAGCAAGATCGACGACGATGTTCTCAGTATCGAAGAAGTAGCCGCGTCAAAAGCCGCTTGGCTGATCTCTATCACTGTGTCACTTGGAGGGTATACGTGTACAAAAAACAACATTCTGGGACAGTTACTGACGACTTCAGGTTCCTTTTCGGTTACGACACGGGATACATCTCATCAGTGCTTGTCACGATTGGCACTAGCTTGGGACATGTGCTTTCGACGAGCGAGCAGGAATTGGTCACTTCCTTGACTAGTGGTGGGGCTCTTGTTGGAGCGGTAGGTTCAGCTGAGATTGAATATCATTCTAGTTTGAAGCTAATGTCACACAGGTCGGAGCTGGACTCACAGCCGATCGCTTTGGACGAAAGATGCCCATCTGGGCCGCTTGTGTTGTCTTTGTCGTTGGAACGGTTCTCCAGACTGCTGCATACTCAGTGGCCCAATTCGCTGTGGGCCGCTTCATTGTTGGCCTTGGTGTAGGATCGGCAGCGATGGTGGTTCCTCTTTATATCGGCGAGCTGGCACCGGCCAAGTACCGTGAGTCTATGTGTATAGCAACTATAGCAAGTCCCTACTGACAATCGTTTTAGGCGGACGAATGGTCGCTTTCAACAATATGTCGGTTACTTTCGGCCAATTGGTGGCTAGTTCCATCGGCGCGGCTTTCGCGACAGTCCCAGGCGAAAGCTGGCGAGCCACTGTAGGCATCGGAGCTGCGCCTGCGATTCTTCTGGCTGGTATGCTTCTCTGGTGTCCCGAATCACCTCGTCAGCTTGTGGCACACGGAAAGATGGCGGAAGCCGACAAGGTCCTACTTCGTCTATATCCAACTTCATCGGAGACACAGCGCCAACAGAAGATGGCTACAATCATGTCATCCTGCGAAGAGGCCACCGAAAACTCGCTCGCGAACGAGAGCTTGTTCACCGGACTTGCTCGTATCTTCACCAACCCGGCGACTGGTCGTGCTGTGCTCACAGCTTGTGTCGTGATGGCTATATCTCAATTGGGAGGATTCAACACTTTGATGTACTATTCGGCGACGCTCTTCTCCATCGTCGGCTTCAACAACGCAACCGCGGTAGCGATTACAGTCAGCGCGACCAACTTTGTGTTCTCGATTCTCAACCTGGTTCTCGTCGACAAGTTCGGACGCAGACGCCTTCTCACGGTTACGATTTTAGGAATGTCGATCTGCATGTTGATTGCGGCTGTGTCTTTCAGCTACATCCCAATCAACTTGTCAACGTTGGAAGTTGAGAGCGAACAAGTTGGCTGGCCTGGCACTCTAGTCCTTGTCACAATCATCTGCTACGTTGGATTCTACTCCACTGGTGTAGCGACTATCGCTTGGATCGGAACCGAATTGATCCCGAACGAAGCCAGAGCATTGGGAACTATGCTCAACACCGTGACGTAAGTCAATGTCTGACGATGGAAGAGACATCGATCGCACCTCCGCTAACACAATCCGCAGTTGCTGGAGCACCAACATCATCATCAGCTGCACTTTCCTCTCCATGATGAAGGGCATCACACCGTCCGGAGCCTTTGGTTTCTACTGCGGTATCTGCTTCCTCGGCTGGCTGTTCGTCGTCTTCTTCTACCCTGATGTCAAGGGCATGCCTTTGGAGACGATCCGCGAGGTCTTTGAGCACGGTTTCGGGCTCAAGTTCTCCAAGCAATGGCAACGGGAGCACAAGCATGAGAAGAAAAAGGTCGAGGCGGCTTTCGGTCACTAGAGCTTGCAAGCTTCTCAATACAGCGAATACTTCCCTGGATAGAGGTAGTAGCATCATCATCATCATAGACATGAACGATACATTGTACAAATGGAGGTTGAACACAACAAGCTTGGTGTAAATGCTATCAAAGCATATGTACTTGGTGTGTATATTAGTGGCGATCCGCAAGATTCTGAGTAACATGCCATCTAGGCTGCGTGCTCGCATAACCGATCATCGTCACAGACGATGAAAGGTGCGGACCTGCGCATCTGTCAAGGTCATCGCTTAGTTCTTCTTGCCCCAACCACCCCACTGGCCCTGGCCCCACTGGTTGTTGTTGCCGCCCTGGTTCTGGTTCCACTGGTTGCCGCCCTGGTTCTGGCCCCATGGGTTGCCGCCAGCTTGCGCACCAGTCTGCGCACCAGTGCTCTGGCCGGTGCCAGCAGCAGGAGCGGTGGCAGTGTTGCCGGAGCCAGTGGTCGCACCAGAGCTGGCGCTCTGGCCGTTGCCAGTAGTGGGAACGCTGGCGGTGTTGCCAGATTCTGCGGCGCCAGTGGCAGCGGTGCCGTTCTGAGCAGTGGTGTCGTCCGAGGTGGCGGCACCCGAAGAGGCAGTGCTGGCGCTGTCGAGCTTACCCTTGATGAAGGTGAGAGCGTCTTGGCCGTACTCAGTGCCATAGCCCTGGTGGGTGGCCTCGTCGCTGCCGTCACAGCAGTACGGGTCAGTGCTGTCGCAGTAGGACTGCATCTTGGCGCCGGACTGTTGGAAATCGTTAGCATGAAAGTAGTGGGCGGCACGAGCTTATTGAGAGCTGCCGAGGCAATAGCAACAGCATCAAAGCAGACTGCAACAAAACAGGATATAGACTTACCGAGCAGGTGTAGCCTGATGGGCGTTTAGAGAAGCCTCCGGTAGTGCAAGTACCGACGCCATAGTCAAGACCGCCAACGAAACGAGGGCTTCCCATCTCGATCACGGCGCTGATCGCCTCCATGGCGCTAGAGTCAATAGCAGGCGCGGAGTCAGAGTAGCCGTTGGTATCATCTGGACCTCCGCAGAAAGCGTTGTCCATGATCTGGCCACCCTGAGAGTATCCGACCAAGACCAGCTTGGTGTCGGGGCACTGCGTGTGGAAGGCGTTCACGGCTGAGGCGACGGCGCTGATGCCCTTGACCATGGATGCGCCGTAAGCATCGCCGCCACAGCTGGCCTGGCCTCCGCTGTGAGTGAGTTAGCTGCTGCTGTACCAATACGAATGTAACTCTGTTGTGCATCATACCAAGCCGGGTAATCAATGGCCTCGCTAGTGGCGCCTGAGTAGGCACCGAGGACGAGATCAACGACGACTTTGGAAGTACCGTAACCAGCCGGTGCAGTCGTTTCACGGGCACCGAAGACGTGAACCTCAGGGCAGCTCTGGCGCGCCTTCAAGGCGGCAATCGGCGAGGCGCCGCAGTGGGCCAGCAGCAGGGCGGAAGCGGCAAAAAGTACGTTAAGCATGATGAATAATTGGGTTTGAAGAATGGAATTGGTAGTGAGTGTCGGATTATGATGGGAGGCCTGAAGTAGGGCAGCAGAGCCCTAAAGTCTTTATAATCCATCGAATCGCCCATGCATAGTTTGATGTCTTGTCCCTTCTAAGGGAGAGATCTGGATTGGGGATTGTCATGGGTTGGGGGTTGGTGTCTGAAACGGCCAGTTCTTCGCTGTAAAGCGGGTCTATGGGAGCATTACCAAGGATCCCATAATTTGTCGGGAGCGTGAGGGGCGTGTCGCAGCCTTATGATGTTGGGACTGCAAGTGAAGCCTTACGGCTAGATCGGTTGGTCGACTTATCTGATGCTTTGAACACACACGCTCTTCACCCTCATGTCTGCGCATCTGTAAGGCGTACAACGACTTCAGTGCATGCTTCAAATCCCTGAGCTCATCTTCAAGATTCTTGCTCAGATCCAATGCCAAGTCGCATCAAGTTGATAAGTTGTGCCAAGGTGAGGCTCCTTGCGAGTCTATCACAGACAGCCGGTGCAGCGCGGCGGAGGATCCGGCTGTGTGACGATGAACGTGCTCTGGCCCGAACCGTTGTGTGAAACGTGGAAGTGGAGTCCCTTCGCCCCTTGGCCATGTGTTTTCGGCCGCAAGGCTGAATTGGTCCTTGGTCTTGATCAAAGCGCACCACTGTCAAACGAGGAACCTTGCGACTCTTTCTTGCTCATGGGCTGATGTACAGCATGTCTGACCAGCATATCTACACGCTTCCGCCACGAGGCTGTCCCATTCAGCCTGATGATCTCACTGCCAGAAGGAGCGCGCGACATGAGTCCGTCCAACAAACACAGCTAGACCATTCACCTTTCTAGGATATGGCATCTGGTCTCATCAACTATTCTTCTGCCGGGAAATGCGAGTCTTGGCAATGAATTCGGTCGTTTCCTACTGTACACGCCACAGTACCACCGTACCAGTGCTGTGAGTCGACATTTGATTAGCCTGAATGTTCAGCATGGTCAGACCAGACTTGTGTGCATGCTATACCAACGTTTACTGCCTTTGTTGGGTGGTAAGATGAATACGATGTCTATAGGCAAGGCTCTCGCACCCATCTCCGAGTAGGCGGGGGGACATTGCTTCCCATATGCAGGAACACGGGCCTCCGCCCAATTGAAGAAATACGACCAATCGCATGACCCGGAGCTGTATAACCTGGCCCTACGTTACACTAACTCATATTTAGCCGCAAACTGTGGCGCTGAACAACAAGCTACCACCGGGCTTGGCTGCCTGGTGCTTGTCAATTTGCGACTTGTGACTTACACAGCAATCAGGAAGCACGGAGTGCGTTCGCCCGTGTCATCTCTTGCCCTATTCCCAGGCTTGTGTGGCTCCAAGCCTTGAGCTTTGGCTGTTAGATGACCAAATTGGCACGTAGATCACTGTGTTCGAGACTCTTGAAGTCGTGAGTATATAGATCCGCCCTTGTCGCCTCACTAGTTTCAACCCCCAGCACCCGTTCCTCTGTCCCAAACACATCCCCAGCGCTTCAGTTTCAGAAATGTTCTTCTCCAAGGCCCTTCTCGTCGCTTGCTCCGCCATTGCGGCGATCGCAGCACCCACCGACATCGTGAAGCGCGAATCAGATGCCTTGACCAAGCGTGCAACCGGCTCAAGTACCGGCACTTCGGGCGGTTTCTACTACAGCTACTGGACTGACGGGTTAGTACACGATCCAGATTCCGGGATTGTCGACTGGGATCATTTGCTGACGTACTCTCTTCTCTCCGTGTAGCCAGAGCGATGCTACCTACACCAACGGCAACGGCGGCAACTTCAACGTGAGGTGGAGCAACAACAAGGGTAACTTTGTTGGAGGCAAGGGTTGGTCAACTGGTTCAGCCAGAAGTATCACCTACACCGGCACCTACCAGCCCAACGGCAACAGCTACTTGGCTGTCTATGGTTGGACGGTAAGTCGTTGAAACATCCAGAATCCGACCAGCACTGACCACAAGTCTTCAACAGAGGAACCCCCTGATCGAATACTACATCGTGGAGAACTTTGGAACCTACAACCCATCTACTGGCGCGAGTAAGAAGGGTGAGATCGTCTCTGATGGTGACACCTACGATATCTACACCAACCAGCGCACCAACGCCCCCTCCATCGAGGGCACCAGCAACTTCCAGCAATTCTGGTCTGTCCGCCGCACCAAGCGCTCTTCCGGAACCGTCACCCTTGCCAACCACTTCAACGCTTGGTCTGGTTTCGGCATGAAGCTTGGTTCTCACGACTACCAGATCCTCGCCGTCGAGGGCTACTTCAGCGCTGGCTCTGCTGATCTTACCGTAAGCGAGGGAAGCGGCAGCGGTTCAAACCCTGGCTCTGGCTCCACCACCACTCGCCCTGCTGGCACTACTACCACCCCTCCCCCGACCAACACCGGTGGCTCTGGCTCCGGCAACGTAAGTTAACAATCGCTCCGCAGCTTGAACAAGAATTTATATGCTGACTTACAATCAGTGCGTTGCCATCTGGGGACAGTGCGCCGGCGTGGGCTACAACGGCCCGTCCTGCTGCCAGAGCGGCTCTACCTGCGTTTTCCAAAGCCAGTACTACTCCCAGTGCAAGTAGACACCTGGTTGAAGTTCGTGCTGCAGGACTTTTCTTTCCATTCTTTTATGTCCTAAGGCTTGGTGATGATTTTTGGGTTCGATTCTTATGCGTCTGGTGTTCTTCAGCTCGCCAAAATTTTGGGTGTTTAGTTGTTTCGTCGTGTTTTCGATTTCATCTTGCAATCCGGCCGACCAATATGTGGCCTTCATTTTTACCTTCAAACTTCTACTCTCCGCGTGTTCCCTGAGAGATGAAATGATATTCCATCAGAGCTCCGAGCCGCTGCTCTAGACCCAAGATCAGTGGCTGGTACATTACTACCACAAGGCACAGATACTGAAAAGGATGTGCTTATCACTGAGAATCGGGTTCGGACATGGTCAATGCGAGATGCGTCTCCGTGGTTTGCGTGCTACTATTATCAGACGTGGACGTTCAGATGACACCGAATGCCATAGAGGTGTCTTGAGATGTTTGGAGGTGTCACTTAGCCGTTTTGGGCGCATGTATGTAGTCTCTCCGTGGCATCTGAGCTGCTACCATCGAGTATCGACAGTAAAATGACATGGAGCCCATTGAGAGCTAGAAGTGACGCAGTATGGCGGTGGTATGTATGCTTATATCATCGGGCGTATATAACGAATAAATACTGCCTACTACTGAGATACAGTCCATTCGCGAGTCAATGAATGGCTTCATAGTGCTTGGTCGAAACGTTATCGAACGTGAACATTAGTGGTTACCATTGAGGTTCCAGCAAGGTATGAGTATCTCAGCGGTGCTTGTGCCACTACCATCAGGCTTAGACGCCGAAGAATTATGAAAACCGTCGAGGGCGTCATATTATATATACTAAACGTATCATTCGTAAATTCCGATTCGTGGCCACGCCCATGGTCGAATATAATCCACAGCTGCTTGCTGAAGAGTAATTGACCTTCCTCCAACGATCTGCCTATGCCTGCAGAACGTGACCAGACTCGGTCACAGCGACCTTGACTTTCCTGGTCGAGGCCTTCCTGGGGTTCGGGGCCTCGAACACCTCAGACAGCTCCTCAAGCGTCTTGCCCTTAGTCTCCACGAAGAAGAAGTAAACCGTGACGAGCTCGACGCAGATCCAGACAATGTAGACAAGGTACAGTTTCCATCCGATCTTGGCGATGCCGACGCTGATACCGTAGGTGTTGACGATCATGGCGACGTTGAGGAAGAGGAAGTTCAAACCGGAACCCTTGGCTCTGGTACGGTTCTCCAAGCATTCAACGGCGTAGAGTGTCTGGAGCGGAGTCCAGCCCCATGCGAAGAAGATGCCGAAGAGGTAGATGGAGACAATGGTGCCGTATGCCATGTTGGGGTTGGCCTCCGAGGATGCTGTGAAAGCAGTAAGTAGGACGTAGGAGCCCAGAGCACCGACTAGACCGGCCATAAGCATGACGCGGCGGCCAAGCTTGTCGAGTAGAGTAGCACCATAGACGGCGGCAATCAGAGAGAAGATGGGGTTGATGGCGTTGATAAGGAGCTGGGTGCTGCTGCTCTCAATTCCGGCGGCCTCAATCATCTTTGGCATAAAGTATGAGATGACGTTGTTTCCAGACCTGCAGACTGAAAGTTAGCACAGTGTCTTAGGCAGTAGCTTGGTTGTACCATCGAGAGACTCGTACCATTGACCGAAGAAGGACATGAGAATGACCATGTAAAGACGGTATCGGGCGGCGGGTGTGTGGAAAAGCTCCTTGAAGTCCCACCAAGGGTTGTCGTTACGAGCGGCCGACATGTCGCCAATGATTTCGCGAACCTGGAGCTCGACGATAGGTGCTTGCGGGTTACCCTCGCCATGGTACTTGGCCAGAACAGCGATAGCCTCCTCTCTTCTGTCTTTCATGATGAGCCAGCGAGGAGATTCTGTCTCAGGTTAGCTTCAAGGTCATATCATCGCTGCTCGGCACAATGTCTAAAAGCTTACCAGGGAAGAACAGAACGAGAGCCATGACGATTCCGGGCATGACACACTGGATGACTGTGGGCAGACGCCATGCCCAGGAAGAGCCAGGGAAGTTCTTGTCGGTGCCGTATGTAGTCCAGCCGGCGATGATGTTTCCAACCCACCAGACTATTTTGATGTTAGCATTCATATCTATGATCGAGCAGTTTTCAAGTGGAAGCTTACAGTTGTTGTACATGCCAGCCATTGTGCCACGGTAGCTTGGGTGAGCGAGTTCGACAGTGTATGCAGGGCCAGCAGCGGAGGCAATCGATGCTGTGACATGTCAGAAAGTGCATGTTTTGCGTTTACAACATAGACTCACCTCCGAAACCAAGAACAAATCTGCCGCCGATGAACTGTCCAGTGGTGTGGGCAGTAGTCTGAACAGCGGTTCCTGGGTATTCTGTAAGCACATGTACAATCATCGATGTATGTTTGATGTATCTTACCAACTAAGACGAGCGCGCAGCCAACGAAAATGCAAATGCGACGACCGTAACCATCTGCAAGGAAACCACAGAAGGGGAAGGCAGCGATTTGACCACCTATTATGACATTGTAAGTCGTGGCCCATTGAGAGACACGTCCTCTATAGGGTGTAGTAGCACTCACAGTTGTAGATGATGAAGATGATTCCGGTGCTGCTGCCCTCACCACTGAGGCCGAAGGTGTTCTGGTAGCTCTTCATGGCATTGATCGCACCCATCAAAGAAGAGTCGTATCCGTTCAATGAGGAGACCAGGTAGCCAATAGCCATGATGGCGTACAGCTGCAGCATGCTTTTTGACCATATGGAAGGTTTGGGGCTCGCTGCTAAGGCTTCTGTAAGGGCAACGGAGTGGACCGCCTCTTCCTGCACAATGGCTCCAGTGGGCTTCTCATCGTGGATGTCCGGCGTGTCGTTGACGTACGCCGGTGGTACTTCTTCTTTCTTCCCGTCCATTGCGGATCTGATCGAGGGATATGAGGGTGTCAGGAGATGCAGTAGTCACCACGTGGAAGTATCGTGGCAGCGGCCTTGCTCCCTTTATTGTGATTTCGATACCGATCTTCAAACGTGGAGGTTGATGATGGGTGGGTACCAGGGCCTTATTAATACCTCTGAAGTTCACGCAGCCGATCTCCGGCAGGGCATCATGTTGAAGTATCTTGACCATGAGACCTCGGGTCCTCCACACCCCGCATCATGTTCAATTCCTTATGCATAATAGCGAGCGCGGAGGCGATGGCGGTGGCGTAAAATATAAGCCTTCACGACTCACGCGGCGTTTCTACCAGTCCGGGCAATATACGCCGTCGACATGGTTTTCAACGCCGATTGTCCAATGAAACTGCGACATCAAGATCTCAGCGTCTTGAGCTTATAGCTTACTGAGCTCAAGCGTGAATTCATCCGGTATCTTGGAACGTCGAGAGAGTTCAGGTCCTCCACATGGTTTGGCGAGCACCGTGGAGAGCCATCTCGAATGCACAGCAGGGTCCTTTCTTGGCTAACGAGACTCGCAAGGTTCGAACCTTACATACGCACTAGTCGGCCACGTTTGGAGCGAATCTTCATTTTCCTTCGAAGACAACCGAGGACATCCAGTGCGTTACTTAACGACTTCTCGAGCACGGGAAGTGAGCAGGGTAGCTGAGAGCCAGACAGAGGCAGAGGTCCGAAGCGAAGGATCATGATCGATCAAGCGCACAAATGGTATATCACGATCATTGGCCCAGACCAGACAGTGCTGCTGGTAAACGATCGCTAAAATGCAACCTGAGTCAGGCTTCCTGCAGACTTTCTGGGCGTGCTGTCAATGGCGCGCCACGTGAGGTTCGATTTGCTCGAGTCTGCGGGGGAACAGGTTGGAGAACCTTGCTTGCTTCACGCCCTTGTCTCACTCTCGGCTCAGGAGTCGGCATTCTTTCGGCTTTGTCCAAGGGAAGACACCGAGGTTCACGATGAGCTGTATTCTTTTCATGGTCGAGTGGAGGAGATACAGTAGCTTTGGTGGGTGGCCTATATTCGAGAGGTAGGCGACGCCACAGAAAATACTTCACGACAACCGCCGTTGTTCCTGGACATTGCGATATCGGATATCCGATGTTTCGTGCGAGAATTTCCGATTCGAGTTAAGAAAATCGGCGCATGTCCGGCGAGCTCCAAGGATGTCTTCAGTTGGAGGTGAAGGCCGAGGTCTTTGACTTCAGCTCCAAGACACCGGACACGAACGCGTGCATCTTAGGCGGCTGGG
>Ga0265797_10006826_pt1 | contig 15926 bp, 15 predicted proteins | sample P2T30metagenome_FD_192433 | JGI IMG/M metagenome (GOLD analysis project Ga0265797, IMG submission 192433) | Plant litter microbial communities from East Loma Ridge, Irvine, California - P2 T30 | ecosystem: Environmental > Terrestrial > Plant litter > Unclassified | place: USA: California... | reverse complement strand
ATGGCGGGCGCGCCGCCCAGTTCACCGGCGGAGACTTCCGCGTTCTGCGCCTGCACGGCCGTCATCACGTCCGCTGGCGTCAGCTGGTAGCTTTGCAGCTTGGTCGGGTCGAGCCAGATGCGCATCGCGTACTGGGAACCGAACAGCGTGACGTCGCCGACGCCGGCCACACGCGACAGCGGGTCGACGACATTGGCGGCCACGTAGTCGCCCAGGTCGGCGTTGTTCATGCTGTTGTCTTCGGAAACGAAGCCCAGCACCATCAGGAAGTTCTTGGTTGCCTTCGAGACGACGAGGCCCTGCTGCGTGACAGCCGTCGGCAGCAGCGGCGTGGCCAGCTGCAGCTTGTTCTGCACCTGCACCTGGGCGATGTCGGGATTCGTGCCGTTCCTGAACGTCAGCGTGATGCTGATGCCGCCGGTCGAGTCGGACGACGACGACATGTAACGCAGGCCGTCGATGCCCTTCATCTTCTGTTCGATAACCTGCGTGACGGCGTCTTCCACCGTCTTGGCCGAGGCGCCTGGGTAGGAGCCGGCAATCGAAATCGACGGTGGGGCGATGCTCGGGTACTGTGCGATCGGCAGCGTCTTGATCGCCAGGACACCGGCGAGCATGATCACGATCGCGACCACCCATGCGAAGATCGGGCGGTCGATGAAAAATCTTGCCATTATTAAGTTCTCCTGCCTGGCGGATTAGTGGGCTGCCGGAGCAGCCGGTTTGGCCGAAGCGGTATTGGCGACGGCGGGAGCCACGGTGGCGGGTGCGCCCGGCTTCACCTTCTGCACGCCTTCGACGATGACGCGATCGCCATTCGACAGCCCGGCCTTGACGAGCCACTTGTCGCCCAGCGTGCCCGTCGTCTGCAACACGCGCTGCTCGACGATGCCCTGGCTGTTCAGCACCAGCGCGGTCGCTTCGCCTTTCGGATTACGCGTCACGCCCTGCTGCGGCACGGCGATGGCCTGCTCGTCGATACCGTTTTCCACGACGGCGCGCACGAACATCCCCGGCAGCAGGTCATGCTTCGGATTCGGGAACAGCGCACGCAGCGTGACGTTGCCGGTGCCCGGATCGACACTGGCGTCGGCGAACTGCAGCTTGCCCGGCTGGGCGTACGTGCTGCCGTCGGCCAGCTTCAGCGTGACCTTGGCCTGGCCACCGGCCTGCTTGAAGCCGCCGGATTCCAGCTGGCGCTTCAGGCGCAGCATCTCTTCGCTGGACTGCGTCACGTCGACATAGATCGGGTCGAGCTGCTGCACGGTCGTCATGGCCGTGGCCTGGCCGGCCGTGACCAGCGCGCCCGGGGTCACGTTCGAGCGGCTGATGCGGCCGGAGATCGGCGCGTTGACCTTCGTGTATTCGACATTGATGCGGGCCGTTTCCAGCGCTGCCTGAGCCGATTCCACATCCGCCTTCGCCTGCGCGTTGGCGGCGATGGCGTCTTCGTAATCCTGGCGGCTCACGCCTTCGATCTCGACCAGTTCCTTGTAGCGGGCCACTTTCGGGCCGGACGTCAAGAGGTTCGCCCTGGCGCGCGCCAGCGTGGCCTTTGCCTGGTTATAGCTGGCCTGGTACGTGGCCGGATCGATCTGGTACAGCGGCGTGCCGGCCTTGACGTCGGCGCCTTCCGTGAACAGGCGCTTCTGCACGATGCCGCCCACCTGCGGCCGCACTTCGGCGACCAGGTAAGGCGACGTGCGGCCTGGCAGCTCCGTGATCACGGGCAGCGCCTGGGGCGCGACCGTATAGACGCCAACCTGGGGCGGCGGCATCTTGCCGCCAGCGCCCGGACCGGCGGCTTTCTTGTCGGAGTCGCAGCCGGCGGTCAGCGCCGCCGCGCATGCGAGGAAAAGGATGCCAGCCGACCGCAGCGGCGGGCTCGAGAGCGTGTGTTTCATACGGTCACTTTCTGATCTGAAGAGGGTGATGCGAATAGAATGAACGATCATTCTAATACAAAACAGAAACAGACGCACTTACTGACTCGTAAGTTATTTATCTGTTGGTGAGGAAAATGTCGGGTCGGGGCGAGGACGGGGACGGCGCCGCAGTGGTGCGCCACTGCTGAGTTTCCTCGGGTGATTATGCGTTGGGATCGCTGGCGGGCGCCTGCCGGATATGGGAGAAATGCCAGCAGTGTTGCCGAGCGACAACGCTGATGGCGGGGTTGGTGGTGAGGTTGGCAATAATGCCTGGGCGGCGGGCGGCCGTTTGACTAGAACGCGTGGAAATATTGCTTGCAGGCTGGCATCGAGCGCCACGCTTTCCGCTGAGTGGCTGTCGGAAGCTTCACGTCGGGGACAGGCACCTCGTCGGGCGTTCGCCCGAAGAGGAGCCAGTCCCCGGCGAGCCCGGACGACAGCGGCGGAGCAGCCTGCCAACATCAGTCGCCGACGGAAGTGCGGCCGGGGACTGGCTCCTGTCGGGAGGCCTCACGGCCTCCTGACAGGTGCCTGTCCCCGACGTGTAGCCGATCCGGGTCGGCGGTGGCGAAAACTTCGTGCTCAGACGACGCGCCAGGGAAGCAACGCGTCGGCGATTCACAATCAGGTCGCCGTCACCGGCGTGAAATATGTCGTCACACTCTGCAGATATACCCCGGTCGTCGCCTCGAACCCGGAATCGATCCCGATATAAATCCACAGCTTGCCTTCGCCATCGGCCTTGACGGTCGGTCCCGTCACGTAGTTGTACAGCTTGGCGGCGTACGGCGGATTCTGGATGCACGGCTGACCGTTGGCCAGCGTGCCGAGGATGACGGACGTGGTGCCCGCGCCGGCCTGGTTACCCTTGTCGACACTGAACTTGACCGTGCCGTTTTCCGTGACCGCTTTCGGCTCCGTCGGCGCAGCCCCCGCGACGACCCACACCGATTCGCCCGGCGAACCGCCCACGCCCATGCAGCCGCTCGGCGCGTTGCTGAGCAGGTTGACGGAGTACGTGACCGTATAGCTGGTGTTGGCGACAAAGCCCGTCAGCTGCTTGCGCACGTACATGAACGCGTCGTCGCTGTTGTTGTGGGCACTGAGGAACAGTGCCTTGCTGTCCGCCGCCAGGCCGAGGCCAAGCGCGGCGGTGGAACGCTGCTCGGCCACTACTTCCGTCGGCGCCGTCTCAAGCGTGTAGTCGCTGGTGCCCGCGACCCAGCCATCCATGCCCTGCTTGAAGTCCGTCGTGAACTGGCGCGCCCCGGCGGTGGGGGTCGCGCCGGTCGGCGTGTCGACGGGATCGTCGTCATCGCCGCCGCAGGCGGCCAGCAGGGCAAGGACGGCGGCGGAAATACCAGTTTTCCAGAGTTGGGTCATCGAGGCTCAGCCTTTCGGTAAGGGGAAAGTCCCTATTTTAGAAAGGAAAACATTTCCTGAGCGATCATATTGTAACCAGTTGTACAAGACCCTACTTCCAGTTGCCCCGCAGTGCCTCCACCTCCTGCTGCAACAGTTCGGGCGTCACTTGCGTCGGCGCGACTGGCACGCCGATGGCCAGCGCCAGGCGCGAGCGCAGGCCCTTGCGGAACGCACGTTCCAGCAGATTGTCGCTGCTGCGGCTGAGCAGGTGGCCCCACAGTCCGCGCAGCGCCATCGGAATCACGGGCACGTGCGAGCGCTCGACGATCTTCATGATACCTCCCTTGAATTCGTTCATCTCGCCCGTCGTCGTCAGCCGGCCCTCGGGGAAGATGCAAACCAGCTCCCCGTCGTGCAGCGCGTGAGCGATATCGACGTACGCCTTCTCCAGCAGCCATGGGTCTTCCTTGGCCGGCGCGATGGGAATGGCCTTCGCCGTGCGGAAAATCCAGCCCAGCAGCGGGGTCTTGAAGATGCGGTGGTCCATGACGAAGCGGATCGGGCGCGGGCTGGCCGCACCGATGACGATGGCGTCGACATAGCTGACGTGATTGCAGACGAGGACCGCGGCGCCCTCTTCCGGGATGCGGCCCTTCTCGATGACCTTGACCTTGTGCACGGTGTGGATCAGCATCCAGGCCAGGAAACGCATCAGGAACTCCGGCACCAGCGAGAAGATGTACGCTGCCACCAGTGCGTTCATGACGGCCGTCGCCAGGAACAGCTCGGGAATCGTCAGGCCCTGGCCCAGCAGCAGGATCGCCACGCCGGCGGCGGCTACCATGAACAGCGCGTTCAGGATGTTCATGCCGGCGATGGTGCGTGACAGGTGGCGCGGATCGCAGCGCAGCTGGATCAGCGCGAACAGCGGCACGATGAAGAAGCCGCCGAAGATGCCGATCATGACCACGTCCAGCAGGATGCGCCAGGCGCCCTGCTGCGCCAGCAGGCCGAAGGCATCGACGGCGGCCGTGTTGGTATAGCCCTGGCTGGCGAAGTACAGATCGATGCCGAACAGCGACAGGCCGATGGAGCCGAACGGCACCAGGCCGATCTCCACCTTGTGGCCGGACAGCCGCTCGCACAGCAGCGAGCCGACGCCGATCCCCAGCGAGAACACCGTCAGCAGCAGCACGAACACACTATGGTCGCCATGCAGGTACGTCATCGCGTAGACGGGGAACTGCGCAAGCACCATCGCGCCATAGAACCAGAACCACGAATTGCCCAGCATGGACAGGAACACGGAGCGGTTGCCCGCCGAGTGCTTCAGGTTGCGCACCGTTTCCGTGAACGGGTTCCAGGCGATCTTCAGGTCGGGCGCCGGCGCCGGCGTGACGGGGATGCTGTAGCTGGCGATCAGGCCCAGCACCGCGAAACCGACGGTGCCCGCCGCGACGAAGCCGATGCCCAAGGTTTGGTGCATGACGATGACGTCGCCGAACACCTGGCCGAGCAGGATGCCGACAAAGGTACCCATCTCGACGACGCCGTTGCCACCCGTGAGCTCCTCGGGCCGCAGCTGCTGCGGCAGGTAGGCGTATTTGACGGGGCCGAACAAGGTGGAGTGCGTGCCCATCGCGAAGATGGCGAGGACCAGCAGCCACAGTGTGTGCGTCATCCAGCCCAGCGCGGCGACGGCCATGATGGCGATCTCCAGCCACTTGATGAAGCGCACCAGACGCGACTTCTCGAACTTCTCGGCGATCTGGCCGGCCGTGGCCGAGAACAGCACGTACGGCAGGATGAACAGGCCTGGGATCAGGTTCGTCACCAGCGATGGCGACAGCTCCGTCCAGCTGGCGGCATCGAACGTCAGGACGACGATCAGCGCTGTCTTGAACAGATTGTCGTTGAAGGCGCCGAGGAACTGGGTCCAGAAAAACGGCGCGAAACGGCGCTGCGTCAGCAGCGAAAACTGGCTCGACTGGCTCATGGGGGTCGGTCGGAGTTGAAAGAATCGACAACATACAGGACAACCGGCGCACGAACAATGCTGCCGCGCATGGTATCGGTTTGCGATACCGTCATTGTGTATGCCCTGCTACGACGGCTGCAGCGGCAGCTCGATGGCGATGCGCGTGGCGCCGGCGTGGCTTGCAATCGTGAAGCTGCCCGCCAGCGCCTGCACCCGCTCGCGCATGCCGGCGATGCCGATGCCGGCCTGCCGGGTCGCGGCATCGAAGCCGCGGCCATCATCGCTCACGTCGATGTGCAGGCACTCGCCGCGGCGGGCCAGGCTGACCGACGCATGCCCGGCCTGCGCGTGCTTGACGACGTTCGACAGCGCCTCCTGGATTACCCGATAGGCGGTGATGGCCACTTCCGGCGCCAGGTCGGCGAATTCGCCGTCCGTTGCAATCTCGAAGCGACAGCCGGCGTGGCTGGCATCGACCTGGCGCACCATTTCCTCCACGGCGCCTTGCAATCCCAGCATGTCCAGCACTTCCGGACGCAGGCGCCGCACCAGCGCGCGGCCGCTGTTATACAGGCCTAGTGTGAGCCGGGCGATCGTCTGGGCACGACTGCCTATGTCTTCGGCAGCGTCCGCGGGCTGCACGTCGCGCGCCAGCACGGCGATGCGCTGCGCCTCCAGGCGCGCGGCAATCAGCACGGCATTCAGTTCGTCATGAATCTCCAGCGCGATGCTGCGCCGCTCTTCCTCCACGGCCGTGTTCACGCGGCGCAGCAGGCGGCGCTTTTCCGCATCGGCCTCGCGCAATGCCCGCATCGACGCCTGCAGCGACGTGTCGAACCCCTGCGACAGCCGGAACGCCAGCGCGCCGCACAGCAGCAGGCCGGCGCAGGCCACGAGCAGCTCCAGATGGAAGCGCCGCGCCTGTTCCCGCAACAGCGCGCCCGGCGCCATCCGCACCTGCAGGTAACCCACCGTTTCCGTCGTCATGCCCTGCGCCGCCGTCCCCGGCGTGCCGATCCAGAATACGCGCTTGACGACGGGCGCCTCGTAATAACGCGTCTCCGGCCCACCGCTGGCGTGCCCCTGCAGCCGCAGCAGCGGGCGCCGGCGCGCGTCGAACAGCGCCACCTGCCAGATCGACGTGTCCGACTGCAGCACGTCGCGCACCGTGCGCTGCAGGCCGTCGTAACGGTTGGAGCCGATCGCCGCCTCGCTGCTGTCGGCCAGCACCCGCGCCAGCAACTGGCCCCGTTCGGCCAGCGCTGCCCGGACCTCCTGCTGGCGCGACTGGTAGCTGTACCAGACGAGCGTCAGGCACAGGACCACCACCGGCGCGAGCGTGATGACGAGGAGACGCGTGCGCGTGCTCCACGCCTGCCATCCCCGGATTGTCATGTCAGGGCTGGATCAGGCCGTGGCGCACGGCCAGGCGCGTGATGTCCGCCGGCCGGTGCACGCCCAGCTTTTCCTTCACGGCCTGGCTGGCGTTGCTGATCGTCTTGCTGGACACGTCCAGGCGCTCGGCGATTTCCGCGTTCGTCAGTCCTTCGGCCATCAGCGTGAAGATCTCCAGCGCGCGCTCGTCCAGCAGCGCCTGCGGCGACACGTCCCCTTTCACGGACAGGCTGGCCAGCCGTTCGGCGATCGCCGGCATGAAATACAGCTCGCCGCCATGGGCGCGCCGCACGGCTGCCGCCAGCTCTTCCGGGTCGCAGTCCTTGGTGATGAAGGCGCGCCCGCCGATGCGGTAGCACTCCTTGATCAGGCTGTCCTGGTCGAACTGCGTCAGGAAGACGATGCGCGCGTCCGGTGTCGCGGCCAGCAGCTCGCGCGCCACGTCGAGACCCGTCAGCCGGTCGCCGAAGCGAATATCCAGGATCAGCACGTCCGGCCGCTGCGCGTTGAACGTCTCGATGGCATCCTCCGGCGAGCGCGCCTGCGCCACCACGTCGATATCGGGCGCCGCCAGCGACATCGCGAATCCCCCCATGACGATCGGGTGATCGTCCGCCAGCATGACGCGGATACGCGCCGCCCTTGCCTTGGTCATTTCCATCCTCGCGCAATATTGTTTTCCACTGCCCGGAAGCATAGCACGGCAGACAGGCGCAAAGAAATCCCTTCCATTATTACCATCGCATGGAATAGTATAATTCCATACCCTAGCAATTCAGACTTCCACAACCCACCAGGAGAACCACCATGGACTTCCTCGCCAATGGCCAGCAACAGAAGAAAAACCCGACCGGGATCGCTGTCATCGTGCTGCTGCACGTGGCGGTCGTGGCGTTCGCGCTGCAGAACAGCACCGTCACCTTGACGCGCAGCCTGCCGAATGTCATCGATGTGCTGACGGAACCGCCGGCACCGCTGCCGGAACCGGACCCGCCGAAACTGCTGGCGGAGCCGCAACTGCAGCCGCCGCCGACGATCGCCGTGCCGAAAGTGGAAGTGCACGACATCGCACCGCCGCCCGATACGCCGGTAGTGAGCACGCGCACCGTCGGCGAGAGCACGCCGCCGCATGCCGGCGGCAATACGGCGACGGCCACCGCGACAGAGCCGGCCGCGCGCCCTGCTCCCGTGCGCACCGCGGCAATCGTCGATGCGCGCGCCTGCAAACGCCCCGACTATCCGCGCACTGCGCTGCGCAACGGCGAAACAGGTACCGTCACGCTGGCACTGCTGATCGGCACGGACGGCAAGGTAGTGGAGTCGAAAATCGAAGGGTCAAGCGGCTCGCGCGAACTGGATCGCGCGGCGCAGGCGGGATTGTCGCTGTGCCGCTTCCAGCCCGGCACCGTGGACGGCGTGCCGCAGCAGTCGTGGACGCGGATGCAGTATGTCTGGAACCTGGACGACTAACGGGATGGGACGAAAAAAAACCGGAGCCAGGCTCCGGTTTATGGGGCAGCCGGGCAAAAAACCCGGCGCCAAAAAAACCCGGTGCCAGGCACCGGTTTTCAGACATATCAATACTGCTGCTGGTCCGTCTTGTACTTCGCATCGTACGGGCCCGCCGGCAGGCCGCGGCCGACGCGCGCCACCGACAGGCCGTTGACGCTTTTCGCCAGCGGGATGTAGTTCGGCTTGGCCTTCTCGAACGCGGCGACGATGGCCTTGGCCAGCAGGCCATTCTGGCCGCCCGCCGGGTCGTACGCCATCGTCTCGCTGTGCTTCCACAGCTCGTCGCCCGTCTTGCCGTTGCGCAGGGAATAGCTCAGCTCCACCGTCGTCGTCGTCGAGATCACGGCGTATTTCGAGTCCCACCGTTCGATGACGACGTACAGCACGGCGTCCGCGCCGAACAGCTCCGCCAGTTTCGGCGTCGCGCTGCCGTGCACCAGGTTGGCGTCGCCCAGGCCGTCGTCTTCCATCACGCGCTTGATCAGGTTGACGGGGAAGACGTAGTAGCCGCGTTCCGCGATGGGCTGCGAGATCGTCGACAGGAAGTAGTCGGGCGCGTCGACGTCGACGCTGCGGCTGACGACCGGCACCACCAGCACCGAGCGCGGGTCGGCCTGGCGGAATGCCGTGTAGTCGTTGTGCGGTGGCGGCGTCGGCGTGGCGCAGCCGGTGACGACAATGGCGACGGCCGCCAGGGCCAACACGCGTTGCAGGATAGCTTTCATTGTCTTACCTCGCCGATAATTTTCACTTCCGCCATCTTGATCATCCGGTTCATCAGCGTGGCCGACTCGGGCCACTTGGCTTTTTCCGCGTTAAAGTACACGATCGCATCCTGAGCTTTCCCCTGTTGCAGCAACAGGTAGCCATACTCCGCATACAGGCCCGGCGGCACGACATGCTTGGACCGCTCGGCGTGAATGATGGTCATGTCCAGCGACGCGACAAGGGCGTTCATTTCCGCCGGTGTCTTGTAATACTGGTACAGCGACTGCTCGTAGCTGCCCCAGTCGTATTTCGACTGTGGCGCGGTGGCGCAGGCCGTCAGCAGTACTGCCACAGCCGCGATGGCGATACGTTTCATGGTTTCTGCTCCGACTGGACGGTGACGGTACTGGTTTCGCCGGCGCTGGCGAAGATCTGCTGGGCCAGCAGCACGGCCTGGCCCTGCTTTACTTCGACGCGGTGCACACCTTCTTCGATCAGCAGCTTCTGCGCCACGCCGTTGTATTGGGCGGCTGCGCCGATCAGGATGCCGTCGAGGTACAGCGAAGCGCCGGCAGGAGCGCCCTGCACCGCCAGCGCGGGACGCGTCGCGCCCGTGCGCACTTCCGTGGTCGGCAGCGCGCAGGCCGAAACCAGCGCCGCAAGCACGGCCGCCAGCGTGATGTTTTTCAGAGAGTTCGTCATATCAGTTCTTTGCTTCCGTGATGAAGTAGCCCGTGCTGTTTTTCGGCAGCGTGCCGCCGACCACTTCGGCCACCGCGCCTTCGTCGCTTTCGGCCTCGCCGAACAGGCTGACGACCTTGACGGAGGCGACCGTCGTACCCGGCAGCGTGATCTCGAAGCCCGTCTGCGCGCTCTTGACCTTTTCGCCTTCGCGCATCACGGCAAACGTGTCGCCAACCTTGACGCCCTGGCGCGCACCGCCCGACATGTACACTGTGCGGCCGTCGCTTTTGAGAATGTCCGTGCGCCAGCGGCGCTCTTCCAGCTTGTTGATCAGGGCCGTCTGCACGTCCGAGATGGCCGCCGCGATGGCGCGGTCGTTCAGCGTGGCGTCGTAATCGGCTTTGCTGCCGTAGCCGGCGATCTCGCCCGATTCCGTGTTGGCTTCGCCCGTGCCGGTCGCCGTGAAGAACACGTGACCCGTGCGGGCGTCGGCCAGGCGCACTTCCACCTTGGCGCGTGCCGTCTGGATCTTCGTCGAGCTGAGGAAGCCCGCCTTGCCCGTCGTGCTGCGGCCGAACTCCGTGACGGAACCGAGGATCAGCGTGTCGACGCCGATCAGGCCCGCGGCCGGTGCGCCGTTGATGCGCTGCTCGTCCTTGATCTTGTTCAGGTCCTGGCGCTCGAAGACGAGAAACTTGTTCGAGCCGACCAGTTTGGTTGCCAGCATGTCGGAAGCCTGCTTGCCCAGCGGGTCGCTGCTGGCGTCCGTCAGGAATGTGCGGCCGTAGCGGGTTTCGTTGGTAAAGCGGCCGATGGCCACCTTGCGCTTGAAGATTTTCTGCTGCGGCAGCGCGGCCGCTTTCTGTGCCTCGGTCTGCTGCACGCGCGAGACAGGCGCCTCGACGGCAACCGGCGGTGTGCTGGTGGTGGCGCAGGCACTCAGCAACAGCAGCGAGCCCGCTGCCAGGAACGACTTCGTATTCACTTCAACCTCGTTAATGATCGGTAGGCCGCCATCATATAGTTTCCACTCGGAAATTTCATAAATATATATTTCGACATTGTGACAATGCGCGAGAATGCTCCACGACCCAGAGTGCTATGGAGAAACGGGCCTGTGTTTCCGGAAAAACAAGAAATTACATACTCGACGGCGCCGTTTTCCCCTATCATTCCGGAGTTAACATTTTCATTACACTTGCGGCGTCGTCGCCATCCCGTATGTCCCTCAAGCTTTCCTTCCGCCAGCTGCTGCTGGGCGCCTTCCTGTTGATCGCCATGCTGCTCAGCGCAACTTCCGTTCAGGCGCTGCTGACGCTCGAACGGCTGGCGGCGCAAAGTCGCGAAACGAGCCGGGATGCGCTGGTGCTGACGGCGAACGCGCAGCAGCTGGCCGAGCGCAGCGTGGCGATGGAGCGCAGCGCGCGCCAGTTTCTGGTGCTGAACGATCCCGTGTTTCGCGAGCGGTTCGCCGAGGCGTGGCGCGATGCGCTGGCCGCGCTCGACGCGATCGCCACCGCCCTCCCCGGCGCGCAGCCGACGGCCTTTGCCGACTGGCGCCGCAACGGCCGGGCGGCGTGGGAGGCGCTCGACATGCCGCGCGAGCGGCGCAACGCGCGCCAGTTGCGGCTCGATGCGGCGCTGGCGCAGCTGCCCGCCATCAATGACGAACTGGCCGAACGCGTCAAGGAGGAAGTCGACCGGCGCAACAGCGCCATCCTGACGGAGCTGGAAGAGCGCCGCACGATCCTGAAGGGCCAGGCCGCAGCGTCGATCGGCCTGGCGGCCGTGCTGGCGCTGGGCTTCGGCATCTGGCTGGCGCGGCCGCTCCGCCAGATCGAGAACGCCATCGCGCGCCTGGGCGGCAACCGTTACGACATGCCGATCGCCGTCTATGGCCCGGCCGACCTGCGCCGCCTGGGGCGGCACCTGGACTGGCTGCGCCAGCGCCTGGGCCACCTGGAGGCGGACAAGTCGCGCTTCCTGCGCCACATCTCGCACGAGCTGAAGACGCCGCTGGCCGCGCTGGTCGAAGGCGTGGCGCTGCTGGAGGACGAAGTGGCCGGGCCGCTGGCGCCGAACCAGCGCGAGATCGCCGGCATCCTGCGCCAGAATACCGTGTCGCTGCAGACCCAGATCGAGGATCTGCTGCGCTACAATGCAGCCAGTTTCGACGCCCAGACGTTGCGCCGCGAGCCGACAGACATGCATGAGCTGCTGGCCCGCGTCATCGACAGCCAGCGCCTGCAATGGCAGGCCAGAGCGCTCACCGTCACCACGAGCGGGACGGCGCCGCCGATCGCCGTCGACGTCGACAAGCTCGGTGTCGTCATCAGCAACCTGCTGTCGAACGCCGTGCGTTTCAGCGCCCCGGGCGGCACGATCCGTTTCGAGCTGAACGTGACGCCGGTGGTCCGCGGCAGGCAGCTTCAGATCGACTGCATCGATGCGGGTCCCGGCGTGGCCCCGCAGGACGTGGACCGCGTCTTCGAGCCCTTCTACCAGGGCGAACGCCAGCCGCCGGGCGCCCGCCGCGGCAACGGTATCGGCCTGTCGATCGTGCGCGAATACGTGAGCGTACATGGCGGCACCCTGCAACTCATGCCCTCCTCGACGGGGGCCCACTTCCGTATCGAACTGCCCTATGACTAATCAATCTGCCAACCGCGGCGTGCCGTTGTACCTGACGATCTGCCTGCCGCTGGCGCTGCTGCTGCAAGGCTGCGCCCAGAAGCCCGTCGCCACGCTGCACTATCCGCTGACGCCGCGCGTGGCGCCCCTGTCCGTGGCCGTCGCCCCCGTCGCGCCGCGCGACGAGGTGGCCCCGCTGCTGGCCTATCACCAGTCGCTGCACCGCATGACGCAGGGCGAGCTGCTGAAGGAACTGTCCAGCATCATGCTGCAGCAGCGCACGCCGAAGATCGCGCTGCAGACCGGCATGATCCTGATGCTGACGCGCGGCGGCGGCGACCTGGCGCGCGCCCAGTCGAACTTCGACAGCGTGATCGGTTCCACCGAGCAGGAAGCGGAAGGCCTGAAGCCGCTGGCGCAACTGCTGTCGAGCCACTGCGCCGAGGCGCGGCGCCTGGCCGACGCAAGCGAGCGCCTGTCGCTGCAGCTGCGCGAGACGCAGCGCAAGTCCGAGCAACTGAACGAGACGCTGGAGGCGTTGAAAGCCATCGAACGGGGCCTGCCTGTACGACCCACCAGCGGCGCGTCCGCGGGAGGCCGATAATGCCGAACGGTGCCCACCTGCTGCTGGTCGACGACGACCCCGACTTGCTGCGCCTCCTGTCGATGCGGCTGACGGCCAACGGCTACCGCGTCACGGCCGTCGGCAGCGCCGAGGCGGCGCTGGCCCGCATCTCGATCCAGCTGCCCGCGCTGGTCATCAGCGATATCCGCCTGCCCGAGCGGGATGGGATGGCACTGTTCCAGCAGATCCGCAGCCAGTGGCCGGCGCTGCCCGTCATCCTGCTGACGGCGCACGGCACCATCCCCGACGCGGTGGAAGCGACGTCGCTGGGAGCATACGCGTATCTGACCAAGCCGTTCGACGCCAAGGTGCTGCTGGAACGGATCGAGCAGGCGCTGTCGCTGACGGCGCCGTCGGCCGCGCGCACGACGGGCGACGACGCCTGGCGCGCGGAGATCATCAGCCGCAGCCAGTCGATGGCGGAGCTGCTGGCCGAGGCCCGGCTGGTGGCGGCGTCGGATGCCAGTGTGCTGATCCGCGGCGAGAGCGGCACCGGCAAGGAGCTGCTGGCGCGCGCCATCCATCGTGCCAGCCGCCGCGCGAAGGCGCCGTTCATCGCCGTCAACTGCGGCGCGATCCCCGAGCAGTTGCTGGAGTCCGAACTGTTCGGCCACGTGAAAGGCGCGTTCACGGGCGCCGTCACCAGCCGCGAAGGCCTGGTGCAGGCGGCCGACGGCGGCACGCTGTTCCTCGACGAGATCGGCGACATGCCGCTGCTGCTGCAGGTAAAACTGCTGCGGGTCCTGCAGGAGCGCGTCGTGCGCCAGCTGGGGTCCGACGCCGGTCGGCCCGTGGACGTGCGCATCCTGTCGGCCACGCACCGCGACCTCGATGCCGCCATGCTGGAAGGCCAGTTCCGTGAAGACCTGTATTACCGCCTCAACGTCATCACGCTGACGTTGCCGCCGCTGGCCCAGCGGCGCGAGGATATCGGCCTGCTGGCCACGCAGTTCCTGCAGATGCTGGCGGCGAAATACGGCAAGGTCGTCAATGGCTACGCGCCGGACGCGCTGGAGGCGCTGACCCGTTCCTCCTGGCCGGGCAACGTGCGCCAGCTGTACAACGTTGTCGAGCACGTTTGCGCGCTGGCGACGGCGCCTCTCGTGCCACTGTCGCTTGTGCAACGCGCCCTGCGCGTGCCCACGCTGGAGGTGCTCAGCTACACGGAGGCGAAGCAGCGCTTCGAGCGCAATTACCTCGTGCAACTGCTGAAACTCACGGATGGCAACGTTTCCGACGCGGCCCGCCTGGCCGAACGTAACCGTACCGAGTTCTACCGGCTGTTGCAGAAGTACGATCTGAACGCCAGCCAGTTCCGTGGCGACGGCAACGCTGTCGCCGACGAGCGACAAGAATAATCCGTTAAAAATCAATACTTTAGAAATCGAGGGCCGGAACCTGTCGCCGTATCACGACAGATCCGGCCCTTTTTCATTGCTTGTTCGCAAGTTAATCTTGTCAGAATTTCCAGGCCATTGATTTTAAAGGGATTTGTAGAGCTGGCACGGCAATTGCTCATACCTTGTCAACGTCTCAAGGCGTTCCTTTAAATTGAAACTGGAGATTAACCATGACGAATTCGAAACTGATCGCTTCCCTGCTGATGGCCGCATCGATGAGCGTAGCTTCCGTAGCTTTCGCCGCCGAGCCACAACAGGACGCAGCCATGGCAGGTGCGGCAGCCGCTTCGGGCGACACCGCGCTGACCGCCAAAGTCAAGGCTGCGCTGGCTGACCAGAAACAGATCGGCGTGACGAGCCAGCAAGGCGTCGTCGTCCTGAGCGGCACCGTCGCCAGCACCGACGAAGGCACGAAAGCCATCCAGGCCGCCTCCTCCGTCGAAGGCGTGAAGGAAGTCAAAAGCGAACTGACCGTCGCGAGCAAGTAAGACGTAGCCGAACCCCCGGCAGCCCCGGGCAACCGGAGCTGCTGTAGTAGCACCAGCAGTACCCGCAGTACCGCAGTAGAAGTAGCATCTGAGAGTAGCAGTACCTCCCCTTCCCGCGGATGGCACGCAAGTGTCGTCCGCGCTTTTTTTTGTGCGCTCGCGCGGCATAATGGCTGGGGACAAAACGTCGGGGACTGTCATGGACCATCGCCACGAATACGAGCGCCGCATGCACCGCGTGCTGGAGCACATCGACCGCAACCTCGACCGCCAGATCGCGCTGGCGGAACTGGCCGACGTGGCGCACTTCTCGCCGTTCCACTTCCACCGCCTGTTCACGGCCTGGATGGGCGAGACGGTGGCCGACTACACGCGCCGGCGCCGCGTCGAAACGGCGGCCTCGCGCCTGGCATCCCAGCCCGGCGTGACGGTGCTGCAGGCAGCGCTGGCGGCGGGCTTCGGCTCGGCCGAAGCATTTACGCGCGCATTCAAGCTGCGCTTCGGTCAGGCGCCGTCAACGTGGCGGCAGGACAGCAAGACTGGTCAGATGGATCGCAAAACCGGTCAGGCGGCAACGCGGGACGGCGGGCACCATGGGCACTCCAACCACCCCACCACGGAGCCCGCCATGCTTGAAGTGACCATTGTCGAACGCCAGCCCACCCACGTCGCCTACCTGCGCAAGACGGGACCGTACGGACCCGAACTTGGCCGCTTCTGGTCGGAGACCGTCTATCCCTGGATGGCAGAAAACCGGCTGCTGGGGCTACCACGCTACGGCATCTGCCTGGACGACCCGGAGACGACCGCGCCACAGCAGTGCCGTTACGACGCCGCGGTGGAAGTGGCGCCGGATCGCGTCCTGTCCGGCAACCCGCTGCGCACGGTGCTGCCGGGTGGGCGCTACGCCGTGCACCGCTTCCGCGGCCCGGTGCAGGACGTGGCCGGCGCCTGGCTGGCGCTGACGCGCGACTGGCTGCCGTCCAGCGGCCTGCAGCTCGATGCACGGCCGTTCGTCGAACACTATCCGCCCGATGCGATGTTCGATCCGGCGACCGGCGTGTTCGAGGCGGAGCTGTGCATGCCGGTGACGTCGTTGTAGCGCGGTGGGGTCAGGTCCGACATTCGGACATTTAACAGCGGGGTCAGGTCCGACATTCGGACATTTTGTTCGCGTGGCGAGGGGACCGGCGCCGGTCGGTGACGCGGCGG
>Ga0265797_10006825_pt1 | contig 15927 bp, 17 predicted proteins | sample P2T30metagenome_FD_192433 | JGI IMG/M metagenome (GOLD analysis project Ga0265797, IMG submission 192433) | Plant litter microbial communities from East Loma Ridge, Irvine, California - P2 T30 | ecosystem: Environmental > Terrestrial > Plant litter > Unclassified | place: USA: California... | reverse complement strand
GTCCTTCTCGTCGGGAATGATCTTGGTGCATCGTGCAACTTGTAGAGGCTGCTCCTCGCTCATGCGCTGTCGGTCGGCTGCAATATCCCATAGATGCGGTGGTGCGAGACCTGTGTCCGACTCTTTCACGCCGATCTTCTCGTTCACTGATGTCTGTTTGTCCTTGATGTCTTTCTCGAGCTGCTTCAATGCTGTGGCGTATGGTGCAGAGTTGTAGGTCTTGAGGACTTGGATATCCCTGGGGTTCACGTGTTAGTACTTGACTCGTGATCCAAGGCTATGCGCGAATAAGACGTACTCATCTGTGAGCGGCGCGATCTTCTTCTCCTCCTTCTCGTCGTCATCAAAGTTCTTCTGGTGTTTCTCCCAGTTCGCGCCGGTCGCTGACGGCATGATTGCAGATGGCGAGTGTGTTGGTGAACGGCGTGTTCAGGTAGAATGGAGTTTTGAGTATCGGCGGCGAATGAGGTGGTGTTGATGTGTTTTTCGCAGTGTGTGATGGCAGAGAGGGTCGAACGTAATGGGATTAGTATAGCAGATGGTGTAGGTGAGTGAATGCCGGAGCTTCAGTTGTCGACGGCGATGATGTCTTGGGCCGGTCGGCGAGCAGTGACGACCTGCGAGTGCTGCCTCAGGCGCCAGCCAAACACCTTGCACCAAACAAACCCCCGCGAAGGTGACAGAGCGCCGCCGAATTACCCTCCAGCGCTAGCTTGAGAAGTTCGCGAGGGAGGGCAATACTGACTGACTGCTGGACGAGGGATACATATTCCAACACCACCACCCCTCCACGAATAATAATTGTGCGGACACACAACCTCACTTCTCCGCCACACAAAATCACATAATACCACACCATGGCGCAAGGCGCTACGAATGCTGGCAACAATGCCTTCAAGGACAAGGAAAAGCCCACAGCAGTCCGCACCGCCAACATTATCGCCGCACGATCAGTCGCAGATGCTATTAGGACCTCCCTCGGCCCCAGAGGCATGGACAAGATGATCCAGACTGGCAAGGGCGAGACCATCATCACCAACGACGGTAACACTATGCTCAGAGATATGGCTGTCATGCACCCCGCCGCGAAAATGTTGGTCGACCTCGCAAACGCCCAGGACATCGAGGCTGGTGACGGTACTACCAGTGTTGTTGTCATCTGCGGATCGCTGTTGGGTGCAGCAGAGAAGCTGTTGGCCAAGGGCATCCACCCAACCATTATCAGCGAGTCCTTCCAAAGAGCGGCGGCGGAGGCTGTCAAGGTGCTCGAGGGCATTTCTACCCCGATCAACATGACCGACAGGCAGACTCTCCTCAAGGCGGCATCAACCTCGCTTTCCTCCAAGATTGTCTCGCAAGAACCTAAGCTGGCTCCTATGGCCGTCGACGCCGTCCTCCGAACAATCAACCCCAACAACGCACAGAACGTCGATCTCAGGAACATCAGGATTCTCAAGAAGGCGGGTGGTGTCATTGATGACAGCGAGATGGTGGAAGGTGTTGTGCTGAGGCAACAAGTGGTCAAGAGCGCAGGAGGTCCCTCACGGATAGAGAAGGCCAGGATCGGTCTGATTCAGTTCCAGCTCAGCCCGCCCAAGCCTGACATGGAGAACCAGATCGTGGTCAACGACTACAGACAGATGGACAAGATCTTGAAGGAAGAGCGCACCTACCTCCTGAACATGGTCAAGAAGATCAAGAAGGCGAAGTGCAATGTTCTCCTCATTCAAAAGAGCATCCTGCGTGACGCAGTAAACGACCTTTCCCTTCACTTCCTGTACAAGCTCGGAATCATGGTTATCAAGGACATCGAGCGCGACGAGGTCGAGTTCCTCTGCAAGTCCACCGGCTGCAAGCCTATTGCCGACATCGACAGCTTCACCGAGGACAAGATGGGTTCAGCAGACTTGGTCGAGGAGACCAGCAGCCTTGGCTCAAGAATTACCAGGATCACAGGCATCAAGCACACCAACCCCACCGCTGCGAAGACTGTCTCTATCGTCGCCCGCGGCGCCAACCAGCTCATTCTCGACGAAGCCGAGCGCAGCTTGCACGACGCCATGTGTGTCATCCGCTGCCTTGTTAAGAAGCGCGCGCTTCTGCCTGGTGGTGGTGCTCCTGAGATGGCTGTCTCTACTCACCTGGCCAAGGTTGCCACCACAGCATCATACCCCGACAGCATCTGCTGGAAAGCGTATGCCGACGCTCTGGAGCTGGTTCCCGTCACACTTGCCGAGAACGCTGGTCTGAACAGCATCAAGGTCGTCACAGAACTCAGGGCACGCCACGCCAAGGGCGAGACGAATGTCGGTGTGAGCATCAAGCGCGGCGGCGTCGGTGTCATGGGCGGAGAGGACAAGAACGCGACCGGTGAGGGTGTTATGCAGCCCTTGCTCGTCAGCACAAGCGCCATCGAGTTGGCCAGCGAGACGGTCAAGATGATCCTCAGGATTGACGACATTGCCCTGTCGAGATAGACTAGTCGACAGAAATGATAGACGTGAAACGGATGGATACACTGTATGACAGCATTTCGCAGCATGGCTTGCGCATGTGATTTGACATCTCCATGAACATCTTTTTTGCCTTTCTTCATTGCGGCCTCTTGGTCATCTTCCGATCCTGCCTTATCGCAACCTATCATCGCACCTCGCCGAACAAATGATATCCATCCTGTCCATCAATTCTCAAACAAATGACATTATTCAGATCTCCCCAGACTGCTTGCATGCACAATGCCACACTCCGTCGATGTCATCCAATGCAGGGCCTCGCGGCTGACATCGGCTTTACCAGCCTTATCTCTGTCCAACCCTGCACCTCGCCTTGTCAAGTTGTCAACAATATCCCGTAACTCCACACCAGTTATCACCCGCCATTCGTCAATCTCCACAAGGCGGCACTTTTTGACTCTATACAAGCGCCTCCGGGGCAAGCAAGTTCTTGGTGTCTTCGCCTGCAGCTGCGTTCGCATGATCGGCGACGACGGCCTTACACCTCCTCGTCTACTACAAGTCACAACTCCCTCACACTGTGTGTTGCGAATGGTCACCTGCGCGCCGGGGAGATGAGCCTAGGGCAGCAGTGCAGACAATCTAATTTATGCTTTGCGAGATCGACTGGCACGTGTAGCCTTACAGGAAAGCTTCTTTTATGGGAGGTTGCAATCACACAATTGACTCCGGTGAAGGGAGCTCCCCTTGTATGTTTTGGCGCGCGGACTGGAGTCCTTAGGTTGTCTTCGAGCAGCTCTTCCCCCCTCGTCACGAGCTCCAAGCCTCTCTCAAGCCAGCGCTCCGTGTGGACGAATGGGAGTCGCTCATGTTCGTCCGACTACTGCGCTCTGTCGAGTCACATCGCCAGCCAGCCAGGTACGATACAGCATGTATACACTCCCTTAGGAGTTTAAATCTTGCATACATGTACATCATGTATGTACTTCCCCGCATGTTTTCACATGCATGTTGACACTACGCACCGGGGAGAGCTCCCGTAAGGCTACCCTTTTTCTTTGTACAGTACACACGCTTGCTATGCACACCGCCCGGCTGCCCGGATGCCGAGAGCAGATTCGAATGACATGGCCCTATCGCTGTGTCCGATTGCTGCACTACTGCGCGCCTGTCGGTATAGCTGAGATGCTGCTCCGTAGTGCGCGGCATTAGTTGTTAGGCCGCGCAGTGCCTGGCGGTAGGACCTCCTGGTTCGGGTGTTGCGTGTGACGTGGAGGAGGAGTGTTGTCGTGGTGGCCCTTTGGGAGGTGGTATGTATAAGAGGTGGGAGGGTTGCTATCTGCTGTTCGTTTTCTTTGATACTCTTGGAGGTTTGCTGGCTGATTATTTGGGATATTCTTCTGATATCGTTAGTGACTTCGAGATTCAGCACACATCGAGTTTCTTAACATCGTACTGAGACACGAGAGGCCAAAGTGCTGCAGCACTCAATTTTGTCTCGACCCGAGCTGGGCAAGGTGAACTGCCTGATACAACACAGCCCGTCACAGCCAGCTCTTGCAATGTCTGCTCCAATGCAAAGTGTTTCACCTCAGCCATCATGCGACGACCAAGTCTCACAGACTCCGCCGCCGGGAAAGTCCAGATTCTACAAGTCAAACCCACCTCGCAGGACCAAGTGCTCTTGCTCTCGAGGCTGTAATCGTTGCACCAACGAACACAAGGACGATGAAAGCCCACACGATGTATCATCACCAGTCCGAGGCCGCTCACTCACGCCAAGGTACGATCGCACAAACGGTAACGGCAGATTCAGCCCAGTCGACGAAGCGGCTTCCCTCGAACCTCCCTCATGGCCAACCGCGACCTCATCAGTGGATGGCCAAGAAGGCCTAGCAAACCACCAAATCGAACGACACGAGCCAGTTGAAATCGGCGACCTCGGCACCCACGCCCACGACTCCATCCAACACTGGCTCGAGCAACACCACACTCAGACCCACCCTTACGGCTTCACGACATCCCCGGAAGCGTCCATGCTGGTCGAGACAAGCACTATGGCTCCCAGCGTGGCGTCTTCGGGCTTCTTGCCGCCACGGGTGCCGTCTTCAGCCGATCTGCTTTCGTTTGCGTCGGGTGGGTTCGATGGAGGTGGTGAGTTGAAAACCCAGCCTTGCGCTTTTAAACCTTTGTGGCTGACGCATGAGCGGCGGTACTGTCGCGGTGTGCAGTTTGAGGGTGGGGTTGAAGCCACAGCAAGGTATCCTGCTACGATTGATTTATTCGGCGTTGAGTAATTTGCTTTGTTGTGCTGGTCGGATGTATGAGTGCTGCGAATATTGAGCTTGATACCTTTTTTTTCTTTGCAGGCAAATGATTTCTCGGGCGGATTTGGATGATTTGTTGTGTACCTTGAATGCTTATGTTGTACGACCATGGCTGTTCGGGTTTCTGCTATCAGGAGATTTGTTTGCCATTATTGGGAGGCAGTAGCAGGTGTCCAATGTGTAGCATAGCACGACAGCACTGTATGCACGATCGTTAGTTGGCCAGCAGCCTCTTGTCCATCGTGTGATGAGTGCAGCGTAGACCGATTGCATTAATGATAGTTTGGTCGCTGCATCGCCTGTGGGCCTGATAATTGTATATAATTCGCAAGGTAGGGAATTGCTGTGAGCAGTCGCAATCGTCGTGGGCAGTGCTCAACCTACTCTTCGGTCACATAACCAAATCCCAAACGTGTGTATGACCATACATGATCACAGGCTTGACTACCAACAGTTGTCCGCCACTTAACCTTGACTTTGACTAGTGTTGATGTCAGTAAGCGAACAGTCGCAGAACAACGAACCCATGTATCTCGCCATCCGGAAGCTGTGGCACGTATCGCAGCAGAGGATCTCGGGTCAAGAGCGTAGGCTGATCCAGTCAACAGTAAGCATCAAACCTCCAGACTCTAGAGGCTTGGGAGGCTTCACGAGGCGTTATCGCCCTGTGGTGCTGGACCATCCAAGCTCTGTTCGAAGCTCAGCTCAATTGAAAGTTCCCGCGAACTGGAGTGACAAGCAATTGCCGGGTTGGTGTCTCTGGTAACCAAGAGCGGTGACAGTTGCCTCCATCCAACGCCTTGAATCTAGTCATAGCACGTGCTTGATCATGTTAACGTAGAATCGAGGCACTATAGCCTGGTGGGTCTGGCTGGGGAACAGGATGTCTCGACGTCAATAAAGTACAGTGTAGCCGTAAGCCCAGAATTGTCGTCGACTGACTTTGTCTGAGGCACGTTCTAGCTGGGCCTGTATGCGGTGTGAGTTATGAGTGTGCGAGTAAGCCGATTGCTCTGGGCCGACGCCACAAAACGTGGGTGTCAGTGGTAGCCCGTGGACCTTAGCCTGGGCTTGTGAGGCTTGCCACGTGGTTATTTCTAGCCTGTTATACTCGTTGCTGCACGCTCGTTGTTTCGAAAGTCTGCTAGGAGCGCTAATGGTGACCGCCGTTGTGAGATTCTAGTGTTCTAGTGTTGTCGGACTTTGGGCTGGTGTGGCAGCTTCGGAGTGGCATCTTCCGGGGTTTCTCGCTTGCTCAAGCCTCTGATTCAGCTAGCCTTATCAGTGCTACATATTGATACATGCACACATATGGCAGGGCACGGAGAAAGGTCCATGGAGCGCGCGCGATTGGCCATATGCGTGCTTTTCACAGAGGCTGAGACTGCACATGCAGCTGTGTTGGTGTCGGCGAGGCTGAAGGCTTGACGCGCCAGAAAGGACCTGCAAATAGCCCATTTCAGTCCTTGGCCAGCGAGGCCAGACGTGGTGAGCGTCTGCCTCCTGTGAGACCAATACTGTTATGCTGTCAGGTCAGATCAACATGTAGTTGCCAGATTGCGATCTCACGCGGTCTGATGCTTGAGAAAGGCCCGATACGGTGATGTCAAAGGCGACGCAATTTGTTGATGATTGCCTCTTACGACCACAAGCTCGCCTATTGCACCACTGCATACAGCACCCTGGTGATGATCCTGGACGATCATGCAGAAGCTGCTGCAGAGTTGCTGATACTATTGAGCGAGCAGCCTGGGCTTGAAAGACGCACAGCAGTGTAGAATAGACCATCTCGAGGCTCTGTGCCTGTCTTCCACGTGGCGGCTCTCGATGCCCTTGGCAAGTGGCAGGAAGTCAGTGAGTGACACGGCGCACACATCACAGAGTCGGTCCAGAGCATAGCAGCCGTGTTTGCAGGCGCACCCCATCTGATCGACTGCAGGGTGTATGTGGCGTGCTGCATGTCTGCATGGGGCGAGCTAGATGGCAGATGCAGCGATGTGCCACACCCGAGTGTGCGGTCTGGCGAGGCCGAAGCTTTTCGATCTCCGCAGCCGGCGACAATCATCTCCAACTTCATCCCCAACGGGCTAGATCGAGCAGAACAAGGGACCTCGTCGACCAACGATGGCCACCTCCTCTTCACGCTCGGCCCCGCCCAGATCTCTCATTGCACCGCACTGAGGGACCGTTGGCAAGGCTGCCCATGACTACGCAAGCCCAAGGCGCCCTCATCTCCCAGCAGCGGAGGCATGGCCAGGTACGGACGGCGGCTATACGCTTGGGGAGAGACAGACGGACAGGCAAATACACACCGCACGAGCTGTCGAAAAGCCATCAAACGCCTCTTAGGCGACCCCGACGAGCGAGTGAACCACGGCTGGCTGATATGCTGCCTGATCTACTACCCTTGGCACGCCGATTGGGTGTATGGCAGCTCATGGCGAGCTATGTCGGCATCGCCTTTCCAGGCCACGCGGGCAGCAGACTTTCTTCTATCTAGCAACCACACGACGTCGGCTGAGGCGTAGCCTGCCGCTCCACCGGCGCCGCCCAGAGTCCAGCGCCGCATCTTTTCACTCCCTCCTCGCGAATCACAGACGTCTGCTTCCTTCCCGCGGTACGCGCACCCAAGTATCTTCTGCACCTCTTCGCGTACTCTCATGGCGCACGTCGAGGCCATATCCTGACTTGAGTCTCTCTGACAGCGGCACCCGTCTGGCCTTATCCTCCGATCGGCTCGACTAAGCCTAACTTCGTAAACACACGGCTTCTCCGCAGAACGAATCGTAGACTTTCGCTTGCCCGCCGGCTACCATTTTGCCCATCCTGTTGGCGATCCGTGCTTTGCGAAACAGCCAGATGAAGCGTGAGCCCGGCCCATTTGGTATCTGCCATGGCGGTCATACTGGCTCTTCTAGGGTACCATGGAACGTTTGTGGCGCCCCAGACCGCGCGCTCGATAGCTCATAGATCTCCTGGTGAGGAATACATATCTCTTCGACCGTTCTGCCTTCCTTGATATCGTTCCTTTCGCGTTATGGTATATGTCTCATCGACCCTGAGCTGAGGTTGTCTCACTTATCAGGAACCCTATCGTCAACTTACAGATTTACATCATCCGACCAAGCACTCTACAACTAGAAGACCACAGGAGGACCCTTCCAGTTGACAGGAACGTTTCACACTTGATACTTCCAACATGGGTCTCTCATCATTCTGGACGGCCATCAAACGGCCGCGCTTCAGCGATTCGACAGAATCTCGCAAGCACGTCGATCGTGTTTACGATCACCACCAGACAGTCGCGCCAGTGAGCATACCAACCGAAGACGTTCCACACCACTTCGACGCAATCTACGATACCCATCACCACATCCTTCCAAGTCAGAACAATGGCCCGAGAAGGCACCCCTCATCGCCACCTAGGATTCACAGCCCAACTACGACGAAACAACACAAGAAGCCGAGCCTCTGGAAGAGCGCATCAACCAGAGTCAAGCCAAGTCAACAATCGGATGGTCTCAAGCACGAGAACAGCATGAAGCGAAGAAGCTTCTGGCGTGGCGAGCCGAAGGTCACCTCAACAGCACCAGCCGTTCAACATCCGGCTCTGAGACAAGCAGACGATGAGAGGAAAGCTACGCACAGGCCTCGAGATGATGGCGAGCGTCTTCTTCTTTCCAACAACAATGCCGGCACTACAGACATCAAGACCAAGCGTTCCAGCTTACGGCTGAATCTGCGTCGGTCTGCCTCAAGCCAGAGCTCCAAGAGGAATTCATTGCGATTCAGCTTCCTAGCTGGTGGGGCTTGCGATACTGACGACGAAGATATCCCGGCTGTGCCTGCGATTCCTGCCAACATTCAACGACACAAGTCGGCCCCAAGAGACGGAGGTCGCCACTTTAGCATGATCCAGCCTGGTACTGCCATCACCTCAGACGAGGTCCACCACACAGCGGTGCAGCCAAAATCAAGAAACTCACTGAAGCGCCAGAGTCTCTCCAAGCTCATCACTGGACGCAAGTCTATGAGCGACATCCCCATCGAGGACAAAGCTGGTAACAAGCGCAAGCATCGCTCCTGGTTCTCCGTTCACGGCTCACAGTCATCGAACGAGAGCCCAATCCCTCCTATGCCTGCCCTTCCAAACGCAGCTGGCGGCCCAGTTCACCCATCCGAAGCCGCCTTCCACGCTTTCCTCCACAACATCCACAACGCCGCACCCAAAGGCGCCAACACAACAGACTACGAACGCTTCCTCCGCGCCTCTCAGGCCTTTGACGCTTCGATCCCCACTCCTCCGCGAGGCACCAGCTTCTCAGAAATGCACGCCCCTCGCCCACGCCCCATCTCCACCGCACCCACCACCGCCCTTCCCCAGTTCAAAGAGCGCTCCCTCAAGCGCGGCAGCCGCTGCCGTCCGCAACGGACGGCCAGCAACGAGTCCACCAGCACCGCCTCGCCCACAAGCCCCAGCATGCTCAACCACGAGCAGCAGCGCGAGTGGAACAAACTCCGCCAGCTCATGGACGACCAGCCCTCGGGCTCGGACAACAGCGAAGACGGACAGGATGCCGATGACGACGACGACGACGGCGTCATGGGCATGCTGCGCCAGCTCAGCCGCGATGAGGACAAGGAGTACTCCAATGCTGTACGCGATGCGAGGAGGCGTCGCGATCGCGAGAAGTATCTGGGCATTGGCGCGTTTGAGAACAAGGATGCGTTGGCGGCGTTGGAGGCTGGTGGACGGAGGTGAATGGTGTGATCCGGTTTGAGGTTACGGAGTGATGCATGATGACTTCTCTTTCGTTCAGAGCGTGGTGTTCTTGGTGTCGAGTCACTCGTTTTTCTTTTTCTTTTCTATTGGGTCGCAAGGGGATCATTATACTCCGGTGATGCGAAGGCATGGTTATGTCGATATGGGACATACGAGACAAGCTTGGAGAGTCTGATGTAAGAGATCTACGAAAGTTGGCATACAAATTGTATGTACAATGTACAATGTACAGATGAGCTTCACCTTATCTTCGAAGACTTTTTTCTCGATTGGCCGTGATCGTGATATTGTGATGCCACGACTCTTGTGCACCAGCAAAGACTGCCTGGGTGTCTGGCAAATTCCAGGTCTGTAATGACAGGCGACGCCAGACGTCTCAGATGTATTTACACACAAGACACACGCAACCATCTCGTGTTCGCCTGCAGAGTGGTGACACGCAATGATCGTACGTTTGTGGCTGTGCCCAATCCACCAAATGTCTTCGTGAATCTGAGACGGAATGTATCTGACTCAGAAAGGCTTTCGGTTGTGTGAAAGGTGGCTGTTCGACGTTTTTCTTTTCGAGCCGGCTTGTAGCAGCCGGTCACACCACTGAATTACCGCAGAGACGAATGCGCCACTGACGACGTGCGTTGTCGTCCGATGCTATGCGATCCGTTGGCGCGTAGTGGGAAGCTGACTCGTGGAGGTCGAAGACTCCGAATGGCTCTACATCCGAAGAATGTGTCATGCGGGATGTTTAGGACGCGGTTTGCCATGTTGGAGATTATCCGCGTGCTTGTGTGATATGGCGTGTATGATAAACCTCTGCTGCCGACTGTGGCACTAGCATGACTTTGCTCAATCGCGCTTACGCATCTGGTCGAACATGTCTTTCCACTGCTGGTCTTCATCGTCGTCTGCTTCCGTAGTGTCGCTGTCATCTTCGTCTTTGGCAGGTGCTTTCGCACTGGGAATGTTCAGCATAGCAGCAACTTCTGCTGCCGGATTCACATCGACGGTGTTCGACACCTCACTCTTCGGCTCGTATCCTTCGATGGCAGTGGAGCTGGCAAATTTGACTTTCGTCTCAGTTGGAGGCTGTATGGCGGTGGGAGTTTTCTCAACGATGAAGTCGACCATGACCTGGTCTGGTCTCAGACTAGTGGCCTGCTCTCCGCGCTCCATGGCCAGCTCGCTTCGTTCCGCCACCCGCTGCTTGATATGTTGCGACTTGGCCTGGTCGGCTTCAACAGTAGGCGCAGGTGTTAGATGTCTGTCATCCTCGTGTAACACCACAGGCGGCTGCTGGCCGGGCACTCGTTCCCAGGCCGGGACTTCGCCGAGCTGTGCTTTGATGTAGAAGCCTTTGCGCATGCAGTCGTTGCTGCACCAGTCGGCCGCGCCTTTCTTTAGCTTCCACGTCTCAGACTCCTTCAAGTGCATGCCGCGAGGCTCGTTGATACAGAGTGGGTAGCCGCATTTCCTGTCGATGCGACGTTCCTCGACCAGCTCGTCGAAATTTGACGGCTGGAAGATGGCCACTAGTTGGAGGAATTGCACTGCATCTTGTGTGGTAGGCTGCGATGAGCGCGGAAAGTCCAGGAGGAGTTCAATGTGGTTGAGGACTTGGTCTTGTGTTTTTCTTTGGTGGTCGATCAGCAGGGCGTGCTTAATAGCGATGTCGAAGTGGCGTTTCTTTTGCGCTGCCGCCTCGGCTTCGGCCTTTGCTGCGTCGTCCGCTGCTGTTTGTTCTTCTTGGGGTGTCTTCGTGGGTTGTTTGAGGATGGATTTGCCGGGTGTTTTCTTGGTGGCCATGTTGGGGTGTAGTGGTATGTGTGTGTGTGTGTGTGTATGTGTATGCATGTGAGCAAGTACCGAATTCTGCTATACAGTGTGCACAGATAAGTTATGCTTCTTCATATCCCAGACGAGTTAAGCTTCATGACGGAGTTGCTGGCTAGCGGCGGTGCAATTGCGTAGGCCAGCCAAGATGAGCTCCACGTCCACGTCCACGACCCGCAACTTCATCCTGCCACGCCCTCACTGCTGCTCCACCCAGCCAGCCAGGCGGAGAGACACCGGGCTGCCACTGCCACTGCCACTGCCACTGCCACTGCCTGCCCGCACTACTCACACCCACCTGCATAACACGCAGCAACACCACATTAAGACGTCCGTTTCAGCTCCTAAACTGGTCTGAAACGCTGCCTCGTCTACGCCAGCCATTGCCGAGACCAGCTTGCCCTGAAGCTCCTCGCACGCCCGCCATTCCTCCCACCACATCGCTCGTCATACACCTCTTAATTGCATACACAAGGCATACATACCACCCGGCACAGCGCCAGTCGCCATGGCCAGCTTAAAAGTGAAGGCTGTGTACGAGTACACCAGCGAGGAGCCGGATGACCTCAGCTTCCCAGTTGGCCAGATTATCTCAATCACCGAAGAGATCGATGCCGACTGGTATGAGGGCGAGTACACCGATGCCACAGGAGTGAAGCGTTCTGGCATATTCCCCAACAATTTCGTCGAGAAGTTCGAGCCTGAGGTGCCCTCCAGACCCAGCAGGCCCACTAGGCAGAAGCAAGATGCTCAGCCGGCTGCTGCACCCATTGCTGTGTCTAGAGAGCCCGAACCTGAGCCCGAGCCCGAGCACCAATCTGTGGCGAGGGAAGAGGACCTTGCTCCTCCGGTGCCATCAGTGTCAAAGCCACAACCGCCGCCGGTGATCATTCCCGCTGAGGCGCCCAGAGCCTCAGAGGAGGTGCGCTCGCCGCCTTCGGCAATCAGCGAGAGGAGCCCATTGACCCAGGCCGAACCTGCTCCTGCGCCCGTCCCTACTTCCGCCGAAACTGCATCGTCTGAGTCTAAGAAACCACCGCCGCCAGTTGCGCCGAAGTCCAACGCATTCAAGGATCGCATTGCAGCCTTCAACCAGCCCGCTGCAGCACCCGTTCTGCCGTTCCAGCCACAGGGCCACAAGTCTCAGCCCAGCTTCATCAAGAAGCCCTTCGTAGCACCTCCACCAAGCAGCTCCGCTTACGTCCCGCCTCCAGTCAGGCAGGATCCCGTGCCAAAGCCTTATCGTAGGGAGGAAGATCCCGAGATCAAGCAAAGACAAGAAGACGACAGAGCAGCGGCGGAGGCTGCCGGTTTCCGGGAGGAGGCACAACAGGATCAGCAAGGAGAAGACGAGGAGGATGCGCCAAAGCCTCAGAGTCTCAAGGAGCGTATTGCTCTGCTCCAGAAGCAGCAAGCCGAACAAGCACAGCGTAGAGCAGGTGGCGGAGAAAAGAAAGAGAAGAAGGCGCCTGCGAGAAAGGCATCTGAGCCAGGTCTAGAGGATGACAACGACGAGCTCGAACGTGTACGCAGTCCAGGCGACGAGCGTCAAAGTTTGGATGTATCCCGTGATCGTCCAGCTGTACCTTCTGCCCAAAGACGGCCTCAAGAGTCAGCATCTCCTCTTCCGGACGCACCGCTGCATGAGATCATCAGTGGTGGCGAAGAAGCCGATCAATCTGCAGCTGGCGAGACCACCGAAGACGATGCTGGCACCATTGGACCGGATGATAGCGATGCCAAACCTGCTCCTCCTCGTAGAGCTTCTACGGCACCCAAACAAGAGGCAGACGTTGGTGATGAACAAGACACAGCTGAAGAGGACGAAGAAGAAGACGAGGATTCAATGGACGAAGAGACCCGCAGGCGTGAAGAGCTGAGACAGCGCATGGCCAAGATGAGCGGTGGTATGGGCATGGCTGGTATGTTCGGCCCGCCCATGCCTGCTCCAGGCAAGAGTGCTCCGAAGAAACGGACGTCTACCAAAGACTCCAACAGACAAGCATCGGGAGATACGCAAAGCCCGACCAGCCCCACTGGCGAACATCAGAGGATGCCTATGATGCCCATTCCAGGCATGCAGCGCGTACAGAGTCCTCACAACGAAGAGCCCAGGCGTTCTGTTGAAAAGGAACGCGAGCCAGAAGCACACCCTATCTCTGGACAAAGACCTGCAGATGCAGTACCTGACGTTGAAGATGTGAAGCCTGAGCCTTTGCCACGGGCTTCGCTGTCGGAGGAGCGTGGAGCTCCTCCGCCAGTGCCTAGAGGTGAGCCAAACCACAAGTCCTCGCATATGCGAAAATCTACCCGGAACTCAAAGATGTATTCTCCTACGGTCGAGCGATCTCCTCGTTCGACTCGAGATGTAAACCACGCCGAGCGGTATTCGGCCACACGAGTAACGAGTAGGTTGAGCGCAGAGTGCAGGATCGACATTCAACAATCTCAACAAGTTTGTGCATTTATACTGACATGTTTCTAGAACGTCCGGTGTCCCAGATAGCGCCACCAGTGCCAGGCTCTCGCCCACCACCAGGACCACCTCCAGTTGAATCCCGGCCAGTCCCGCCGCCTCCACCAGCTGCAAATGTTCCTCCAACACCCCTCTCGCCTGGCCCAGGATCCGAGTCTGACGACGAAGCATCAATCAGGCAATTCCCTGCCCAAACACCGACCGCAGAGGCGCCACTACCCATCAGAACAGCCCCACCACCAGTGTCGAGTCAACGCGATGCCCCTCCACAGCCCAAGAGAGCGTCTTACTTTGGCACTGATGAAAGCGCGCCGCACACAGCACCCGCTGAGAAACGAACAAGCCGCGTGCCTCCAATTCCTGGTAGCAGCCCGCTCGTATCGCCGAGGCCGCCGCCGCCTCCACCACCGTCTCAAGTCCCTGCTCCTCCCAGCAGGCAGAGCACCGACTTGTCGGCAGCACCAGCTACTGTGGAGAACGAACGTGGAGAAAGCGATTATGAGGGCGACTATGACACCGACATTGCATCGAGTGCAAAGCACAAGGACGCCTTGAAAGCACACAACCGTGACGTTAGCTACGATGGAAGCACCACAGCGGACGATACACCAGTCACATCCCCCGTCTTTGCAGCTCCTCCGCCACCAATTCACAGAGCTGTTCCGCCACCACCGCCACAGGCCGCTCCCCGATCGCGGCCATCCATGGATACCCCTCGCGCACCACCCCCAGCTCCGCCACAAAGGGATATGTCCATCGACTCATATGGCGGAGACTACGACCCTTACCGCTACAACGAATCGAGCAAATCACCACCTCCAGTTCCCGGTGCCATCCCAATCTCCGCTCCACCAATTCCTCCCAGAGAAGCCGAGTTCACCAAGGATGATAGCTCTGATGACATGTACTCAGCTTCCCCACCCAGGAAGTCGATGGATCGTCCCCCGCCGCCACCGCCAACCCAGCCCGAGCAGCAAGCGCCAATGCCACCTATGCCACCTGTCTCGCAGCCAGGTCTTCCGCCACGCGCGCCACCCAGACAATCTCTTGATGTGCAACGGACGCCTGTAAGCCGACGTTCTATGGAGCAAGGCAGACCCACTGGCGATAACGGACAAATTGCTGGTGACATCAACCTCAGCGAGGAGGCAACATGGTGGACCGTTGAGCAGCCACTACCTCCCGTCCTGCAAAGCCGTAGAGGCGTCGACATCTTGTCTGAAAGCGAGGAGTCGAAGACATCTAAGCGTGGCGGTCGCACAATGATCAGCAAAGATATCTACATCCTCTTCATTGACTATAGCCAGACCATCATCACGGCTCGTTACGACCCCCAAGAACCCGAGAATGCTTCTTTGGAGCAGCGCCATGAGCCTCCACCTCCCAAGCTCCGTCAAGACCAGCTCGAGACATACTGGCAGCGTTTCGGTGCCAAGATCGCCGACACTGCCGCCTCTCTTGGTAACAGCAAGAAGGACTCCACAGTCGGCGACGGCACACCCTTCGCCCTCGTCTCAGACCTCATCAAGGCCCAACCCGAAGCCCTCCACCCAGTCGGCACCCGCGCCTTCGGCGCTCTCGTCTACGCCAACCTCGCCAACGCCTCCGTCATGCAATTCGACGAGATCCGCGCCGGCGACATCGTCACGCTGCGTAACGCCAAGTTCGAAGGCAAACACTCCGGCCCCATGCACCAGAAGTACAAGCAGGATTTGGGCGCTGGACACGTCGCCATCGTGGCCGAGTGGGACGGTACGCGCAAGAAGGTCCGCGCGTGGGAGCAGGGCAGGGAGAAGGCTAAGGTGAGGATGGAGAGTTTCCGCTTGGGCGATCTGAAGAGTGGAGAGGTTAGGGTTTGGAGAGTCGTTGGTAGGGAGTGGGTTGGTTGGGAGGGTGAGGCGTAGATGCTTTTTTGTAGGCCGCCCACTTTTTTTCGTCTTGTCTACCAAATAACATCGTCGGTTGTTGTGTTTGCGCTAGAGCCATACGCGGTTCTTCGATGTATCATGCCCTTTTCCTCCTCAAGATTTCTTTTTTTTTTTTTTGCGTTGTAGATATGGT
>Ga0265797_10006823_pt1 | contig 15934 bp, 13 predicted proteins | sample P2T30metagenome_FD_192433 | JGI IMG/M metagenome (GOLD analysis project Ga0265797, IMG submission 192433) | Plant litter microbial communities from East Loma Ridge, Irvine, California - P2 T30 | ecosystem: Environmental > Terrestrial > Plant litter > Unclassified | place: USA: California... | reverse complement strand
CCAGTCGTCGCCGCCGACGTAGTCGAACACGGCCTGCGCCATCGGCGACTCGCGCCAGCTGCCGGGGGCTTCGTCCTCGAGGCGCCAGATGTGGCGCAGCGCTTCCTTGGCGATCCAGAAGCCGCCACCGCCATCGTCCAGCACCACGCCGCGCCCGCCGGCGCGGTGGAACACGCCCTCGCTGTCGATGAAGGCGCCGATCGAGCCAGTGCCGGCGTACACCAGGTAGCCTGCGCCGGGTTCGAAGCTGGCGCGGTAGGCGATCACCATGTCGCTACAAAAATGGATCGCCTGCGGATCCAGGTGCAGCAGTTCGGCCAGCCAGCGCTGCAGCAGTTCGCTGTCGCCGCCGAAGCCGGTGAGGCCGGCCCAGACGCGGTCCGGCATCCCGTGCGGCGCCAGCTCCGCCGCCAGTTCGGTGAAGGTCGCGCGCACCGCCTCGCGGCCGTGGGGGCTGCCCATTTGCAGGGCGGACAGGCCGGCCACCCTGCCCTCGGCCACGATGGCGCCGCCGGGTGCGGCCAGCGCCCAGCGGGTCTCGGTGCCGCCGGCGTCGATGCCCAGGCCGAGTCCGGCGCCGGGTTCGGATGCGTGTTCAGGTTGTGAAGGAATCATGATCGAAGCGAAGTGTACGCCCTTCGCCCCGCTGCGCGCACATGAATGCTCACCGTATGTGCATGACCGGATGTTATGCCTTGCGCCATGCCTGCACCCGCGCGCTCTCGTTGCCGAGGCGGTCGACCGCGCTGACGAACACGGCGTCCGGACTGCCCAGCTTGGCATCATCCGTGACCGCCCAGTCCACGCGCGAGGCCGGCGCGGTCGCGAAGCGCCATTCGCCGCCGTAGCGCGACCAGATCGCATAGGTGGCATTGGCCTTGCCCGCCGCCAGTTTCAGCAGCACGGCATTGCCCTTGCGCGTGGCCGCCACCGAGGGCGTGCCCGGCGTCGTCTTGCCGAGCCAGGGCGTGGCCGGGATCAATGCCGGCGACGAGTAGCAAGTGCTGCGCAGCTGGTCGAAGATGCCCTTGCGGTTCTGCATCAGCGCGGCCATGCTGAAGTGCACGTGGCCGCCGGCATTCGGACGCGAGCGCGTGACGCCGATCTGCTCGATGATTTCCTGCGGCGGGTAATCCTTGGTCGGCGCGCCGATGCGGCTGGTGAACAGGCCCGGCCACAGGTGACGGCCGCGGCTGTTCTGCGCGATCCAGTAGTCGAGCAGCACGTCGTAGGCCTGGCCCGGCTGGCGGATCGACCAGTACAGCTGCGGCGTGAAGTAGTCGAGCCAGCCATTTTGCAGCCAGGTCTCGGCGTCGGCGTACAGCTTGTCGTACTGCGAAAACCCGTTGATGCCGCGCGGGCGGCGGTCCGGGCGGCCCAGGCCGAAGGGACTGATGCCGAAGCGCACCCAGCTCTTTTCGCGGTGGATCTCTTCGTACAGCGCCTCGATCAGCCCGTTGACGTTCTGGCGGCGCCAGCCCGCGCGGTCCAGCTTGCCGCCACCGGCCAGGTAGCGCTGCCACGACGCGTCGTCCGGAAACTCCAGCTCACCCTTGCCCGTTTTGCCTTCCAGCGCCGCGCCTTCCGCGCCGGTCACGCCGGCCGCTTCGATCGGATACGGATAGAAATAATCGTCGATGTGGACGCCGTCGATGTCATAGCGGCGCACCACGTCCAGCACCACGTCCAGCGTCTGCTTGACCGCGCTTTCCTCGCCCGGGTCCATCCACTGGTATTTACCGTAGGTCTTCACGGCCGCCGGATTGGTGCGCGTGATGTGGTTGGGCGCGGCCGGCGAGCGGGCACCGGCATTGCGCGCGCGATAGGGGTTGAACCAGGCGTGCAATTCGAGTCCGCGCGCGTGCGCCTGGGTGATCCAGAATTTCAGCGGGTCGTACCAGGGCTGGGGCGCCTGGCCCTGCAGCCCGGTGAGGTATTCCGACCACGGCTCGAGTTTCGACGCGTAGATGGCGTCGGCCGCGGGGCGCACCTGCAGCACGATCGCATTCAGGTTCAGGGCGCGGGCGCGGTCGAGGATGGCGATGGCCTCGGCCTGCTGCTTGTCGGCGCTCAGGTTCGGTTTGCTGGGCCAGTCGATGTTGGCCACCGTCGAGACCCAGGCGGCGCGGAATTCGCGCGGCGCCGGCGGCGGCAGGTCGCCGCCCGGGCCGCCGGTGGTGGCCACCACGCCCGGCTGCGTGGTCGTACAGGCCGAGAACAGGCCACTCATCGCCATCGCACCGGCGACACCGGCAAGCGCGAATGCGCGTCGTTTTTGATCGGGTTGCAATTGACTACTCCGTTATTCTTGCGTCGACAAGGCCTCAGACCTTGATAAACCATTTTTTGCGCCACAGCGCCCAGGCCAGCGCGAACATGCAGGCATCGAACAGCAACGCATGCAGCAGCGACGTATTGACGGCGCCGAGCGGCAAGGCAGCGATCGGTGCGTACAACATGGCGCCGAGCGAACGCAGGCTGCCGTCCGGCCCGGCGAATTTTACATAGCCCAGCATCTTGGCGACGAAACCGGACACCGCAAAGATGAACAGCGCATTCATCCCGTAGATGACAAAGGGCCGCATCCAGCGCGCGGCCCCCGCCCGCAGCCCCGCATGCGAATTCGCATCCAGCAGCCAGTAGAAGCTCGAGAACGCGATCGCCGCCCAGCCCGTCATCCACAGGCAGAACGACGGCGTCCACAGGCTTTTATTGATGGGCATGAGCATGGTATCCAAAATCGCGCCGACACCCAGGCACGCCAGGCCGGCGATCAGCAGCCACAGGGCCTGCGCGCCGCGTTCCAGCGAGGACATCAGCCAGCGTCCGGCCAGCACGCCGAACAGCTGGCTGCACAGGGCGATGCGCTGCAATACGCCGGGAATGCGCACCTTCTCGAAGTTGAAATAGGGGACCAGGTTCAAGAGAAAACCGATCAGGAAGATCAGCGCCGCCCGTTTAGCCAGCTTCAAGAGCAGCGCGGGCCGGTCGGCGCCGGCGGCCGCCAGGCGCCCCAGCGACAGCGCCATCGCCACGCCGCCGATGAACAGGAAGAAGGGAAAGATGCAGTCTGTAAAAGTCCAGCCGTTCCAGGTGGCGTGTTCGAGCGGACCGTAGAGCTGACTCCAGTCGCCCGGGTTATTCACCAGCACCATGGCGGCGATGGTGAAACCCCGGAAGGCGTCGAGCGAGACCAGCCGTGCCGGGGCGTCGCGCATCGCTTATTTTTTCCCGAATTCGGGATCGATGTTCACCAGCGCCGCCATGATGAAGGCGGGGATGGTCGCCAGGCAGACCCAGACGAAGAAATGCTGGTAGCCGATCATTTCCTGCAGCTTGCCGCTCCACATGCCGGGCACCATCATCCCCAGCGCCATCAGGCCGGTGCAGATCGCGTAGTGGGCGGTTTTATAAGGGCCGTCGGCGATCATGATCATGTACATCATCATCGCGGTGAAGCCGAAGCCGTAGCCGAACTGCTCGATGGCGAGGAAGGCGGAGATCACGCCCATGTCCTGGGGCTGGGCCGAGGACAGGTAGACGAACACCAGGTCCGGCAAGTGCACGGCGAACACCATCAGCCACAGGCAGCGCTTCAAGCCCCAGCGCGAGATCAGCCAGCCGCCAAACAGGCCGCCGACCGTCAGCGCGACGATGCCGATGGTGCCGTAGGCCAGGCCGTACTGCACCGTGGACAGGCCCAGGCCGCCCTTCTCGACCGGGTCCTTCAGGAAGGGCGCGACCAGTTTCAAGAGCTGCGATTCGCCCAGGCGGAAGGTCAAAATGAAACCGAGGATCAGCCAGATGTCGCGCTTGGCGAAGAAGGTGGCGAAGGTCTTGCCGAAGCCGGCCACCAGCTTGCCGTTTTCGACCGCCTTGTGATCCGCGTCCGGCCGCGGCAGCATGGCCTGGTGCCAGGCGAAGAAGCCGAGGAACAGGCCGGCCAGCACGAAGAACACGATGGCCCAGGCTTGCCGCACGTCGCCCAGCGTGGTGGCGAGGTAACCGGCCAGCATCACCAGCGGCCCCTGCCCCGCCAGCGTGGCCAGGCGGTAGAAGGTGGAGCGCACGCCGACGAAGGCCGCCTGCTGCTGCTGGCGCAGGCCGAGCATGTAGAAGCCGTCGGCGGAGATGTCATGCGTGGCCGAGGCGAAGGCCATGACCCACATGACGCCCAGGCTGACGATGAAATAGGCGGGCAGGTGCAGCGTGGCCCCGACCGCGCCGAGGCTGGCGGCCAGCACCAGCTGCAGGGACACGGTCCAGCCGCGCTTGGTCCCGAACAGATCGACCAGCGGCGACCACAGGGGCTTGATCACCCAGGGCAGATACAACAGGCTCGTGTAAAACGCGATATCGGTGTTGGACACGCCCATGTCCTTGTACATCACGACCGACAGGTAATTGGCGACGATATACGGGATCGCCTGGCCGAAGTAGAGCGAGGGCACCCACAGCCACGGGTTCTTTGCTTGCGATGTTTGCATAACTCTTTCGTGGTCGGCAGGCGTTGCGCTGGGCGCGCTTAGCCGGCCAGCGCCGCGCGCACGCTGCCGCGCTTCGCCTCCAGCAGCGCCTGCGCCTGCTCGACCGGGATAGTCTTGGACAAGGCCACGATCGCGACCTTGACGTGGTAGCCGCACTGTTCCAGCACCATTCTCGCCTGCGCCTCGTCGGCGCCGGTGGCGAAGCTCGTCAGGCGGATCGCGCGGCGCACCAGCTTGGCGTTGGTCGCCTTCAAGTCTACCATCAGGTTGCCATAAACCTTGTTCAAACGCACCATCAAGGCACTCGAAAACGTGTTCAAGGCGATCTTTTGCGAAGTGCCGGCTTTCAGGCGCGTACTGCCGGAGATCGCTTCGGGGCCGGTGTCCAGGGTGATGCCGATCTCGGCCTCGCCGGCGACCGGGGCGCCCGGGTTGTTGGCGAAACCGATGGTCAGCGCGCCCGCCGCCCGCGCGGCGCGCAGCGCGCCCAGCACGTAGGGCGTGGCGCCCGAGGCGGCGATGCACAGGACCACGTCGTCTGCGCCGACGTTCACGTCTTTTACGTCCTGCGCGCCCTGCCCGATATCGTCTTCGGCGCCTTCCACGGCGACGAACATGGCGTCGCGGCCCCCGGCCAGCAGCGCCACCGCGCGCCCGTGCGGCCAGGAAAAGGTCGGGTACAGTTCCACGCTGTCCAGCACGCCCAGGCGGCCCGAGGTGCCGGCCCCCACGTAGACCAGGCGCCCACCCGCTTCCATGCGCGGCAGCGCGGCGGTGACGGCGGCGGCGATGCGCGGCATGGCGGCGCGCACGGCCTCCACCGCCTTGAACTGGTCGTCGACCAGCACGTTCACCAGTTCGGCGGTCGGGTATTGGTCGAGGGTGGCGTGTTGGGAGGCAGGTGTTTCGGTATTCAGCATCATATGACCAGTTTAATACCAATGCAGAAGGGGCTGTCATGAAAGGATCGTCCGCAGCCATGCCGTAAAGTTATGTATCCGGCAAGGGCTGGCATTTGCCGCGGCAAGGCGCAGTCCGTATTCTTCCTTGCATCATACTTATTATTAAGGAGACACGATGAACCAGGGCAGACGCAGCGTGCTGGGCCTGGCCCTGCTGGGGGCGGTGCAGCCGGTGCTGGGCGCGGGGCGCGGCGGCAAGGCGCATGCGGCCCTCGAGCAGGAACTGGCGGCCATCGCACAAGACCCGGCCTGCGAACTGGCCAGCCTGTCCGTGCTGGCGATCCGCAACGGGCAAGTCAGCTACGAAGGCCAGTTCGGGCGCCGCAGCATCGGCCCCGACCGCCCGGCCGATGCGCATACCCTGTACCGCATCGCCTCGGTCTCGAAGATGATGGCCACGCTCGGCCTGCTGCGCCTGCTGGAAGCGGGCAAGGTCGACCTCGACGGCGACGTCTCGCGCCACCTCGGTTTCAGTTTGCGCAATCCGCACTTCCCGGACCGGATCATCACGCTGCGTACCCTGCTCACGCACACGTCCTCGCTGCGCGACGATGCCGGGTACTCCTTTGGCGCGGACGTCGCGCTGAAGGATATGCTGGTGTCCGGCGACGTCAAAATGTGGGCGGCGAATGCCGCGCCGGGTGCCTACTTCAGCTACTGCAATCTCGGCTGGGGTGTGATCGGCACCGTGATGGAAGCGGTGACCGGCGAGCGCTTCGACCGCCTGATGCGGCGCTTGCTGCTTGATCCGCTCGGGCTGCAGGGCGGCTACAACCCGTCCGCCTTCGCCCCTGCCGAACTGGCGAATGTGGCCACGCTGTACCGCAAGCGCACGGTCGACACCGAAATCTGGGACCCGTCCGGGCCATGGATCGCCCAGGCCGACGATGTCATCCATAAACCGCCCGCGCCGCCGCCCGGCATCGAACGCTACGTCATCGGGACCAACGCCACGCCATTCAGCCCGACCGGCGGCCTGCGCATCTCCGCGCGCGGCCTGGGCACCGTCATGCGCATGCTGCTGCAAGGGGGCGTGCATGCCGGCAGCCGGCTCTTGAAACCGGCCACGCTCGACCAGATGTTCAGCCGGCAGTGGACGTATGACGGCGCCAACGGCGACACCCTGGACGGCTTCTACCAGGCCTGGGGCCTGGGCAACCAGCAATTCCCGCATGAACCGGTCACGCACGGCGACCTGGCCGGGCACCAGGGCGATGCCTATGGCCTGGTCTCGGCCTTCCTGCTGGACCGCACCAGGCGCAACGGCATGGTGATGCTGGTGGGCGGCACCTCGACCGATCCGTTTACTCCAGCCAACCGCGGCGCGCAGTCGGCCATGCCGCGCTTCCAGGAACGCATCATGACAGTGCTGCAGCGGCGCGCCATTCTGGTGCGTGCATGAACCACGGTTATGCCCGGCGTCGCTACATTCATTGGCCGAGGCCGGCGCTATCCCCTTAAGCTGCGAAGTCATGTCAACGATCAATAGCGTGCCCTGATGCAACAAGTAATCGTGATCGGCGGTGGTGTCGTCGGCCTGGCCTCGGCCTGGTGGCTGCTCGAGGCAGGTTACCGGGTCACGCTGCTCGAACGCGCACCACAAGTGGGCACCGGCACCAGCTACAGCAATGGCGGCCAGCTGAGCTACCGCTACGTCTCGCCGCTCGCGGACGCCGGCGTGCCGCTGAAGGCGCTGAAATGGCTGTTCCAGGAACATGGTCCGCTGCGCTTCAAGCCGCAGCTGGACCCGCACCAGTGGCGCTGGCTGGCGGCCTTCCTGGCCAACTGCCGCGCCGACGCGAACCGCAAGACCACGGCCAAACTCCTCCAGCTGGGCGAATTGTCGCGGCGCGGCATGGCGCAACTGGAAATGACGGTGCCGCCGGAACGCTTCCAGTGGCGCGACGCCGGCAAGCTGGTGGTCTACCGCAGCCGCAAGGCTTTCGAGGCCGCCACCGCGAAGCCGGACGGCGCCGGCACGCGCCAGGTATGGAGCGCGGCCGAGTGCGTGGCGCGCGAACCGGCGCTGGCCGCCGTCGAAGACCGCCTGGCCGGCGGCATCTACAACAGTGGCGAAGCGGTGGCCGACTGCTACGCCTTCTGCGTCGCGCTGGCCGAGCGCATCCGCGCCCACCCGCGCTTCCTCGGCTTCGTGCAGGGCGAAGCGACGCGTTTGCGGACCGCTGGCGGCCGCATCGCCGGCCTGGAGACCACGGCCGGCCCGCTCGCGGCCGACGCCTACGTGCTCGCCGCCGGCATGCAGAGCCGCACGCTGGCACTCGGCGCCGGCATCGCGCTGCCGATCTACCCGCTGAAAGGCTACAGCCTGAGCGCGCCGATCCGCCAGGACGACGTCGCCCCCGGCATCAGCGTCACCGACTTCGAACGCAAGGTGCTGTACGCGCGCATCGGCGACACGCTGCGGGTGGCGGCCATGGTCGACATGGTGGGCGAAGACCTGCGCCTGGACCAACGCCGCCTGGCCAGCCTCACGCGCCAGGTGCGCGAGACCATGCCGCGCGCGGCCGACTACACCCACATCACGCCCTGGGCCGGGCTGCGGCCGGCGACGCCGAACAGCGCGCCGATCATCGGGGGGACGAAGTACCCCAACCTGTGGCTGAACGTGGGGCATGGGCCGCTGGGCTTCACGTTTGCCTGCGGGACGGCGAGTCTGCTGACCGACTTGATGCGCGGGAAAGCGCCACCGTTTGCCCTGGATGGGCTAGCGTTGGGCATTTAAGAAAATTCTGATTTTATTTGTCAGCCGTTCCATTTATGTTCGGCAATCTTTAGCTGAAGTTGCGACAACTCCATTCAAAATCCCTGTATCCTGCGGATTTTGAAAATTCATCGTGCCTGACTCAAGCACATGAAATGGCGGATAATTGCCGTCATGTCCACCCGCGCTCCCACTCCATCCTGCCCGTGCGGCAGCAGCCTGCCGATCCTGCGCTGCTGCGGCCCGTATATTGCCGGTGCCGAACTGCCGCCAACGGCCGAGGCGCTGATGCGTTCCCGGTACACCGCTTACACGATGCAGGTGGAGGACTACCTGAAAGCCACCTGGCATCCGAGCACCCGGCCCCAAGAACCGATCATCGACAAGAATGAAAAGATTCAATGGCTCGGACTTGAGATAAAATCTGCTTTACGTTTACGTCAACGTAAAGTAGACCTGCCGGACAATCCAGACCAGGACACCGTCGAATTCGTTGCCCGCTTCAAGCCGGCGGGCGGCCGCGCCCAGCGCCTGCACGAAATCAGCCGCTTCGTGCGCGAGCCGGACCCCGAGCTGAAAGGCAAGATGCGCTGGTTCTACCTGGACGGCAGCTTCCCCGACTAGAAAAAGCAGGAGACGCGATGCCTCAGATCGAAACTAAGCTCAACCCGCGCGGCGAGGACTTCAAGGCCAACGCCGCGGCCATGCACGCCATCGTCGACGACTTGCGCGCCAAAGTCGCGCTGGTCGCCCAGGGCGGCGGCGCGGCCGCAAGCGCGAAACACGTCGCCCGCGGCAAGCTGCTGCCGCGCGACCGCGTGCAGATGCTGCTCGATCCCGGCACGCCTTTCCTGGAACTGTCCCAGCTGGCGGCCTACGAGATGTATGAAGGTGCCGCCCCCGCCGCCGGCATCATCACCGGCATCGGGCGCGTCGCCGGCCAGGAATGCGTCATCGTCTGCAACGACGCCACCGTCAAGGGCGGCACCTACTACCCGATGACGGTGAAAAAGCACCTGCGCGCCCAGGAGATCGCCGAGCAGAACAATTTACCGTGCATCTACCTGGTCGACTCCGGCGGCGCCAACCTGCCGAACCAGGACGAGGTGTTCCCGGACCGCGACCATTTCGGCCGCATCTTTTACAACCAGGCGAATTTGTCCGCGAAAGGCATCCCGCAGATCGCCGTCGTGATGGGTTCCTGCACCGCCGGCGGCGCCTACGTGCCGGCGATGAGCGACGAATCGATCATCGTCAAGGAGCAAGGCACGATCTTCCTGGGCGGCCCGCCGCTGGTGAAGGCGGCGACCGGCGAAGTCGTCACCAGCGAAGACCTGGGCGGCGGCGACGTCCACACGCGCCTTTCCGGCGTGGCCGACCACCTGGCGCAGAACGATACCCACGCGCTGTCGCTGGCGCGGACGATCGTGTCGAACCTGAACCGGGTAAAACCCGTGCAGGGCGCGCTGCGCGAAGCCGTCGAACCGAAGTACGCGGCCGAGGAACTGTACGGCGTGATCCCGGTCGACACCCGTAAGCCCTTCGACGTGCGCGAGGTGATCGCCCGCATCGTCGACTCTAGCTGCTTCGACGAATTCAAGGCGAGATACGGCACCACGCTGGTGTGCGGCTTCGCCCACATCTTCGGCATGAAGGTCGGCATCATCGCCAACAACGGCATCCTGTTCTCGGAGTCGGCGATGAAGGGCACCCACTTCATCGAACTGTGCTGCCAGCGCAAGATCCCGCTGGTGTTCCTGCAGAATATCACCGGCTTCATGGTCGGTCGCAAGTACGAGAACGAAGGCATCGCGCGCAACGGCGCCAAGATGGTCACCGCCGTGGCGACCGCCTCGGTGCCGAAGTTCACCGTGATCATCGGCGGCTCTTTTGGTGCCGGCAACTACGGCATGTGCGGCCGCGCCTTCTCGCCGCGCTTCCTGTGGATGTGGCCGAACGCGCGCATCTCGGTGATGGGCGGCGACCAGGCGGCCTCGGTGCTGGCGACGGTGAAACGCGACGGCATCGAAGCCAAGGGCGGCCAGTGGTCGCAAGAAGAAGAGACCGCGTTCAAGCAGCCGATCAAGGACCAGTACGAGCACCAGGGCCACCCCTATTACGCGACCGCGCGCCTGTGGGACGACGGCGTGATCGATCCGGCCGACACGCGTATGGTGCTGGGACTCGGCCTGTCGGCCGCGCTCAACGCGCCGATCGAAGACACGAAGTTTGGCGTATTCAGGATGTAAGGAGGAACCCGGACATGGACACCTACGACACCCTCGAGATTGCCGTCGCCGACAAGGTCGCGACCATCACGCTCAACCGCCCCGAGGTGCGCAACGCCTTCAACGAGGACGCGATCGCCGATCTCACCATGGCCTTCGACGAGGCCAGCCAGGAGGCCGACGTGCGCGCCATCGTGCTGGCCGCGAACGGCCCGGCCTTCTGCGCCGGCGCCGACCTGAACTGGATGAAGAAGATGGCCGGCTACTCGTATGAAGAGAACGAAGCCGATGCCCTGCGCCTGGCCGACATGCTGCGCACCATCTACTTCAGCCCGAAGCCGGTGGTGGCGAAGGTGCAAGGCGATTGCTACGCCGGCGGCATGGGCCTGGTGGCGGCTTGCGACATCGTGGTGGCAAGCGAAGGCGTGAACTTCTGCCTGTCCGAAGTCAAGCTGGGTCTGATCCCGGCCACCATCTCGCCCTACGTGATCAAGGCGATGGGCGAGCAGGCGGCGCGCCGCTATTTCCTGACCGCCGAGCGTTTCGACGCCGCGCAGGCGCTGCGCCTGGGCCTGGCGCACGAGGTGGTGCCGGCGGAGCAGCTGGACGCCACCGTGGCCGGCATCGTCAAGTCTCTTGTGAACAACAGCCCGAATGCCGTACGCGAAGCCAAGAAACTGGTGCGCGACATCGCGGGCGTGCCGATCGACGACGTGCTGCTGGCCGACACGGCCGGCCGCATTGCGACGATCCGCGCATCGAGCGAAGGGCGCGAAGGTGTCGCGTCCTTCCTGGAAAAGAGAAAGCCGTCATGGCTTGCATAGGTGGGCACGGAGTGCCTACGCCGGCCGCGCCCACCAGCATGAGTAATCAGTACAATCAGTTTATATAGTTTTTAGGAATCATTTTGAAGCACAACACCTCATCCGACTGGATCGCCCGCAGCCTGCGCAGCGTCTGGCACCCCTGCACGCAGATGCAGCACCACGAAGAGGTGCCGCTGATCGCCGTCAGCCATGCCAAGGGAGCGTGGCTGTATGACCATGAAGGCCGGCGCTACCTGGACGGCATCAGCTCGTGGTGGGTCAACCTGTTCGGCCACGCCAACCCGCGCATCAACAGCGCCCTGAAAGACCAGCTGGACAAGCTGGAACACGCGATGCTGGCCGGTTTTACCCACGAGCCGGTGGTCGAGCTGTCCGAGCAGCTGGCGGCACTGACCAAGCACGCGCTGGGTCACGCCTTTTATGCGTCCGACGGTGCCTCGGCGGTCGAGATCGCGCTCAAGATGAGTTTCCACTACTGGCGCAACGCGGGCTACAGCAAAAAGCAGGAATTCGTCTGCCTGCAGGGCTCCTACCACGGCGAGACCATCGGCGCGCTGGCCGTGACCGACGTTGCCCTGTTCAAGGATGCCTACGGCCCGCTGCTGCGCGCCGCGCGCACGGTGGCCTCCCCGGATGCGCGCAACGCCGTCGATGGAGAATCCGCCCAGGACGTGGCGCTGCGCGCGATCCAGGATGTGGAAAAGCTGTTCGCGGAATCCGCGGACACCATCGCCGCCATCATCGTCGAGCCGCTGGTGCAGTGCGCGACCGGCATGGCGATGCACGACCCGCTGTACCTGCAGCGCCTGCGCGAACTGTGCGACCGTTACCACGTGCACCTGATCGCCGACGAGATCGCGGTCGGCTGCGGCCGTACCGGCACCTTCTTCGCCTGCGAACAGGCCGCCATCTGGCCGGACTTCCTGTGCCTGTCGAAAGGCATCAGCGGCGGTTACCTGCCGCTGTCGCTGGTGCTGTGCACGGATAAGATCTACGAAGCCTTCTACAGCGAAGACATCACGCGCGGCTTCCTGCACTCGCACTCCTACACCGGCAACGCGCTGGCCTGCCGCGCCGCGCTGGCGACGCTGCAGATCTTCCAGGAAGACGACGTCCTGAATAAAAACCGCGAGACCGCCACCCGCCTGATGCTGGAAATGGCGCCGCTGCTCGAGCACGAGCGCGTCACCCACTTCCGCCAGCGCGGCATGATCCTGGCCTTCGACGCGGTCGAGCCGGACAGCAAACGCGCTTCCACCTTTGCGCGCCGCTTCTTCAGCACCGCGGTCGAGAACGAACTGCTGCTGCGCCCGATCGGCCGCACCGTCTACCTGATGCCGCCCTACGTGCTGGATGAGGAAGAAATCGTCGGCCTGGCCGCGCGTACCCGTAAAGTCTTTGAATCCGTGATCGCGAGCTGAGCCCATGGATCTGATTGCACAAGTGCAGGGCAAGCTGGACGCGCTGGCGGCGCAAAGCCTGACGCGGCGCCGGCGCAGCGCCGACAGCCCCTGCGCGCCGCGCCAGCTCGTTGACGGCCGCCCCATGCTGGCTTTCTGCAGCAACGATTACCTGGGCCTGGCCGCGCATCCCGTCGTCGTCGCAGCGCTGCGCGAAGGGGCCGAGCTGTACGGCGCCGGCAGCGGCGCTTCTCACCTGGTGTCGGGCCACAGCCGCGCGCACGCGCTGCTGGAAGAACGCCTGGCCGCCTTCGAGGCGCAGCACCTGGTCGACGCCAGGGCGCTGTATTTCTGCACCGGCTACATGGCCAACCTGGCCACCCTCACCGCCCTCGGTGCAGATGCCGACGCGATGATCTTCTCGGAAGCCCTGAACCATGCCTCGCTGATCGACGGCGCGCGCCTGGCGAAAGCGGGCGTGACCGTCTACCCGCATGGCGACGTGGCGGCGCTGGAAGCGAAGCTGGCCGCGAGCACGGCCAGCAGCAAGATCGTCGTCACCGACAGCGTGTTCAGCATGGATGGCATTCTTGCGCCGCTGCCGGAGCTGCTTGCGGTCTGCGAGCGCCATGGCGCCTGGCTGGTGGTCGACGATGCGCATGGTTTCGGTGTGCTGGGCCAGCACGGCCGCGGCGCGCTGGAACATTTCAATTTGCGCTCGCCCAACCTGGTGTATGTCGGCACGCTGGGCAAGGCTGCCGGCGTCGGCGGCGCCTTCGTCGCGGCGCACGAGGCCGTGGTCGAACTGCTGGTGCAGCGCGCCCGCCCCTATATCTACACGACGGCCGCGCCGCCGGCGCTGGCGCATGCGCTGCTGGCCAGCCTGGACATCATCGAGGGCGAGGAAGGCGTGCGGCGCCGTGCTCATTTGAGCGCCCTGATTGCTCAATTGGATGGCGCGCTGCACCTGGCGCGCTGGCAGCGCCCGTTCTCGCCGACGGCGATCCAGCCCGTCGTCATCGGCGCCAACGACGAGGCCCTGCGCGTGGCCGCGCGCCTGCACGAGCAAGGCCTGTGGGTACCGGCGATCCGCCCGCCCACCGTGGCGCCGGGCACGGCGCGCCTGCGCGTGACCCTGTCAAGCGCGCATACCGGACAAGACGTCGCGCAGCTGGCCGCTGCGCTCAACCAGTTGGAAATGGAAAGGCCATCAGCATGATGCTCAACGATCCCGAACACACCGGCGGCGTGCCGGAACAGCCCGAAGTCGGCCTTGCCGAACCGGCAGCCACCACTACCGCACCGGCCACCATCACCGTGCCGGCCGCGCTCGCGGCGGAAGGCGTGCCGACGCGCTTCGCCTGCTTCGTCACCGGCACCGACACCGAGATCGGCAAGACGCTGGTGTCAAGCGCCATCCTGCACAAGCTGGTGCAGACAGGCGTGCGCGCCTGCGGCATGAAGCCGATCGCCGCCGGTGCCGAAGAGCGCGACGGCGTGCTGCACAACGAAGATGCCGCCATGCTGCGCGAAGCCGGCAACGTCAACCTGCCGCAGCACATCACCACGCCCTTCATGCTGCGCGAAGCCTGCGCGCCGCACATCGCGGCAAGCCTGGAAGGCGTGACCATCGAACCGGTCGCCATCATGACCGCCTATGCCGAGATCCTGGGGGCGTCTGACGCCACCGTGGTCGAAGGCGTGGGCGGCTTCTGCGTGCCGTTTTCAAGCGATTTCGACAGCGCCGATCTGGCGGTGCAATTGAACCTGCCGGTGGTGCTGGTGGTCGGCATGCGCCTGGGCTGCATCAGCCACGCCCTGCTCACCGCCGAAGCGATCATCTCGCGCGGCCTGGTGCTGGCGGGCTGGGTCGCCAACCAGGTCGACCCCGACATGCGCTTCATCGACGAGAACATCGCCGCGCTCGAACAGCGCATGCCCGCGCCCCTGCTGGGTCGCGTGCCGCGCCTCGACCAGGCTTCGGCTGCGCAAGCAGCCACATTCATCGAGCTCGCGGGCCTGCCGGGATGGCCGGCCACGCGCGCCTGATCACGACTATTGCCAAAACAAGGAAACACCATGTCCCAAGTCCTTACCCTCCACCCGCCAGTCGCCCCGGTCACCCTGCCGAAGGACGCCACCTGGCCGCTGGTCGACGTGCTCGCCCTGTTCGAGCTGCCGCTGCCGGAACTGATGTTCCGCGCCAGCCAGGCCCACCGCACCCACTTCCCCGACGGCGACGTCGAACTGGCCACCCTGCTGTCGATCAAGACCGGCGGCTGCGAGGAAGACTGCGGCTACTGCCCGCAGGCGGCGCGCTACGACACCGGTGTCGAAGCCAAGAAAATTCTCGACCTCGACGTGGTGCTGGCTGCAGCCAGCGAAGCCAAGGCCAAGGGCGCGACCCGCTTCTGCATGGGCGCGGCCTGGCGCAGCCCGAAGGAGCGCGACATGGAAAAGGTCGAAGCCATGGTGCGCGGCGTGAAAGCGCTGGGCATGGAAACCTGCGCCACGCTGGGCATGCTGGAAGAGGGACAAGCCGAGCAGCTGAAACAGGCCGGCCTGGACTACTACAACCACAACATCGACACCGCGCCCGATTTTTATGGCGACATCATCTCGACCCGCGAATACCACGACCGCCTGGACACCCTGGGCCGCGTGCGCGACGCTGGATTAAAAGTCTGCTGCGGCGGCATCGTCGGCATGGGCGAGACCCGCGCCCAGCGCGCCGGCCTGATCGCCCAGCTGGCCAACATGAACCCGTATCCGGAATCGGTGCCGGTCAACCACCTGGTGCAGGTCGAGGGTACCCCGCTGCACGGCCTGCCGCCGCTGGACCCGCTCGAATTCGTGCGCACCATCGCCGTGGCCCGCATCACCATGCCGAAGGCGCGCGTGCGCCTGTCGGCCGGCCGCCGCGAGCTGGGCGAAGCGGTGCAGGCGATGTGCTTCATGGCCGGCGCCAACTCGATCTTCTACGGCGACAAGCTGCTCACCACCGATAACCCGGAAGCGAACGATGACCGTGCGCTGCTGGAAAAGCTGGGCCTCAAGACCCGCTCGGCGACGCTGGAGTCGGCGCCGAAGGAGCGTTGCGGCTGCTGATCCCTACCGCGCACTCAACACCGTCATTCCCGCGAAGGCGGGAAGCCAAGTTTTCGACTGAGCCACGAACTTGGCCCCCGCCTGCGCGGGGGCGACGTAGGGCCAACACTTAAAACTAAACAAACGAGACACCACATGTTCACCAAGATCCTGATCGCCAACCGTGGCGAAATCGCCTGCCGGGTCGCGGCCACCGCGCG
>Ga0265797_10006822_pt1 | contig 15937 bp, 11 predicted proteins | sample P2T30metagenome_FD_192433 | JGI IMG/M metagenome (GOLD analysis project Ga0265797, IMG submission 192433) | Plant litter microbial communities from East Loma Ridge, Irvine, California - P2 T30 | ecosystem: Environmental > Terrestrial > Plant litter > Unclassified | place: USA: California... | reverse complement strand
AATAGCGGAGGCGTTAGTTCGTTGATCTGCAGATTGCATCGGCATACCTGAAGAACCTTCATCCTTCATCTGCCAATCGGGCCTCACGCTGTGGCTCGCAAGGAAGTCTCGTCGCGATTGAGAGTAAGCATCTGCTCCTCTCAATCCGTAATTTAATCCACGAGGTATGCATGAGCGCTTCGAGAAGCCTTACATCTGCACCCTGGCATTGCCAAAACACGACACGCGACCAATGAGCTGACCCTTGACAGGTGGATCTACTATAACAGCCTCTTCGACATACCACTTCGTCACGGAAGCAGTCGTTCTAGACCATCCATTCTTTTTTGCACTTTACCAACTAATTTCGATCCTTTACACCCGGCCTATACGTCAGGCCAGACATTCATTAATACTGTTCGTTTGACGGACCATCGACTCTTACACCACTCAACGTGTACCTTTCGACTACCGCCAACAACACAGTCAATCCAGGAGAACTGACATCCATTCTTTTCACACCACCTTCATCATGGCTTTCCGACCGGTTCAACGCCAGTACCCGGCTTACGGCTACTGCGAATCGTTCTTCGTCGAAAACGATGATCAAGGGCTTTACGCTCGTGCAGCGGCGGAGCGCGAGAACGCACGCCAGATTGGCAAGCTCAGGCAAAAGGCGTTGGCTGAGGAACTCTCTCGAGCAACCGCCGAAGAGTACCAGGAGGACGTTCTGGATCACATGGAGCACATGGAGGTATGCAGTAGCCAAGACACCCTTGTCTCGGATTCCAACTAACTTTGACATTAGGCCGAGACAATGCCTGACATCCATTCAATTGAGATTCAGACTGAGATCCAATGGTTCATGCGCCCCTACCTTCTGGACTTCCTCCTCGAGGCTCACCACGCCTTCCAACTTCTCCCTGAGACCCTCCACCTTGCAGTCAACCTCCTCGACCGCTACTGCTCCCGCCGTGTCGTGTATAAGCGCCACTACCAGCTGGTCGGTTGCGCCTCTCTGTTGATTGCTGCCAAGTATGGCGACAGGAAGGAGCGTGTGCCGACTATCAAGGAGCTCAAGTCAATGTGCTGCTCCCTCTACGATGATGACATGTTCACTCAGATGGAGTGGCACGTGCTACAAACGCTCAACTGGATGATTGGTCACCCTACCGTCACAAGCTTCCAACAGCTTGCCACGAGCGAAATGTCATGTGATCCCGAACTCGAGCACATGTCTTGGTACCTCACCGAGATCGCTCTCTACCACAAGGAGTTCATTTCGGTTCGTCCCTCAGTTATGGCAAGATCTGCACTCGCGCTCGCAAGATGCATTCTTGGTCGTCAACAGCCTCGCTACTCAGAATGGGCCTCACGCTACGACCCCCAGGTCGTCCTGAACCTGTCCAACCAGCTCACCCAACCGTCAGCGGCACTGGTCAGGAAGTATGGTGCACCTCACCTTTCTTCCGTTGCTACCACAATCGACCAGTTCCTCCAGAGGCAAGCACTCCTTGCTCATCAGGCTGCCCAGCAAGTGGCTACACCCGAGATCCACGTTCAGCAAGTCGCATCACCTGTGAACTCCCAGTTCATGGGCCCGCAGACCCCTCAGAAGGCTTGCTACATGCAGCAGGTGCCCGCCGGCGTTCTGACACCCCCAATCACCCCGGATAAGGACTTCCACAACGCTGAAAGCTATGGCATGCCCCAGACTCACATGTCTCGGATGGGAGCGTGCACACCGACACCGCCATCCGCAGTCGAGCATTATCAACAGCAGCATATGCAACAGCAGCAGCAGTACGTTCACCCGCAATACGCCCAATAGAATGGTCGTCGACGGGGACTACGCAACCAGAGCCCACTCGAAGGCCGGCTGCTGCAACCATCCACCATCAGCTTCGAGCATCGACCCAAGTCACAATTAGCGTCAGCATTCCCATCATCAGATACCAGCATATTTTTTGCAAAGCGTGTTGCCACCGACACATCAACAAAAAGGCCAACACGGCGGTGCTCTTACACATTTTTCCTTATTTCGTTTTCCTCTGTCCGTCCACTACTACCACTACTGGCCCGCGATCACGGCAAAGACCGTCGACAGCATGGGCATGGTTTCTTCAGTTTTCTGTTTCTTGCTACCAGGCCCCAAAGAATGTACCAACCCTCTTCATCGCATGCCTCCTGTTATTTTTGCTCCCCATTTGAAGCGTTCGCGAATACCCAAGAAGAAGAAGAAGAAAAGCCAGTTCTTTCCTTCTCACTTTTGGACAGCATCGGCTCTCAATGGGGGCTCAAGGGAGGACTGCATGGAAGATCAGGTTTTAAAAATGGAATGTATGAGTATTACAGCTATATTAGAAGAAGAAGAGGAGTGGTGTCTGAGGACGTCTTGCGAAGATGCCTTGGACGCTCTCCTACTTTCTTTCTTTCTGCTCTTTCGAAGAGGAGGGTAATGAAACAAATCAAAAAAAGAAGAAGTTTTTGACATCAATACATTTTCTTGTACTTTCTCAGTGTTGTGTGTATCGTGTGTGTCATGTTTGGATTGGGTCTGGACCTTTGGTGACTTAGCGCCGCTGGCTGGCTCTGGTGGCGTATCGTGCTGAGAGCGCTCGTGCACGAGGCTGGGGTCTTTTCTTTTTCCTTTAGCGAGTCTCGATGGTCGTGGCGCGCCCGTGGCGTGCGTGGAAGGATAACTCGGAAGCCGCATATGCATCTTTTCCCATGCTGTGGCACACGCTGCTTGCTTGCTGGCGGTTCTGTGCATGCATGCAGGGTGTGTGCTGTGTAACGCTTCGAGAGGCGCTTGCGTGCAGCGTGGGAAGCAGGGGTTTTGTGCTACGGACGTTGTGTGAGTTTGGTTGACAGAGTAACATACATGTACATATGTAGGTGGATGCGAGGGATGGAAATATGGTGCAGGTAAAGTGGATCGGAGCAAGCATGACTACCTCCTACAGAGGCTGGATACATTGAAAGATTTTTTCATGTGATACTACCTCCTCTCGATCTACACTAGCATGATATCATGGCGAATGAATGGCTTCCTTTGCTCGAGGTTACACTGCTCAGCTTCCTAACAGCTGCATCCTCATCCACTGCGCCCAACTTCCTTGCTCACGGGCAAGCAGCATCTCATGCCCAAAATCCTTTTGCAGCTCTCCATCGTCGGTGAAGAACTCGTCTACCATCGCTCCAATCTCCTGAGGACAGAGCGCCACAGCCGGATCATTGTATTCTTTCGTGATCAACTTGGCTTCCACGTCATCCTCGAAGTTGTCCAGCGCCGAGCTATGCTCTCCGTACGTCGACCGCGGCAGCACGAAAATCGCCGTCCGATTCGCAGTGTAGAAGAGCTGTCTGAGCTCGAGGCGCTGCAAGCGGTGCATTCTTGCGATGTGAATGAGAATCTCTCGCCAGCTTTGCAGGTCGGGAGCGTGGACGTTGCGGAGACATAGTTGGCTGATGGAGGCTGCGTGTGAGGTGAGGAATTTCAGCAGGTCGCTGCTTTGCGCGATGCGGACAGAGTGTAGGCGCAGACAGGTCAGCCGGAGGAGCAGCAGTTCTTGCAAGTCTGCACCGTATAGAGCTATTGGGCTTTTCCAGGAAGGAGCTGAGAGAGTCAGAGTGGTGACTGTGCCGTTGAGGAGTGGGACTTTGCTGCCTCTGAGGAGTGTTGTCAGGCTGTCTTCGGCGTTGACGCAGGTCCGGTCTGTGGGACAGCGTGCGGTTAACAGATGTGTGGTCATCGTTGCGAGGCGCTTGTTGGTTTGGCGGAGACTGCCAAAGTCGTAATCATTGAGCTTGTTCACTACCATCTCCAGTATCTCATCGGGTAGGAGGGCAAATCCTTCTGATTGGCGTGCAGGCTGGTGGTATTCGAGTATATCGCCAGTTTCGTCTCCCACAAAGCATTGCTGAAACATCGTAAGTGCCATTATCGTGCTGCAATTGGGTTCGATCTTGGGAAGTCAGTACTGTACAAACAGCCTATTGAGAGCAAGGTCGCCAGTCTGTGTATATAATTGGGCGAGCATGTCAACATTGCAGCCCCTTGCGTCAACATATTTGATGATCAGCGAAGATCACAGCCCATGTCTTTGAGCCCCCTCTTTCCCGTTATCTGTGCGCCATACTCGCGCTATAACCTTCAGCCTTGTCTTACAAGAGCGATTAACGACTTCCAGGCTCTCACATGGGGCCGACGGTGGCGATAAAGACTGGAAGAGGGCGAGGCTGACGCCATATCCTCGGCGATCAGACTTGTCGTCCCAATGGAGAGATGCGAAAAGTGCCTTATCACACGAGGCGCATCTCACACCATACACATGTGTAAGTGAGACAGAATATCATATCGGATAGACGAATAAGGCCGGGAAGGCTGAAGTAGTCAACCCTGGGCACGAGTTCGAGCCCTTAAGCTCAAGCTCTCCACACGCGCGCCGAACCGCCAGCCCGCGATCGCGTCGCAGAAAGTCGAAGCCGAAAAAAGTTGAAGCGGCCAGAGCTTGGGTTTGGTTCGAGGGCCTTTAGCAACAACTGCGTGAAGCAGTCTTCACACTCAATACACCACCACATACTGGCAATGGGGGGCCGCTGATCGACTACGCCACACATATTCATCTTCACACCTACGCCATGGACGTCCACCGCTCCCGTTTCGTTCCGTATCCCTCATCGCCCATCAGCGCAGTCGCCTTCTCGAGAAACAGCGACAGCGGTTATTCTGGCGTCGTTCCGGCGCTCAAGCTCGCCATCGGTCGTGAGAATGGCAGCATAGAGATCTGGGATCCCCAGAAGGGACTCTGGAACCAAGAGGTTGTCTTCGCCGGTGAGAACCAGAGCGTAGACTCTCTAGTCTGGACCCAGGACCCGGACGAGAAAGACGCCGAAGGAAATGTCATTGTCGGCCAGCAGAGACTTTTCAGCATTGCATCCTCGCCTGCCGTGACCGAGTGGGATCTTGCGACCGGACAGCCCAAGCGAAAGTCGACTGGAAACTTCAGCGAGGTCTGGTGCATTGCTGCGCAGCCCAAGCCGAAGCCTGGAAAGAGTTCGGAGGAACAGTCTAAGACTCAGGATATTGTTGGAGGCTGTGGAGACGGCGCGATTGTTCTGCTTTCGACACAAAACGACGACTTGGAGTTCAAGCGCTTCCTGGCACGTGTGAGCGGCAAGCGCGCGCGATGCATGTCTATTGCGTACAAAGACCAGGACATCGTGGTCGCTGGATTCGCAGACAGCATGATCAGGATCTTCGACACAAGGAATGGATCCCTGCTGCGTAATATGAGCTTGGGAGTCGGCATTCCTGGTGCGCCGAAGAACGCCATGGTCTGGCAGGTCAAGTGCTTGCCCAATGGCGATATTGTCTCTGCCGATTCTAACGGTGAAGTCCGTTTCTGGGACGGAAAGTCATACTCGCTGTCCCAGCGCCTCACTGGTCACGACGCCGATTGTCTGGACCTCATTGTGAGCAACGACGGCAGATCGGTGTTCTCCGGCGGTCTTGACGGAAAGATCGCTGTCTACAGACAGACTGTACAGCAGAATGGCCGCAAGAGCTGGGCAAAGGGCAGTCACAGACGTGTGCACCATGGCGAAGTAAAGGCCATGGCCTCATTCGACAGCAAACACCTGAGTGTTGTGGTGTCTGGCGGCAACGACATTACACCCGTGGTCACTCCTCTCCGCGAGTACGGCAAGGAGAACGTGCGTGGTCTGCCCAGCCTACCTTCGCAGTCTCCTGTGACCAGTGCACCCAAGGCTAGACTCTTGGTCAGTTGGTGGGACCAGGAAATTTACATCTGGCGCATTGCTAGGCAGTACACACTGGAAGCACTGCCTGAACAACAGAGGCCCCGAAAGCTTGTTGCAAAGATCACAATCGACTCAAGAGATCCTCTGACAAGCGTCTCAATTTCTCCCGACGGAAAGCTTCTCGCAGCATCGACAAACTCTGAGGTCAAGGCGTTCCAACTCCGCAAACGCGTTGACTCGGACGGTCTTGCTGTGCGAAAACTCGAAGTGCCTGAAGATCTCGCAGACTCTGGTGCTCGTCTCGTCAACTTCTCCAACGATGGCAAGTGGCTGGCAGCTGCCACTCCGGAGAACGAGGTGCAAATCGTGCGTTTCACAACGGACTCTGAGAAGCCGAAGCACTTCAAGATTATTGACCGTGTGGTGGACCTTGACCGCCCTCGTCGCAAGACTCAACGCGTGTCTGGTTTCAACAAATACGACCACGCCATCACACGCATGGCTTTCAACGACGATGGCTCCGTGCTGGTCACTGGTGATCTTTCAGGATATCTGGATTCGTGGGTTCTTGAGGGCCACGAGGATCTCACAGCTCCTGCTCTGGATCTTGCTAAGCACGATTCTGACAAGGGATCAGACGATGGCGCCTCTGACTCGGATTCGTCATCAGACTCTGACGACGATGATGATGCTGTCGCCATCTTCTACGGGCAGCACTGGACTGACAACCCCAACGGACACCTCCTTCCCAAGCTCGATTCTACACCACTTGTGCTCACTTTCAGACCTCAAGCGGTCAAGGAAGCCACAAACGACCTCGTCAACGGCAACCCTGGTGTTCACTCCACCCGATCCAACCCACATGCACATGCCCACACTCTGCCACAAGGGCAACACAGGCTTTTCGCCATTACGGCCAGACACCAAATGTACGAGCTTGACGTGCTTGCTGGCAAGCTCAGCGACTGGAGTCGCCGCAATCCAACCGCTGTCTTGCCTGAAGACTTCACCAAGATTCGTGACCGCGCTGTTGGTGCCGTTTGGGACACTAGCGCGCAAAATGAGCGTATCTGGCTATATGGCAGCACTTGGGTGTTCATGTTGAACGTTGGTCAAAATCTTGACGATGGTATAACCTCGCTTTTGAACAAGAAACGCCGACCTAGCGAGTACGAGGACGACGGAATGTCAAAGCGCATCAAGGGTGCCAGCAGCGGTGCGGGCAGCAGATTGCCCGCGTCGCAGCGCGCGCCTGGCCACGCAGGCAGCATCAAGATCACATCCCAGGACGGTCAAAGCGAGGCAGTGGCGCTTAGAAGCGACAACGATGAGGACGGTGACGTTGCCATGGAGGACGACAATGACGACGCAGAAGGTCTCCAGCTGACCCGTCTACGGAGCGAAGACGGTGCCGGTGGTGTGCCAGCACCATATGAGAGAAAGTTCTGGGGCTCATTCAAGTACAGACCCATCCTGGGTATGGTGCCTTTGGAGAACGATGGTGGCAAGGGCGAGGATGTGCTCGAGGTTGTCATCGTGGAGCGACCGGCAGATGAGGGCCGTGGTCGTGCGGGCGGCAGATGAGGTGAAAGGGAAGTTGGTCAATACAAAGACTGCTGAGTGTAATGCTACATATCTGTATCCAATAGCATCTGATATCCTATTGACGAGCTGGGCCTTTTGTTCATCTGTTATCTTTACAAGTCTTAGATCTTCATTCTAAACAGTCCTGGTCTGGTCTCTTGGTATACATCTCCGACCATCTTCGTTACGATAAATGCTTGCACTCAACTCCTTCATAGGCGAGACTTTCCTGGAGTAGGACTAACAGACACGACAATCTTGCCGTATACCTTTCTCTCCGCCAGGTCCTTCAACGCACGACCAATCGACTCCAGTCCTTCATACTGGCCATACAGCAGAGGCTGGAGTGTCCCTTCAGTAACCATACGCAAGTACCCATCCCAGATCTTTTCCAGATCGTTCGGAAAACGCCTACCACTCTCTCCAAATCGGTACCCTACAAGCGTGATACCCTTCAGCAGCAGACGATTCATCTTGACCTCTTCCATCACGCCATGTCGCGCAGCAAACCCAAGAATAACAATCGTGCCACCATAGGTGACAGCACGTATCGCTTGGTTCACCATGCCAGTATTGTCAAGCACAGCATCAACGCCCTTGCCCTCCGTAAACTCGAGCACTTGCTTCGTCCACGCATCATCCTCAGTTGCAACAACAACAAGATCGACGTCCATGTCTCGCCGCATGGCCACAGCTTTCCGCTCATCGCCCGCGAGAGCAATCACCCTAGCTCCCAACGCTTTAGCAACCATACAGCATGCACTCCCCAATCCACCGCTCGCGCCGCTGACAAGAACCGTCTCGCCACGCTTGACTTTCGCCACGTGCACGACAGCCGCGTACGAAACTGCCTGCCCGCTGACCGCACAAGCGACCCTACTGCTCACACCATCCGGGATCTTGCGAACATGGTTCGTCTTCGCAACGACATACTCTGCGAAAGCGCCGATGCCAGCGCCGAAGACGCGGTCGCCTTTTTGCAGGTTTGCGTTCGGCGGCGCTTGCTCTATGATGCCGGCGAAGTCGTAACCTGGGACAAATGGAGGGTGGACAATTCCTTTCTTCGGGTGCACGTTCTGGTGTGTTCCTTGTGCGTGGAGGATGTCTGCGTGCTGGGGACCGCAGTGGGTGACGCGGACGAGGTATTCGTTGGCGGTTGGTTGTGGGATGGGGACTTGGGTTGGTTTGAGGGTTGATGGGTCGGAGACGAAGGATTCGACGAGAATTGCTTGCATTGTGGGTGTTGTTGTTACTGTGTACTGGCAGGCTGTCTGTTCTTCTCTCCGTGTTTTGGATATGTCATCTGCGTTGATGTTGTGATTTCGAGAATATCGGTTGCGGTTGACATGGCCGTTGTTGGATGGTCAAAGTTGCCGAGGTGAATTGACAATATGTATTTTACGATGCATGGACTTCCAAACATGGCGATACAGAACCGAAAGACAGTAGGGTATTCCTGGATGTGGAAAATATTATATAGGGAAACTATCATCACACATTTGCACCATCAAGTCGTCCTAAATGGTATATTCGGCAGCAAGACATCAAACCCAACCCCAACCCTTAAAGACATTCGCGTGTCCTTGCCATGAGCTTTCATTTACATGTAAGATCTCATGTTGTGTTCCTTTCTCATAGAGACTGAGGATTGTGCAAGACTTTGTTCCTCGCGCCAAAAAGATCTGGAATCGAGAACAGCATCACCATTACACGCAGAAAAGGGTCAAAACCATTGGTCGGTCAGACGGATATGGCAGTAGCCACGCCCGCTTTCTAAACACAGATGATCACCTCAGCCAATATGTACTCAATCGTATACATCATACTCTGGTCCACATAGTGTTGTGAGCTTTTGCTTCTACTGTGGGTCTTTTGTATTCACTGAACACAACATCTCGAGGATCATACATGTATACATCGAACTCAGCCAGATCTCGACCTCTTTTCCCACACCCACAGCTAGGAACCAAAACAATCGAACCGCACGCTTATTAGACAATGGATTCTCTCCCTTTTCTTGCCCAGGCAATCAAGTTCTCAGACGGTACTTCATTCGAGCGTCTAGAAGCCATTACAGATCTCCGTCAATGCCACGGAGTCGTGCCACCAGAGCGCCGCATCCTATACCGCTGCCGGCGTCTTCCATCCTCATCCTCATCCGCCACACCGAACAACGGCGACGAAGAAGAAGAAGAAGAAGAAGAAGAAGAACAATACATCCTCAAGATAAAAGTCCAAATCCCTGATTTCACCGAGGCCAACCACCAACCAGCACCAACATCACAAACCTCCCACAGCGACGCCACCGCCCATGAACTGTCCGCTCTTAAGATCTTCCGCGACGCCGAAACCAACCATGCTCCCCGTCTCGTGGCCTTCGACTCCCAGTGGCAAAGGCCAGACGGCCTGCTGCCGGATGGGTACATCAGCTGCACCGTCATGACCGTCATCCCAGGAAAGTCCCTCTTCGACCTGGGATACTGGAGCCTCGAAGCCGCGGACAGAGAAGAGATACAGCAGAGTTTCCTCGAAGCATTGACGTAGGTCCAAGTCGTAGGCATTCCCATGTTATTAGTCAATCAAGCTGACAATAGTTTCTAACGTTACAGCGCCGTGCGAAAGCTAGGCATCGAGCCCGGCGACAAAGGGCTCCGTAACGTGATGTGGGATTCCGAGACGAAACGGCTGTGAGTCGCAGATATCATGTTTATCAATTGTACTGTGGTGTACTTGATGCTGACCGAGTCGATGCAGCGGCCTGGTAGATTTCGAGATGTGGCAGCCGTACACTGGCGACGCCAGCGAAGACACTGCGGAGCAGCGCATAGAGGAACTGCAGAAATGGGGCCTCGCTCATCGGCCTCCGGCGAAGAACTGGTGGGCTGAGTTTGGGATTAAGACGTGCTGAGCCGTGGGATCGATGGGCATGTGACTCGCACGATGCACATAGAACAGGCTGTAGATCACGTGAGACCGAATGTGGTATGGATGAGAAAATGTACAGGCTCTATATACGGGGATATGCCGTTGAGCTGAAGGCATCGTGGTATCATCGCTCGTCGTGTATGAGGAATAAAGAACAAACAAGAAAGGGAGATATCTCCCCGATATCCCTTTCCACCCAAACGCCGACGCTATGCTTTCAAAAATGAACAAATGATGTACTGTGTTGGCGAGAGGCAAAGGAACCATCTACCAACGAGACTGCTGCTGCTGTCTGTAAGGCTCAAAGCCGTTGGTCTGCTGGGCGTAGCCACCGCCGTACGGCTGCGGCGACTGGTAGGCAGTGGGCTGGGCTGGGTAGTTGTGAAGAGGCACCCTGTCGCCGTGGTGAGGGCTCTCGACGCGCGAGTAGCCGGTGCCGGTCTTGCCCAAGCTCATTACCGAGCGGCGATTACCATCCTTGGGCTCGGTGTTCCACAGACCCTTGTCTCCCTTGTTCGAGCGGTGGTGAGGGTTGCTGCGGCCAGAGCAGCAGCAGATGGAGAACAGCCAGAAGAGGGTGGCACCGATTGAAAGTGCGGTCGCGATCCAGGTGATTGCGAGGGCGCGGGTTCCGATGTCGACCTTGATGTGGTAGGGGTTAAACAAGCCCTTGAGCGCACCAGCAAGAGTTGAGAACATGATCGTTGTCGTAAGACTGGCGAGGAAGGTGAAGATAGTGGAGATCTGGTATGAAAGTTAGCTTTTGTCTTGCGATTGTGTATGTTGACGTTTGGAGGTAGACTCACGACCGCCATGATCCATGTGCACAAGCTTCCCCAACGACTGCAGATAGCCAAAAGACCGACCACGATAGTGATGACAGTCGTCCAGAAGGCGATTTGGTATGCCCAGAAGTTCCACTTGGCGACACGCTTGTACACGCTCATTGCCTTCGCTGCAGTCTCTCCAAGCAATTCGTCCTTGCTGTTCTCATATTTGTCCTTGACGTTGTTGATCGCACTTTGCACCGCGTTGTCCGAACTGCTCGTGCTAGTCGGGGTCGCGCCGTCGGTGGAGTTCAGCTTGAAGAGGTCGATGGGGTCGAAGATGAAGCCGGATTGCTTCTTGCTGCACCAGTCCATGTTGCTGTCGGCTTTGTCGCCAGTGCAGTAGCTCCAGAGGTAGACGCGGTATTGATCTTCGAGGATGCCAGCAGTCGAGGCCGCGCTCAAGGCGTTTGTGAGATCTCCGGCGTCGGCACCTGCTGTGGAGAAGTTGCTGAAGTTGATGGACATCATGTAGTTGTTGTTCAATGGCGAGCCTTTGGACCACCCGGATACCTCGACAAACGCGAGCGCGATCAGTGAGGCGATGGTGAGGACCATAGGCGTGGTTATACACGCGATGCGACCGGCTTTACCCATGCTTGCGGTTCGTGTGTGGGGTTGTTGACGAGGTAGGTGTGAGGTGATTGTTGTATGTATGCGTGAAGGCGGTCGGTGCGCTTGAGTGAGTGAAGTGATAGGATATGTGATTGAGTGTGAGAAACGAGAGGTACTTGGCCAATGCAATCAGTACAGGAGTACCAAGGAGAGTTGGGCAAGGAGGCCGGGCAACATATAGAGGTTGTACCCTGACGATCGCGCGTTGTGTTTCAGCTGGTGAGTTGTGCCGCAGTCAGCTCAGCCTCGCCAAGCCAAGGCGCCGGCCTTACGCATGCAATCCTCGCTCGCTCGTGATGTGAGCGCGCGCTCAGCCTCGTCGCCGTCCGCACGCCACGCCACGCCACGCCTCACTCGTACTCATGAGAGGAAGTCGTCGTAGCTGAGCCACGTGGATTACTTTTGCATGTCCGCGTCGGCATTGTTTAGCTAATCTAATCCTGATTGTCGTGTTCATCTTCACCACCAGTAGCAGCCAAGCTGGAGGGAGCACCACAGCAGCAGCAGCAAGCAAAAGCAAAGCAACCTTGCGACCCCTGCGTGCCAGCCACTTCCAGCATCAGCATCATCATCATATAGCAAGACACGAAACGGCGCACCAACAGCCCTACGTGTATCAAGTATGCAGCAGTAGTAGTAGTATCAATCTCCCAGCCTTATTGTAACCGTATTGATGACGATGATCATTATTGATTATCGACACTACTACCGACCAAGCGAGGCACGCGATCACATCTCTCTCCATGCACAGTCGCTAACACACATACGTGTAACTTACATGTATACTGCACAACACCCGCCATACCCACGCATACCGCCCATCCCACCCACCAGCACACCTCGCCTATTTTCCCTTGAAAGCTGCAGCCTGCAACCTGCACGCGCAATCCTCTCCACTCCGATTATGCCACCCTACATGGATACTACCCACATCATGCAGACGCACAAGCACAAGCACAGATGACGAAGCCTCGAAGCCATCCCGAGTTCACCCAAAAGGCCAAGCATTTCCCATTCGCGTCAAAGCTGCGGGGGGTCCGGTCCTGTGTTGCAAGAAAAGTAAAACCGAATTGGAGCCAACGTGAGAGCGTGAGGCGTAGCGTGGCGTCGTCCTTCCCAAAAATAGCCCCCCTTGCATCCTTTGCACTGCGGAGCAACGTTGATTGCGATTTAGATTGGGCTGTCAGCCTTTCACTTGCACAGTACATACTTGGGCGATAATGTGCTATATCCGACTGGATTGACTGACTCGCTGTATCTCATCGCTAGCACTTTGCATTCTAGGCAGCCATGTAAAAATTGTTTCTCCGACTGACGCGGCAGAGAGGCACAATGTGCCGAGCGGTGTGCGTAAAGCTTGGTATCTCAATGGCAGAACACGAATCACTCTCCCGTCCATCTGTGGCTGAAGGGGTATTGTGACGACTATACACAGAGAAAGAAAAGAAAGTCTCGCTGCGTATCGGTTTGCAACAAGATAAGAAAAAGAAAATATACTACAACGAATCAGTTGCCCCGAAAAAGGGTCATGTTCACCGACAACATGAACCTTGCTAGGACAGCTTGCCCAAACATAGGTACCTACCACACAGCCCGAGTGAATGGGATTGGAATCGCTAAACTAAAGTCACGGCACGAAGACAGCGCAAGGAGACCAGGATGGCGATGACGAGAAGCACACGAACAAATTGTGATAGAGATAGAAGATATTCGAAGAAAAGCTCCACTGGCCAAGGGCGACACGAGCATGGGATATCTCTGTCTAAACCACTCAGAGCGTCCAACATCGACACTTTGTATATCAGACCATTGAGAGAAGTGAAGAGAACGAAGCCATAAGTAGAAGGTAATAAAATAGTAATTGTTCTTTCAAACTTTGGAGCTCTTTGCCCAATTCGTTAACGCAAAACCTGCAAGGCAAAAGAGAAAAAATTCAGATGCCTTTTCCTCCATCATCTTACGTATTTATCGTCAAGAAAAAAAGCGAATGAGCTTTGTTTGTTTCCCCTCCCAAACCCATGAGTGGTGCATGATCCCGTTTGGCCCTCATTCCTGTGGAGAGGCCCCTCCCGCCTTGCGACCCTTCGCGGTCGTTGATAGTTAAAGACAAAAGAAAATATCCCAGATAGACATTCCGTTTCTTGGAGCGACGGTAAAATAAACAAAATGCATGAAGAAAAGAAGAAAAGAAAATGATAAGGTCCAATCCGGAAAGAAGTCCCTGCGTAAAAGTGGTATAATGTAGGACGCATGCCCATGAAGAAGTGAAGAACATCCAGGTATCCAGGAAAATCAAGTAACGCCAGTGCTAGATCGCTTCAAAGATGTAATCGACTCCGAGGTGACCACGCATGCCATAGTAAAAATAGTGAATTCTTGTCGCCGCAAGAATGCCACATGGAGGCAACCGAAGAGTAGAATGTGGGTGGAGAGCATTATTGGCCCTGTCCACGAGGCATGTTGGGTGCGTTGCGTCCTGCTGTTGCACGAAGGATTTCGGCTTCCCGTCGTGCTTCGGCGGCTTTTTGCGCATCAGGGTCAGATCGTGATGAACCCTTGGCGGCGTCGCCTCCAGGAAGTATGCGGCTTATGGTATAAGCTAAGCTTTCAATGACGTTGCGGCGGAACTCCTCGTCTTCGCGGGCGTCCTCAGCCATGAGGTCGAATCTTTCCTTCTTGTCGGTGTCCTTGCGGCGCATAGCCTTGATCTCACGGACAATGTGGATCAGCTCGCCCTCGGAGCATCTGTTGCGCTTGGTTGCGGCGCTTGCGTCGCGGACATAACGACGGGTGACATCAGTGCAGCCATCGGCAGAGAATGCAATGCAGTAGCTCAACTTTTTGCGCCAGCCTATGAAATGTTAGATCGTGATTAAAAGAGGGTGCTCTAAAGTGAACATACCATTGGTGTAGAGAAGAGGGGCATCCCATGCCTCTTCGCAGCAGTCGACGTGCACCCAGCGCTTGCGGTGCGAACTGTAGACCTCAGTCCAGACGTGGTCCTCTGCGTTCCAAACCCACCTAACTCTGCTGCCGATGGCACGGCAGAGCATGGTGAAGCAGTTGGCCCACTCTCCGACACGGCCACGTCTTGTTTGTAGCAAGACGAAAGCGTCGTTGTATCTAGGGAAGCGCTCGAATGACTGGCAGTACTGGTTGCTGCACCTGTAAAGCTCGACTCTGCTGGCGCCACGAGCCGACTCGTCGGCCAAAGGTGCAGCCATGCCTTCCGCTACTGTAGGTGCGTGGCAAGCTGTGCATTTTGGGTTGTTGACCCATTGGAAGAACTCGGACCTGAACCACTTCATGAGAGCACGAATGACGCAGTCCTGGAATCCCCACGCGGGCTTCTTGCCCAATGAGGCGGCCTCAGCCTCGAACAAGTCGCACTCCTCCTGTGCCTTTTCGTAGATACGCTCCAGAGGGATGGCACCGAGCGCTTCGTCCAGAAGCCCAGGGTTCTCCCATTTGCAAGGAGTGTTCGAGAGGGAGACGAGCATGCTGCGGAATCGAAGTGACCTAGTATCTGTGGGCGCTGTGGGGACGATTGGAATGTTCTTGATGCTGGCATTGTAACTTGGCGGAGGTGTCATGGGTACGCCGGGAACGGGTGGTGCCTGTCTTGATGGCGGCGGAGGCGCTTGCGAGTTGTGCTGTGATGTTGGCCTGGACTCGACAATGAACTCGGTGGGGAGAGCTGAAGGTGTTCGGCGCTGCGAGGCGGGCCTCCTGCTGAGTTCATTCATGCGCTTGGTCGAGAGAGTGCGTCTGAATTGCGCTGTGAGGTCCTGAGCCCAAGTCTCCGACAGCTGCTGCTGTGGCTGCGGCACGGGCTTGCGCCTCGGCATGCCGCTCCTGTTGTCCATGTTTCTCGAGTGTCCACGGTATTAATTGTGTATTTATTGCGAGGGCGCGTTTGCGCGTGCGGTGGTGGTGGTGGTGGTGGTGATGATGGTGGTGAAGTGAGTGTTCAAGTCGTGAGTGAGGAGGGAGGGTCTGGCGGCTGAAGGTGGCCGAGTTGCTGCTCGCTTGCACTGCCTCTCACGCCTGCCTGACGATCGTCTGCGCCTCTATGGATCGACCCTGAGATGCACCCGCTTTTCGGTCTCCGCTGCTGATATCACGGCGTCGGTTGCCGGTGATATGATAGAAGTGTGTGAGTAGGGGGTCAGTTAGTGGGGAGTGGTGGCAGGCGGAATGCTAAGTGCAGTGCAGTGCAGTGCAGGCGAGGAGGGTGGTGC
>Ga0265797_10006819_pt1 | contig 15941 bp, 12 predicted proteins | sample P2T30metagenome_FD_192433 | JGI IMG/M metagenome (GOLD analysis project Ga0265797, IMG submission 192433) | Plant litter microbial communities from East Loma Ridge, Irvine, California - P2 T30 | ecosystem: Environmental > Terrestrial > Plant litter > Unclassified | place: USA: California... | reverse complement strand
CCACATGAATGTAGGAATCATGAAGGGTTCGACTGTTCGTCGATTAAAGAGCTACACGAGCTGGGTTAAATACGTCGTGAGACAGTATGGTTTCTATCTTCTAGAAGAAATTAGAGTGAAATAAAGATAGCCCCTTCGTACGAAAGGAGTTGGGTATGTTAACCTATGGTTTATCTGTTGTTTATATTCTACTCGGTGTATAGAAGAGTAATTCTATTTACACCTGTGAGATTATTATTGCTCATGTATAATCTATAATATAAGCACGGCAGTAATGCTACGTTAGTTAAAGATAAGTGCTGAATGCATATAGGCACGAAACTTACTTTAGGACACTCTTAAATATACGTAGAAGAACACTACGAATTTTTGTTATAAATATTAGATTTAATATAATAGAAATTGTATAGGCTTTGGCTCAAAGGATTTTGATGTCTTCAGGTACAAAGTACTAATTTTATTAAAAACTAAATATTACACTTATCATACATTATAATAAAAAAAAAAAACTCCTACTAGCTCAATGGTAAAGCAGGATACTTCTAATATCTGGATCCAAGTTCAAGTCTTGGGTAGGAATAAGACATAATTATCTCGCTTAATAAATTTTATTAAGCGATTTTTCTAGTCGCTTAATTAATATAGGTATATTGTTAAACAATTATACACTCTTAGGCCTGTCCTGCGTTAGGAATTAAATGTGATTATCTTGGAAGACTTTACCCAATTTCGGTTATAGTTAACAGAGAAGAATCTTTCTTTGGACAATTTCACGATACCTGTGTAATCCTCCACAGTTCTATACCTGCTGCCGTGTAATTTATTTTTTACAATCCTTTCTAGCTCAATGGTAGAGCATTATATTACGAATATGTTAATCTAAGTTCAAGTCTTAGGAAGGGATTAATATAACTGTATGTTTACATACAATTTTCTAATAGAGGCTACTTTTCTATATAAAATTATAGATATTTATTATCAATAAAACTATGACTTGTTTTTTAAACAATCTATTTATTACTTGTGACGCCCCTAGACCATGAGGAGTCTACTTTCAAGACAGTGCGAGTCCACAAATGGAAGCATTAGTCGAATTACACGACAACATCATGTTCTATTTAGTTATTATATTATTTGGAGTGGCTTGAATATTAATCTCTATTATTAGAAATTATGTTTACAACAAATCTCCGATAAGTAACAAATACCTTAACCATGGGACATTGATCGAACTTATCTGAACAATTACTCCTGCCTTAATTTTGATATTAATCGCATTTCCATCTTTTAAACTTTTATATCTAATGGACGAAGTTACCGATCCATCACTAACCGTGTTTGTGGAGGGACACCAATGATACTGAAGTTACCAATATCCTGATTTTATTAGTGACGATAATGAAGAACTGGAATTTGATTCATATTTAGTTCCGGAATCAGACTTAGAAGATGGAGCATTAAGAATGCTAGAAGTGGATAACAGAGTTATATTACCTGAATTAACTCACGTAAGATTTATTATTTCTTCTGGTGACGTGATACACTCTTACGCCTGTCCTGCGTTAGGAATTAAATGTGATGCTTATCCTGGAAGACTAAACCAAATTTCAGTTCTAGTTAACAGAGAAGGATCTTTCTTTGGACAATGTTCAGAAATCTGTGGAATACTACACAGTTCTATGCCTATTGTTATAGAATCCATTTCATTGGAAAAATTCTTGTCTTGATTACAAGAACAATAAAAAAAACAAGTATAATGTTTAATATATAAATTAGTAATATATACAATGTATGTTTATTTATTAGTAATATATATAACAATATTTATATTACAGCCCTGTTAGCATAAAAGCAATGCAACCGTTTTGTAATCGGTAGAAGAAAGTGCGATACTTTCACGGGGCTCAATCGTTAATCTGGTAGAAAAAAATATAACAAGGAGAAAATAGTAATTTAATGCGGGTTGATGTAATAGTAACATAACAGGCTCATGACCTGTAAATAAAGGTGCAAATCCTTTGTCCGCACAGGCTACGAAATATTCTTTTTATTAATAAAAATATACAACAGGTTTAATTAATTTACATCCGAGTGCTGGAATTGGTAGACAGGATAAACTTAAGATTTATTGATACATTATCGTAAACGTTCAAGTCGTTTTTCGGATAGAAACACACCTAGATTTAATAAAGACCCACTAGTCAAGTGGTTAAGACATGACGCTTTCACCGTTATACCTTGGGTTCGAATCCCGAGTGGGTTATAATATACAGGTTGCCTTTTATATATAGTTGTAGTTTTAGACGTTGGGAAAGGTCAGACGTGACCTTATAAGTAAGTTGATTTAAGTCAGCCGATGATAGTGCTAGGCGTGCAGCCTACACTTTTGAACAACAAAATATAAATTTATGAAGACGGGTTTGTTATATGAAACTACTACAGTGATTTGGTGTATAGTTAAAAACAAAATTAGAAGTAAGTACATAAAAAAAAAAATGCATAACGAAATACATAAGCAAAAAAGGGGATATAGTTTAACTGGTAAAACTGCGATTTTGCATATCGTTATTTTAGGATCGAGTCCTAATATCTCCATCCAATCACTTATTTAATTTAAGCTCGAGAAGCTCAACCCGGTAGAGCGGAACTCTGAAGATGTTTAGGCTGTAAGTTCAAATCTTATCTCGAGCACAGGTTGTTATTAAACAATAAAGGTAATGATGGAATTGGTAGACATGAATAGCTTAGGACTATTTGATTTTAAATCTTATCCGTTCAAGTCGGGTTTACCTTAAAAAATGTATCTTATAGTACATTTCAAGCGAATACTCTTTATGCCAAATTATGAATAATTTAGCCTAAACGGTGTTATTAATAGGAAGCCATAAAGTTATTCATTACTGAAGTACAGAATGATCTTTAAAATATGTTGTAGACTAATCGGTAAGTCATAAATTTTTGGTATTTACTATTGAGTGTTCGAATCACTCCAACATAAAAAGTATACACAGCAGGTGGATGTAGTTCAATAGGTAGAACAACTGTATGTGGAACAGTAAGTTCTCTGTTCAAATCAGAGTATCCGCCCTTTTATATTTTATTTTTACAAATACAGCCAGGATAGTTCAATTGGTTAGAACGTTAATTTCATGCATTAAGAATGGGAATTCAAATTTCTCTCCTGGTATATAAAATACTTTGCAAAGAAATTAGCTCAATTGGTGGAGCAACCGTTTTACACACGGAAGGCTGAGTGTTCGAATCACTTATTTCTTAATAGCCCTGGGGCGGACTTTGATGTTCTTTCGAATAAACGTGAAGTAGTATAGCGTTCGAATGAGCAAGCTATGGAGGATCTTACCCAGGATGATAATATGTCTCAACAAATTGAGATTATAGGTCAAATCATAGATCTTATGTTTGAGTAAATGGGATAGATTACAGTCCACCTTTTTAACTTGTTTGGCTAATGCCTTTTCAACTAATGAAAAATAGTTTTTTTTTTCCCAAGAAGTTGAATGTCTAAATATTAAATGAATTATGTCTAATTTAAACAGAAGCGCATTCCAAGGACACCCTTTCCACTTAGTTTCACCTTCACCTTGACCAATAGCGACTTGTATTAGTTTATTAACGTTAACTACTTCAGGTGTTTTAACCATGCATGGTTTTTCTTCTGCAGGTTACTGATTACTTGCGGCATTTACATTGGTTATTTCAAGTATGTTTTTCTGATTTAGAGATGTTATTTCTGAAGGAACTTATTTAGGAAACCACACTTTAGCTGTACAAAGAGGTTTAAACATGGGAGTAGGGCTATTTATAGTATCAGAAGGATTATTCTTCTTAGCTATATTTTGAGCCTACTTTCACAGTGCATTGTCACCAACAGTAGAAGTTGGTGCTCAATGACCTCCAATGGGTATTGAAGCAATTAACGCTTTTGAGTTACCATTACTTAACACTGCGATTTTACTAGCATCTGGTGTTACTATTACTTATTCTCATCATTCCCTTATACAGGGTAACAGAAATGCGGCTTTAAACGGGGCGATGTTTACTATATTACTCGCCTTAGTTTTTACTGCATTTCAAGGAGTTGAGTATTCAGTTTCTTCATTTACTTTATCAGATGGTGCATATGGTTCATGTTTTTACTTTGGAACTGGTTTCCATGGATTACATGTTATCATAGGAACTATTTTTTTAGCCGTGGGATTTTGACGTTTATTGGCATACCATTTAACTGAAAATCATCATTTAGGTTTAGAGTCAGGGATACTATATTGACATTTTGTGGATGTAGTTTGACTATTTCTTTTTTTAAGCGTGTATTACTGAGGGAGTTAGTTGTAAACGAGTAATATGTTACAACAACAACTAGATTTATACAACATAACCGCTGTTACTTTAATTTTTACCCTTCTGGAAAATGCTCAGGGAATATATGCAAACCAGAGCTCACCCAAACATAGAATAAGGACAAAAGAGTACTCTTTTATATTTTTCACATTTTTTAACTATGGTTAATATAAATTACCTTTTTGATTAAATAGAACTAAAAACTAGTAAATTAATAAACATATTATAAAGAGAAATTTATTTTATAATAAGGAAATTTCTTTTATCGGATTACTCTTTTACGAGATAAAAAAAAAAAAAATATATCATTTATACTTGTCAAATTAAACAAATGAATTTATCTTTAATACTTTTTTTAATAGGAATACTGGGTTTTGTTCTTAATAGAAAAAACATTATACTAATGCTTATAAGCATTGAAATCATGCTTTTAGCTATTACATTTTTAATTTTAATAAGCTCACTGAATTTTGATGACATTTTAGGCCAAATATACGCTATCTATATTATAGCAATTGCTGGAGCAGAATCCGCAATTGGCTTAGGTATACTAGTGGCATTCTACAGATTAAGAGGAAGCGTGGCAATCGAGTTTAAATAATGTATCTTGCTATAATTATACTCCCATTATTAGCCTCAATATCCTCTGGTTTTTTTGGAAGAAAAATAGGTGTAACAGGTTCTCAATTAATAACATGTTCATCTGTAATAACAACTACTTTACTTTCTGCCCTAGCATTTATTGAAGTGGGGTTAAACAATATTTCAGTTAGTCTACAACTTTTTAGATGAGTGGATTCAGAATCACTTAATGTATTGTGAAGTTTCAACTTTGATTCTTTAACAGTATCCATGTTAATACCTGTATTAATTGTTTCTTCCCTAGTGCATATATATTCTATAGGATATATGAGCCATGACCCTCACAATCAAAGATTTTTCAGTTACTTAAGTTTATTCACATTTATGATGATCATACTTGTTACATCAGATAATTATTTACTAATGTTTGTGGGATGAGAAGGAGTAGGAGTTTGTTCTTATTTACTTGTAAGCTTTTGATTTACTAGAATAGCTGCAAATCAAAGTTCTATTTCTGCCTTTTTAACAAATAGAGTTGGAGATTGTTTTTTAACAATAGGAATGTTTGCTATTTTATGATCATTTGGTAACGTAGATTACTCTACTGTATTTTCTATCGCACCTTTTATTAGTACTGACCTTATATTAATCATAGGGATATGTTTACTAATAGGTGCAATGGCAAAAAGTTCGCAAATAGGACTGCATGTTTGACTTCCCATGGCCATGGAAGGTCCTACACCAGTTTCCGCTTTAATTCACGCAGCGACTATGGTTACTGCAGGTGTTTACTTATTAATGCGTAGCTCTCCTTTAATTGAATACAGCAACACTGTGCTATTACTATGTCTTTGAATAGGGGCTATAACTACTGTATTTAGTTCTCTTATAGGTTTATTCCAACAAGATATCAAAAAAGTAATAGCTTACTCTACAATGAGTCAATTAGGAATGATGGTTATAGCGATAGGGTTGTCCTCTTATAATGTAGCATTATTTCATCTAGTAAATCATGCATTCTATAAAGGATTACTATTCTTGGGGGCTGGTGCTGTAATTCATGCAGTATCAGACAACCAAGACTTTAGAAAATATGGGGGATTAAGAAGGTTTCTTCCTTTAACATACTCAGTTATGTTAATTGCTTCACTGAGTTTAGTTGCATTTCCTTTTATGACTGGATTTTATTCTAAAGACTTTATATTAGAATCAGCATATGGGCAATTCTACTTTTCTAGTGTTGTTGTATACTGAATATCTACAATAGGTGCAATGTTTACTACACTGTACTCTGTTAAAGTTCTTTATTTAACATTCTTAACTAACCCTAATGGACCACTAGTGAACTACAAAAATGCTCACGAAGGTGATATCTTTATGAGCGTTCCTCTTATGATATTAGCAGTTTTTTCTATATTTTTTGGTTACATAACTAAAGATATATTTATAGGACTAGGTTCTAGTTTTTTTTCAGACAATAGTTTATTTATCCATCCTATGCATGAAATAATGTTAGATACCGAATTTGCGGTTCCTACTCTGTTTAAAATTCTTCCTTTAATATTCACTATTTCATTGAGCTTAATAGCTGTTTTCTTTTTTGAGTACATATCTAAAGTGTTAGTGTATTTCAAACTGTCTAGAACAGGGTATAATATTTATGGCTTCTTCAATCAACGTTTCCTGGTAGAACTCTTCTACAACAGATATATTACAGACACTATATTGAAACTAGGAGGACAAACAACCAAAGTTATCGACAAAGGTTCTATTGAACTTGTTGGACCTTTCGGTTTAGAAAAAGGATTAATCACATTAAGCAGAACGATATCTAAACTGGATACAGGTGTTATTACCTCATATGCATTATTTATACTAGTTGGTTTAATGTTTTACATATTAATTCCTTACTTTTACACAATAGATAATAACTTACTAATGGTAACCTTATACTGCCTACTAAGTTTAACTGCAACAATTAATAGAAATAAATAAAAGCAAATAAGATAAAAAAAAAACTTAGGCGCTCTATACTATGTCTATACAGGTTTTTCGGTAAAAAATATTAGACAGTTGACTTTCACAAGCAAGGGCTTCACGCAACATTCACATAAAATAAAGACAACAATATGATGCATATGTTACATGTCAAGATATTGTGGAATAATCGATAAGTTCCTCAAGTGTTATACCTCAGCAAGAACTACAAGATGTTAGCAGCCAAATTGCTAATATAAGAATTAGAACAGAGTTGTCCTGGGTATATGCTTCTCTTTAGTAGAGTTTTTTTTGATAGGTTATTTATATAACATTATGTTCATTATTTAATGTTTATATGTATTGTTTTAGAAGTCTTCATACAAAGGTTATATTATATATAACCTTAGTATCTCTGTAAATTATGAGGAATGTTTGTTATTTTTTTTTTTTTTTAATTAATATGTTACTTATGTCGTTATTATTAATACCTTTAACAGGTATATTTATGATATCTGCTATGCCTAATAGCAACAAATCTGTTTTAGCTATAAAACAGAGTAAGACTATTGCACTTACAACGTCAATCTTTAATCTTTTTATTTCTTTAATTGTTTTTGTCTTGTTTAATTTTAGTACAAACCAATTTCAATTTGTACAAGAATATCACAACATTAACAGTTTTGATTTTTATCTTGGTGTGGATGGTATATCTATATATTTTGTACTATTAACAACTATAATAATGCCAATATCTTTACTGTCGAATTGAAGTTCTGTCTCAGAAAATGTAAAATCCTACTTAATAATAATATTATTACTAGAAACACTTTTACTTGCTGTGTTTTTAGTATTGGATATACTGTTGTTTTATATTTTTTTTGAAAGTATATTACCTCCTTTATTTTTGTTAATAGGTATATTTGGTTCAAGTAATAGAGTTAGAGCGAGTTTTTATCTATTTTTATATACATTACTAGGTTCCTTATTTTTATTGTTATCAATATTAACAATGTCTTCAATAATGGGAACTACTGATTTTGATGCTTTATACAAAACAAACTTTAACTTTTCTACTCAAATATTTTTATTTTGTGGTATATTTATAGCTTTTGCAGTTAAAACTCCTACAATCTTTCTGAATACCTGATTATTGAAAGCTCATGTTGAATCTCCACTAGGTGGGAGTATTATTTTAGCAGGTATAGTATTAAAATTAAGTTTATATGGTATACTTAGACTTATTTTACCACTTTTACCACAAGCGTACATGTTTTTTACTCCTATGGTGTATGTAATAGGGGTTATCACTATAATCTACGCAAGTTTCAGTACATTGAGAACAATAGATATAAAAGAACTAATAGCCTATAGTTCTGTTTCACACGCGGCAGTTTATTTGTTAGGAGTATTTAGTAACACCATACAAGGAATTGAAGGTGGAATAGTATTAGGTTTAGCACACGGTTTTGTATCATCTGGTCTATTTATATGCGCAGGAGGAGTGCTATACGACAGATCATCCACTAGATTAATCACTTTCTACAGAGGTATAACACAAGTAATGCCTTTATTCTCCATATTATTTTTTATACTTTGTCTGGGTAACGCAGGTACACCTTTATCCCTTAATTTCATTGGGGAATTCATGTGTCTATATGGGACTTTCGAAAGATTGCCTTTACTAGGTATATTTGCTAGTTCTTCTATTGTCTTTAGTGCGGCTTACACTATGTATATGTTTAATAGGATAGCATTCGCGGGATCATTCTCTAGATTCTTTAAATTCAACATACCTGATTTAAGTAAACGAGAATTTTACATTTTATTGGTTTTAGTTGTATTTACTGTGGTTTTTGGAGTATATCCTGCTCCTATCTTAGATGGTTTACATTATTCTGTATCCTCTTTAATATATTGCACAAGAGTAATATAAAATAACATAACATTATTTCATATTTAATATAAAATTATCATTTGTACTTTTATTAGTAATACAATAGACAACTTAAAAAACCATGTGTTTAATTTTGACGGCTATAGGTTAACGGTAGACCATTCGTCTTCCAAACGATATGTACCGATTCGAATTCGGTTGGCCGTATATGTTAACATAACATTGATGATTTAAAAATAATTAGAGCTATTAACTTAATTGGTAAAGAACTCCCTTGTCGAGGGAGTAGATGTCGGATCGTGGCCGGCCTAGCTCGTATAGAAAGCACCTAAATAAAGGAAAAGTCGCCATCGGTAGGGCAAGATATTTGCTAAATATTGTGTTTTAACACCTGGATGTTCAAATCATCTCTTTTCCGTATAATATATTAGGTTTTTAATGGTATAAACACATACAACAAAACATGTTCAACCTGTGAAACTTAACATATAAGAGTATAGTTTAATTGGCAAAATAGGAAGCTTCAGACTTCAAATTCTCAGTTCAAGTCTGAGTGCTCTTGGTTCATAGGTTCCTTAACTTAATAGGTAAAGTGTACTTTTGATAAGAGTGTGTTCGATGTTCAAGTCATCGAGGAATCAGTTGTGACTTTTTTCATGTTACAAATAAAGAGAATTGGCTGAGTGGTCTATAGCGGTAAGCTTGAAACTTATTTGGTGTAAAAACCACATCCGTTCGAATCGGATATTCTCTGATAGAAATTTATTTAACGGGTTAGAGCCAGGTTGGTTAGGCGCCTCATTTGGGTTGAGGATTTGTTATGTTCGAATCATAATAACCCGAAAAATCAATCTTAACATTATTATCTAGATGTATCAATATATCTATTAAATAGACTTTTTATCTAGTAAGTCTTGCAATATGTAAAAAAAAAAAAAATACAGATAAAAGTATATTGCTCACATACCAATGTATTAGATATATTAGTATAAAAGTAAAGAATATCATTACTATTTATTTTCTATAATCTGAAATATTAAATATTTTATATATTATGGATACAAAAAGGATGGTTTCTGTTATTGCACATGATACTAAAAAAAAACTTTGCAGGGGTTTATGTTTTCACTTAAATAGATATTCTCTGTTAAAAACCAAAATTTTTATCTTTTACACTTCTGCAAGATAAGTACTAAACCTTACTATGATAAATAATCATCGTACTATGTGTATCACTTGTAAATACAAATTTAATTATGAACACAAAATATGTAGAGATATTTTTATAAATAAATTTATTTATTAATGTAATTCAAGTGTGTCTTTAATATAAGAACATGAAAGTACTACAAATACTTGGGCTTGAATGAACGCAATTCCTAGTTCTAAACCAGAAAATGCTATTATAAATGCAAGAGGAAATAACCCTAATAGTAAAAATACAAAACCAGAAGTCATTATATTATAGGTAAATCCACTTAATATATTTAAAAGCATATGACCTGATAATACATTTGCTGCTAATCTTAAACCTAATGACACATTTCTAGCTAAATATGATATAAATTCTATTAAAACTAGTAAAGGTAATAGACCTAATGGGCAACCAGCAGGCACAAATAAAGAAAAAAATTCTAAACCATGTTTACTTAATCCTAATATTGTAGCACCTAGTACTACAGTGAAGCTTAAAGAAAAAGTTAATATAAAATGGCTTGTTGAAGCGAAACTATAAGGTATCATACCGATTAAATTATTCACTAAGATAAACACAAATAAAACATAAATAAAAGGAAAATATATTTGACCTCTTTTTTCGTTTATTTGATTTACAACTATACTATGCACAGTGGCATAAATAGTTTCTTGACAAACAGATCAAGAATTTGATACGATTCTATCGTTATTTGTAGCAACAAGACTTGACACAAAAACTAAATAACCTCCTATAGTTAAATATAAACCTATATTAGTTAAAGATAAAGATAAATTACCTAATATAGGGGCATCTAGGCTTACAAGATTTCTTATTTCGAATTGGTCTAAAGGACTCAATATATTTAATTCTGTCATTTTAAAGACTATATTTTATCTATTAATATTTACAGATAAAAATCTTTATCTGTTATTTTTTTTTTTTTTTAGTAATGTAGGATCGCTTTGTCTTTTAAAGGACGATCCTTCAAATAAGATTTTTTCTTTTAAAGGACGATCCTTCAAATAAGATTTTTTCTTTTACTCTGTTTAAGGTATATTACTTTGTTGATATCTTCCTGTTGAAAGGCTTGATTTCTTGCTAGACTAAAGATCCCTTTTTAAAAGGTTTACTACTAAGAAACAAAAATCCCATAAATAAGACTATAATTACAAATATTATAGTTAATGATAGATTCAAAAAAAAAAATCTAAACATATTTGTTATAATTTGCTTATAAATGTACGGGTTGAAAATAAACGAATGAATTTAGGTAATATGTATTTAGAAAACACATACACTAATAAAACAATGATTGCAAAAGCAAACAATACTTGGTTGATGAAATAAAAGGGAACTAATTGAGGCATATTATGAAAATGTATAAATAGTCATCGATATAAGTACAACATAACTTAATTAAAAGTAAAGGCTTTAATGGTAAAATTTTGGGAAGTTTTTATACAAATATGTATATCTATATTATTGATTAAATATAATAAAAAACAGGTTTAATAGGGGGTGTATAAATAACAATATCTAGCTATTATAGGCATAGCTGATGTGAGTTCAATAAGTAATTCAAATAGCGTTTATAATTGTTTATATATACAAAGCAATGCGTTTTACATAGATAGTTATTTACATAACTTTCTACAAAAAAAATTTTTGATTTTTTTTTTATTTACTTACTTTATATAGGCTTATTTTATAGTGATGGATAGATAACAGGTGATACAAGTAATACTATTACTAAACTAATATTTTCATTAATTGTTACATTATTTCAATGTAGTTTTTATTAAAAACTGGTAGTAATATAATATATTACATGTTTAAATTTAGAATAAGTGCATAAGTTTATTTTATATCACTTGTTTGTCTACTTTCAATAGTAAGGGCATTTTTTCCCAATTCAAAAGCGAAACCTAATGTTAATACTAAGAAAAAAATAAGCATTATGATTAATCCAAATATGCCATTAACGTATGCACTAACTATATAAGGATAAACTAACAGTATTTCTAGGTCAAAAAGTAAAAATAACAAAGCAAAGATGAAGAATGATATACTAAACTCACTTCTATTTTGACCTAAAAATGAGTGAAACCCACATTCAAAAGCACTATCTTTTTCTTCGTAGGGGTTGTGAGGAGCAAAGACCAAATTTACTCCTAGTAATATAACAGCTAGTATAGGAACAAATATAAAAAAAAATGTTTGGCTTGTCATTTTATCCTTTAAATAATATAACGCTAAGTATACTAACTATATTAAATCATTCTCCTGGAATATAAATAAATAACACTAGTAGTAATGTTAGTACAGAAATACTTGTACTAAGTGAGCTATTTATTGTAATATTTTCCGGTTTAAATGTAACTGAATTATTTTGATTTTTGTGATAATTTTCAATAGAACCAGTAGGTAATATATGACCTACTAATTCTAAATTATCCATAGCAGGGTTGATTTTATAATCTTGTTTAAAAAAGAAAATTTGTTTAACTAAGTTTAAGTAGTATCCTGCCCCTATAACACTAGTAAGGATAGCTACTAGGGACATAAAGATATAACCACTATCTAATGCAGCACTTAATATCATTTGTTTTGCAAAGAACCCTACCATAGGAGGAACTCCTACAAATGAAAATAATGTTATAGCAAGACTGATGGAAATAAATGGATTAATATAAAAATATCCTTTTATTTGGCTAATGAGCTGTACAGGAGAATTGTTTTTGTCAATAAGATTTTCTTGCAGTCTTTTTTCTTTGTAGACGTACAAGTAAAAAGTGAATCCCATGCTAACTAATATAATGAAAGCATTTAAGTTTGAGAGAGAGTACTGTAAAATGTAAAAAATATATGATTGAATAGATTCTGCACTGTTTATAGACAATGCCAGTAATATAAACCCTACATGGCTTATAGTACTGTAAGCAAACAGTCTTTTTATTCTGAATTGGGTTAGACCTAGAACAGATCCCACTATTAGAGAAAATAAACTACTTAATAATAATATATTTTTTCAAGAGAAATTCAAAATAGAGTGCTCTGTGTAATATACTAATTCTAAGAAGAACGCAAATATAGATATTTTTGCAATAATAGCAACATAAGTGGTAACTATTGTAGGTATTCCATCATACACATCCGGAGATCAAAAGTGAAATGGCGCTGCACTAACTTTGAATAAAAACCCTACCGACATAATTATCAATGATAAATGTAAGTAATAAGGTTGGTATCAAAACATCACCAGAGGTAAATCCGTAATTTCACTAATGCTAGCTATTATATAGATATTGTCTAAATTAGTTGTTCCTGAATTAGCGTATATTAATGCTGATCCCAGTAAAATAAAACAAGAAGACAACCCCCCTAGTAAAAAGTAAGTTAATCCACTAGCAGTGGCAGACTCTGAGTCTCTATACAAGGAAGACAAGATATATAAACCATAACTTTGTAATTCTATAGATAAAAACACAGAGATTAAGTCTGCAGTACTTATTAAGAATACAGCTCCACAAAGAACAAAAACCGTGATAAGTGCGTATTCTATAATACGGAACTGTTCTCCGGTTTTATTAGAAATTAGGTTTTTATTATATAAAAACTTAGAAGTAAATAAAGTTCTTAAGGAAGAATAGCTTTCAACATAGACTTTCCTAGGGTAAAAAGCAGTTAAAGTTAATATAACTGCACTAACTAAGAAAAGAAAAATATTAAATGTTTGTGTAAAAGTAGTTACATTAAATAACCCTCCGTATATTCCTACTCCTTTTTCTAAAGGTTGCGTAAATAGGTTATTTAGAGCGAGATAACTGGAAAAAAGAAGACCAGTGATAACTACTCTTGAGAAAAGAATCGCTTTGTCTTGTCTTGAAGTAACAGCGTTTGAAAGAAGTAAAAAGATTAATAATGATATTAGCATTTCTTTTTTTTTTTTTTTATTATATTATTTATGAATTGAAAGCTCTTTTTGTAACACTTGAGGATGAACTTGAAAGAGTATAGTTTCCAGCATCTTTTCTAGCTTGTAAAATTTTAAGCATCCTTTCTTCGCTTGACTGGTTAGTTTGACAGTCTTTCATATAATCACGTACACCTTATAGGTCCCTGCTAAGCTGGTTTTGAGCTCAGTATCATTAGGTCCTAATCTACTTATGTCATCAAGAACTGATCTGAAATCTTGTTATGGTAAGGAAAAAAGATTAGGTTCTAGAAAAAAAAGAAAACACATAAGTAAAAAAAGGGATAATCCTAATGCATTTAACACTATTGTAGAAAATCCCATATATTGTTTATTGTGCATATTTATTTACTAGTGTGTAATTCTATTAAACTATTTTCTAATAAGCTCACTAAAGGAACTATAATTAAAAAATGTGAAAAATACAGAACAGTACTAATTTGTCCAAACTCTATGAAAGGAGATTCAACGTGTTTCGCTCCAAGTTGCATCAATATTAAAAAGTTTGCCACAAAAATGTAGAAAGCTATTTTACTTAAAGGTCTAAATTGTAAACCTCTGCTTCTACTTAAATCTGTAAAGGGCATAACTAGTAATATTAATATGGCAGAAAACATTGCGATAACTCCTAATAATTTGTTAGGGATTGATCTTAATATAGCATAGAATGGTAATAAGTATCATTCAGGAACTATTGCAGGAGGAGTTTGCATAGGGTTAGCCATTACATAGTTTTCACTGTCTCCTAAAACATTAGGCATGAAGAATACAAACACAGAAAGAACAATAATAAATAAAAAGATTGTGATCAAATCTTTAAAGATAAAGTAAGGAGCAAAAGGTAATCTGTCATAATTACCTGATACACCTAAAGGATTCCCAGAACCTGCACTGTCGTGTAATGCTATCAAGTGCATTAAGGCTAATGCAGCTAATACAAAAGGTAAAACAAAGTGTAATGCAAAAAACCTGTTCAATGTAGCATTGTTCACAGAAAAACCTCCTCAAATAAATTCAACAATGTCTTGACCTACTCATGGTATCGCACTCATAAGGTTAGTTATAACTGTTGCACCTCATAATGACATTTGACCATAAGGAAGAACATACCCTAAAAAGGCGGTGGCCATCATCAAAATAAAGATTACAGTACCTATTGTTCATACTAATGTTCTAGGAGCTTTATATGATCCATAGTATAAACCTCTTCCTATGTGTAAGTACACTAAGAAGAAGAAAGCTGAAGCGGTATTAGAATGTAAGTAACGTATTAATCATCCGTTATTAACATCTCTCATTATATGTTCAACAGAGTTGAATGCTTCTAAAACACTAGGGTTATAGTGCATTGCAAGTGTTACACCTGTGATAATTTGTATAATTAAACACATTGCAAGTAAAGAACCAAAGTTTCATGCATAGCTTAAGTTTGAAGGTTGTGGAGAGTCAACTAAGTAACCGTTAGCTAAACTCAATAAAGGGTGACTTTTTCAAATTCTCATTTTGTTGTTGTTATTTTAAACTGTCAGATTATATTTACAAGTTAATATATGAATGACACAAGATGTCACATATTACGTGTGATACGAGTTTATTATAAAAGAAATGATACAAACATGAAAAAAAGCTTTATCCGTGTTTGGAGAGGAAAAAGGGGTTTGTATGGCTAATCATTTGTGTAGAGGAATTAGCTAAAATTTCAAATAAAGAACCTCTACTAGAGGTAGTATGAGTAAAAGTAGCATCACTAGTGATTGATAGTTGTGACACTTCATTAAAAGGGGGAGTTAAGCTAAATTACACTTGGTCTAACTCATTGGTATTATCAATAGAAATTTTAGTAAAAGTGATAGGAGTATAAAACTGTTTTTCTTCTAATGAAGCAAAAGGGAGTATGCTTATTTCTTACAAGATGAAAATAATATGCTTTTTTTTGTTACTTTTTTGAACAA
>Ga0265797_10006818_pt1 | contig 15942 bp, 17 predicted proteins | sample P2T30metagenome_FD_192433 | JGI IMG/M metagenome (GOLD analysis project Ga0265797, IMG submission 192433) | Plant litter microbial communities from East Loma Ridge, Irvine, California - P2 T30 | ecosystem: Environmental > Terrestrial > Plant litter > Unclassified | place: USA: California... | reverse complement strand
TCAGGGCCAGAGCGCCGTGCGGGTCCAGCCCTCGCCCTGCCGGCGGTACGCCACGCGCACCTGGTCGCGACCCGTGGTCCCCTGCCAGAACTCGACCGAGGTCGGCACCACGCGGAGCACCCGCCAGTCGTCGGGCACGAGGTCGGGGTCGGCCTCGAGCGCCGCGCGGGCCTCGTCGAGGCGGGTGCCGAGCTCGTCGTCGGCGGGGACCGGGTCGCTCTGCCGGACCGCGACGGCGGCGGCGCGGGTCTCGGGGTGGCGGTGCCGGAAGTCCTGCTCGGCGACGGACGCGTCGCTCGGCTCGACCGCGCCGACGACCCGCACCTGCCGACCGCGGTCGGGCCAGAAGAGGGTCAGCGCCACGCGGGGCTCCGCCGCGACGTCGTGCCCCTTGGGGCTCTCCGCCGAGGTGCTGAAGGAGAAGGCGTCGTCGACGTCCTTGAGGAGCACGACACGGCCGGCCGCGCCTCCTCCCGTCGACACGGTCGCCAGGACGGCGGCCTGCGGCTGGGCCACGCCCGCGTCCACGGCGTCGGCGAACCACTGCAGGAACAGCCGGAAGGGATCGGCCGGCGCCCCGTCCACGGTGAGCGCGGCGACGTCGGGCTCGGGGCGGCGCGCGCGGTGCGCCAGGTCACGGAAGGAGGCGTCGGGCTGGGTCATGCACCCGAGCCTGGCCCCGGGACGGGCGCGACGCCCGCCTCCTGCGCCCCTGGTCGGTCGAGCCTGCGCGTGTCGGGACGCCCGTTCCCGGGCTGCTACCCTGGACGAGTCCCAGGGCCCCCATAGCTCAGGGGATAGAGCACTGCCCTCCGGAGGCAGGGGCGAAGGTTCGAATCCTTCTGGGGGCACGACGAAGAAGGCCCCGCCGAGGCGGGGCCTTTCTCGTGCTCGGACGTCGTCGCGACGACGCCGGGCTCAGGAGTACGTCAGTGCGATGACCGCGACGTCGAGCGTGCGGTACGCACCCTCGGCCCTGGTCGCCGATCGCGACCGCCCGCGGAGCACCTCGAACCGGCCCTCGGCCTCGCGCACGAAGCCGATGACCCCTGCCGTCGGGGTCGACACGCGGTGGTACCCCTCGCCCAGCGGGACGACCTCGGCCCGTGACGTCCGTTCCAGAACAGCACCCATGGTGTTCCTCCTTGCTGCAGCGCTCCGACGCGTCCGTGCGCCGTGTCCTGCACCGTACCCCGCTCTCGGGGTACACGCCCGCCCGGTCGTCCGGATCACGCACCGGGCGGGTCGACCGGGAGCCGACGAGCCGCCCGCCCTGCCCCGACCGTGACCCCGACGCTCGCCGCCGTGACGAGCACCAGCGCGACGACCTCGCGGACGCCGAGCTCCTGACCGAGGACGACGAGGCCCGCGAGGGCGGCCACGGCCGGCCCGAGGCTGGAGAGCACGCCGAAGACCCGGGTCGCGAGCCGGCGCAGGGCGACGTTCTCGAGTGCATAGGGCAGGGCCGACGTGAGCAGGGCCACGACGGCGAAGACGCCGAGGACCGTCGGATCCGCCCGGGCCGCCGCGACGGCATCGGCCGCCCCGAACGGCACCACGACGAGCGCCGCGACCGCCATCGACGCGCTGAGCCCCTGCAGGGGCGACTCCGTGCGACCCAGCGCGGCGTTCGCCACGATGTAGAGGGCCCAGAAGGCGCCGGCGCCGAGCGCCAGCAGCACGCCCACGAGGGGCAGGGCCCCGCTCGGGTCGAGGCCCAGCACGAGCACGCCGGCGAGGGCGAGCAGCGCCCAGGCCGCGTCGACGAAGCGCCGCGTCTGCACGAGCGCGACGGTGAGCGGCCCCAGGAACTCGAGCGTCACGGCCACGCCCAGCGGGATCCGGTCGATCGCCAGGTAGATGAGGGAGTTCATGCCCGCGAGCGCGAGGCCGAGCACGACCACCCCGAGCCAGGTCCGCGTCGACCAGGACCGCACGCGGGGCCGGAACACCACGAGCAGGAGGGCCGCCCCGAACGCGAGGCGGAGCGCGGCGGCGCCCGTCGCGCCCACCTCGTCGAAGTGCGTCCGTGCGAGGGCGCTGCCGAACTGCACCGACACGATGGCCGCGACGGCGACGAGCGGCGCGGGCAGGACCGGGGGCGTGCGGGCACCCGCAGCGCGGGGGCCGGTCGGTGGCGTGCTCAGCGTCGTCCTCCTCGGTCCGTCGCCGAGTCTAGGAGGCCGTTACCATCGGTCCGTGCCCGACCGTCTCGCCGCCCTCGCCACCATCGTCGAGCTGTTCGGCTGGTTCGGGTTCGTCACCGGCACGCCGCTGCTGCTCGTCGGGCTCGCGCTGCGAGCGCGGGGCGCGCACCAGCTCGAGACGGTCGCGGTCGTCATCGACCCTCCTGCCTGGGCCCGCTGCGCCGTGGTGCGCTACCGGGACCACGAGGGCGAGCTGCACGAGGCCGAGCTGCACGGCTGGCCCGTGGCCACGCCCGTCGAGACCGACGTGCCGCTGTGGTTCCACCCCGACCGACCCTGGCGTGCACGGACCGACTCCCCCACCGACGACGGCAAGGCGCTGCGCGCGGCCGGCACCGCCCTGCTGGTCGTGGGCGGCGCGTGCGCGGCCGCGAGCATCGGCCTGCTCTTCGCCGGCTGACCGGTCCTCCCCCGCCCGCGCACGTCCCCGGCCGTCCCCCGCTCCGGCCTCCCGCCCGATCGCCGTGGATAGACTTCGCCGCAAGGACGAGGGGAGCACCGTGCGGTCGAGGTCGAAGAGGGGTCTGGTGACGATCGTCGCCGTCACCGCGGGGTTGCTGGCAGGGGCAGGAGGCGCGACGGCGGCCTCCGCGACCGCCCCGGTCCCCCTGGAGGGCGCGTACGTCGTCGACCAGGCGGGCGTGCTCTCCGACGCCGAGGAGCGCGAGGTCTCGGCCTCGCTGCAGGACCTCCGGACCGACGGCACGGGCCTCTACGTCGTCTACGTCGACTCGTTCACCGACCCGGCCGACCGGTCGGCGTGGGCGAAGGCCACCGCCGAGCTCAACCAGCTCGGCACGAGCGACGTGCTCCTCTCCGTCGCGGTCGACGACCGGCTCTACGCCCTGTCCACCGACCAGGCGGGCCCGATCAGCGTGGCCGAACGAGAACGGCTCGAGACCGACGTGGTCGTGCCCGAGCTCAGCTCGTCCGACTGGGCCGGGGCGGCGCTCGCGCTCTCCGACGGGATCCGCGACGAGACGGCGCCGGCCGACCTCAGTTGGCTGCTCTGGGCCGCGCTCGTGCTCGCACTGCTGGCCGTGGTCGCCGTCGTGACCGTGCTCGCGGTGCGCACGCGCCGCCGGCGCCGTCGTGAGGACGCCGAGCGCGCCGAGCTCGACGCCCGCGCCGCGCAGGCCGGCGCCCTGCTCGTGCGCCTCGACGACGAGCTCACGACGGGGCAGCAGGAGCTCGGCTTCGCGGCCGCGCAGTTCGGCGAGGAGGTCGTGCGGCCCTTCGCCGAGGCCCTGGCCGGCGCGCGCGACCAGGCCCGGCAGGCCTTCGAGCGACAGCAGGCCCTCGACGACGAGGTGCCCGACACCCCCGAGGACCGCCGCCGCTGGGTCGACGAGATCATCGAGCTGTGCGAGGCGGCCGGCGCGACCGTCGACGAGCAGTCGGACGCCTTCGACGCCATGCGCCGCGCCGAGGAGTCCGCCGGGCGCGACGCCCAGGCGCTGCCGGGCGAGATCGCGGGCCGGCGCCGCTCCCTGGAACGGGCGACGAGCCTCCTGGGCTCGCTCACGGCCACCTACTCGGCCGCCGCCGTGCGGACCGTCGCCGGCAACCTCGACCAGTCCGAGCGCCTGCTCGAGTACGCCGACGAGGCGCACGAGCAGATCGAGGCGCACCTGGCCGCCGACCGCCGTGCCGAGGCCGTCGACGGCATCAAGGCCGCCCGCCACGCGCTGGCCCAGGTCGACCAGCTGCTGCGGGCCGTCGAGGGCCAGGCCGAACGGCTCCGCACCGCCGGCTCAACCATCGCAGCCCTCTCCGCCGAGCTGCGCGGCGACATGACCCGGGCGGGGTCCCTGCCTCCCGAGTCGGTCCCCGAGGGCGTCGACGTCGCCGGGTCCGTCGCCACGGCGCGCGCCGCCGTCGCCCTGGCCGAGACGCAGCACGACGACCCGCTCGCGGTGCTCACGCAGCTGGAGCGGGCCAACACCCGCATCGACGAGGCCCTCGCCCGCGTGCGCGACGCCGAGGAGCGCCGTCGCCGGGCGCAGGCGGCGCTCGACCAGGCCCTCCTGTCGGCGCGCGCGAAGATCGACGCCGCCCGCGACTTCGTCGAGACCCGGCGCGGCGGCCTCGGTCGCGAGCCTCGGACGCGCCTCTCCGAGGCCGAGCGCCACCTCCGGGCCGCGCTCGCCCTCGCCCCGCGGGACCTGGACCACGCCCTCATCGAGGCGCACCAGGCCAACGAGCTGGCCGACCGGGCAGCGGCCGAGGCCGAGGCCCAGGTCGGCGCGTACCAGCAGGGCGGCGCCTTCGGGCGGCCCGGGTACGGCCGTGGCCCCGCCGGCGCCGACCTCGGCGGCATCGTCACCGGGCTCGTCATCGGTGGCCTCCTCAACGGCGGCGGCCGGGGCGGCGGCTTCGGCGGCGGGGGCGGCTTCGGCGGGGGCGGGGGCGGCGGCGGCTTCGGTGGCGGCGGGGGCGGCGGCTTCAGCTCCGGTGGCGGCCGGTTCTAGACCGGCCCCGTCCTGCGCCGGCCCCGCCCCGGCGACCCCCCGGCGGCACCACCCAGCACGACCCAGCACGACCCCTCCACGACCAGCACGACCCCGACGGAAGGACCACCATGACCAAGCAGTCGATCTTCGGACGCGTCGCCCAGCTCGCCAAGGCGAACATCAACGCCCTGCTCGACCAGGCCGAGGACCCGGAGAAGATGCTCGACCAGATGGTGCGCGACTACACGTCGAGCATCGCCGAGGCCGAGAGCGCCGTCGCCACCACGATCGGCAACCTGCGCCTCCTCGAGCAGGACCACGCCGAGGACGTCGCCGCGGCCGCCGACTGGGAGCGGAAGGCGCTCGCCGCGAGCCGCAAGGCGGACGAGCTGCGCACCTCCGGCAACGGCACCGACGCCGACAAGTTCGACGCGCTCGCCCGCGTCGCCCTCGGCAAGCAGATCGCCGCGGAGCAGGAGGCCCGGTCCGCCGAGCCCACCATCGCCGCCCAGACCGAGGTCGTCGACAAGCTCAAGTCGGGCCTCGACGGCATGCGCCAGAAGCTCGAGCAGCTGCGCGGCAAGCGCAACGAGCTCGTCGCCCGCTCCCGCACCGTCGACGCCCAGACGAAGGTCGCCGACGCCATGGGCGCCATCGACGTCACCGACCCCACGAGCGAGCTCAGCCGCTTCGAGGAGAAGGTCCGTCGCGAGGAGGCCAAGGTGATCGGCCGCCAGGAGCTCGCCGCCTCGTCGCTCGACGCGCAGTTCCAGGGCCTGGAGGACCTCGACCAGCAGACCGAGGTCGAGGCCCGCCTCGCCGCCCTCAAGCACGGCGCGCTCGACCGGTGACCACGGCCGGGCCGCTCGGTCGACCGCGGGGGGCTGGACGGCCCCCTGCGGACGACCGGCGCCTGGTGGCCGTCGACGTCGCCCGTGGGCTCGCCGTGCTGGGCATGTTCGCCGCCCACCTGTGGCCCCGCGAGGTGCTCGACGAGCGCCTCTTCGACGGCCGGAGCGCGATCCTCTTCGCGACCCTCGCGGGCGTGTCCCTCGGTCTGCTCACGGGTGGCTCGCGACCGCCGGCGCGGGGACGGTGGCCCCGTCTCTCCGGCTCGATCGCGATCCGGGCGCTCCTGCTGGTGCTGCTCGGCCTCGCGCTGCAGGCCTGGAACGACTTCGTGCTCGTGATCCTCCCTTACTACGGCGTCATGTTCCTCCTGGTCCTGCCGCTCCTGCGCGCCCCGCGGGTCGTCGTGGCCCTGGTGGGCGCGGTCCTCGTCGTCGCGGCGCCCTGGGCCGCGTCGCTCGTCCCCGTCGACGCCCGGGGCGACGCTGCGGCGCCGGGCGGCCTGGGCCTCGCGCAGGACGCCCTGCTCGTGGGGGCCTACCCCGCGCTCGTCTGGCTCCCGTTCCTCTGCGCGGGCCTCCTGGCCGCCCGTAGCGACCTGCGTCGCGGGCGCACCCGGCTGATCCTCGTCGTCGGCGGCGTCCTGGCCGCCGTCGTCGGCTACGGCGCCCGCTCCCTGCCCGGCGCGGCCGACGTCGCCGCGCTCGATCCCGCCGCCCACGGCGGCGCGCCGGCCGAGCTCGTCGGCTCGGGCGGGGTCGCGCTCGCGGTGCTCGGGGTGCTCCTCGGCCTTCTGGACGGCACCTCGGGCCGGTCCCGGCAGGTGCTGCGCACGACCCTGCACCCGTTGGCCGCGACGGGGGCGCAGCCGCTCACCGTCTACGCCGTGCACCTCCTGCTCACGGCGCCGCTGTTCGTCCTGCACCGCCTCGCCGGCGGCGGGTACGGCCTGCCGATCGGCTGGCTCGTCGCCTCGGTCGTGCTCACCCTGCTCGCGGCCACCCTCTGGCAGCGCTGGCTCGGGCGCGGTCCCCTCGAGCGCGTGGTCGGCCGGCTCAGCCGCCCCTGGTCGTGGGGCGAGGGGCCGCACGACCGGGGGACGCACGACCAGGGGCCGGACGACCAGGGGCCGCACGACCACGGGACCGGCGGTCACGGTCTCGGCCCTGTCGTCGCGGCCCCGTCGGTGCGAGGATGAGCGCGTGAGGTTCGTCGTGGTGCCGCAGTGGCAGGGGTCCGGTTCGTCCCGAGCGATGCGGCTCGCCGACGGGGCCCACGCGGTCCACGGCGACCTGCCCGCGCGGGCCACGACCCTCGTCGAGGTGCCCGTCGGTGCGGGCGACGCCCTGGGCACGCGGGTGCCCCGCCTCTCGAGCGTGCTCACCATCGCCGACCAGGTCGACCGGGCCCTGCGCGCGGAGGACTCCCCCGCCGTCGTGGTCGGCGGCGACTGCGGCGTCGAGCTCGCCGCCGTCCGCCGGGCTGCGACCCCGACGACGGCCCTCGTCTGGTTCGGCGCACGCCCGGCTCTCCGCGACCCGTCGAGCACGACCGAGCCGGCCTTCGCGGGCTCCGTGCTGCGCGTGCTCGTCGACGAGGCGGACGACGACCTCCCCGACGTGCTGCGGGGCCCCGGTCCCGGCGTGGCCGCGTCGCGGGTGGTCCTGGCCGGCGTGCGCTCCTGGGACGACGACGAGGACGCCTGGGCCGAGCAGCGCGACGTCGCCGCCGTCTCGGCCCTCGACTTCTCGCCCGACGAACTGGTCGAGGCCGTCGCGGCGACCGGCGCGACCGAGCTCTACCTCCACGTCGACCTCGACGTGCTCGACCCCGCGGTGTTCCGCGGCCTGCTCGATCCCCAGCCGTTCGGCCTCGACGTGGGCGTGCTCGTGGCCTCGATCGTCGCGCTGCGCGAGCGGTGGCCGCTCGCGGGCGCCGGCGTCTGCGCGTTCGCCCCGGCCGACGCCGACGCCGCGGGCGACGACCTCGGCACGATCCTCCGCATCGTCGGGGCGCTGTCGCGGTGAGCGACGACAGGAGGCGCGTGGTCGTCGAGCGCGACGGGCACGTCCTGCGCATGGGGCTCGACCGGCCCGAGAAGCACAACGCCGCCGACCTCCGCATGCTGCGCGAGCTCGCGCTCGCCTACGGGGAGCTCGACCGCGACCCCGAGCTCCGCGTGGGGCTCGTCCACGCGCTGGGCGACCACTTCACGGCCGGCCTCGACCTGGCCGACGTCGTCCCGGCCGTGACGGCGACGGGCCTCGACGTCGTGCCCGAGGGCGGCGTCGACCCCTGGCGCGTCGACGGCTCGGCGGTCTCGAAGCCCGTCGTGCTGGCCGTGCGCGGCACGTGCTTCACCCTCGGCGTGGAGCTCGCCCTCGCCGCCGACGTCGTCGTGGCGGGCCGCTCGACGGTCTTCGCGCAGCTCGAGGTGGCCCGCGGGATCCTCCCCTTCGGCGGGGCGACGACCCGTCTGCCCCGCCGGGTCGGCTGGGGCGACGCCATGCGCTGGCTCCTCACGGGCGACCGCTTCGGCGCCGACGAGGCACTCCGCATCGGCCTCGTGCAGGAGGTCGTCGACGACGACGAGGTCCTCTCCCGGGGCGCGGAGCTCGCGCACCGCATCGCGGGGCAGGCGCCGCTCGCCGTGCAGGCGACCCTGGCCTCCGCCCGGCGGGCCGTCAGGGACGGCGAGGCCGCCGCCGAGGCGCTGCTGCAGCCGGAGCTCGTGCGGCTCCTCGCCACGGAGGACGCCCGGCGCGGGGCGGAGGCGTCGGCACGTCGGGTCGCCCCCGACTGGACCGGTCGCTGACCGGTCGCGGATCGCTCCTCCCGCGCGGCGGCGCGACGGGTGCCGTCGTGCCTCGGGCGCCGGGCGCACGAGGAGAGGCCCGCCCCCACCAGCGGGGACGGGCCTCTCGAACGCGTGCGGATCGCGTGCCTACTTGAAGACGTCCTTGACGTCCTCACCGGTCTTCTTCGCCGAGGCAGCGGTCTGGTCCTTCTGACCCTCGGCACGGAGCGAGTCGTCACCCTTGCGGTCGCCGATCGTCTCCTTGGCCTTGCCCGCGATGTCCTGGGCAGCGTTCTTGATCTTGTCGTCCAGTCCCATGGGAACTCCCTTCGTCGGTGGTCAGGTCGGGAACCCGGAGGTTCCTGGGGCAGACCGTACGCGTCGCCGGGAGGGCGTGTCCAGGCGATGTCCAGGGAGCGCGCCGCCGGGTCGCGCCCGGCGCCTCCTGAGCCGTCGCGAGTACGGTCGGCGACATGACGAGCACCTATGACCTCATCGTGATCGGAGCCGGCGCGGTCGGCGAGAACGTGGCGGACTACGCGACGAGGGCCGGCCTCCGGGTCGCCCTCGTGGAGTCCGAGCTCGTGGGCGGTGAGTGCTCCTACTGGGCCTGCATGCCCTCGAAGGCGCTCCTGCGCAGCGGCTCCGTGCTCCGCGCCGCGAAGGCGGTCCCCGGGGCCGCCGAGGCGATCACGGGCGAGCTCGACGTCGCCGCCGTGCTGCGTCGCCGCGACTCGTTCACGAGCGGCTGGGACGACTCCTCGCAGGTCGAGTGGGTCGCGTCGACCGGCATCGACCTGATCCGCGGCCACGCGACCCTCACGGGCGTCAAGGAGGTCACGGTCGACGGCACCGCCTACACGGCCACCCACGCCGTCGTCGTCGCGACCGGCTCCGAGGCCGTCGTGCCCGACGTCCCGGGCCTGCGCGACGCGCGACCGTGGACCAGCCGTGAGGCCACGAGCGCGCAGGAGGTCCCCCAGAGCCTGGTCGTCGTGGGCGGCGGCGTCGTCGCGGTCGAGATGGCCACCGCCTACCGGTCGTTCGGCACCGTCGTCACGCTCGTCGCCCGCAGCGGCCTCCTGGGCGGCATGGAGCCGTTCGCGGGCGAGCTCGTCGGCGACGCGCTGCGCGAGAGCGGCGTCGACGTGCGCACGGGCGCGAGCCCCACCCAGGTGCTCCGCACCGAGCACGGCCTCGTCGAGGTGACGCTCGACGACGGCAGCACCGTGGTCGCGGACGAGATCCTCGTCGCGACCGGTCGCGCCGCCCGCGTGGGCGACCTCGGCCTCGAGAACGTGGGCGTGCCCACCGACGGCCCCCTCCAGGTCGACGACACCCTGCTCGTGCAGGGCACCGACTGGCTCTACGGCGTCGGCGACGTCAACGGTCGTGCCCTCCTCACCCACCAGGGCAAGTACCAGGCCCGCGCCGCGGGCGAGGTCATCGCCGCCCGCGCCCAGGGCCGTGACCTGCAGACCCAGCCCTGGGGCGCCCACGTCGCCACGGCCGACGACGCGGCCGTGCCGCAGGTGACCTTCAGCGACCCGGAGGTGGCGAGCGTCGGCCTCACCGAGGAGCGCGCCCGGGAGCGCGGCATCGACGTCCGCGTCGTCGACCACGACCTGGCGGCCGTCGCGGGCAGTGCGCTGCAGTCCGACTCGTACGTCGGTCGCGCGCGCATCGTCGTCGACCAGGCGCGCGGCGTCCTCGTCGGCGCGACCTTCGTCGGGCCCGAGGTGGCGGAGCTGCTGCAGTCGGCGACGATCGCGATCGTCGGCGAGGTGCCGATCGACCGCCTCTGGCACGCCGTCCCCGCCTACCCGACCGTGAGCGAGGTCTGGCTGCGCCTGCTCGACGCCTACGGTCGTCCGTGAGGAACCCCCTGCTCGACTCCCCCGTCTCTCGGGCCGGCTGCGCGGTCGCGACCGCCGTCGGCCTCCTGGTCGGGGTCCCGCTCAGCGTGGGCCGGGTGCGGCGCGTCGGCGACCTCGTCGTCTGCCGTGGCCTGCCCCGCTGGGCGTTCCAGCGCGGGGGCACCTGCGTGGGGCGGGTCTACCTGACGCGCGACAACGACGGTCCGGCGGTGCTGCGGCACGAGGCCGTGCACGTGCGGCAGTGGCAGCGCTACGGGTTGCTCATGCCCCTGCTCTACGCGCTGGCGGGCAGGGACCCCCTGCGCAACCGGTTCGAGGTCGAGGCGGGACTCGTCGACGGCGGGTACCAGCCGCGCCCCCGGCGCGGGAGCGGGCAGCGCCCCACCGGGCAGCGAGGCCCCACCGGGCAGCGCCCGATCGCCTAGAGCTCGGCCTTGCCGACGCGCCAGTACCCCATGAAGGCGACCTGGCGGCGGTCGAGGCCGACCTCGCTCACCAGGAAGCGGCGCAGCGTCTTGATCGCCTGTGCCTCGCCCGCCAGCCAGGCGTAGAGCTCGCCGTCGATGCCGGCACCGTGACGGTCGGCCCCGTCGGGGACGTCCCAGAGGATCTCGTGGTCGATGTCGACGTCGTCGACGTCGACCCCGCGGTGCCAGGCCGCGACGTAGCGGGCGGTCCAGCCGCGGACGGCCTCGACGAGCCGCTCGCCGTGGCCGGCGCGGGTCTCGGAGCGGGCGCACCAGTGCACGGTCACGCCCTCGGGCGCGTCGATGCGGAGCACGTCGCCGGGCGTCGGCACCTCGAGGAACACGCAGCCCCTCGCGTCGCGCGGCAGCTGCTCGACGATGGAGCTGATGGCGGGCACGGCGGTCTCGTCGCCCGCGAGCAGGACCGTGCCGGCGTCGCCGGGGCGCCACTCGACGCCGCTGCCCGAGACGCCACTCGTGGCGTCGGGACCGATGAGCACGACCTCGTCGCCCACGCGCGCGGCCGTCGCCCAGGCCGAGGCCGGACCGGCGTCGCCGTGCAGCACGAAGTCGACGTCGACCTCGCGGAGCGCGGGGCGGGCGGCGCGTGCGGTGTAGGTGCGGAACGGGTTCTGCTGCTCGGCCGGCAGCTGGCGCCAGGCCGTCCACCAGTCGCCCTCGGGCCACGTGGCGTAGCCGGTGCCCGGCAGGGGCAGCACGAGCTTGATGCGCTGGTCGAGGCCGTCCGTGCCGAAGTCGCCGAGGTCGGGGCCGGTGAAGGTGAGGCGCACGAACGACGGGCTGAGGCGACGCACGCGGCTCACGACGACCCGGTAGGGCCGGTGGGCGGGCTTCGCGGCGACGGGGGCCGGTCGGGTCTGCGTGAGCACGAGGTCAGCTTAGCCTTACCTGACCTGGGAGTCGACGGCGGTCTCTCGACGTGGAGACAGGACGCGGTCGGGCGGTCAGGCGCCGAGCGGACCGGCCACGGGCGTCACCGCGGCGAAGACCCGACGCAGGTCGTGCCGGAGCTCCCAGGCGAAGGACTCGGCACCGCCGATCCAGACCAGGTGCTCCCCCGCGGCGAGCGCGTCGTCGTCGAGGTACATCTCGGCGAGCCAGGCGCGCACGGCGCGCTCCGTCGCCTCGCCGACAGCGCAGGAGGTGCTCGTCCCGGGGCGCCCGCTGCGCACGTCGCGGGCGAGCCAGGTGACGGTGACGCGGCCCGGGCCCGCGAGCGGCACGATCTGCGACGCGTCGTCGACCTCGACGAAGACCTGGCCCCTGGCGCAGATCGGCAGGGCCGCGAGGGCCCCGCGCAGGTCGTCGACGGCGGACGCGTCGCCGACGAACAGCACGCGCAGGGCGTCGGCGGGCAGCGGGGGCCGCGGGGTGTCGAGGAACATCGGACCGAGCTTAGGTGAGGCTGACCTGACCCGCCAGCCCCGGGGAGGACCGCCGCGGCGTCCGACGGTCGACTCCGGGACCACAGGTGATAGGTTCTCGTCGTCCGTCGGTCCGGCAGCGATCGACGGAGCGGGGGCCCGACCTCGTCCGCCAGCGACGCGGCTCGGGCACGACCGGCGGTCCGGCAGCGACCACCGGCGCCCAGACCGTCGACCGGGTCCGCCCGGCACCACGATGTCGTGACGACGACCGTCACGCCCACCTCGAAAGGCCCACCCGGTGCGCCCTGCCCCCTCCACCGCTGCTGCCCTGGCCCTCGCCGCCGCCGTCGCCCTCGGCGCGACCGCCTGCTCGCCGTCCTCCGACGACGCGGGCGGCGCCTCCGGCACCCCCGACCCCGACGCGACGCTCACGGTCGGGCTCGTCCTCGAGCCGACCGACCTCGACATCCGGCGCACCTCGGGCATCGCGCTCGACCAGGTGCTCATCGACAACGTGTACCAGGGCCTCGTGGGCCGCACGCAGGACGCCGAGATCGTCGACGTGCTCGCCAGCGGGCACGAGATCAGCGACGACGGCCTCCGCTACACCTTCACGCTCCGCGACGACGTGACCTTCGCCGGCACGGGCGACTCGCTCACCGCCGACGACGTCACCTGGTCGCTGCAGCAGGTCGCCGACGACGAGACGCTCGTCGGCCACGCCGACCTCGCGGCCGTCGAGGAGATCTCGAGCCCCGACCCCTCGACGGTCGTGCTCACGCTGTCGCGCCCCGACTCCTCGCTGCTCTGGTCCCTCACCGGCCGAGCGGGCCTCGTGCTCGAGGAGGACGCCACGAACGACCTCTCCACCACGTCCAACGGCACCGGCCCCTTCGAGGTCGCGCGCTGGAACCAGGGCGACTCGCTGCAGCTCGCCCGCGTCGACGACACCTGGGGCGAGCCCGCCGGCGTCGCCGGGGTCACCTTCCGCTACGTCACGGACGGCTCCGCGGCGATCAACGCCATGGCCTCGGGCGACGTCGACGTGCAGACCGCCGTCGACGCCACGCTCCGGTCGCAGCTGGACGGCGTCGACGGCGTGACCGTCGAGGAGGGCCGCACCACCGACAAGTACACGCTGGCCTTCAACAACGCGCGCGAGCCCTTCACCGACGAGCGCGTGCGCCGCGCCCTGCGCCTGGCCGTCGACAACGACGCGCTCATCGCGGCCGTGGGCGGCTCCGCCGTCGACCAGGGCGGGCCGGTCCCCGAGCTCGACCCCGGCTACGAGGACCTCACCGACGTCGACGCCTTCGACCCCGACGCCGCACGCGACCTGCTCGAGGAGGCCGGCGCGACCGACCTGCAGCTGACCCTCGAGTACCCGAACATCTACTCGCCGGCCATCGGCGACGTGCTCGCCTCCCAGTACGCCGACGTGGGCGTCACGCTCGAGGTGCGCCAGGTCGAGTTCGCGACCTGGTTGCAGGACGTCTACACCGACCACGACTTCGAGCTCAGCATGGTGAACCACGCCGAGTCGCACGACCTGGGCAACTGGGCCGACCCCGACTACTACTGGGGCTACGACAGCCCCGAGGTGCAGGCCCTCTACGCCGAGGCCCTCGCGGCGACCGACCCGGACGCCGCCGACGCCGCCCTCGCCGAGGCCGCGCGCGTCGTGTCGGAGGACGCCCCCGCCGAGTGGCTCTACACGGCCACGACGCTCACCGCCGTGCGCGACGGGGTGTCCGGGTTCCCGACCGAGTCGACGAGCGCCCGCCTCGACCTCACGACGGTGACGACGACGGCGTGACCCGCTTCGTCCTCGGCCGGACGCTGCTGCTCGTCGTCGGCCTGCTCCTCGCGAGCGTGCTGATCTTCGGGACCCTGCGCCTCCTGCCGGGCGACGTCGCCCAGGTCATCGCGGGCACCGAGGGCACGGCGTCCCAGGTCGCGGGCCTCCGCGAGCAGCTCGGCCTCGACCGGCCGCTGCCGGTGCAGTACCTCGACTGGCTCGGCGGGCTGCTGCGCGGCGACCTCGGTGCCTCGCTCGTGACGGGCACGCCCGTCGCGGGCGAGGTGCTCGACAAGCTCGCCGTGACGCTCCCGCTGGCGGGCCTGTCGCTCGTCGTCGGGCTCGTCGTCGGCGTGCCGCTCGGGGTCGTGTCCGCGCTCCGCCACCGGCGCCCCTCCGGCGTCGCCGTGAGCGCGGTGTCCCAGTTCGTGGCCGCGGTGCCCGCGGTGTGGATGGGCATGCTGCTCATCGCCGTCCTCGCCGTCGGCCTGGGCCTCCTGCCCACGCAGGGGTTCCCGATCGACGGCTGGGCCGAGCCCGGCCGGGCGTTCCGCTCGCTCGTGCTGCCCGCGCTGACCATCGGGCTCGTCGAGGGCGCGGTGCTGCTCCGGTTCACGCGCTCCGCCGCGATCGGCGCCCTCCGCGAGGACCACGTCGTCGCCGGTGCCGCGCGCGGGCAGACGCTCGCCCGCTCGCTCGTGCGGCACGGCCTGCCCGGCGTGCTGCTCAGCGTCGTGTCGGTGCTCGGCCTGCAGATCGCCGGGCTGCTCGTCGGCGCCGTGCTCGTCGAGCAGCTGTTCGCCCTGCCGGGCGTGGGCAGGATGCTCGTGGCCGACGTCGGACGTCGCGACCTCACGAAGGTGCAGGGCGAGCTGCTCGCCCTCACGGGGCTCGTGCTCGTCGTCGGCTTCGTCGTCGACGTCGTGCACCGGGCCCTCGACCCCCGGCTGAGGGAGCGGACCCCGTGACCGTGCTGCGCGAGGTGCTGCGCCGGCCGCAGGGCGCCTTCGGGGCCGGGTGGCTGCTGCTCGTGGCGGTCGCCGCCGTCGTCAGCCGGTGGTGGACGCCGCAGGACCCGTTCCGCGTCGACCCGTACTCGGCCTGGCAGGGGCCGAGCCCGGAGCACCTCTTCGGCACCGACGCGATCGGCCGCGACGTCGCCAGCTACGTGATGGCGGCCACGGGCACGACCGTGCTCGTCGCGGTCGCGTCCGCCGCCGTGGCGCTGCTCCTCGGCGTCGCCCTCGGGGCCCTGGGCGCCCTCACGGCCCGCTGGGTGCGCGAGACGGTGGTCGTGCTCGTCGACGTGCTCGTCGCGTTCCCCACGATCCTCGTCGCCATGGCCCTCGCCGCCGTCTTCGGGGGGTCGCTCGGCGTCGTCGTCGTCGCGGTCGGCATCGGCTACGGAGTGGCGATCGCGCGCGTCAGCCGCAGCGAGCTGCGCCGGGTGGCGACGACCGACTACGTGCTCGCCGCGCGCGCCTCCGGCCTCGGCACCGCCGCCGTCCTGCGTCGGCACGTGCTGCCCAACGCGGCGCCCGTGCTCGTCGTGCAGGTGTCGCTGGCGATGGCGACGTCGATCCTCGCCGAGGCCGGCCTGTCGTACCTCGGCTACGGCGCCCCCGCCTCGGTGGCCTCCTGGGGGCGCCTGCTCAGCGACCTGCAGCCGTTCGTCGGCACGCACCCCTGGACCGTGGCCTGGCCCGGCCTCGCGATCACGCTCACCGTGCTCGCCTTCAACCTGCTCGGCGACGCGCTCCGCGACGCGGGCGACCCGCGCCTCCGGACCCGTCGGCGCGCGACCCGCCGCTCCCCCGCGGCCCCGACCGGGAGGACCGCCCCGTGACGCTCGACGTGCACGACCTCGTCGTGGAGCTCGACGGCCGCCGGGTCGTCGACGGCCTCAGCTTCGCCGTGCCCGACGGCGCCCGCGTCGGCCTCGTCGGCTCGTCCGGCTCCGGCAAGTCGATGACCGTGCTCGCCGTGCTGGGGCTCGTGCCCGAGGGAGCCGTCGTCTCGGGCAGCGTCCGCCTCGACGGGCGCGAGCTCGTCGGCCTGCCCGAGCGCGAGCTCGCGCGGGTGCGCGGGCGGCTCGTCGGGACGGTC
>Ga0265797_10006817_pt1 | contig 15946 bp, 17 predicted proteins | sample P2T30metagenome_FD_192433 | JGI IMG/M metagenome (GOLD analysis project Ga0265797, IMG submission 192433) | Plant litter microbial communities from East Loma Ridge, Irvine, California - P2 T30 | ecosystem: Environmental > Terrestrial > Plant litter > Unclassified | place: USA: California... | reverse complement strand
GCCAGACGGTTCAACACGTCTTCGAACCCATCAACTGAGTCTCCGGATATCAACTCAAAGATCAGCTTACCGAGTAAAGGTAAGCAAGGCATGTTACGGTTGAGAAGGCGAAGGAATCTATATTTTTCTTTGTCAAGGATGTGATTGGAGTTGTCAAGACCAACTTCAATGTAAGGTTGCAAAACATCTGGAGTGGTGTCGGTCAAGCGGGGCAACCAGATATTGATGTGATCTGTGGTGTAGGGCAGCCACGGACTGTCACCCAGTTCCAGAAACGCATAGGCGATGAGGAGGGCAAGTGACACCCGGTGTCGATAAGACACCTGTTCACGGAGCGCTTGTGTGCCATCGAGAGCAATGAGATCTGCCAATGCGACCATATCGCGCTGCCTTGCAGGGTGTTCGTCTTCTTTTCTCAGTGACCATCTCTTTGCCGTCAATGAAAACGTTAGTCTTGCTGTCGTTACACTCCCTTCCGGCAAAAGCGTCAACTCCTCATGCAGGTCGCTCGTGTCTTCCAATGCGACCTCGTCTGGAACTGCTCTTCCTGGGAAGTCGTCTTTGACATCGAGGAACACAGTGCTCCACGATTGACCGGATGGGAAACGCAGTATGCAATGAACATCCGTGTCTCGTGTGAAGCATGGTACTGCGAAGGATGCCAACACCGTGGTATGTCTGGTTGGACAATCACAAAACCATTCTCCGAGTACTGTTTCGTGTACACCACGCAAAGGCTTGCACAGCCTTGCCGCTGCTCTGTGGGCCCACGAGTCTTGCGCGCTTTCGCCTTCACGGTGTGTCCTGTCATCGCTTGGTTGTATGTGGTGTATGATAGCTTCCAGCACTCTTGTCAATTCCTCGCGGAGTTGCGACGGAGGGTCTTCCAGGCGAATGCGTCGAACCAAGTACTCAAGCTGTGTGGGCCCAAGCCCATCGAAATTCCACGATGATGCGCGCTTGCATAGTTTCAGTAATGCTTCGACTGAATGATCATTGGTAGATGGAAGCGTTTCACAGGCTGCTCGTTGTTCGTGCTTCGGCCTGATGAGCATTGCCAGCCACCCCAGAAGTTCGTGGAGAATCCGTTTCGTCTCTCCCGATCCCGCCGATCTCCACAGCCTCTCAAAAGACATGTGTATGCTGTCTAGATCCTGATACAAAGCTGTAAAGAAAGGCTCTGCGCCTTGAGTCGCTCGTTTCAGACGCTCTCGGGCATCCGAGGCTGTCTGATCCTCGCTCGACATGTAGTAAGCAGCAGCTTCTCGGAATGCTGCTATGGTAGTCTGGACTAACACTCGGTCGGCTGAAATGACTTCCATAATCTAGGTAATGCATGCAACGCTTATGATTGAGCTTCATAACATGTTGTTCAGTGTGTAGCAAGGCTGAATCCGACTGCTTTCAGCTCCTTGGCAGTCTCTCGAGGCACCTAGCAATCGCGCTGCCCCCCGTGCATGCAGCATCATCAGCATCATCGTGCAGGAAGCGTCTCTGGCTGACCACCCTCTAGCAGCTGAACGAACCCGTCTCACAAGATCTCACAAAAGGGCATACTCTGCTAGTAGCTATCTCGACTGCGTCGAACTTTCAATTCTTGCGCCCATGGCGGATAAGGAGGCCGAGCTGGCCTCGATTCATGGCAAAGGCTCCGTATGTCGAGACAAGCTCCAAGCGCTGACTCTGGCGAACCCTCTCCGGAGAGATGGTTCCCAAGGAGGGCACAGTGCGACATGGCCCGAAGAACTACTTGCTCGGTTCGATTATTTGGCGTCTGACATCGGGCTGTTCAATCTTGGCGATTCTTCCATTGATCACCGCCTGGGAAGAAACAAAATTGTGCGGACTATGGTGGAGCAGTACCTCCAAGCAATATCGGCCAATGCGGATATCGGTGCGGTGACATTTCCACATAGACAATAGAACGGGGCTGACTGCTACAATATAGTATCTGAAAGTTTCGCGCACTTTGAACGGTCTCGATCTCCGCACGAGGATGTGAGCCAAACCACGGTGCCAGTGTCAACGCTGCAGCCAAATGATGATCCGGTTATTTCCCATCTACTCGCTGCGAACAAGACGGCACACGCTCGTATGGATGACAGCGTCACGCGCTTGATCAGACTCTCTAGGCAAATTCGGGAACACCAAAAGCACAAGACGGATGCGATGGCAGCCGTCTATGAGCCTGTGGATGATAATGACCAATCTCTCATTAACGCATTCCAAGCATATCTGGACTGGATCTTAGACGAGTCGGAACAAAAGCTGCCGAAAGGGTTTGTGAAGGATCGGGTCCGAGACACCATGTTGCTTCGATGGCGCAAGCTATCGTATTACTCTGCCGGGCGTGGCACAGCACCAATCCTTTTTGCAAGCGGCCCAGAAAGTCAAAAAGTGCATGCAATTCATCCGTCGAGGGTGTTATCACCGGTTGCAGGCAGTGTGATGCCAACCGCGATGGTAGTAACAGAACCAGCTGACAGCATTGCACCTGAACTGACAGTGGCACGTTCTCACGGTCTTACGCTCAGCACGTCATTTAGACCTTACGAACAGCCCGAGAGCATCGCACATTCGAAGAATACGAGGTCCTTGATGGGCATACAAGCTTTCCAAATCCCCAACCCCCCAGAGTCAAAACCAGGATCACAGGGCTTCATATGTCCATATTGCAGAGAGCTGCAACCGCAGACAATGCGTGAGCAGACATCTTGGCAGTTAGTATAGATGTTGACTAGCTTCAGAGACAATTCTGACTTCGAGCGGCCAGGTTGCACTTTATGAGGGACGTGTCTCCATACATATGCCTGTTTCCAAATTGCGAGCAGCCTCTCGCTATGTACAGTACGACAAAGCAATGGCTGGCGCACATGGAGAGCGCACACCAGGGGCACAATTGGTCATGTCAACACTGTCAGCAGATCTTTGCGTCCGAGGAGGCATATCGCAAACACCTTGCCGACGAATGCACCATGACGGACAAGCAGATCAACTTCCTCGCCCAGCTAAGCCGAAGATCCGCTCTCTTCTCCTCGTGCTTGTTCTGTGAAGAAGATGGAGAATCGCCCGACAAACTTTACCAGCACATGGCGCAGCATCTCCGATCGTACGCACTATCATCAGCTTGGCATCTCAGTAATTCATTGAAGTCTCCAAGTCAATCAGCGAATGTACTATCAGATGCCAGGTCGGAAGGTGCAGGTAGCAGCATCCATGGTCTGGAGGATTGCAATGCCGAAGTCGCAATGTCTGGCGAAACTGAATCTAACGGCAGCAATGGCGAGACAATGGTTCTGGACCGGGGCGCGTATTTCCATGATGTCTTAGTCTCGCTTACGTTGAACGGCAGGGAACAAATGCGTGCGGTCAGGACGTGGGAAGCGACTGTCGCAAGTTTCTCAAGCGAGGAACTCTGGCAGCCGGACACACCAGACTGGGAACTCGAGGGCGGACCAGGCAACGTAGTCGCAACCGAACCGAATCCCGGTGGACCATCCAAAACGATTGAAGACAAAAAGACCACCAAGTCAGACTTTGCACCTACCGGCCCGGAGACTCACCGACGATTGGAAGCATGTGACACTCACACCAGCGAGACCATCCAGTCTCGCTCTCATAAAGAACCCATTGTGAGCCAGCTTGGGGGTTTGCATTCCGGCAAAAGCATTGGCGACGAGTATGCGACGAGCAACCAGGCCATACCATCAGTTCGAGCGGAGGAGTCCGATTTGTCCTCTGCTGCATCCGGTATTGAGGCTGCTGGTATGATCGCGTCTTTATTGAGCGTCTTGATCAAGAGAGTAGAAGGCTACCGCCGGCTACTTACAGGCCGAGATATCAACCTGCTGCTCGAGTCGCTCAAAGGCAGCAAGATCATGTTCTCCAATTCGGTTGAGTACTTACTCCGATCTATAGTGCCTGTGGATGAATTGGCACGACTTATGAGCGACCCAATGGGGGGAATCTGGAGAGAGCATGATCTTGACCAGAGAGTCATCGCGCACCTCGGCGAAAATGCAGAGAGCATGACGAAGAAGCTTCACGACATCTATGGAACAATCTCACGGCTCCAGACAAAGCTTCCAGTAAGTGTACATGGCCCTGTTCCGACCAGCAAAAACTGATGAATGGCCCACTTAGGTACAGAAAGATGACGCAATAATATTACCTCGGGCTGTACATGTCATCAAATGTTTCGTTCGTGGCCCACACTACAGCGCCAGTCTCGAACGATTGAGGTCAAGCATTAGTGAATTTCGCACGCTCGTCGATGACAATGCGAAGCTTGCTCCGGCGGGAGGCATGTCTTTACGTACTTTGCGAGAGTTAAATCTTGTCCAGGAGTGTGCGACTTGGCTTCATGATGCACTTTCATCATCGGAGGCTGGGTGGAAATGCGATTGCGAGGAGCCGCACCCTGTCAACATACAGCTGGACGTGTGGTCGCTACATGCTGCAGCCGATCGCAAAGGCAATCAGATCTGCTTCTCCCTCTTGTTTGCAGAGGATGCCCGGCATGCCCATTACGGTCACTGGATAACAGCTGAAATAACGACCTCGAGGTCAAACCTCGAGAACGAAAGTCCGGTGCTTCTCAGGAACACAAGTAACACCCAAGCGGACAGTCTAAGTGCTGAATCTGTGACAAGGTTCGTACGAAGCTTAGAACTTGTTGGAACGTTCTACTGACGTATATGTGTCGCAGTATCGCGCCGCCATCGCCAAGCACCAACAGCGTCTCATCTTTCACAATATCGAAGACGACACATGGAGAACCAGCGAATGCGCAATACACAAGCGATGATCTCTGTGCTATCATCAAGAGCCCCACGCAACCTCCGCGTCCAAGCCGCCGGAGAGTAGGATCGATCTCCGACGAGAATGGACACAACTATGAACTCTTCAGCCGACCAGAGGCCCCGCTGACCAAACCTTCTATGACGTTGTCCGAAGTCTACAGTAAGCAAAGCGTCTTGAGCAAAAGGAATCGTGTTCAGTTGGCGTTGATGCTAGCTTGGGGTGTGCTGCAAATATCCCCCACAAGCTGGCTGAAGGGCAAGTGGACGAAGGATAACATCTTCCTGGTGATAGATGATTCTGGCAAGCCATTGCCATATGTAAGCCATCGTTTCGAGACATCACGCAGGAAACTGGTGCGTTCGTCTACGCTCTCTCCCGCTGCTGTTGATCAAGTTGGGGAATGGGTCAGCAATACATCACTCTTCGCTCTTGGTGTTTTCCTATTGGAGATGTGCTTCAACAAACCCATCGAAGATCTCGCGACAGCGAAAGAGAAAGACAAGAACGGTGACGCATCCGATTATACCCCAATCCTAACCGCCAAGCGGCTCTCAAGATTGGCGCAAGACGAACTGGGAATTTGTTATGCGCAAGCAGTCAATGCGTGCTTGAACTTTCCAAACCTCGAGATGGATGCCGAAGGAAAGCCGGTCAACTTTCCAGAGTTTGCAAAGATTGTCATGAGAGATATCATCAGTCCTCTGAAGACAGTTGCAGGAGTCTATAGCAAGTGAATACTTGCTTGTCAATCATCATTCTTACCTCTTGTGTCAAGTGTTATCATTGTAGCGTTCCTTAGACAATGTGCCATACGGCTACAAATCGTTTGCTGGTGAAACCCCAATCGTGTGAACATTGCTATTCCGCAGAATACGGGAACGATGCTTCATGTCCTTTTTTCGTCTTTAGCCTAGGATTGTGCACACGGTCACCGAGGTAGATGGGAAGGTCTGGAGTACTAGATACGAGATAAAATTAACACTGCTTCTCGACCGTATAGTCTCGAGCTCTGTAATGCCGTTTTCTTTTAATGGCCTCCCAAGTCCTAACTACCTATCAAGAGTCGCGTAGTCCGGTCCGGACTCATCGGCAGCTGCGAGATCACAAAGTGTTGCGACTCGGGTATACTGGTGGTTGCTATTCCATATGCCCTTGATAAGGAGCACGTGCTTCTCACGCAGTACGTTGCTGACCGCAGCACCGCCTTCCAGCATGGTGTATGGCTTTTCCGTTACATAGCGTGCGAGCTTGTGCAGATGATGACTCTCGGTAAAGCTGTTCCAGCCATAGCAATTTAAATTACGCGAGCAAAGCCGCATACGACTAGTTGCAGATAGCTTGGCTTGTGATGTGGGTGCGTAAAGCTTTGTGTTTAATCTACGGTGAGAACAGCGCTTAGCAGGAATCGTACTTCAGCAAAGACCAGGGTTCCTGATGCTCACGGGAGGAAGTTGGTACATTGTAGTTGCACGGACAAACGGTGGCTGATTAGCTTCAAGATGCCGCGATCGTCTGTCTTGCTTAAAATAACGGATTTGTTCAGATAGTCTAAGCTGCTCGCACGTCGTGGTGTGCATCCGTCTTGCGTTATCACCTCGCTTGCATTGTCACCTCGCTTGTATTCCCGACCTTGGCCGGCCAATAACACGATAATGCCCAGCCTTAGTAGGAGGTACCGAAGCTGTCATGTAAGCTGTTCCCTCTTTCATGCGCATCACTGTTCTGAAAGGCTCGGAAGGGCAGACGTTACTGTACTACATGAGATTCTGGCGGATGGTACTTGCTAGTGTCAAATAGCTTATCATATCCAACATTACTTCATACAAGCGAGCTTGCGCATTTTGCAAAGCAATTGCGAGGGTTCGCACATGCTTGACATGGAAATACTTCGAGTGTACACCCCTCAGCTCGGTCATACATAGGCGCTCCGGCTGGCGGAGCATGACGTTCGGCTGCAGCCTGCCTGTGGTTGGATTGCAGCATCCAGCACCCACATCTACATCCAGCCGTGTGAAGTCCAGACTTGCTGTCGGCTATATCCAATTTTTCAAAGCGCCAGTTCAAGTGCGAGCCCGCTGGCGAAACGCTCATGATATTCAGCCAAATGGACCGTTCGTGAGCGTACTGTCCGAATCTTCTTGGACCAGGCCCGACATGCCCATCGTCGTCCCACCTCAGCCGCATAGCATCGCGCAGGCGACAGCAGATGCTCTCTCAAAGCTCTCTACTCTTTCGGAAGATGCTCAACGCTATGCTGGAAGTGAACATACCAACAGCGCCGCCGCAGGAAGATACATTGACGAGAATGAACGGCTTAAAATATGGGCATATGAGCATGACGTGGAGTCTGGGGGTCTTGAGCACAAACTGCGAGACAATTCCGTCCTGCGCAAAAGAGTCTTGTCATTGTTGGAACAATTGTCGGGCACAATAGACACAACGCGTTCTGATGGCGGCGGTGATGAGGAGACTGGGAGAAACGCGGGACTCGAAACTCTCTTGACTGGCACGCCCGTGCACCTTCTTCTGGATGTAGAAGACGACGACGCGACTTCGCTGAGTCTTGACACGAACTATACCTTGCCTGATTCACTATCCGATTCACCTCTGACGCACATACACGATGTGGTAAATCTACTCTTCGGCCTTGGCCCAACATTGCTGCATCCTGTGCCTCGAGACCGCTCCGAGTGGAGTGCTCACAAGGACGCTGCTCACTACGATGTTGGCCATGTTCAAGCAAGATTCCCCCAAGCCGACCAGTCACTGATAGAACGGCTGGGGAGAGCAAATTGGGAGCGACGGCAGTATTTGATAAGACTACGCTCTAAGCTAAACGAGAACAATGACGCACCTAGGCTCGACCACACCAACACCAGCCTCGATGACGATCGCCTGGTAGAGCTAGGAATTGAATCTTCAGCCTCCGACTCGGGAGATGACACCTCGAGCGATGATGCCAGCGATGTTGACGAAGTATTCGCGGCAACGTTACAAGCTCAAGGTTCTGACCCGGAGGCAGATACGTCTGCACAAGGTCCCCTCACTGTCATTGCGTCAGACGGTCCGTCAGAACCTCGATCCTCAATCAATGATGCCCAATCAACAACGGTCACCGAAACACCAAAAGGCGCCTCACAACATGGACTTACTCTCTTACGCTACGCGGTTCCAGTGCCACCCCATCCCAATGAACGCTTTGGTGGCGACGAGTTTCTCTGTCCGTTTTGTGCCCATAAAATTTCAGATATGAAGTCTGCAGCTGATTGGAAGTCAGTAAACCTTTTCTAAAGCCAAGTATTTGGCCGCGCTCCGATATGTCTGTATGTATTGACACTTGTACAGAAAACACATCCTCGAAGATCTGCAACCGTACATGTGCACGTACAAAGATTGTATGCTTTCGGCAAAGACTTACGGGAGCAGGAGAGCTTGGTGGGAGCATGAGACGCAGCGTCACCGGACACAACGCGCCTGGATATGTACACCATGTGAGCGAAGAAGCCTCAAATCAGTCTTCCATACTTCGACCTCGTTCGAGACGCATGTCGGCGATCACCACTCTGTTGGACTTACGCGAGTACAGATGCCCGTCATCCGAGACATGTGCCAGAAAGACGTTGGTTGGCAACCACCTCGTGATTTCTGCCCTCTGTGCAACGAGGTCATCCTGATCAAGAGCAACTCGAGCGCGCGCGCCGCAGAGCGTACAGTCAAAAAGCATGTATCATATCACATGGAACAGCTATCATTCTTTGTAGCATCTTCGACTGGTCAGATGGCTTTCAGAGACGACGAGTCTGAATTCCAAGACGATTCTGAGTTCGAGGATAGGATGCAGAGTGAGATCAAGACGATAGCTTCGAGGGACACACGTTGGTCGAGAGAGGAGATTCACGTTGCCAACATCAAGGCTTTTATAGCTGACCAACAGAAGGCGGCGGCAGATTTCTCCAACAGGATACCGCCTGCCGTGATGTCACCAGAAGCGGCACAAGTTGATCGCAAGAGCTCAAAACAGGCGCAAAATCGTGGCATCGGGGCTCAAGCGTTCCCAGTACATGTGCAGTTACCTCCTCCGAATGAGCACTTTTACTCTCGATCAAATTTACTCTTTGACCTAGACAAGTGCTTGAGCTTGACTGGAGCCATATGCGTTGTGCATGGTGTTGGAGGGGTCGGAAAGACACTTGCTGCTATCCAGTACAGCCATGCTCACAAAGAGCAGTACGATGCTATCTTCTGGCTCCAGGCCGACACAGCACCAGGTCTCACAGAGTCTTATGTCCAGATGGTCATAGCCTTGGGCGTTGCAGATAGTCCGGAGGACCATCATCTAATCATGGCCAAAGGTCGCGAATGGTTGCAGAAAACAGGTACAGTCTCCCCTGCAAAGTTCCCATCACAATTGTTGGGTTGCTGATAATGTCAGACAAACGTTGGCTACTTGTTTTTGACAACGCCGTACGCTGGGACGATATCTCAAAATACTTGCCCAGCCTTCTGAGTCGAACCAGGGGATCAGTGCTCATCACGACGCAAAACGAAGGACTACTCCCACATGCATCGAACAACACCAGGATTCAGATCGACCCGTTGACTACGCAGCAGGGCTCTGACATGCTGCTCAGATATTTAGGTCGAGATGCTCGTACCGATCCAGAGCGGCCTCTGGCCAAAGACATATCGGCTTTCGTTGGCGGCTTACCAGTAGCCATCGCTCATGTTGCAGGCTACGTTGGGTTCTCAGACATCACTCTCGAGGAACTTATAGAGACCTTCCGGGAATGGCGCAAGCGTACTGGCGCGGCCACTGACGAAGCAGATGACTTGCCAGCAACATTCCGTGAAGCGTCCTTCAGCTACGAGGGGACTTTGGCAATGGTCTGGGAAGTCACACTTCGAGAATTGACGCAAGATGCCCGCGATGTGCTGAATATACTGGCCTATTTGAACTGCAGCTCTGTTCCTCTTACGATGCTTTGGGGAATGCACGAGGATCCGATCCTGGACTTTCTCGATATCAGAGAGAGGATTAGGTACACAGTCCCTTTACCACGTTGTCAAGATTCAGTTTGGCTAATACGACTGTTTAGGATGAGGAGAATCCGCAAGTCCCTGACACAACGACGATTGGTAGACGAATCCGAGGGTAATATCTCCATGCACCGATCATTGCAACGGGGTATCCGTGAGAGACTTTCGCAAGACAAAGGGCAACAGCAAACGGTATTCGAACAAGCTGTTGCACTGGTGCGCGAAGTGTTCCCACGGCCGAACAACCTCCAACAACCGACACCAGACAAATGGTCAGAGTGCCAGAAGCTACTACCACACCTGCACGCTCTTCACGACGTTTACCATGCGTCGAACCAGAACATCACTGGCTCACTCGAATTTGCCCAGCTTCTCCTGGATGCTGGCATGGACCAATTTGAGCAAGGGATCATACATGAAGGACTCCTTCTCCTTGATACTGCCGAAAAAGTCCTTGACGCCTCCACTGAGCCATCATCATCCGAAGAGCACCAAGTCATGCAGGCTAACATCCATGCCATGATAGCCATCATGTATGATGATGTCGGCATTAGCAAGCGAGAAGAAGGGTGGAAGCGGAGAGAGGCAGCTCTCAGGATCCGACAGCGGACTTTCGAAATGTCGAATCGACAATCCAGAAAAGACGAAATGCTCGTTGCCAATTCCTGGATGGAGTACGCCATTTCACTATTACATTACCACCGTTACACGGACGCCGAGCCGATCATCAACAAATGTCTGGCGAAGTTTCAAGAGTGGGGAAGCGAAGACGAGATTCCGTTTGAGTACGCGAAGTACTACAACAAGATTGCTTTGGTGCGAATGTACCAGGGACGATTCGAGATCGCAATTGAGTGCGCCTGGAAGGGAATGCAACTCATGTCTTCAACCGGATACAGCATGTTCATGAGCCGCTTCAAATTCGACATGGCGTGCATCATCCTTCAGAGCGGGGATCTGGATCGAGCACTGAATATATACGAAGAGATTCATCGTCAGAGGATTGAGACCGTCGGTCCTGCCAATCCGCTGTCTCTTCACAGCATGTATGCCATTGGCGCAATTCACGAACTCAAAGAGGATTACCTCGAAGCAGCGTGAGTTATCATGTGGGTTTCAAGGCTTTCCGAATGCTAACCACGAAGTACAGGAATTGGTTCCAGAAAGTCCTCGACCAGCGACGAACGCTCACATCGTGGCCCGACGAGGCTTTCAGTCGTACACAGTTCCACCTTGCAAAAGTCCTGTTGGTCCAGGACAGATCAGAAGATATCGAGGCTGCGAATGAGCTCCATAGAGCAGCTCTTGCAACGCTGCATCGCTTGTTGCCCATGGACCTGCCTTCGGAGTTGGATGGCGTTACTGATGAAAGTATTCTGTTTGACCACCTGATGCCGATCTCACCAGGTGGTCCTCGATTCACAGGACAAGGACTATTGGAAAGATTCATGCAAAAGCAGTAGTGTAACAAGAACATTGGACGTGGCATAGATTAATGCTCACTAGGACTTATACCATCTAGTTCAGTGCACTTCCAAGTGACCTGCGCATGCATTTTGGCCTTAGTCAGCTCAGCGGCGCTACAGCCTCATCTTGGGCAGCATGAGGGCGACTGCTGAGAAAATTCCAACTTCAGGCGTGGCGGGTGCTGCTCTGCTCTACACCTCAACGTGTTGTACTTGATGTCTGGCATAGAGTGTGTTGAAGACATTGATGGTTGCCGTTATCTGCCCGACTGCTTGTATTGACCGAGGCGACTTTTAATGGATGTACTTGGAAGAAGCCTTCTGCACACGGGAAGGCACAACACGTGGTGGGAAGTGCTCCTCGAATGCGCTCATAAACTGGAACATCAAGTCCTCACTGCCAGCTTGTGCCATTATACCGAGTCCGTACGGCCTGCCATCTGCCTCGATGATCCCTATGGGAAGATTCGCGATTGGATAGCCTGTGGGAATTGTCAGGACGGCTGTTTAAAACCTATGTGTTGTTGCTCAACTCACCAGATGCTGCAGATACAAGCATCATGAGGCTGTCCATCGGAAATGCGAGTATGTTGAGATTTTGCTCCCGGAACAGCCTGTCGATACCGTTGACTTTTGAAGCTGTGATCATGTGTTGCTTAACCGCTTCACACGTTTCCCGTGATGGCCGATCTCTCGAGGCTCTCAGGAGCTGGCCCTGGTCAGAGTGATCTTTGAGTAGCCGTGTCAGCATTTTCATGCATAAGAAGAATTGATCAGGGATTGTACTTACTTTCAGGCAATTCGGTCTCTTCGTGGTCCATGTTGAACTTGATCACGTCTTCGATGGTTTCCAAGCCCTCAATCTTGGCTTCGCTCAGCCATTCTTCGAGTGTTTGCTTCCCTTCATAACCTACTCACCGTCAGTGCTCATTGGTAGATGTGAAGGCAGTGAAGCAGGGCCAAAAAAGGATACGGAAACATGTTGACTCACACATGATTACGTCGATCGGATTCCGTCCTTCATACCACATGTCGCTGGCGGGCGGTAAGTCTACTGGGTAGGTTACCGCTGCATTTGCGGCATGACTCTTGATTCGTTCCAAAGCTGAGAAGTACATGTCGTTCTGTATTTCTTTAGCAAAAAGCAGATGTCAGGTGACATTCCAGACTCACCATCTGCTCCAAGATCACCTTGTCCAGCTGTACGGTGTCCGGATGGAGAGACCACTTGGTGGAGTCAAGGAACCCCATTCGCAGGGCGTCGAAGTTTTTGGTAAGGTACTTCTGATATCCTTCTGCAGGAAGCAGATCTTGCTTCTCTTGGGTCAGAGCTGAGTAGCTGAGAAGGGCCAGATCCGTCGTCGATTTAGCCAAGCCACCAACAACGTCCAATTCCACAGAGCTCTTGAACACCCCGTCCATGTTGACGGCGTTGAGAGCAGGTTTGAATGCGTATAGGCCGGCTCGGCAAGCTGGCATGACTATGGAACCATTGGATTCTGTTCCAAGGGCAATCGGTGCGTAGCCTGCCGAGATACCCACTGCTGAACCGGTGGAAGACCCACATGGATCCTAGAATGCCAGTCAGCTCATGATGTCTTGGATGATGTTGTATACATACACTTTGCCCGAGGAATTTTTCATCTGGCGCGAGAGCAATGTACGCAGTTTGTGTTTGACCGCCAATCGCGGACCATCCGTTTGAGTTCGCATCAGCCCTGCAACTTGTGAGAAACGTCTTGCCAGTGGGAGAATGACTCCGGACTTAAAATTGCAGAATTCCTGGCATACGGTCAGTGAATCGCTTCAACAGGCTGGCCCAATCTCGCCCTACGTTTAAGTTGGTCTTGCCCAAAACAATGGCACCCATCTCCTCAAGCTGATCACGCTGTTAGCAACTGAGATGTGACGCAAGCAAGAACCGACCTTGTAAACGATGTTGGCATTCTTTGGTGCAATGCAATCTTCGAGGGCAAGACTGCCGACAGTAGTCGCAAGCTCGAGTGATGGTCCAGTCGCAATAGCGTCCTAAACTGTGTCAAATTTTGAACACTCGAAATCGAATGAAGCCGCAAACCTTGATGAGTATGGGTATACCATGAAACAGACTTCTCACTCTACCTGATGCCCGCTCATTGTCGAGATGTGCTGAGCGGTCCATTAGGATATGGTGCGGCACGATAGATATCATGGCATGCAGACTGGCGCCTCGCTGGTCGTGGCTGTCGATTTGTTCGAGACATGCCTGGACCAGCTCGACACTGGTGAGTAGCCCAGCTTCGAGTCTCTTCTGCAGGCCGACGGAATCGAGTGTCAACAAGTCCATGGTCGAGATTCTAGCCACCATTTTGGAAGACCGACGGAGCTCAAAGAAAAACAGTAAGCAGGAGCAAAAGTTTACTGTTTGACAATGAGTGCGATATATTCATGGGCATGAGAGTGTGTGTCACAGTTTTTGGAGTGTCGGAAGAATACTAGGCGCCTTGACGCATATAACTAAGTCTGAGATGTGCACAGGATCGAGGCGCAAGCTGGATGCACGAAATCAAGGTGGTGGCAGCTACATTGATCGTATTCGGAGGTCAGTGGCACGAGATGGTCGACCTGCACACCATCGTTGAGCTCACCAATTAGCCGAGCGGCTCAGGTATATGCGCATACTTCAGTGACCTTCTGCAGAAGGATCAATGCTATGCTCTGGGCTTTACACTAGGGGTATACAAGGATTTTGTGGACTTACCGATGCAGGATATGATAGTTTCATTTATCTTGTTCCGACCAACGAGATCAAAAATGAATTCATGGTGTGTTTATCCAAGCGAAAGCTGCATCGAACCTCGATAATGATTTCCATGCGAGAGCGTCCGAGGCGCCCTATCAAATGAAACCGGTCAAGGAGTCAAGGATGAAGGTGGCACGCGAAGAGGGGCGGGGTGCATGCAAGCGACGTTAGCAGGACGAACTCGGAAGACAAATCCCGCCTCTTGAGTCTTTTACCCGCCTCCGTTACCATTTCTGAATGTTCACCATCCAAATGGGCTTCGCTGAGCTACCTGAAAAGCGACACCTCGAAGCGCAGCCTCCACCAAATGCTTCACCCGCTTCATCCGCCTGAGGCCCTTCCAGCTAGTGATCGAGATGCCGAGTAAGTGCTCCAACACACGATACAGGGCTCGCCACTCACGAGAACAGGGTGATCATAATACCTGGGTCTGGCATGGCAAAGGCGCCAGATTGGAAGTACGATGCCACGCACTGGCTTGAGGTGTTGATGGACGACGTGAGCCAGCGGGTGCAAGTCTCCTGGTATGAATACCAGACCGCTTCGACATCTGGTGATACTGCGCTCCAGCAACTATTAGCAGAGGGAGCCACGATGCTTAATTGCCTCAACCAATGGCTTCAGGCTTCTGTAAGACGCGGCTCACATGCCATTCTCAGACCATCTTTCGCTGAACATCCTAGTCGAAACGACGCCCAGTCTTTTTCATCTGCCACAGTCTCGGAGGCATTATACTGAAGAAGGTCAGTAGCTGGGCGCCAGGAGCCACGCTTTGCTAACAGATCCAGGCCTTGTGTGAACTGTGGCAACACTTTTACCAGTACCAGGCTGTGCACGACACACTCGCAGGAATACTCTTCCTAGGGACACCACATACGAGACAAGGGCCAGGGGACCACCGCAGTGTTGTCGAGCTCATATTCAGAGCTACCAGTCCCAAGCCGCTTCCGCGCAGCCTCTTTCAACCTGAGAGTGATCATGTACTTTTCACCGAGCTTTGCATGGTCTTCGAACGCATTGCAAAGACGATCCCAATTCTGTCAGCCTACGAGACTAAGCCAACGAAGGTATACAGAAATACCTTTGCACGAATTCCTAGGCCTAAGGACACTCAGGTGCGTAGGGACTCGGGCGTTGCAGTTGGCCTGGATGGCCTAGGGTCGTTTGGCTGATGTTATGCTGTCCATAGATCATCGAGCAGAACAACTGCACAGTGGGCGCCAACCAAGAAGAGCTGTTCCGCATGGAATGTACACATGTGCATCTTTGTAGGCTCGACGTGCAAAGCTCAGTTTACTCGACTATTCGTGACGCAATTCAAGTAATCCTTGATCAAGCCCAGGACAAGATGTCACAAACCACAGACAGTAAGTAGCGACAATTTCAAGCCAAACAAGCATAGGCTGACTCTGGCGAAGCGAACATACCCAGCAGACTGGCCGCCATGACATTAAGGAGTAAAAGCAGCGTTCAGGATGAGCTTGAGCAAACAGCATCGGCCGAAAACTCAAAGTCCACTCCTGACGTCAGTGGTCATGCTATTGCGGGTTCTTCGTTGCCCCAAGCTTCGCGTTATTCTGCAGAGGCAGATCGGATACCAGTCACGTTCGAAGCAGTTAAAAGAGCGCCGTGTCTACCTTGTTTCACACCAAGAATTCGACGCGAGCGCAATCCGAACTTCTTCGGTAGAGAAGACGTCTTCAGTCGCATTGACGATGCTTTGCTCCCCAAAACGCAAGCATGCGGAGGAGCGAGCGCATCGCAGAGCTCTCAATTCGGCAACGGCAAGGGTGTGCTAAGCACGTTTGCGCTTTGCGGTATTGGAGGGTCTGGTAAGACAGAGGTAGCCGCGGAGTAT
>Ga0265797_10006816_pt1 | contig 15950 bp, 10 predicted proteins | sample P2T30metagenome_FD_192433 | JGI IMG/M metagenome (GOLD analysis project Ga0265797, IMG submission 192433) | Plant litter microbial communities from East Loma Ridge, Irvine, California - P2 T30 | ecosystem: Environmental > Terrestrial > Plant litter > Unclassified | place: USA: California... | reverse complement strand
TTAATCATCGTCGATATCACGCCTGTACACACCTCATCCCGCACACACCCCCAGTCTTCCACAATAGTTTCTTCACACCCATCATCGAATCATCCTGCCTAGGTTACTGATTTTACAAGCCGCAGCGATTCGTCCTACAACCACTGAATAACGCATGTTAGGTCTTACTCATTTCATGGAATAGACATAACCCACGAACAAACGGAGTCGTTGAAGAGTCTTGGACGGAAATAATGATTACCTCAACACTAACCCTTAAATCACAGATGTTCGTTGACTGCGTGTGAGGTTTACGCACGATTGACGGTTGGCATCAGGGTTCCTGCAATATTCAGCTGGAATGGCGTAGAAAGGCGTGACTAAGGTATGCTACGGGAAACGTCCTAGAGATCGTATTTGAAATTCAGATCCTTTGCTCCATCTGACCGAAAGTTCACTTGCTCTCACTCGTCATGCTAACACATTCAAGCCTACATACAGCGTCACCCGAAATATCGACAATGCTTTTGAATGTCTTCTAGGATTGGCGTTGGAATCGTTGTATTTCATATATTGGTTATCATATAATTCAAGCTTCTGCAAGATCCCACTCACGAGCCGACTGTGCTTGAACAGCTCTCGCCCGTCTCTCGTCCACGACGACACCCGTTCACATCATAGCGCCTCACTCTCACGCCGTGCGTCGGTTCGAAGTGCTCATGAGCGTGATCTTCTTCCCCTTCTTTCCCTTCTTGCCCTTGCCACCACCGCCGCCGACATTGCCGTCAGCTTCACCGCCACTCTGCATACTCAGCTGCGCTGCCTGCGCGACGAGTTCATCCTCTTCCCGCATCATTTCCTTCTCCCAGCCTTGCAACCAGCCATCGCTGGGTCCAAACTCGGAGTCGCCCGGTAGATTGGCATACTCATCACCCAGCTGAACAGCCGCAGTGCCCCAGACAGTGCGCTGCGCGTTGGGTGACGTGCCTGGTGATGCAAGTGAAGCGAAAGCCGAGTTTGTGCGGTGTGGCAATGGCGGCGACGAGCCATGTTCGTTGCCTGACGAGTCTGTTGTGGAGCCGCCTAGTGTCGGGAGGTTGTCGGCTGAGAACAGATCGTTGGGAATGGAAGGACGCTTGTTGCGACGGAGTGCTGAGATCTCACGCTCCGACACCTTCTCGATCCGCACACGATCCTTCTCCTCTCGTGCTTCCTTCTCTGAATGGCGCTTTCGGCGGCGTTCGATCTGCGTTGCAAAGTCTTTGAGAACTTCTGGACTAACAGTGTCGGTCCAGTCACATTCCAAAAAGCCCACTTCGCAGCCATAGGGCAGGTGACCGAGATATTTGACTCTGCGGCGTAGTTCATCATCAACCACATGGCCACTGCTTACTTTCTCGACACGAGGCAGGATGCTGGACGGGAAGTTCTTGTATGAGCCAAAAGCAGCTTGCAGGATACGAATATCCAGCGGTGATAGATAGTAATGTTGGAGGCCATGGTAAAAGAGATATTCGCTTGGTGGTGGCTTCTCATAATGTCTTTGTCGCATTTCTGCGATGGTTTTGGGAACGTAGTTTGCGTTCGTGGCGTGATTGTTAGGCGCTCGATCGGCGACATTACTGGCCGCGGTGTCGCCATTCGCCGGCGTGTTGTCTTGAGTGTGTTTCGAGAGGTACATATCCGGTACACCTTCGTCGCTTTCGTTGAATTGTATCGGAGCTCTTTCAGGCTTCGGCTCTGGCTTCTTGGCCTGCTCGGGAGGGTTACCAATGCCTTTGATCTTTTCTTTAGATTCGCGAATCAGACGTTTGGCTCGGCCGGTCCATTCGGCATCCTCGCCAAACATGAGTTCATCCTCTTTCTCCAGCTGGTCGATAGCCGCCAGGGCATCGTCATACTGCTGGTTCATGTAGTCCTCGCTGCCCTTCATGAGATGTGCGTAGTCCATAACCTCTGTTGCGAGGTGCCACGGGATATGCTCGCCCTTGAACACCACCTCGCCGCTCTCACGAGGCATGGCGAGAGTGCTCCCAGGCTTCCTTGTGACGAGGCGCAAGACGACATCACCACCTTCACGGGGCGCATCGCCTTCCTGGCCTTCATAGAAACGTGCAGGTCGCGTCTCAGAGACGTAGATGCGATCCCAGCAGATTGGGCATTTCTGCCATCGCGCTCGTTTCTCAGGCGGAGCACCAGCGTCTTCGGAGTGCATGTATCGGATCAGACAAGGTGCGCAGAAGATGTGCCCGCACTTGGCCATGCGTGGTGCAGTTGGCTCGCCCAAGCAGATCGGGCATGAAGCCGCCTGGCTCTTAGAAGATACAATGACTTGCAGGACATTATCCCAGTCCAGATGAATGTCTGCGTCCTCGGATTGAGCGCGATAGTCTCCACGCGGATCGACAATGAAGCGGTAGTTCGCGTGAATATATCTTGAGCTGTGTCAGTACAGTACGTCCATGTGCTTGCACATTCTTATCTCCCACAACTCACCTCGCCTTGTCCGTAGCATGATAACCGCTTCCCAAGCCCCAAGTAGTGTTTCTCCTCTCTCCTCTCCTTCCACCGTGTCGGAACTGGTGCGTATGAGACTGCGGCCTGGGGGGCAGGGCGAAGTTCATCAAGTGCGTAATGCTCTGCTGCCCGCGGCGACCATTTGGATTCTGCATACTGGCCATTTCTGCCTCTGCATCCTCATCCACAAGTCGGTAGGAAGCCTTGCTCTTCGCCTTGTGCTTCGGCTTCGCACCCTGAGCGTTGCGCGGGGCTACGTTGCGAGTCGAAGAGTTGGCGCGGACGCCGCCGTTGGTGGTTGTGAAGAAAGCCTGGGTGGTGGAGATGGAGGGAGCAGTTGAAGAGGCGCCGGGAATCTGCTTCGGGTTCGAGGCAGTCTTGGAGAGAGCGGGCGGCTGAGACGACATTGCCGTCGTCGCTGAATGAGAGGAAGGTCCTAGTCGTCTGGTCGAAGAAGATGGGGTTGGCGATGGGCTGCGCAGGCGTGTGCAGGTGCCAGGGTTGACAGTGCCGAGCAAGGGCGTGTAGATGATGCAGTCGGTGTCGAGCGGTGTAGTGGCGGTGATGATGGTGATAGACCTCCACAAGGGAGTCTGGTGGGAGGAGGAGCAAGAGGGCGAGAGAGAGGCGGGCGAGGGTTATGATGGATGCGTCACTGCATGGGTCCAGTCTGAAGCAGCGCTGCAGTTCAAGCGGGGAGAGAGCACGACAAAGCCCACCCAAATGGAAGATCGAGTGGCAAACACTCCTCCAGGCACGTGTATTGGCTTCCGATGGCCGCGCTTCCGATATCTGCCTATGTTGACTGGTGGGATGTTGCGATGACTACTTTGAGCCTTCTCATCGACATACAAAACCATCGTCCACAAGGGTGGCGACAGACATCAGCAGCACTCTTCTGGGTAACGTCATAGAGACATCTGTTGCTCCATATTTCCGATCTCTCTGGAAGGTATCTTCAATATCAGTTCATCGGAAATCACCTGTAGCTCCTACACCTCTCATGCTACTTTCCACTGCAAAACGAACCATCAGATCTTTCTCCAGTATGCCTTCACAAATCGACAGCGCCGTCGCCTCAGTGCTCAAGATCGATCCAAGCAATGCGACCCTCGCCGGTACAGGCGGTGGTGGGTGTTCGTCAGCTTCGGCTTCGAAGATAAAAGCAGCTATGCCCGATGGTTCCGAAAAGTAAGCATCGCCGTGATCGTTTGACATGAAATATGCAACATTCCCTGGCCTGACTTCAACGAATGCCAATGCTTTCAATATCGAATCATAATGTGTTACCGGGACATGATTGGCATGCTCGGTCTAACAGACCACCATCAACTAACACCGACAAAATCCAGACAATTCTTCATCAAGATGGGCCCAAACGACGCCATGTTCGCAGGAGAACATGCTTCCCTCAGAGCCCTTCATGACGCTGTCCCAACTATCTGCCCACAATCATACGGACACGGCCTCCTCGCAGACGACTCAGGAAAGTCTTTCTTAGTAACCGACTTCCTCGAAATCACATCCGGCCGTCGCGGCAAAGCAGCTGGCGACTCACTGGCCAGGAAGCTCGCAAAGCTACATACCACACCAGCACCGGTCCCGCCTGGCTACGACAAGCCCATGTTCGGATTTCCCGCGCCTACATGTTGTGGTGACACCCAGCAACCAAACACCTACAATGCAAGCTGGGCGGACTTTTACGCGGAGAATCGGTTAAGGTTCATTGAGAGATCATCACGAAAGTCAAATGGCAAAGACGAAGAACTTACGACACTCGTTGATCGTTTGTGCAACGAGGTTGTACCTAGACTGATTGGCGACGACCATCTCAATGGTGGTAAGGGAGTGCAGCCCGTAGTTGTCCACGGCGACTTATGGAGTGGTAACGCCTCTGTCGGCAAACTCTCTGGGATGAGTGAAGCCGAAGAAGTCACGTATGACAGCAGTGCGTGCTATGCGCACTCAGAGTACGAGCTGGGCGACATGAAGATGTGAGAATTGTTAGATGCTCTATCATAGCTTCGACGCTGACAACATGTCTAGGTTTGGCGGCTTTGGTGGGGACTTTCTCAAAGAATACCACAGCATCTGCCCGAAAACCGAACCAGTTGAAGAATACGATGATCGAGTGATGCTGTATGAGCTGTACCATCACCTGAACCATCACGCCATGTACGTATATTGATACCTTATAAGATGTTAGCCATGTGCTGACGTTTCAACTTGCTTAGGTTCGGCGGTCATTACCGCTATGGAGCTGTGAGTATGATCAAGACACTCTTGAAGAAGTATGGCGGCCAAGCGAAAGAAGAGCTTTGAGGATTGGTAAATGGATCCTCGCATACTTTCAAGTGTATCGCTATAATGAATAATCTAGACTTGGACGTTATGCACATGTATACATACAGCTGCTAAAATCCAGAACCTTTGATGTGTATCCACGTATCAAGTTGACCGCCTACAACCCAGTGCACATCTTTACACTGAAACAACAATGTATTACAAAAGATGGATCATCAATGGTTGTTGTCTAATAGAAATAGACCTTGCACTCGCCATTGAACGATCATACGCAGATATATGAGCATCTCCTCCATGCAGGGTCGAGGTGCGGGCGGGATGGCGTGCTCGCTGTTTGTGGTAAAGGCGACGACGGCAACATTTAATAATCTTGCAATCGCCTGTGGGTCTCTCCGCTAGCTTCGTACTTTGTCGATTCATCTGTACGCTTTCTTGTCGATTTCGCCATCATGAAAATCATACCAAACATCGACATCTTCTTCAGGACTCTCTTGGCACGACTCATCGACGACTTCGGCTGAGTGATAGCCGACTTCGGATCTGCCTCTCACGGCCATTCTGCTCTATTAAAGGACAACAACACCCTCACCTTGACGTCCTGCCTCCCATACGCCCGGACATTGCGTGCTCGAGCTGCCCTCCATATACAGAAACATAACTGGAGCCCTGGACGACTCTGAGACTCTGCGACCACCGTCCGGCATAGCTATCACCACGCTATCACCACTACGCTTACAGCCGGCGCAGCTCGATTAAACCGGCGCCTACCTGGTCGGTCCCTATCTCTACTACCTTTCCAGGATCACCGCCTATCTGTTTCTCCCCATTCGCGGGAGAGCACCTAGGCGTCCTGCACGTGGCTCGTGTCAGAGCTCTCATCCCACCTCCCGCCACTGCTCCTTGTCCTTGCCCGGGTCCGCTGCACGAGGCATTATTGTTGGCCCTCCATGTTGGCCCGGCCCTCACATGCTGCTGCCAAACGCACTAGCGATGCGACTTCAAGGCATGTTGCGCGGCATTCGCGATTACTGCTGTCAACACCTCGCTTCTACTGCGGGGTGACAAGCAGGAGCTGCGTACAAGATGCCTCGCTCAGTACTACGGTGCTGACCAGGCGAGCATTTGCTACTGTCAATGCTTCGTCGACATCAGCTTTCTCAAGACAATTTTCTACTCTCCCAACCAAATCGCCGGAACTTGGACCGAAAGGCACAGCGGGCACTTCTCGCAACGCAACCACAATGGCTAGCCCCACCGAATTCTACGAGGCGGTCGTTATCGGAGGCGGTCCCGCTGGTATCACTGTCGTTGGAAACCTGCTCGAGCAGAAGGTTGAGCCCATCCTGTGGGTCGACAACGCTTTCGATGGCGGTCGCATCAACCGCTGTTATAGAGAAGTGCCCTCTAATACCAAAGTCGCACTTTTCATCGAATACGCCACGGCTGTTGCGCCGTTCAGAAAGATCGTGAGCAACACTCCATCAAGATCGCGCTGGGAAGAACCGAGCGAAAGTGATGGGGTTGCCGTTTCTGGAAAGCCTGACAAGCTCCAAGCTCTTCGCAGCTTGGATCCTGTCAAAGGCTGCCAACTCAGCCATGCGGCGGATATGCTCCTCATGTTGACTGAGGGCCTCTCAAAAACTGCTGGAGTATTCGCCCGCAAGGTACGAGTGACTGAAGCCACCCTCGACGAGTCTGCTCAGAAGTGGACTGTGAACTTGGCCAACACTGCGAACTCTTCGGCAAGCACCACGCCAGTAGTAACCAATCGCCTCATCATGTGTACTGGATCATCACCAAACAACTCACCCTTGCCAGTAGAAATTCCCAGCCTGCACAATCTCGACTTGGATTGTGCCCTTTCTCCGACCCTGCTGTCAACCACACTTTCACCGCTTGGTCCTACCTCAATCGCAGTAGTCGGCGCCTCTCACTCTGCTATCCTCGTCCTCATGAACCTATATAAACTCGCCAGCACCAGCAAGCCAGATCTGCGCATCACCTGGCTCACTCGCCACAAGTTGCGTTACGCCGAACAGCGCGACGGCTGGATCCTTCGTGACAACACAGGCCTCAAGGGTGAAGCTGCCGAGTGGGCGCGCGACAACCTCGAGCCTGACACAATGCCCAACAGCGATGTGTCCAAGTACATTGCCAAGGTCGCCTACGAAGCCGGCGCCGAGAAAGAGACGTACGAGCAACATCTCCAAGAGATGGACTTCTACGTGCAGGCCATCGGTTACAGCCGCGACCCGATCCCCACTCTGAAGACCAGCGAGGGCCGAGAAATCGAGCCAGTCTTCGACCACGACAACGGTCACTTCGAGTACGCTGGCAACGGCGAAGGCAAGCTACAGAAGCTGCCCGGTCTTTTCGGCGCCGGCATTGCATGGCCAGCCCGGGTCGTGGATCCTGAGGGCAATGTGGAGTACGCAGTCGGGTTCTTCAAGTTCATGAAGCACATCAAGAAAGTCGTCGGCACGTGGATCTGATTGGCTGGTGATTTCTGGCTGATATATATGATAGATTTTTCGATTTCGAGCTTAGCATAAGGTGTAAATACAGGTACCATTTCAGTCTATGTCTCTTCGAACAGCGTCTTTCAGCTAGCGATGTTGGTGAGTGGACATCAAAAACCATTCCAATTCTCGGCATACCCACGTTGCTGGTGTACTTATACAGCTGACTGGAACGGTTGCTCCATTCTGGGGTATCAAAAGACCACTCGGCGCCAAAGGATCTCAGTGTTTGAAATTCTGCATGTCTGTGGCCATCAGGACATTTTGACGCCCGATCAGCCGCTATGTGGTTAAGCGAGCACTAGTTGCTCAGCTCGCGGGGCGAGGTGCATGAGTGAGTGGCAGTGACACAGCTGACCTTCCAAAATGCTCTGGAGATCCGGTTCTTTTCTTGAACATGAAAAAATACTTCACAGGCCATGTTCGGATGGGCCCTTTGCTACTTTACTTCGCCGTGACAAAGTGTCACTTCACGACGCTGTCTGCCGTCGAAGTACAAAGCTCGAATCGCAGCCAAGGTCTCAGGAATTGCAAACATCAATACAATTCACGAAGACGTTGAGGCCGGCCACTGCCGTTGACTTGTCCAACTTGTGTCTGAGCTGAACGACATCTCCAAAAACTTGGGTCTCCAGAGATGGATCCCGCCACCGCCTTAGGGGTAGCGGCGGCGGCTGTCCAGTTCATCGAGGTTGGCTTGAAGACTTTAGCTCTATGCAAAGAGATCCGAGACAGTGAAAGCGACACGACTGTACTACACGCTGAGCTTCAGCAGTCAAGCAAACAGCTCGGAACCATACAAAGCGGAGTCACACTAGACGCGTTCCCACGAGACACATCTCGGTCCATCAAGCAATGCAGCTTAGACTGTTCATCTGCAAAGGAACTGCAAGACCTGCTGTCAGAGATTCGAGCAATCGCACAGAAGAAGCGCTTTGGAGCAGCGAGGGCTGCATTCCGCGCTATGAGAGACCAGAAGAAAATCGAGAAGATCCAGAACAAGCTTGAGAAATGCCAGGCGAGATTCCAGACTGCCGTCGGCGTGGACACACGTGAACAGGTACTCTCGTTGCTCAAGGCCCAGGGAAAGTTGAGTCAGACTCTGGAGGATTTCGTGTACCCGGAGCTCAAGCGAATGCACGACTCAACGCACGAACAGATCTCTACTGCCCAAAAAAGCTCTGCAACTGCACATGAGATCACCCACAAAGCGCTCGCTAGTCTGAACAAAAGTTCTAAAGCTTCGAGTCGAGCGATCTTGGATGTCGGGTCACAGGTGCAAGGCCGATTTGATCGCTTACAAACATCTCATACTCATCAGGTATTCTTGCAAAGTTTGGAGCATCCCGACATGTTTTCGCGACACAGTCAAATAGGAGCACCAGCAACTGGCACATTCGAGTGGATATTCACGCGAGGTTCGAATCGAATCGATAAAGACCCAAAGACTATGGAATTGCAAGCTCGGTTCTCGAAGTGGCTCCGAAGCTCGCAACCTGTGTTCTGGATCAACGGCAAAGCAGGTTCGGGCAAGTCCAGCTTGATGTCGTTTATTGAAAGCCACGAGCGCACAAATGACCTACTGAACATCTGGGCCGGTGGACGGAGATTACACGTCTTTAGCTTTTTTTTCTGGCGAGCTGGTTCGGAGATTCAGAAAAGCATCTCCGGCGTCTTACAGTCTCTATTGTATCAGCTGGTGCGCGCTAAGCCAGAAATTATCAAGAGCCTCAGCTCCAACGAAATCACACCATCGGAAAGGACATGGACCCAAGCACGACTGCACCGTGCCATTGAGACGGCTTTGCCACATTTCCGTGAGGACCGCATCTTTGTTCTCATCGACGGTTTGGACGAGTTCGAAGGCAGTTATACAGCCTTGACCACCCTCATACTGGGCTTACAGAACGGATCGCATTCGAAATTCTGTCTATCCAGCAGACCTGAGACTGCACTGACAAGACAACTCGGTTCCTTCCCATATTTGAGACTTCAAGATCTGAACTACGACGATACCAGGTCGTTTGTACATGGGGAGTTCGAGCCATATGAAGATGTGATTGGAAATTCTTGGCAGTTCTTTGAGACGGTCCAGCAGGTATCCAGCCGCGCCGAAGGCATCTTTCTGTGGGCTGCTCTTGTCTGCAAGTCTTTAGTATCCGGATACGAATCACAAGATGACGCCGAAATTTTAAAGCGGCGCCTGGAAGCGATTCCATCTGGACTCGAAGCCCTATTTGCCTCAATGTTTACCAATATTGACAGAGAACATCATGAGTATCTATCAAGATGTTTCTTCCTTATGAAATGGAGTAATGAGAGTAACCGGAGCGTTTTATCTGACATTTCTTTACCTGTTGACACTGCGTTCATGAGCGCGAGCCCGCACGAGTCGCTGGCTGACTTCGTGGAAGACTGTTGTGTCGTCGAACACCGCGTCCTCGCACAAGCCAAAGGCTTACTGGAAACATGTGAACCGCATCTTTCCATGTTTCACACTGACGACAGAGACCTCCAGAAGTTCGGGCTGTGCATCCTGAGCGATGCGCGCTCTGGAGATGTTAGGCACCACTCTGTCATACTTGAGCCAAGTGTTGCACAAATTTACAGAACAAGCTGCATCAGATGGGTACATCGATCAGCATATGACTACATTCTTGGAGGCCACAGCGAGTACGCTCGATCATGGACGACTGCGGATGAAGTGAAGCTCCTACGCCACCTATTAGATTCACAGTTGTGGTTAGCTTACTACTACCCCGGTCAGCATATGGATCCTATCTACGCCCCCGTAGCGCACCTCATCAACGTTTTCGAGGGCCGCACAGGCGATATAACGATCGCAGGATATGAGGCGCTCGACGAACTTCATGACACAATCCAAGCCTCTTTTTATGGAGGAGGATGCAACGACCTAGAACAGAGTCCCATGTTCGGCTCCAAGCTTCGTCGAACGTATGAAGAGGCTGAGCTTCTCCGGGCTTTCTGGATGAGCGTGGCTACACGCTCGCAGGACGACTACCTTATCACCCGCTTCCACAAAATCAAAAGTAGCTTATACGCTGATCTCCTCTGCAGTGGTCTCATCCAGCACTGCTGGTTCTGGGATAAGTATAATCCTTCGAAATGCAGGATACCCGTAATGATGCTGAGCTTTGATCATCTGCTCAACCAAGGGTCCATGGGCAATTCTGTTATTGCTGCTCACCAATCCGATGTGACTTTCGGCTACATAGTACCATCTTGCCTTTCGTGGAGAGGTAGAGGGAGATCAAAAGAGCGAAGAATGGTTAGCGACGTGGTTGCCGCTCTGAAGGAACTAAAGGACCAAGACAATCGCTCAGGCTATGATACCAGGAGATGCTCACCAGACTATGTCCTGAACCTACCAGCTCTTTTCGCACAAAAGCTTATAGAGCTTGCAAACCTCTGGCAGATCTATTGCGGGCAACGAATGGATACTATCGGTGTGATACCTTCCACGCCACTCCAGCTACATGTCACAGCGCGAATTATTGAGTCTCGAACCCATGAGCGGCCGAAGTCACCTGGCAAGGTTTTTTCAGATGGCGCGCTCCCTGACTGGCGCTTGGTCTGCTTTGGCCGCAATGAGTACCGCCGCGTGCGTCTTTGGAGATCAGGCGAGCATGTACCAGTCGTGGCCTGCTTCGATGTCAAAGCACCTAAGAGTAAACAGCTGATGGATCAATTCGGGAACGCAAGTAGCTACAAGACTCATATCAGCCTTGTGGGCACCTCGCAAGACGAAGAGCTACGTCTTGAGACGATCCTCGAAGAAGTGTGGGCAGACGCTGAGGGACAATTTGACGACGGGTGGCAACAGCTATATATGTTGGCGTGTCTCAAGAAGTATTTCGGCGATCTGTGGAACGTGCCTGAAGCCTCTGTCGACTCTGATTCTGAGATTGATAGTGATTATGAGGACGAGCCTTAAGCTCGACGATCTCAAGCGCCGACACTTCAAAGCGAGTTGGTCCGAAGTGGCCTACTGGAAGGATACCATCGATCGAAGAGAAGTGCCGACTCCGCCCAGGAGAAATGCTCTCGTTACACTAGCAAGCGGTCGCGGCTCCAGAGAATTTGTTCTCGCCGGTCTGTAGTTGTAAGCAGATAGCTGAGATTTCGCCCGCAGGGCCACCGTCCACGATCTATCCTCAGTCACGATTTCGCGCCTACTAGGTGCAGATTACGAGTACTGCTTCCATTATCTCCCAAGTTCGTCGTTGAAGATCCTCCTAGATGTTGGGAGATTGACCGTGGCTCACCAAACGGCTTTCACTGGTAGTCTGTGTCTGTAAGTGCGGCTCCAAGACACCATGGATCTGATTATACGGCGTTCACAGCCGTCGAAGCACTCGGAACTCCAGAGGATTTAGGAATTGTGCTTTGTCATACGAGCTACATTCGCTGCAATACTTGCGAGCCCGTTCATTACACTTGAGTCGTCGCTGCCGCCTCTGGCTGATACCCGATATGTTTCGTCTGAGCAGTCTTCATGCTGTCAAGATGAACAAACCCGTCTTGCGATTTGTCAGTCGACTCTTCGCTTGCGTGACTCTTCTTCCGGTATTGACGAGTGAAGCTCAGCGAGCGTCTGCCTACTGACACGAAGATCAAGCGAATTGATGGAGCACAGGCACATATGATCGACAATTGAGTTTCCGCGATGCACCAGATGAGTAGGTTGCCGCCCGTCCATGAGGTATCAGGTTGGCGCCCTAGTTGTACCAGCCAGTAGGTTCTTCCTACGCCCGCAGCGATGACACTGTAGATGGTCAGCCATACTGTACACAACTAGATCTTGAGCTAAAGCCACACACCCGATACCAAGGAGGAAGAAGAAGTAGGTCGTCCATTTCTGCTTCCATGTCATGTGGAGTTCAGTATGCTCTAGTAAAGCAAGAGGCAGCGAGATGGCGTATATATCCGAGATCACAGACCAGATTCCAATGAAGTAGTTGAGCCATTGGGCGTCCGAGCATTGCCATGACTCCCTCCAAGTGAAGTCCCAGGCCATCCAATAAGACCAGAGAGGATCGCAGATGAAGCAGAGAGCCAAAAGAACTGTAAGAAAGAAGGCTACGGTGGCACCTAATGCGACCCAAATGGCGATATCGAAGGCTTTGTTGTAGGTGGGTGCTACGATACGGCGATAGAGCAGGAGGACCGAGGTCTTGATGCAGCAGCCGCTGCACAATGCGATGATGAAAGTGATCCATGTACCCTATACACTTGTGATCAGCCACCATCTTGCGATTGCACGATGAGCATACTCACCATAGCTGCGTGTGAATACATGCTAGGGCGAACGTCCCACGTATGTCGGTCGATCCCATATTGGAGCAAATCCAAGCAACCGCATGCCGTTAATGCGACCGCAAACACCTGTGTCAGATGTGAGATACAAACTTCTCTATACCACGACTCCGTGCGCATGCTTACGAGACCCAGTATGAGAAATACATCGTCTATTCCTGCAGTATCCTTTCGCATCCGTAGTCGTACGTACAGGCGTGCTGCGACGCAAACGAAGGCGATGAGCTGGAAGATGATCGTATAAGGGAGAATCCATATCCGCCGGGCTGGATCATCATAGTTCGGTGTCGGCCAGGCGGCGATTTCTTCGCGAGTCGGGAAGTAGATGTTTGCAATCATTATGCTGAGGCCGGTGGTGTAGCTAATCTAGAAATGCAGAAGTCAACACTACATCCTTATAACATGATCGTAAGGTCCTCATGGCGTTTACGTTTAGACAAATATGTCGGGCCTTCAATGATTGAGCCTTGGGTCATCATGCCCACTCTGCAGAAGACGCGCCGTAGTTGACTGCTTTGTGTTCAGTCCAGGCCAATAATGAAAGATGAATGCGCCGAGAATACAAGACGGGGCTCCTCGTGTCTCGGTTATGGATCTGATTTTACGACGTAGAGAACGCCCAGAGGTCTCAGTTCCCTAGTTCAAACTGCTCGTATAGAATCCGGAACGTTGGCAACTCTGAGGGTTTAAGACATTCCCTCTTTCGCAAGCTTCAGCTCACAAGGTTTCGAGCTATTTGTATAACGCCTTTCAGTACAACCACCATTGGCTGATTCTTCCGTACGCCCCGTGCCACACGCTCGGGAAGCTCATGACGAGCAGCACAAGTTGAAGCCTATCACTCGGTAGCTACTTCAGGTTTGACGGGGTATCTTTCAGTGCCGAGGCTCTCAAGAATGAACGGCATCTCTTCTTCTTGAGGATAGCTTCGATGCTCACGTTCCCAGGAGATGGGGTCGCATTCTGGACTCAGATGAATGAATGGATCTCCAAGGAGATGTGTAAAGAGTTCGCCGGAGAAGATCTTCCCAAGTCAACGGGTCTACGTCAAGGATCCACGGTACACTACTCACAGCCGTGCAGAGAGGTCGAAGCAAGCTATGGAAATAAGGCCACCCGTCTGGCCAGAATCACTCTCCGCAGATCGACACGGGAGCATCCTCGGACCATAACCTTGAGTGATTGGGCCGCAATCGTGCAGTTTTAAGTCTGTTCCCAACTGATGGCAATTTTCATCGTGGACATGGCAGAAAAGCAAACATATTCACGGTGCTTGGAAGTCGAACGCGCCCGCCTCTCAAATTCAACAACAACAACTCACGAACCAATCGTTCGGATGAGATCAACATGTGTGCCTTCGTATACTTTGAACAATACGATACCATGACACGCATCATTCAGCTAAACCTGAAGCGTTCAATGCAATGTATGTGCCCCTCCTCCTGCCGCGATCCGAATATTCAGCTAGCCCTGGGTTGTTGATAGATCGCTGGTCTATACCCGATTACGCCCATTGACTCCTATATCAGGGGGAATGCTCATCTCCCCGGTCATTTGTTGTTGTGACAATTGTCGTCGGACCATGAAGGCAGCGAGACGTGGCATGACGTGACGACAATACTCAATACTCATCGGTCGATTGCGCCACCTCTCACTGCCTCACCGGGCCGATAAATCTCGCCAATACGACGTCCTATTCACCCAGCCTCGTGAATCCAAACAATCAATCCTCCCGCAAATTACCAACAAGCCACTGCCTCAACTCCAACGCAAACAAACACCTCCCATCCTCCAACTCCACCTCGACCCCAAATATCCGCTCCCCTTTTCAATACTCCTGATCCCTGGCCTCCGCATTGCGAACAGCAAGGTGCGGATTCTCATTGAAAGCCATCGCCTTCAAAGGGATAGTGTACGTGCCCGGCTCATCGCTCTGGCCATTCGGGTACACCGCAGACAAGCTGATCTTCAGCACTGCTTTAGCCAGATCGGCGGTGGTGACAGTAGAGAGCCAGGCGAAAAGACCTGGTTGCTGTGAGGGTTGTTGCTTGTGGCAGTTACTGTAGCTGCGTTTGAGGTCTGCAAGCGCAGATTTGTATCGCCTCTCACAGGAAAACGTGACGGAGAGATTTCAATGGCCTCAATATGAAAGAGCTGATCGGCTTTGAGCGTTCCATACAGACGGCTCGCTCCCTCGGATGCCACAAGCCTATTAGCATGCTTCGAGCAAGTAGAGTCAATGATCTGCCGATTCGCACATGCAATGGTGTGCAGAAGCACGCCAAAGCAAATGTCAGAGCGAGCACAGCGAGCGTTGTACAAACCGATACCATATCAGGCAATAGTCCTGAGGTTTTGAGTTTGGCGGGTACGTAATTCCGCAAAGTATGCTTCTTCGTAGAGCTCTAGAGAGCGACGGGAACATCCATCTTTAATGGTCCCGTCAGGTTGGTGCCTTGATGCTGTGTTCCTGAAACCTGCAGCACCACATCAAGGATCAGGAGCGCATGCATGCAGCAGTGAGGAGCTGATCACGCTTGGCTCTTGGCTGAGTATTCGTAAACAAGTTGTATTGTTCCTTCGCGTCATTTTTATCAAATAGGCAGGTCAATAGTCAACGCTAGCGCCCACGAATCCCTCCGCTTGTTGGTGCAAATAGGCCATCGAAGGAGTGACGATCCTAAAGCTCCTGATCCCTAACGAGTAGTCGGAAGAGCCTGGAGAGGCGATGACTAGACAGACGGACCGCGACCGCTGGGGGCATCAGTCCGGACCGAAACGAGATTTGTCAAGTCGCGGTTAACATTACAAGACATCCATAGAGCATTGACCAGACCACTCGCCAGCACGGTCTAGACATATTTCATCCCCGCCCACGCTGCAATTATCGATGCATCGTTCCTGCAGAATAACCGTACATGGGCCGAAGGGTGACAAAAGCCCGCTCTTAAGTACGTAGTAACGTACTCGCAACGCCGCATACCTACAGACGTATAAACCATGGTACCCTCATGCCAGAGACGTCAGCCTTGACGCGGCGCATTGCAACGACGGGAACCCACGTCCTGTTTGCCTGCCATCTGGACAAACCATCCCTTGCGATCAATGTAAGTAAAATTCGGTCTCTACACCCAGTGCGCAAATTCCATGAATGTCAACAACATCCGATCCCAAAAGCAAATCCCAAATTCCTGTATCATGATCATCAATAATCGTATAATTACTCTCGTCACTGTCGTAACGCTATATATACCTGCCTTTCTCGCCAATGCTGCCTTTGCTCGTGATATCTGT
>Ga0265797_10006815_pt1 | contig 15952 bp, 13 predicted proteins | sample P2T30metagenome_FD_192433 | JGI IMG/M metagenome (GOLD analysis project Ga0265797, IMG submission 192433) | Plant litter microbial communities from East Loma Ridge, Irvine, California - P2 T30 | ecosystem: Environmental > Terrestrial > Plant litter > Unclassified | place: USA: California... | reverse complement strand
CTACGAGCGCCTGGTGGGCCGTGGTGCCGGTTACGGCGCGGTGATGATTGTCGCGATGATCGACGAAGACCATGCCTTGCTGGTGGAAGAGTACTGCGGTGGCACCGACGAGTATGAACTGTCCTTGCCCAAAGGGCTGATCGAGCCCGGCGAGGATGTGCTGGCCGCGGCTGACCGCGAACTCAAGGAGGAAGCCGGCTATGGCGCTCGTCAGTTGGAACATATCACTGAGCTTTCGCTGTCTCCTGGCTATATGAGCCAGAAAATCCAGGTGGTGCTGGCCACCGATCTTTACGAAGAGCGCCTGGAAGGCGATGAGCCTGAGCCCATGCGCGTGGATCGGGTCAATCTGCGTGAGTTGTCGGCGCTGGCGCAAAACGAGCAGTTCAGTGAGGGCCGGGCGCTGGCCGCGCTGTATCTGGTGCGGGACCTGCTGACCCAGCGTGGAGTGTTCACCCTATGAGCGAACTGTTTCTGGGCCACCCTTTTATCGCGCCTGTCATCGAATTGGCTCGCCAGGCAGGTGAAGCCATCCTGCCGTATTGGCGTGCCGATGTAGCGGTGACCTCCAAAGCGGATGATTCACCGGTGACGGCCGCCGATCTGGCCGCGCATCATCTGATTCTCGCTGGCCTCACGGCGCTGGACCCAAGCATTCCGGTGCTGTCCGAAGAAGACGCCGATATCGATCAGAGCGTACGCGCCGGTTGGCAGCGTTGGTGGCTGGTAGACCCGCTGGATGGCACCAAGGAATTCATTAGCGGCAGTGAGGAATTCACCGTCAATATTGCCTTGATCGAACAGGGCCGGGTGGTGTTCGGCGTGGTGTCGATGCCCACCAGTGGTCGCTGCTATTTCGGCGGCGCGGGCCTGGGGGCTTGGCGTTCGGACGTGAATGCCGCGCCCAGGCAGATCCAGGTACGCCAGACTCCGGCCGCAGGGGAAGCCTTTACCGTGGTTGCCAGCCGCCGTCATACCAGCCCGGAACAGGAACGTTTGCTGGAAGGGCTGAGCCAGGGTTTGGGCGAGCTGAAACTGGCGAATATCGGCAGTTCTTTGAAGTTCTGCCTGTTGGCCGAAGGCAGTGCCGATTGCTATCCGCGCCTGGCGCCGACCTCACAGTGGGACACCGCAGCCGCGCAAGGCGTGCTGGAAGGGGCGGGGGGCGAAGTGCTGGAGCTCAGCGGCAAGCCGTTCAGCTACCCGGCGCGGGAATCGTTGCTGAACCCGTTCTTTCTGGCGTTGCCGGCCAAGGCGGCGTGGCGTGAGCGGTTACTGATGCTGGCCAGATCCTGAGATCACAGCGGAACAAAATGTGGGAGGGGGCTTGCTCCCGATAGCGGTGTGTCTGCCACACATTTAGTGACTGACACACTGCTATCGGGGGCAAGCCCCCTCCCACATTGGTTTGGGTAATGGCCGCTAGCGGTGCAGGACGTATTGGCCAGTAAAAGCCACAGCCCGCGTTTCACTGCCCTCATTCACAACCCACGTCTCCAGCGACAATCGCGCCCGGCCATAGCGTTTGTAGGTTGCCACAAAGCGTTTCCACACCTTCTCCTCTGGCGCCATGCAATGCACCGTTGCATCCTGCGTTACTGGCAACGGATAGCTGATCTGGCCTTCCTGGATCACGATATGCCCGTCTTCAATGCCCTCTTCGCGCAGGCTCAGGTGCAACCAACCCCAGCCGGCCAGTACGGCGCCGCAGTAGAGGCTGCCGCCAAACATGGTGCTCTTGTGGTTGATATTGGCCTGCAAGGGTAGATGCAGTTGCAGTTGGCCGTGCTGCCAGGCGAGCACCTTGAGGCCCATTTCCCGGGTGAGGGGGATGTCGTGGTGAAGGATGGATTCCAGATAACGGCTGTCGCGGCTCATGGCGGTCTCTTGGCTCGTGGGCAAGGTCATTCGTCGTCTGCGCTGTGGCTGGCGCTGTCGGCGAAGTTCAGACCGTGCTTGCGTAGTTTGTCGTGCAGGGTTTTGCGTGGCACGCCCAGGGCTTCGGCGAGGCTGCGCAGGGAGCTGTGGGGGCGGGTCAGTTCGGCTGCGATCAGGCTCTTCTCGAATTGCTCGACTTGCTCGCTCAAGCCGCCAGGCGTGGAGGTCAGTGTGCCGGCGGATGGATTGTCCGGCGTACTGTCCAGCGCCAGCTCCAGGCCCAGGGCAAAGCGTTCGGCGGCGTTCTGCAGCTCGCGCACGTTACCCGGCCAGCTGTGGCGCAGCAGCAGCGCGCGCTGGCCCGGTTGCAGCTCATGCAGGGGCAGCCCGTGGCGGCTGCTGGCTTCGTCGGCGAAGTGCTGGAACAGCATCAGCGCATCTTCACCGCGCTCGCGCAGGGGTGGTATGCGCAGCGGCGCGACATTGAGACGGTAATACAAGTCGGCGCGAAAGCGCCCCTGGTCGGCAGACTGGCGCAGGTCTTCCTTGGTGGCGGCGATGATGCGGATATCCAGCGCAATCAGTTGATTGCCGCCCAGGCGTTCCACGACGCGCTCCTGCAGCAGGCGCAACAATTTGACCTGTACATCCAGGCTCATGCTTTCGATTTCATCGAGAAACAGCGTGCCGCCATTGGCGAACTCGAACTTGCCGATACGGCGTTTCTGCGCGCCGGTAAACGCGCCCGGCTCATGGCCGAACAGTTCGCTTTCCACCACCGATTCGGCCAGCGCCCCGGCGTTGATCGCCACGAACGGGCCGCTGCGGCGGCTCGAAAGGTCATGCAAAGCGCGGGCGACCACTTCCTTGCCGGCTCCGGTTTCGCCGAGGATCAGCACATCGGCCTTGGTTGCCGCCAGTGCTCCGATCTGCTCTCGCAGGCGCAGCATTTGCGGCGAATGCCCCACCAGGCGTGTGCTCAGTTGTTGTCGATCGCTGAGGGCCAGGCGCAGGCTGCGGTTGTCCAGCACCAGCCGGCGCAAGGCCAGGGCGCGGCGCACGCTGTCGAGCAAGGCGTCGCTGGCGAAGGGTTTTTCGAGGAAGTCATAGGCGCCGGCACGCATGGCCTGTACCGCCAGCGGCACGTCGCCGTGGCCGGTGATCAGCAGCACGGGCAGGTCCGGGTCCTGACCATGGAGTTCGGCAAGCAGCTCCAGGCCGTCCATGCCGGGCATGCGGATATCGCTGACCACTACCCCGGGCCAATCCCGCGACAAGCGTGCGGTGAGGCCGCTGGCTTCGCCCAGGGGCAGCACTTTCAGCCCAGCCAGGTCCAGGGTCTGGCACAACGCCTGACGCAGATGGGGATCGTCGTCGATCAGCACCACCTGGATCTGGTTATCGATACTCATACACTGCGGTCCTCGGACGGTTGCACACTGACGCCCGGCAAGCCGGCACGCAATTTCAAGGTTAACAGCGCGCCGCCTTCCTTGTGGTTGGCGAACAGCAGTTCGCCGCCGAAGGCGCGCATCAGGGTGTCACAGATGGCCAAACCCAGGCCCAGGCCTTGGGTGCGTGTCTTGGTGGTATAGAACGGCTCACTGGCGCGGCCCAACGCTTCCATGCAAAAGCCCGGGCCGTTGTCGCGAATGTACAGGTTGACGCCCTGCTCGGTGGTTTGGGCACTCAGCCAGAGTTTGCGTGGTGGGCCTTTTTCGGTGAGGGCGTCGAGGGCGTTGGCCAGCAGGTTGCCCAGCACCTGGCGGAGACGGGTTTCACCGGCTTGCACCCATAAGGTCGCCTCGGGTAAGTCGCGGATCAACTCCACTTCCATCGAGCGTCGCCGCTTGGCCAGCAAGGCCAGGGCATCGTCCAGCGCGGGTTGCAGCGCCACGCTTTCCGGCGCGTGGCGGTCGCGGCGGGCGAAGGCGCGCAAGTGGGCAATGATCGACGCCATGCGTCCGGTCAGTTCGCTGATCAACTTGAGGTTGCCGCGGGCATCGGCGGTGCGTTCATGGTCGAGCAGGATTTCGGCGTTTTCCGCGTAGCTGCGAATCGCTGCCAGGGGTTGGTTCAGCTCGTGGCTGATACTGGCCGACATGGTGCCCAGCGCCGAGAGCTTACCGGCCTGGACCAGGTCGTCCTGGGCCCGCACCAGCTCCTGCTGGGCATGTTCGCGCTCCAGCACTTCCTGTTTCAGCCGTCGGTTCAGGCCTTCCAGGTCGCTGGTCCGCTCCGCCACGCGCATTTCCAGCTCGCGGCGCGCCTTGGCTTCGAAGGCGATGCGCTCCAGATAATGTCGACGGCGCTGCATCATCAAGCCGAGCAGCAGCATCAGCACCAGCAACGTCGCACCGCCTACGGCCACTACGGTACGCACCGGGCGGTTGATCAGCGATTGGGGAGCGAGGATTTCTACATTCCAGCCCGTCTCGGCGATGGCAGTGGATTGGCGCAGCCAGGCGCTGCTGCTCAGGTTCAGTGGCTGAGGGTCGCGGGTTGGGTAAGGCTGGATAGCAATAATGGCTTGGCGCTCTTCGGCGGTCAGCGGCCGAGTCGCGCGGAATCGCCATTGCGGGCGCGAGGTGAGAATCACCACGCCGTTGTGGTCGGTGACCAGGAGTTGTTCAGGGGTGTTGCCCCACAAGCTCTCGGTGTGGTCCAGGTCCACCTTGACCACCAGCACGCCGATGATTTTTTCATCATCGCGTACGGCGGCGGCAAAGAAATAACCACGCTTGGCCGACGTGGTACCCAGCCCGAAGAAGCGCCCCAGGCGCCCGGCCATGGCTTCGCTGAAATAGGGACGAAAGGAAAAATTGCGCCCGACAAAGCTGTCTTGTTTGTCCCAGTTGGACGCGGCGAGGGTCTTGCCGGTGGTGTCCATCAAGTACATCACCTCGACCCCGGCCTGGGCGGCGACGTCCTTGAGCAGCAGGTTGGCGTTGACCAGGTTGGTGCTGATGTGGGGCGCATCCAGCGCGGTGCGCAACGCCGGCAGGTCACCGAGGATCTGCGGCAGCACTTCATAGCGGTGCAGGGTGCCCAACAGGTTGGCGACATACAGGTCGAGGGTCTGACGGTTTTGACCCGCCAGCTCGCTGCGGTAGTAGCGCTCGGCCAAGTGCTCCAGCGGCCACAACAGCGGCGCCAGGCACAGCGCCAGCAGGGCGAGGCTGCGCCAGCGGGGTCTTCGCGGAAGGGGTGGAGTCATGGGTCGTGCGCCTGTGGGTACAGGCGCATTATGCCTAGTGCTGCTCTGCAAGACACTCGCGCAGTGCGTCTTGCCACTGCGGCTGGCTAACCTGCCACTGCTGTTGCAGGCGGCTGCAGTCCAGGCGCGAGTTCAGCGGGCGCTTGGCAGGGGTTGGATAGGCGCTGGAGGGGATCGCTTCGAGTTCGGCACAGGGTTTGCCCGCGTCGCGAAGCGCTTCACCGATGGCCTGTGCAAAACCGAACCACGACGTTTCACCTTGGGCGGTAAGGTGATAAACCCCCCAATCCCCGGCGTCCCCGGCCTGCCAGCGTTCGATCAGCGCACGGGTACCGCTGGCGATGGTCCCGGCCCAGGTTGGCGCGCCGATCTGGTCGCCAACAATGCGCATCTGCGGTTTTTCCTGCAGCAGGCGCTGCATGGTTAGCAGGAAGTTCTTGCCGTGGCTCGAATACACCCAACTGGTGCGCAGAATCAGGTATTGGCCGCCTACCGCCGCAATCGCCTGCTCACCGGCCAGTTTGCTTTGACCGTAGACACCCAGTGGGTTGGGTATGTCACTTTCGGTGTACGGGGCCGGTTTGCTGCCGTCGAACACGTAGTCGGTGGAGTAGTGAATCAGCGGGATGCCTAGGGCCTTGGCTTCCTCGGCGAGGATGCCGGGGGCGATGGCGTTGATGGCGAAGGCTGCGTCCGGCTCGCTTTCGGCCAGATCGACCGCAGTGTGGGCTGCGGCGTTGATGATCAGGTCGGGGCGGTGGGCGCGCACCTGCTCACGGATGAGCGGTGCGTTGGCCAGGTCCAGTTGGTCACGGCCCAGTACGATGAGTTCGCCCAGGCCGTGGAGCCGCTGTTGCAGCTCCTGGGAGACTTGGCCGTGTTGGCCGGTGATGAGTATTTTCATGGGAAAAGATCGGCTTCCGTCAGTAATTTACCGACCTGGTCCTTGGCGGACAGTTGCGGCGGCTCGGACAGCTCCCAGTCGATAGCCAGCGTCGGGTCATTCCAGAGAATGCTGCGTTCGGCGCTGGGTTGATAGTAGTCGGTGGTTTTGTACAGAAACTCGGCGTAGTCGCTCAGCACCACAAACCCATGGGCAAAACCTTCCGGCACCCACAGTTGGCGATGATTCTGCGCCGATAAGCGGACACCCACCCACTGGCCGAAGTGCGGTGAGCTGCGACGGATATCGACGGCAATATCCAGCACTTCGCCGTGAGTCACACGCACCAGTTTGCCTTGAGTGTGTTCAAGCTGATAATGCAGCCCGCGCAGCACGCCTTTCTGTGAACGTGAGTGGTTGTCTTGCACGAAGTCACGCTTGAGTCCGGTGGCGGCTTCAAAAGCGCGCGCATTGAAGCTTTCGTAGAAAAAGCCGCGTTCATCACCGAATACTTTGGGCTCGAGAATCAGTACCCCGGGTAACGAAGTTTCAACAACCTTCACTTGGTTTCTCCGGCGAGCGAGTAGAGGTATTGACCGTAACCGGTTTTGCCGAAATATTTGGCGCGCTCCAGGAGGTAGTCACGATCGATCCAGCCGTTCTCGTACGCGATTTCTTCCAGGCAGGCTACTTTAAGCCCCTGGCGATGCTCGATGGTCTGCACGTAGGTCGATGCTTCCAGCAAGCTGTCATGGGTGCCCGTGTCGAGCCAGGCGAAACCGCGACCGAAACGCTCGACGTGCAGGTCACCGCGCTTGAGGTAAGCGTTGTTGACGTCAGTGATCTCCAGCTCGCCGCGTGGCGAAGGCTGGACGGCCTTGGCGATCTTGATCACATCGTTGTCGTAGAAGTACAGGCCGGTCACGGCGTACGGCGACTTGGGTTTGGCAGGTTTTTCTTCGATGGACAGGGCGCGACCCTCCTTATCGAAGTCGATCACGCCGAAACGCTCAGGATCTTTGACCCAATAACCAAAAACTGTAGCGCCGCTGGTGCGTTCTGCCGCGGTGCGTAGCTGGTCGCCAAAATGTTGGCCGTGAAAAATGTTGTCTCCCAGGATAAGGCAGACGGGGTCATCACCGATAAAGTCTTCACCAATTAGAAATGCCTGGGCCAGGCCATCCGGTGTGGGTTGTTCTGCATAGCTGAAGTGCACGCCAAACTGGCTGCCATCTCCCAGTAGGTTGCGATACTGCGGCAGGTCTACCGGCGTGGAGATCACCAGAATGTCCTTGATTCCGGCCAGCATCAGTACGGAGATCGGGTAGTAGATCATCGGCTTGTCATACACCGGCAACAGCTGTTTGGACACACCCAGGGTGATGGGGTGCAAACGGGTGCCGGAACCTCCGGCCAATACAATGCCCTTCATCATGCGATCAGATCCTTTACGTCAGTATTGCCGAGTCGTTCACCTTGATAACTGCCATCCTGGACCCTGCGGCACCATTCCAGATTATCGAGGTACCACTGCACGGTTTTGCGTAGACCCGTCTCGAAAGTCTCTTCAGGCACCCAGCCCAGTTCGCGCTCGATCTTGCTGGCGTCGATCGCATAACGTTGATCATGGCCTGGGCGGTCTTTGACGAAGGTAATCAGGTCGCTGAACTTCTCTACACCGACCGGGTGCTTTGGCGCCAGCTCTTCAAGCAGGCTGCAGATGCTGCGTACCACTTCGATGTTCTTTTGCTCATTGTGTCCACCGATGTTGTAGGTCTCGCCGACTACGCCTGCGGTCACTACCGTCAGCAGCGCACGGGCGTGGTCTTCAACAAACAGCCAGTCGCGTACCTGCAGCCCATCGCCGTACACCGGCAGTGGCTTGCCCGCGAGGGCGTTGAGGATCACCAGGGGGATCAATTTTTCCGGGAAGTGGAAAGGTCCATAGTTGTTCGAGCAATTGGTCAGCAGTACCGGCAGGCCGTACGTACGCTGCCAGGCACGAACCAGGTGGTCGGACGCCGCTTTGCTGGCTGAATAGGGAGAGCTGGGGGCATAAGGCGTCGACTCGGTAAACAGGTCGTCCACGCCGTGCAGGTCGCCGTACACCTCGTCAGTGGAAATGTGGTGGAAGCGAAACGCGCGCCTTGCGGGCTCGTCGAGCTTTTGCCAATAGGTACGTGCGGCTTCCAGCAGGCTGTAGGTGCCAACGATATTGGTCTGGATGAAGTCCGACGGGCCATCTATGGAACGGTCGACATGGGACTCGGCGGCCAGGTGCATGATCGCCTGTGGCTCGAAGCGTGCCAGTACGGCGCTTACCGTCTCCTGGTCGACGATATCGGCCTGAACGAACTCATAGCGGCTATTGGACGCGACGCTGGTCAGCGACTCCAGGTTGCCGGCATAGGTGAGTTTGTCCAGGTTGAGCACTTCGTGCTCGGTGTGTTGAATCAAGTACCGGATCAAGGCAGAGCCGATGAAGCCGGCGCCGCCGGTGATGAGAATACGCATATCGGAGGCCCTTTCCTTAGACGGACATTAAGCGAATGAAGCATAGCTTGAGTTGTGGAGCAGGGGTGGCGCAAGCGCGGTGTATGTTGGGGGGTTGCCTAACCTACCCAACAATGGCGATATAGGCATCTGACAAGACGCTGAGGTTGTCCAATGTTGCTCGCTACCTTGATTCACCGCGCCAGCTTACCCTGCCCGCAAGTAGGGCCTGCCCACGCGGCAAGGTTGCTTGAGCAGCACTACGGCCTCACTGGCAGATTAAGTTCATTGGGTAGCCAGCAAGACCTCAACTACAAGGTCGAAAGCAGCCGTGGCCGCTTTGTTCTTAAAATCTGCCGGGGTGACTACGCCGCAAATGAATTACTGGCCCAACACGCAGCCCTCAACCAGCTTCAGGGCCACGCACAGCTGCGCGTGCCCAAGGTCATCAAGGCCCTTAACGGCGGTGAGTTGCTGACCGTCAGCGTAGACGGGCAAACCCTGCACCTGCGCCTGTTGGATTACATCGACGGCCAACCCCTGACCCATTTGCCTCACTTGAGCCGCGATGTGATCGCAGGGTTTGGCGACCTGTGCGGACGAATGAGCCTGGCGCTGGCCACGTTCACCCACCCCGGACTATACCGCACCCTGCAGTGGGACCCACGCCACGCGCACACGCTGATCGCCCATCTACTGGCCACCTTGCCCGACCTCGCTCATCGCACCGCACTGCAGCAGGTCGCTGCGCAGATCGAGGCGCATGTCACGCCTTTGGCTGCGCACTTGCCCTGGCAGGCCGTGCACATGGACATCACCGATGACAACGTGGTCTGGCAACGCGACGCGCAGCGGCGCTGGCAAGTCCAGGGGGTGATCGACTTCGGTGACCTGGTGCACACCTGGCGCATCGCTGATCTGTCGGTGACGTGCGCAGCGCTGTTGCACCACGCCGATGGCGACCCGTTTGCCATCCTGCCGGCGATCCAGGCCTGTCACGCGGTGACGCCGTTGCAGCACCAAGAGTTGCAAGCGCTGTGGCCATTGATCGTCGCCCGCGCGGCGGTGTTGGTGCTCAGCAGCGAGCAGCAGCAACGCCTGGACCCTGATAACGCCTATCTGTTGAAAAATGCCGAGCACGAGTGGGAAATTTTTCACGTCGCGACAGCGGTGCCGTTCGAGTTGATGCAAGCGGCGATCCTGAGCTGCGCCGGCGAGACGCTGCCAGTCTCGGCCAGCCAGGAGTTTGCGCCGTTGCTGCCGGGCCTGGTCGGGCGAGAGTTCGCGCTGATCGACCTGGGGGTACTCAGCCCGCATTTCGAGGCGGGCAACTGGGAGACACCTGGCATCGATCGGCGCTTGCTCGGCGAAGCCGCGGCGTTGCATGGGTTGGCGGCCAGCCGGTATGGGCAATATCGGTTGTCGCGTACCCGCCCAGACAGCGCTGGAGAGCCGGACACTTTTGCCCTTCACGTCGAGTTGCACCTGCCCCATGGCACAGTGCTCGAAGCGCCTTTTGCGGGAACCCTGCGCGAAGGGGCGGACGGCTTGCTGTGCTTGTACGCAGAGCCGCTGAGCCTGCGCCTATGGGGTGTGAAAACGCTGCTCAGCTCCGGTGCAGGGGTTGTGAAGGGGCAAACGCTCGGTGAAGTCCACGGGCCGTTGATCGTGCAGCTGTGCCGTGGCGACCTTGAGCCACCGCTGTTCTGCGTTCCGACCCGGACGTCGGCGTGGCAGGCGTTGTGCCCGTCGCCAGCTGTGCTGCTCGGGTTGGCCTGCGATGCCGAACCGGAGCTGGACCCCGACGCCCTGCTGGCTCGGCGCGACGCCAGCTTCGCCCGCTCGCAGAAACATTATTACGTCGACCCGCCCCGTATCGAGCGGGGCTGGCGCAATCACTTGATCGACATGCATGGCCGCTCCTACCTGGACATGCTCAACAACGTGGCGGTGCTGGGCCACGGCCATCCACGCATGGCGGCGGTGGCGGCGCGGCAATGGTCGCTGCTCAACACCAACTCGCGGTTTCACTACGCGGCGATCGCCGAGTTTTCCGAACGTCTGCTGGCGCTGGCGCCTGCGGGCATGGACCGAGTTTTCCTGGTTAACAGCGGCACCGAAGCCAATGACCTGGCGATCCGCCTGGCCTGGGCATACAGCGGCGGGCGCGACATGCTCAGCGTGCTGGAGGCCTATCACGGCTGGTCGGTGGCGGCGGATGCGGTCTCTACCTCGATTGCCGATAACCCTCAGGCGTTGAGCAGTCGCCCCGACTGGGTGCATCCGGTGATGGCGCCGAATACGTATCGAGGTGAGTTTCGCGGGCCGGACAGTGCGCCTGACTATGTACGAAGCGTGGAACATAATCTGGCGAAAATCGCCGCTAGCCAACGTCAACTCGCGGGATTCATCTGCGAACCGGTGTACGGCAATGCCGGGGGCATTTCGTTGCCGCCAGGCTATCTGCAGCAGGTCTATGGGCTGGTCCGCGCCCAAGGCGGTGTGTGTATCGCCGATGAGGTGCAGGTAGGTTATGGCCGCATGGGGCATTTTTTCTGGGGTTTTGAAGAACAGGGCGTCGTGCCGGACATCATTACCATGGCCAAGGGTATGGGCAACGGCCAGCCATTGGGTGCGGTGATCACTCGTCGAGAAATTGCCGAAGCCCTGGAAGCCGAGGGCTATTTCTTCTCGTCATCGGGCGGTAGCCCGGTCAGTTGCCGTATCGGTATGGCGGTGCTGGACGTGATGGAGGAAGAAGGGCTGTGGGAAAACGCCAAGGTGGTGGGCGGATATTTCAAGGCACGCCTACAAGCCTTGATTGAACATCATCCGTTAGTCGGTGCGGTACACGGTTCCGGCTTCTATCTAGGCCTTGAGCTGGTACGTGACCGGCAAACCCTGGAGCCCGCGACGCAGGAAACGGCGCTGTTATGTGATCGTCTGCGCGAATTGGGCGTGTTCATGCAGCCGACCGGCGACTACCTGAACATCCTCAAGATCAAGCCGCCGATGGTCACAACCCGGCGCAGTGTGGATTTCTTCGTCGATATGTTGTCCAAGGTGCTCGATGAGCAACTGTAGTAAATCGATTGTTATCGGTTATCGTCCATTTTATTTACTGGCTGTCATCTTTGCTCGCTATTAAAGCCGATATTTATCCGTTATAAAGTCGACCTTTACCCCATTCGGAGTCCTGATCTTCATGACCACCCTGCACAGTACGCCACGCGCCGATGGCTTCCATATGCCCGCCGAATGGGCGCCACAGACCCAAACCTAGATGATCTGGCCTGAGCGCCCGGATAACTGGCGACTGGGCGGCAAGCCGGCGCAGGCGGCCCACGTGGCCGTGGCCAAGGCCATCGCGCGGTTTGAGCCGGTGACCGTTGCAGTTTCAGCCGGCCAGTACGAGAACGCCCGTAGCCGTCTGGATGTGCCGAATATTCGCGTGGTGGAGATGTCCAGCGACGACGCTTGGGTTCGAGACACGGGGCCGACGTTTGTGATCAACGACAGTGGCGAAGTACGCGGTGTGAACTGGGATTTCAACGCCTGGGGCGGTTTTGATGGCGGCCTGTATGCGCCGTGGAACCGTGATTCGCAGGTGGGCGGCAAGATTCTGGAGATCGAGCGCGCGTCGCGTTACCGCACCGAAGGTTTTGTGCTGGAGGGCGGTTCGATCCATGTCGATGGCGAGGGCACCCTTATCACCACCGAAGAGTGCCTGTTGAACCGCAATCGCAACCCGCACTTGGACCGTGCCGCCATCGAAGCGGTGCTCAGCGCCAATCTGGCGGTGGATAAGATCATCTGGTTGCCGGATGGCCTGTTCAACGACGAAACCGACGGCCATGTGGATAATTTCTGCTGCTATGTGCGCCCAGGTGAAGTGCTGCTGGCCTGGACCGATGACCCGCAAGACCCGAACTACTCGCGCTGCCACGCTGCCATGGATGTGCTGCAAAGCAGCACCGACGCTCAGGGCCGCTCGTTCACGGTGCATAAGATGCCAATTCCAGGACCGCTCTATGCCACTGAAGAGGAATGTGCCGGTGTCGATCCGGTGGACGGTAGCCAGGAACGTAACCCGAGCGTGCGTTTGGCCGGTTCCTACGTCAACTTCCTGATCGTCAACGGCGGCATCATTGCGCCGAGCTTCGACGATCCGTTGGATCATCAGGCCAAGCAGATTCTGCAGAACCTGTTCCCCCAACACGAAGTGGTCATGGTGCCAGGCCGCGAACTGTTACTGGGGGGCGGCAATATCCATTGCCTGACCCAACAGCAGCCAGCTGCGCAGAGAAATTGAGTGCGGTTGTAACAGCGCCTTGAGGCTGAGCGAGCACTGTGTGAGCGCAGTGTTCCAGCCAAGCCCGCGGCCCAGCACGGTCGCGGGCTTTTTTGTGCCTGAGTGCCCAGGGATAACGGACATTGGCATAGCTCTTGTATCGGCAGAGAAACCACAGAGCAGCTTGGTGATGACTGCATGGTTCTGTCACAAACCTTGAGTAAGTTAGCCGCTCACGCAGCAGGGGAGAGCGCTGAAATGAATGCCGAAATCAACCCGATGTACATGAGCATGTTTCACCCGGTGCGGGTCGACGGCGACGCGATCCACGCGCTGGCGCTCTGGTTGAAAGAAAACGGCTCGCGACAGCTCAGGCAACAATCGGATGTGCTCAGCGTGATGAGTGAACGCTACCCGGCGGGGTTGTTCACGGCGGATGAGGTGCAGGTGCTGTACGAGTTGGAAAACAACTGAAGAACACCGAAGAATTATGTGGGGGGGGGCTTGCTCCCGATAGCGGTGGGTCAATCAGCGAAGTAATGACTGATCCACCGCTATCGGGAGCAAGCCCCCTCCCACATTGATTGCATTGACTCTGACGAATCTAGAAGCTGTAGGTCCCTGTCACCACCAGGCTACGTGGCTCACCCGGCTGGATCTGCGCGACGCTGGTTGCTGAGGCGTAATAGTGTTTGTCGGCGATATTGTTCAGCGCCGCCCTGACGTCCCACGCCTTTTGACGGAACCCGGCCAGCGCGTCCCAGCGACCATATCCCGGTAACACCACGGTGTTGAGGTTGTCGGCATAGCGATCACCGACCAGGGTCAGCCCGGTTTCCGCATACCAGCCCATTTCCGGTTTCCAGGTGACGAACAAGCTGGCATTACGCTTGGCCACGTCGCTGATGCGCTTGCCTTCGAAACCATTGTTGTCCTCTTCGACCTTGGCATCCTGCAAGCCGACGCCGCCGCGCACATACCAATTGCCGACGATCTTGCCGGTGGCCGTCAGCTCGATGCCGCGTGAAGTCTGCTTACCTGTCAGCAGGGTGATCGTGCGGTCCAGGGGGTCGCTGGTGCGACGGTTGTAGAGTTCGAGTTCGTACACGGCCAGGGTGGTGCTCAAACGGTCATCGAGCCAATCGCTTTTGACCCCGATTTCCTTCTGCTTGGTCAGCTCGGGGCTCAGGTCGTTGACGCTGCCGGCTGCATTCGGCGTGATGCCGATCAAGCCGCCGCCCGCCGGGGAGAAGGTTTTGCTCCACGAAGCATAGAACGAGTGATGCTCCAGCGGCGTCCACACCAGGCCCAAACGCGGGCTGGTGCTGTGGCTCTTCACGTCCTGCTGGGTATTGAGCAGCTTGTTGGTGGTGTCCACTTCGAAGCGGTCATAGCGCAGCCCGCCCAGCAGTTGCCATTGATCGTTCAGGCGCAGTTGATCCTGCACGTACAATGCACGGCTTTCGACTTCAGTGTGGTTGTCGCTCGACAGGCTCATGCGCCCGGTATGGCGCAGATTGCGATTGGGCTGGTTGAGGTCCAGGCTTGGCACGGCCTGGCCGCCACGATTGGTCGCGGTGGCTGAGTAGAGTTTCGGATCGCGGCGCTGGCTGCCCAGTTCAATGCCGGTGAGCAGGCGGTGCTCAAGCCCGAAGGTATCGAAACCACCTTCCACTTCGAGGTTGTTGAACACGTTGCGGGTGGTCAGGTCCTGCTGCCAGTGCTGCCGGCTGACGGTGTTGGTTTTCGCGTCGTAGCCGGTCTGGTAGGTGTTGTCGAAATCGCTGTCGAGCTTGAATACGCCGAGGGTGTGGCGCAGTTGCCAGTTGTCGTTGAGCTCATAGGCGAGTTTGGAACGCAGGGACTGGGAGGTGTCATCGATGTAGTCACCGCTGGAGAAATAAGTGGTGCTGCGACTCACATCGGCAGGGCGTCCGTTGACGCCAGGAACGCCACGGTCCGGCGTGCGGTTGTAGCGGCTGTATTCGTACTGCACCAGCCAGTTCAGCTCGGGCGTGAGCTGCCAGCTCATCGAGGGCGCGAACAGCTGGCGGTTGCCACTGACGCCGTCGCGAAAGCTGTTGTTGTCCTGGTTGCCCATGTTCAGGCGCAGGCTGATGTCATCGCTGGGATCGGTACTCAGGTCGGCATACACGCTGCGCAAATCGTTGCTGCCGCCCTGGGCTTCGATGCTCGATTCGCGGCCGGGGCTTGGCAGCTTGCTCACACGGTTGACGATCCCACCCTGGCCGCCGCGCCCGTAGAGCACTGCCGCCGGCCCCTTGAGTACTTCGATGCGCTCGATGTTGTGCAGGTCGCGCACGTATTGGCTGTCGTCGCGAATGCCGTCCAGGTAGAAGTCATTGCTCGCGTCGAAACCGCGGATACGCAGGCTGTCGAAACGTGTGTCGGCGCCGCTGCTGACGTTGGGAATACCGCTCAACGCCTGACCCAGATCGTTAGTGCCATAGGCGCGCAGGTTTTCGGTTTTTACCGAATCGATCGCCTGGGGCACATAACGTACGGCAGTCGCGGTGCGCGTGGCGGTGTTGCTTGCCTTGACGCGTGGATCATCCTCGTCGACTTCGGCGCTGATTGAAGTGGCGGGCAAGACGGTGGTAGCACAGGCGAAACCGGCAGACAGCACTACAGAAAGCCCGAGGGAAATGGGGGTCAGGCGAGGAGCAAGCATGAGGAAAAGTGTCCGAATTGTCAGGATGAAAAAGTGCGCGAATGGTAATGCTTTGCATTTGCTCGCGTGATCTATTCCCAAACGTACCGGGCGCTAATTTGTTACTTGATGTGTTTTCAAGAAGGAAAACAAGAATTTTCACACCCTTCGCCGGGGCGCAATGGGTCTTTGCTTAGAATTATTTAGCCTAAAACCAGGTGGTTCACGAAATTGACACATAGTTCAACGCGCGCATAGGATTGCGTCCAACGCCTGTGGCTAACAGCCATGACTCATCCAATAAGAAAAGGCCCGCGGCAGTTCAGTCGTCCGCGGGCTTTGTTTTTTCTGGAGAAAGTCGACACCAGAAAGCGATACGGGGCCTGGTGTCATAGCGCGTACTCAACCAGTAATAAGGAATATAAGAAAATGTTGAAGCAACGGATGAGTCTGATCGCTCTGGGGATTTTGAGCGCATCGACAGCCATGGCAAACGACCAGGAGCAATCCAAGGGTTTC
>Ga0265797_10006814_pt1 | contig 15954 bp, 9 predicted proteins | sample P2T30metagenome_FD_192433 | JGI IMG/M metagenome (GOLD analysis project Ga0265797, IMG submission 192433) | Plant litter microbial communities from East Loma Ridge, Irvine, California - P2 T30 | ecosystem: Environmental > Terrestrial > Plant litter > Unclassified | place: USA: California... | reverse complement strand
AAAGTGTCACGAGTCTTGTTCCCTAACACCTTCTCTCTCTAGTCAACAAACAGAACAAAAAACGCCTGGACTGGGGAGGTTAAAAGGAAGGAAAAGAGAAAAAAAAAAGGGAATTCACTATTGCAAATGCAGACAAATGGAAGAAAGTAAACCCCAGATAGCCCATCGAGAAGCAGTCTGCATGCATGCTTCCTAAGGTGTGCCTCATTGCGTCTGTCCGGCCGCTTGCTCGCACACTCCTTGTGAACCGTCGGTCTTTCTGTCTTCGCCACGCATCATTAATGCCTTGCTTTTTTTTCTTTCGTTTTCGGGTGTTTGTGGACCTTTCGCCTTGCGTATATGGAACCGCTCCTGATGATCCTCAACACAGCCCATCATAGAGAGTGGATTCTGCGCCCAAGCAAGGCAGCAAGATCGCGAGTGTGCATGTCGAGATCAGCGAGTAGACAGGCTGAGAAGGGAGCGGCGGCGGAGAAGTCGATTTCGCTGGAACGGAACATGATTTGGTCGATTTGGGTAGTTTACAGGATTAGGCACTTCTTCTTGCTCTTGGTTTTCCGGGTAGTCAGAGCGGAGCGCGTGGCGTGCTCGAACACCTCCCTCACGCCCTCGTTGGTCTTGGCGGAGCACTCGAGGTACTTCGCGGCACCGATCTTCTTGCGGACGTCCTCAGCCTGGGAAGTTTGTTAGTACGACGCGCTGGTATCCTTGCCTCGAGGAATTATTCGTACCTGCTCCGGGGTAACGGGCTTTTGCGATGTCTTGTGCAGCTCCTCGATAGTCTTCTGGTCGTATCTCAAGTCCATCTTGCAGCCAACGAGGATGATGGGCAGGCCAGAGCAGAAGTGCATGACCTCGGAGAACCACTGTTGTGGAGATAACAGGTCAGTACTTGTTCGCGAATATGGGGTGCTATGCATCACGAGCACGCGAGTGAGTGTTGTACCTTCTCCGTAACGTTGTCCAACGAATCCGGCGAGTCGACGGCGAAGCAGATGAGGATGACGTGTGAGTCGGGGTAGGAGAGCGGTCTGAGGCGGTCGTAGTCTTCCTGGCCAGCGGTATCCCAGAGCGCTAGCTCGACATGCTTGCCGTCAACCTCGACATCGGCGACATAGTTCTCGAAAACGGTGGGCACGTAGACCTGTGTGCGTGCAGTGTCAGTATGGTATCGTGGTGCGGCATGGATGCTGTTTGCTTGATGGTGCGGTCGCGATAGGGTCGGCGTCGGTTGCGTGGCTGTGCGGATAGGGGATGGGAGCGGTAACGACGAACCTCAGGGAAAGTACCCTTGGAGAAGACACTGGCGATGTTGTCAGTACAGGAGTGCGAGGGCGAGGATGGCATGATCGGCACTCACATGAGCAGACAGGTCTTTCCGCAGGCACCGTCACCGACAATGACCAGCTTGCGACGGATCTCAGCCATCTGCGCGATGGGTCAATGGGTGTGTTGTGAGGGTGAGGGTGAGATGCGCCCGGGCGCAGGTAGTGTAATGAATTAGGGTAGGGCGGTGAGGTGGTGCAATCAAAGGGTGGTGTTGGTGGTGTTTGGGGTTGAGGTGTGGTGTGGTTGTGTTGATGGGCGGAGGAAGAGGTGCGGGAAGGCGTTGCGAGTGAGAGGCGGCGGGTAGCTTACGCTAGTAGGTAGCCTGTAGCCTTGTGTTTGCTGAGCTGATTACGAGTGAGGCAGTGAGGCAGTGAGGCAACCCTCTCTTGACGCTTTGATGGGCTGCGGTCAGGTGATCAGATTGGGCTAGGAGGTGGCTAGGTATGTGAGGCGGCAATCAATGATGTGTGTTGTTAAGAGAGGTGAGTTCAGGTTGTATCGTACTGTATCACGGTGGTGACGGCAATATCAGATTGGGCGAGAGGAGAAGAGGCGAGTGAGACGGCTGGAGCAGCCGCATCAGCATGTTCCAAAACATCGCCCATCTACCCTGAGGCATTCTTCTATCCCGTCCTCATGCTACCTGGTGGTAGGTACTTCGTTATTACTCGTCACATGTAGATGTACTACTGCGCATTAACCCGTTGAGCACGGCTATCTCTCGAGGGACTCATCATTCGGGACAGAGTACCACCAGCGTCGACCATATCTGTCCCAGTTTGTCTGTCTCCCGAGAGGCACATATCTCGCTTGTCCAGTTCACGCCTTCTCCTACTGTCAATCTCCGATATTGATCCGCACCGCACAGCCTCGAGAAATCAACCGAATACCTAACTACTAACTACTCACCAGTCCGTCACGTTCTTGCTAAGCCACGCGTGCTACACTGCCACCACGCCTCTCTCCCCGGACGTCGGATCAAGGACCACCGATGTCAGCCCTACGAGTGTCCAAGTGGAACCAATGCTGGGTCCACCGCTGTCACTTTGCAATTACTAACGCCGTAGTGCTATCACTACCACCGTAAGGCACACCTTTTGAAACTCCTACTGTCAGACAAGGGTATCCTCCCAAGAACGCTGCTCAGCCGAGACCGAGATCAGTCATCTCCACACGTTCTTTCCCAAACAATTTCCATCTCTCCGACCCTGCACAATTTCACGTTAAGAGCATTGCACTACACAGCCATGACAGACCAAGTCCGCGTTGGCGTTGGTGCGTTCGTCGTCTCGTCCGTCTCCAAGCAAAACCCGCAAAACCCAACTTTCCTCATCGGCAAGCGCATCGGTTCTCACGGCGCCGGCACTTTCGCTCTTCCCGGCGGCCACCTCGAGTTCGGCGAGTCACCCGAAGATTGCGCGGCGCGAGAGGTCTTGGAAGAGACTGGGTTGCAAGTGAAAAACCTCCGCTTCCTCACTGCTACAAACGATGTCATGAAGAAAGACAAGAAGCACTACATCACAATGTTCGTGGTTTGTGAGCGAGCCAACGAGGAAGACGAGGCGCGCGTGACCGAGCCGGACAAGTGCGAAGGTTGGGAGTGGAATTCTTGGGAAGAACTTGTTGCGCTGGTCAGCAAAGAGAGGGAGGCTAAAGAGGGCGAAGTGCTGGAAAGGACTTTGTTCCAGCCTTTGCTGGATCTGGTTGAGCAACGACCGGATGCAGTACCTTTTATCTGATGAATTGGCAGATTCAGAAGAGTGGGCTGTAGGATCGTACTTGCACTGGTCAAGGATCGTTGAACGGCATGGCACACCTTGAAGCTTGTTGATTGCCAGGCTTGGCTTATACTAACAGTGAAGATCACGCCGCTGGGCTCAGCCATGCGCGCATATGCTCCCATCAACCATTCCCGCCAGACCTGCTCACAATTGACATCACCTGTGAATTGCAGCCGACTTATGAATGGTCCTGTGACTCTGATGGACCTCACGAACGTCGTGCGCCATGCAAACTCATCCATGCTTGACGTCCTGAAATACTACAATCTTCGAAGCAGAGCGTCGCCGGGCATTTTTTGCTGAGTATCCATCTGCGACGCTCTGTAATAAGACAGTCGTTTCAAGACTCGCGAGCTCTCCTGCAGGTTGATGTAACGATTAATACATGCTGCGCCTAAAGCTGCGGCACCTGTTACACCAACCATGTCTTGAAGGCAGCCCGCGTCTCTTGACAACGCACGAGGCGAGTTGGTGGCGTCGAATAATACTCAAGCGGTTGTCAGCACGGCGGGGCTCAGCTCTGCGCAGCTTTGGCTGGGTTTGCTGGCTATCTAACATATACGTTGCATTATCCATGTTTCTCGCGTCCTACGGTAGCCCAACAAGTGCAACCGACGTTCGCTTCAGGTTGACCACGCCTGCAATTCCTCGAAAAATACCAAGGATCGCCACAAAGACCTCTTCCTACGTCCATCCACCATGGCATCAGAAAGCAGCCCAGCAGATACGAATGTCGCGCGAGCCTTGGACCTCACGCGTGCAGTCACGGACATTCTGAACAGAAGTGGTGCGATCGGCGGGTTAGTCGGAAATGTCATCAAATGGCTCGCACGCGAAGGCATCGCCGAAGGAGAATTTGCGTACTGCATGGAGAAGAGCAAAGCCCTCATGTATCCCAACGACAAGGGACTGGAGATACGTTCGCGTCTCAGGCAGAGCGATGCGAAACTGAAAGCCAAGCCGTACATCGCTGGCTTGAGGCTTGTCAGCGCCTTGAGCATTGGCAGATGGATGGTAGACGACCCCGATTATTGCTACCTGGTCACCACAGTCGCCGCTTTATTCGCGCAACATGATATGTCATACGCCGCTGAGGTGGTGTGTGACATGCTGCTCGATGAAGGCAACCACGATGGAGGAATCTCGAAAGTCTACCGCTACGAAAAGAGTCGGTTACGTCCAGTCGTCAAGAAAATTGTCGAAAGCATAACATTGAATGTCGTCAACTGCAGCGCCAACTTCGACTACCTCCCAGAAGAGGTTCGTGGGTCATGCAGTCATCAAATCGACTCTCACATATTCGCGGCGGCGGCGATGGCGATTTCCCGGGGTTCCGGCGATGTTGTTATACGCTGCAACAGATTTTTGGCCGATCTGTACGTGTGGCTTCTGGCCCATATCGAAGGCGACGTGAGCTTGTCAATTGCTGGGAGGATCGTCCATCGAGCGACCTTCGGACGCCCGTTGAGAAGCGTTACGATGCTCGCGGATGAGGCGTGCACTGACGACCACGCCAAAATTGCCAGCACGCTCGTTATCTCGATGAACGTGGGTGGCACGTTACGCACGATGCTCCGGCACACGGCTGACCATGCACGATTTTGTGGCTCTTGCGCAAAAGTCCGACAGCCTTTATACGACCTTCATGTACTCAACCGTTCGGGTCGGTCAGGCGCAATTCTCACGCGTCAAGAGCTGCGCGAGATTCGCATTGCAGGCCGGCGCATTGTCAAGTGGCTTATGGCTCAACCAGTAAGGGCGGATCACGACTCTCAGATCGTGTACAGTACTACGCTTCATAATACTCGCTCGAGCTTTTCCTGCTGTCTGACTGTTGGTATGCTTCTGAGTCGGTGGCCGGCGATCATGAATTTGGACCACAGCACACGAACCTCTGGGCACAGCTTCCCAAATCCAGATCACCTTGACCAATGTGACTACGACGGAGCAACGACAATGCCTGTCAGACGCATATTGAATTGCTTCTCTCACGCGCGGACAATTATCGCGCACGCGTGTACAAGGTGTCGGTGCACATGTTGCAGGAATGAGATGTCTGCTGGTGACAAGAATTATGAAATTGTGTCCAAACCTGGCTGTTTAGCGTACTTGGCTGAAGATTACCTCTTACTCATCATTGCGCACGCGGTGGCCGATGGCTTTGGCATTCCCGATGCGTCAACTTTGAGCGACTTCTCGGCCATCCGAAACGGCGTGCAGAAGCTCATGTCTCAAGTCATATCTCACAGTCATATCGCGTGGGAGACTTGGTTTTCGCTGGCTGCTTGCACCTATCTGGGATGCGAATGGGCTGGCACGAAAGCTGATGCTGATGAAAAGCTGGGGGAACTCGTCGCCATCCAGCACGGTTCTGCAGTCGTGGTGGCTCCTTGGATCAACATTTGCAACGAATTGTCGCTGCAAGGTTCTTTTGGCTGTTCCATCGCCGCTGGTCAGCTTTCTGGGATGAACACCGACTTCGGGGTTCTATACACTGAAATGACGAGCCCAGCTGCAGACCCGAGCAGCGACGAGGACATAGCCAGGGTTCAATTGATGCACGAAAAAGATATAACCCTGCAATCTGCTATCGCCGGCGTGTCCGGATCGACTTTCAGGCTCATGACCATCGCGACAGCTGGCGACTATCTCCGTATCATCAACCCTGCCACGGCATCTATGGCGCTGGAACGAAGCGTGCAGCCCAAATGCGATCACAAGCAAACTGTCAGAATGCTGTATGAACACCTTGTGCACGACATGCACGGCTTGCCAGGCATACAGGGCATGAAACGGTGTCAGCAATGGGAAGTGGAAGATGCGCTCGGGCTATGGAGCAACGACTTCGACTTCGCTGGTGAGGCCAATCCGAAAATAGAGTCCAGCAAAATACATTGTTCTTTGATATATAGCGATCCGGTCAAACTGAACATACTTCTGGCGTTGTCACCGCACGGTTGCGTGTTGAAGCAAGACTACTGCTGTCTCGAGTGTGCAAAGACATGGGTTTGGGCCACTGGCATAACCAGCGCACCCACAGCCAGCAAACGCATCATCTGTGTGATGAAACCGTCGCCGAAGATTCTATCACAGACAAGCTCAAGCCGATTTCTCAGGACTGAATGATAGGATGATGATCGATCGTTTCAGCTCGATGCACTTTGGCGGTATATCCTTGACTTCCGACCAGCATCAATCCATTTCGCCTTCTAACAACGCGCCACGCGAATTGGCGCCACAAAATGGCCGAAGAATTACTTAATCTCGTCGAAGTAAGGAAAAAATTTGGGTCGGCATTGGCTCTTCTGAATTTTAGCATACACAGTACCGACATCTCACGACACACAACAAACGTAACGCTATGTTAATAACACACTTGCGTGTTCGGACACGATCTAGCGCGTCTTCAACTTCATTTCGCCATGCCTTTACCCTCAACGACCTCAACCGGCTCATCAGAGCCGTTCCCCCCATACCCAATCATGACATCCTCCGTGTGCCTGCTACGGTGCGTGTCAACAACAGCAATCGCCTCATTCGGCGCGAAATCAAGGTGTCCCTGGCCGCGCTTCTCGATCGGGACGAAAGGATCGTAGAACCTGGGCAGCAGGAAACCGATCGCCACGAAAAGCATGGTCATGTTGGCGACGAAGAAGCCCACAATCTGGCAGGGATCGTGGCGCACGGCGCTGAAGGACGGGTACGAGAAGCTGAGGATGATGGCCAGGATGGGCACTGAAATGTAGCGGAGCAGCGGGCCCCAGAAGATGGGGATCTTCCAGTTGTTGCCGGACGCGACGATCAGGTTGAGGTCTTTGGATAGTTGGCAGCCCTGTTGGAGGTTTGTTAGTGAAATGACTCAATAGAAGGATGCTGATGCTGATGCTGGTGTCTTCTTCCTGACTTACCTGGTAGAACATGAGGTAGTAAATCTTTTCCAGGAAGGTGTTCCTGGCCCAAATCCCAGGAGGCCCTGCGACGGTCTGCTGTGGCTTCTTCGCCAGCGCCACGCTCACGGCGAGACCGAGGAAGAAGATGCCGAATCCGACACCAGCGCCGACGCCGGGGTGCACGGACTGGCCGATGGCGACTCCCAAGATCAGAGACAGAAGGTATGACGCGGACCAAGTGCCATAGGCTTTCCAGCCGACGAGGCCGACGACGTCCTTGTAGCGGTAGATCATAGTGGCGCCAAGGAACTCGCACATGACAGTCCAGACGAGTGAGAAGTTGTTGAGCCACGTGTCGAAGCCGTCGAGCAGGTAGTAGCCGAATTCGGTGCAGAAGATCAGCGAGATCAGGAAGGAGATGATGGTGACGACCGTCACGACGATCGAGCGGTTCCATTTACGACCAAATTCGCTGTCGCAGATCAGCGAGATCATGGTGTCCAAGAGAGCGAAGGCGGAGCTAACACCCAAGATCATCAGCGTAAGGAAGAAGATGGCGCTCCAAAATTGCGCTCCGGGCATTTGGGCGGTGCCCTCGGGGAGGGTCAGGAAAGCAATGTCGAAGCTGCCCAGACGCTCCTCGGAGGCTGCAGGGTCGATCCCGAGATACCCGATCACACCGAAGACGGCAATACCGCTGAGGATCTCGATCAGCGAGTTGGAGAAACAGATGATCAGCGCGTCCTGGACGGCATTCTGGAACTGGTTGTTGTACGAAGCGTAAGTGGTAAAGTAGCCCATACCCAGACCGATGCTGAAGAAGATCTGGCCGCACGCGTCTTGCCAGATCTGTCCATCGGCGAGGGCTTCAGACCGCCAGGTCGCCCAGGCGTAGCGGATTCCTTCTGTTGCGTTGGGGAGCGACGCGCCACGGCCGACGAGGACGATTACCATAAGGATGGGGAAGCCCATTGTAAAGTACACCACTCTGCCGGTCTGGCCAATGCCCCGCCAGATGCAGAGCCAGACGAGGAACCAAGTGAAGGCGCACCAACCGGTGGTTTCGCCGATCATGCCCGACCCGGCATAGGTAGTGTAGCTCTCGACGCTGCCACCCGAGATGCTGCCTGCTGTCCTCTCACCGTTGCGGATGACCGATTCCATGTAAAACGTCTCACTGTCGCCCTCCCACGGGAGCGGGCTGCTGAAGGAATGCCTGAAGTACGACATTGCCCACGCCAGAATTGGCACGTAGTATAGCACGACCATATATCCGTTGTAGACCAAGCTGAATCCAATGCCTTTCAACCTCTTCTGCATGTGGTCGTAGGCAATCGTTGGGCCACCGCGGAATGCCTGGCCTACGGCAATTTCAAGTGTAAGGCCGGGGATGCCCATGAAGAAGAAGGCTATGACGAGTGGTCAGCATTGTTCATAAGTGCCGTGCAGGGTGATTGCGATACCGATGAAGTAGGGAATGAACCATTGCAATCCGAAGTTGTTGTACACTTGTGACGGCTGGGCAAGGTCAGCACTCTGCTACTGCGCTGCATCACACATGTCGAGAAGGAAGTCCGCGTACGTATCTGAGGATGTTACCGAGACCGACACAACCACCCATGGCAGCGAGGATGAACGAAGCCCGCGAAGGCCATTGGTCACGGCCATCGTTAGCGGTCTTCGGCTTGGAGCTGAAGACAGTTCGGAACAAGTCTTTGATCGCCATTGTAGCGGTGGTGATCTCTGGGGTTTGGAGAAACGACAGGGCAGCAAGGTAGCAACGACATGGCGGCCGAGGGCCATACATGTATGTGCATCTCCCAGCCAGAAGGATTGCCACCTTCCCCTAGACCTTGGACTTCTCGCTAGGTAGTCTAGCCCTGTTCCGCCGTGTAGACCTCTGGTCGGCACAGCATTCGTGGCTGTATACCCAGACATCGGCCGCAGGCTAGGTGTATGCGTGCCCAGAGGCGGGCATCTCGTCTAACAGGCTTCCAAGCGATAACGATGTAACGGAAGGGCTTATCACGTGGCCCAAGAGGCTGAGGAGTCGTCTCGGCGTGCTAGGCGGGTTCGCTTGGCACCAGTCGTCACCGGTCATTTGGACGTCGTTTGGAAGGGGAGATTGTCTTGGATAGTTGAGCCTGCTGATACGGGTGATAAGGCTGGTGAGGTTGTGGGTGGAAGAACTGTACCCCGGACGGGCGCTAGAAGGTCGTTTCTCCACAGCGGCGTGAAGGCAATTTCACTTCCCTCTTTGGGCGACTTGCTGTCGTCTTTGACGATATCATCATTGATCCATCACACTTTACTCATTTCCAGAAATTTCCACCAGTATCAAATACTCATCATCGAAGCATGCAGTCCAGGCTTTCCTCAACACGAGATCTTTCCTAGAGACTCACGCTCGCCACTGTCGTCTGTCGAACACTCGAACCCCATCCCGTGACCCCAAAGCGGCACGCTGCATCCTTATCTTTCACGCATCTCCTTAGCCTCTTCTCACAAGAGTCTTGGAAGTCGAACAGGCCCTCGGTGGCGATGCGGATAGAGGCGGCATTGAGGCTCTGAGAGTATGTAATGGGAACAGGTCGTGAGAAAGTCTACCGAGCGCAAGACAGTGGTCGTGGGAAAGTGAGGTTGCTATCACTGGCGCGCTGGCGCGTGCGCAAGCTGTGCTTCGATGCGCAGATGCAGAAATCGTAACAGAGGCAGTGAGCACGGTTCGAGCTGAGATGCTTGTGATCGATCCAATTGACAACACCAGGTGCCGACGACAAGTTTGAGACAGTCCGATCTGTGGCGATGAGTACCGTGTTTTTGTCCGTCGACGCTTTCTTCCCTTCATCTTTCCATGCTGAGAGTTGGGTCAGAGGCAGGCTGGTCGCGGAACGCTCGTCATTCAATGACGGACATTGGAGGCAAAGTGGAGCAACAGATTGGAAGCAAATCGTATAGTAAGTCGTTGAATACGTTGTAGTTAAGTTATTGACGCATAGAAGAAGAGAAATTACGGTAGAAAATTAGAAAGGATTGATGTTCCAACAGCATACGAAACATCCAGATCGGAGAGAAACAGCGGAATCCAGCAGCATATTGAGCACTCGTTTCAACTGAATGCTCTCATCACATCGCCTGGAATCGATGCGCCGAATCTAAAGTGCAGAGGACACTCTAGTAAGGGGTGGGTGCCTGGGGCTTGACCTCAAGGATCGCCGGGCCGAAGAGGACGGCGGAGTCATCGAGGGAAGCCTCAACGTCCTTGCTGGAGACGAAGACGTAGGCCTGGCCCTCGACAGTCTCGGGGATCGCGGCGGAGATGGTCTTGCCCTCAACCTCGCCCTTGATGCTGACAACACCAAGGCCGTTGACGAAGGTGACGTAGGAGCCCTCGGGGATGTCGCTCTCAGCGGTGAAGGAGACGGTCTGGCCGGCGCAGGGGATCATAGGCTCCTTGGGCTCGGAGAGGTAGGGCTTGCCGTCCTCCTCGTGGTGGGGCTCCCACTTGTGGCCACCGAAGCTGACGTGGAGGCCCAGGTTGCGCTTGTCCTTGGACTCAGCCGGGGTGACGGCGAGCGAGGGGAAAGGCTTGAAGGGGAGAGCTGCGTTGGTCTCGGGGCAAGACTTAATGAAGGCGGCCGCCAGAGTGTAGACGGAGGTCGGGTCGAGAGGAGTGCCGTAGGGGTTAGGGATGGCAGCCTCACCAATGGCGGCGCGCTGGTACGAGGTGTGCATGGCCTCAGTCACCAGGATGGAGCCGGCGACGGTAAGGTAGGCCTTGCTGGTGATCAAGGGAGCACCGCCAAGGTAGGCGGAGGTGCCAACGCCCTCGAGGACCGAGGAGAGGGTGATGAAGGACGGGATGTCCGTGTACGGGAAGTCGTACACGCACTCCTCGACGGGGGTGACACCAGCAGCGGTCAGGGCTCCAGAGAGGAGCTTGACGTGCTCAGCCTCGTCGTGTCCAATGTATTGGAGGTTGTGGTAGTAGTCGCTGCTGTAGCCGGCATCGTTGAAGTCCTTCTCGGAGAACTTCTCAAGAGCGCCGTTGTAGAACTTGTTCTCGAGGTGCTCAAGGGTGAGCGCGAACTGGAGAACGGTGGCATCGATGTTGTCGCGGGCGACAAGAGGAGCGGCCTTGGCCAATGATGCCATCAAAGGCAGAGCACTGAGGACTGTTGGCTTCATCATGGTGGAGGAATTAAAGTGCCGTTCGGGGAAAGTGTATGAGCGAATGTAGTGAAGTGTGAATGTGATGATGATGGTGAGAGGGAAGTGTTCTGTTGGACGGGTGAAGAGCAGGTATTTATTCGACTTGGTCCTTCGATCATATGGCATGTTCGACAAACGGGATCAATACGGAATGCCATCATCGTCGAGCTCCTGTCCACGCTAAGCATTAGCCAAATGAGCTCTCTTGACAGGAACGGAAGGTTGATCTAGATCTCCTCGAACAACATAGTTTACTGCCTGTTGAAAAGAGCGCTACCATGATTTGGGTTCTCCTCTTCGAAACCACGTCGTGATTCGATGCAAGCGACGTTCGCGGAGACATGGATGCCCGCGACTTGCCGCGGGAAACTTTACTTCCGCAGCAAACCAGGTACTGACGATTCAAGCAACGGTTCTGCGATCACCACATCAGGAGCTGTCAAAGACCAGGAGTTCTGCTTTGGGTCAGCATGTCGGCCCAATCAAGCCTAGCAGGTCTCGGAAAGTACTGTTTCCGCATTCCAAATCGGCTAGCGTGCGGTTTGAACTTTGTTATGGCCCCACATCCGTCATTGAGTTTAATGACTGCCGACTTGAAGGTGGAGCCCCAGGAAACCCTGAAGACGTGACAGGAGCACAGGAGGTTAGCAGCAGTCTAACAAAACGCCATCCCCGCACTTCTCGATCCTAAACTATACATAGCCTAGATACACTCACGCTTGACGTCTCGGTAGAATATGTTTCCGCATAGCTAGGACCAGAGTGGGAAGATGTCTGCTCATCTTGCCTGTCGTGGAGGCCCGGCGTCTTAGCAACATCAGCCAAAATCCTTTGGCGTGCAACTTGCTAGAAACTGACAAGTAGTGATCTTGATCTCGCAAGCACACATTTGTCACTCTTCACAGGGGGGCGTTCAACGATCTTGATGACCGTTGGGCAGTGTGAACCTTGATCTTTGCGCGCGGTGGTGACTCCCTGCAGAAACAAATGACCTAACGTTGAGTCGAAGGTAGAGAGCGAGGGGTTCTAGCATTCCTTACTCCTTGCGAGTCCTTGGTGATCCCAAAAACCGTTGGACCCCGCAGCTTGCTCCTGAGCTTGGAGACTAGATGGAGAGTCAGATCGCTCGTTGCTTGGGACCTGCTTCTTTCAGTAGTCTACGAGGACCGCAGTACGCCCGGAGAACGTAGGAGTTCCACACCCAGATCGCATCTCTGCCTGAATAGCAATTGTCGCGGCGATCGTCAGACCGACACTTCGAATTGAAGGTTCCCTGGCTTCGACTCCATTTTCACTCCATTCAATAATTCCCCCTCGCTTTCGACTAGTGAGACATGGAGAAGGAAGGAACACGATGTTGACAGGGTGGCTCTCGTACATTTTTAGCGAACTTGCTGGTGATTTACCCGGATCCAGGCGGTAAGACAAGGTGTTTGATCTCGCCGGTTCAGTTCCGCTATTGATGAAGACACCGACGTGACGATGATTGGAGCTCGTGTGATCGTGAGCTGGTACGCAAGAATATCGTTTGCAAGGGTACAATCGTGTGACACATGGCTTGGTGAAGGTTCAAGGATAACTGCGTTGAGCCTCATACCAAGGACGAAGACCTGCGCCAGACTCCCGATATTTGTTGCTTTGGCTCTCGAATATTGCTTTTCAATCTTGGCAAAATCACAGGAGCAGCTCGGAGATGACATCGATCGAGAAGTCAAACCTAGAGGCACCATAGTTGGAGCTTCCTAGCTGTGAGTTTTGGTCCGACATTGCGAAACACGTGGGTGTGCAGCCACCAAGTCGACCAAGTTGATCCGATTTTGGTAGAGTCAAAGTCAGCGAGATGGACCGACCAGTGAGGAAACCCTCTTAGAAATGGACGGTCCACGATTGGTTTTCTGTTGGAAGCTTCTTGCGTTGGAGGAAGAGTCCACCACTTGGTCGTGTCTTGAACATGATCATAAAGTGAGGCTGGCTCTGTATGCTAGATGGTGTATTCATGATGGCTTTTGAGGCTTCCGATGCCGAGACACAGTTGAAACGAATAGCGGTGTTGATAGCGGTGCTTGCCAGTCGTGGTTCGTGAAAAGGTAGCTTGCTGCGCTCTGCCAAAAGTCAATTGCGTATTCTCATAGTAGTAACCTCTCCGCCGACAACAATGATGAACTTTTGCTCTGGGTGCAAGCGGAGTGAGCGGCTGGCAACCATGTCAGGGATGAACTCAAGGAGTTTGTCGACAGAAAGAGCTGGCCCCTATCTCGCCGCGGTACTGTCGGGGCTATGATCTGGTATGAAAAGCGCATTAGTCACTCAAGGCGCGGCTTACCCGGGTGTCGTTTGTAGACGCGTAGAGTGGTGGAGACATGCAAGTCAGCGCGTCAACGATAGCTGTTGTGGTTGTCTTGCCAAAGAGTTGCGCACGGACGGTGGAGAACTTGGCGTTCGTCCACAGTCGAGGGTTGGGGTTGGGGTCATCACTGCAGCACACGTTCTCTGTCAATCAACACATAACTAATCATCCCGGACTCGACAGTCTTGCTTGTCAGATGTACTTGCCATCCGTGTGTGTCATCTTGTCTATGTGTGGAGCTCCACCGATCCAACAAACGACTTTGACACCGGCGGCAGACCGCTTGAATATTTTGATGCAGGAGATGAGGATGCCGGTCGAGTATGCTTGGTCGCACAGTCGAAACCACTAAGAAGCCTCAATTGACCTCACACTGGACTTCTCCATTACAGTTCCTTCTGCATAACACTTCACGCAGGGTTTCCTGTACCATCTGTGACAATGGTGAGCTACACTCGTGACCATTGTGGCTTCACCGGATTTCGGAGCCTTACTCTGCTTCCCGGGACAGCGAATGGCACTCGTCTGCACGTACTCTCCCTTCATCTGGTAACAACGATCTATTGTAGCAATCGTGGCCGAGATACTTTGCGGCTGAAGAGTGGCCTCAGCATGACACGATAACCCAAAGCCTTCCATGGCGAGTCTTGGCCACGTACACCTCAAGGTGTGAATCCTACAGAGCACCCAATTTAGAACCAACAAAGCCCAGCCTGACTTGAGCAGATACATACAGAAAAGCTGATCAAGCCATCTCGAGCCGGGCTGCACTTCTTGAAAGATAACATGCAGTTGGAAACATTCATCCGACCAACGATTGCAACACCACGCAGCTCCGCAATCTAAGCAGAGTCACTAGTAAAGACTGTATATGCAGGCATATGTATTAACAACTCTCGTATCGCCTATGGTGAGTACAGTATCGCCATGATTTTATGCTCTCTGTTTTCGGGAATCAGATGTGTACATTCCGATCGCCATGCAGCCGGCTTGTCGCACTTATTGATGGTCAGAGAAAAGACGGCTCATGTTGACACTGGAAACGAAGTTCGGCGTCAACATCGCGAGCGGTCGTAATCCACAAAGGCTCAGACAGACTGGCAGCAAGGCTGAAGGATTATCTGCGAATCTACAAACCAACAATGGTGGAGGCGTCGCGCGTGCATGACGCTCTAACGAATGTCGCGTCGTAGGCGAGGCTGAGGCTCTGAGGCATCAGACACTACCACGGTGACAGTCGCACAACATTGATAGCATTATGGAAAGACGATTCACGGGAATGGCTTGCTCGCGAGGCTGACCTTCACTTTTGACGTGCTATAAAAGCCCAGCACTCCTACGAGAAGATGGCCTCACACTTCAAGGACACATCACGAATTCAGCTCCTCGTCAGTTGAACATCGTTAAGATGCCTTCATACTCCTGGCTATTTTTCGCCCTCTGCTTCGGATTATCTCTGCTTTCAATCAGTACAGCCACTCCCGTCGATCCTCAAATAATCACTCGAGACGCACGCAGCACAGCGGCGGCAAACACGCGTGCAGACATCGTCCGGAAACTTTCCACGACTTCTATCCTCGAAAGGAGAAGCACTTACCGAACAGATGACAATGTTAATTTGGAGCAATCCTGGGAAGATGTGACGCTCTTCGCGATGTAAGCTTTTCTATCATCCGGTGAATGATCAGACCTGACATTTGTATAGTGGAGCAGAGAAAGATCATGACAATAATGTTTCTGTCGAGGCTAGCGTGAACATCGCTTGCAAAACGTGCTATATCAAGGGTCTCGCTTTCGCAGAACTCAACATTGAGAGCGACCTCAACATCCCACAAATTGTCAACAATACCATCAAAGATGTCAGAGAACAGATCTTGGATCTCGCAAACGAAACTAAAAAGCAGATTGAGACGTTCATCGAAGAGAAATTCGACAGCCCAGCTGATCTCGCATCCTATCTAAGCGAAGCGTCAGACAACTTCGAGGATGGGATCGATGTCGGCGACTTCTTGCCGCCAATTACGAACATCTCATACGATCTCACTATCCCGCCCATCCCAGATGCCACACTTTCCTTCCGCTTCGAGGACTTGGATGTGTATCTGGAACTAGAAACGGTACTTGATGCGTCTGCAACATACACCCTGCCTTTGTTCCACTCGCAAACCGTTGCAGGCATTTCGATTGGCGAGACCAAGATTGGCGCCACGTTCACGGTCGACTTGATTCTGGCAGTGGAAGGATTCCTAAACATGACGAGCGGCTTGCATATCAAGGTTGATGATACTGTGTCTCTTGACATCGCCCTTTTTGGAGACGAAGTTTCTGGAATCGATTTGTAAGTCCCAAAAGCCATATCCAACAGCATGCGAGCAAGCTAATACAATCACAGCAA
>Ga0265797_10006813_pt1 | contig 15955 bp, 13 predicted proteins | sample P2T30metagenome_FD_192433 | JGI IMG/M metagenome (GOLD analysis project Ga0265797, IMG submission 192433) | Plant litter microbial communities from East Loma Ridge, Irvine, California - P2 T30 | ecosystem: Environmental > Terrestrial > Plant litter > Unclassified | place: USA: California... | reverse complement strand
TGGCCCTCGCCCAAACCCTTGGTCATGTCGGTATCGATGAAGCCCGGCGCCACGCAGTTGACGGTGATGTTGCGGCTGCCGATCTCGCGCGCCAGCGCGCGGCTCATGCCCGCCACGCCGGCCTTGGCGGCGGCGTAGTTCATCTGGCCCGGGTTGCCGCTGGAGCCGACCACCGAGGTGATATTGATGATACGCCCCTGCTTCGCCTTCATCATGCCGCGCAGGACGGCGCGCGACAGGCGGCCGACGGCGCTCAGGTTGGTGGCGATGACGCTGTCCCATTCCTCGTCCTTCATGCGCATCGCCAGGTTGTCCTGGGTGATGCCGGCATTGTTGACCAGGATGCCGATCGCGCCGACGTTCTTGGCGATGTCGTCGATCACGGCGGCGCATTGGGCGGCGTCGGTGACGTTCAGCACCATGCCCTTGCCGCCGAACTCGGCGAGGTAGGCGCCGATGGCTTCGGCGCCGGACTCGGTGGTGGCGGTACCGACCACCTTCGCACCCTGGCGGGCCAGTTCGAGGGCGATGGCCTTGCCGATGCCGCGTGAGGCACCGGTGACGAGGGCGACTTGGTTTTCCAGATTCATTCTTGTCCTCAGCTTATGGATTCAGCTTGTCTATATAGTGTTACGCCTGCACCGCGGCCAGCACACGCTCCAGCGCGGCCTGGTCGACCAGCGCCTCGCCGGCCAGCACCGGATCGATGCGCTTGGCCATGCCGATCAGGGTCTTGCTCGGCGCGCACTCGATGACCTGGGTGACGCCCTCGGCGGCCATTTTCTGCATGGTCTCGACCCAGCGCACCGGACCGGCGGCCTGGCGCACCAGCGCGTCCTTGATCGCGGCCGGATCGTTCAGGATAGCCACGTCGACGTTGTTGATCAAGTCGATCTGCGGTGCGGCAAAATTCAGGTTTGCCATGTAGTCGCGCAGGCGGTCCGAGGCGGGCTTCAGCAACGACGAATGGAAGGGCGCCGACACGGCCAGCTTCATGGCGCGCTTGGCGCCCTTGGCCTTGGCGATCTCGCAGGCGCGCTCGACAGCGGCAGTGTGGCCGGCGATCACGATCTGGGTCGGCTCGTTGAAGTTCACGGCTTCCACGACCTCACCCTGTGCAGCCTCGGCGCACACGGCGCGCACGTCATCGGCCTGCAAACCCAGGATGACGGCCATGCCGCCCTGCCCGACCGGCACCGCGTCCTGCATCGATTGCGCGCGGAAACGCACCAGCGGCACGGCGTCCTTGAAATCGATCACCCCCGCGGCGACCAGCGCCGAGTACTCGCCCAGGCTGTGGCCGGCGACGACGGCCGGCTTGGGGCCGCCGGCGGCGATCCAGGCGCGGTACACGGCGACCGCGGCGGTCAGCATGACCGGCTGGGTGTTGGTGGTCAGGTCCAGGTCTTCCTTCGGGCCTTCGGCGATCAGCTTGCCGAGGTCCTGGCCCAGCGCGTCCGACGCTTCCGCCACGGTCTGCTCGACCACCGGGTTGCCGGCAAAACCGTTCAGCATGCCGACGGCCTGGGCGCCCTGGCCCGTAAAGAGAAATGCAAATTTGTTCATTGTTTTTGTACTCCCTACTGTTTCGGGGGGAATCGACTTTTGGATCACATGCGCGCCAGCACGGCGCCCCAGGTGAAGCCGCCGCCCACGCCTTCCATCAGGATGGTGTGGCCCGGCTGGATGCGGCCGTCGCGCACCGCCTGGTCGAGCGCCAGCGGGATCGACGCGGCCGAGGTATTGCCGTGTTCGTTGACGGTGACGACCATCTTCTCAACCGGCAGGCCCAGCTTTTTCGCCGTGCCGTTCATGATGCGCAGGTTGGCCTGGTGCGGGATCAACCAGTCGAGATCGGAAGCCTGCACGCCGGCATGGGCAAGCGCCTCGTTGGCGACCTTTTCCAGCACGGTGACGGCCAGCTTGAACACGGCCTGGCCATCCATGTACAGGAAGCTCGGGCCAGCGACCGCGGCGCTGGTCGGGTTTGCCGGGCCGCACAGGATGTGGCCATGGCTGCCGTCTGCGTGCAGCTTGACCGCCAGCACGCCCGGCTCATCGGATGCGCTCAGGACCACGGCGCCGGCGCCGTCGCCGAACAGCACGCAGGTAGTGCGGTCCTTGAAATCGAGGATGCGCGAAAACACTTCGGTGCCGATCACCAGTACGCGCTTGGCGTTGCCGGCCTTGATGAAGGCGTCGGCGGTCGACAGCGCGTAGACGAAGCCGCTGCACACGGCCGAGACGTCGAAGGCGGCGCCGCCGTTCTGGATGCCGAGCTTGTTCTGCACGATGCAGGCGGTGCTCGGGAAATTGCCGTAGAAATCGGGCGTGGAAGTGGCGACGATGATCAGGTCGATCTCGCCGGCCTGCAGTCCGGCCGCCTCGAGTGCGCGCTGGGCCGCCTTGACCGCCAGGTCGGAAGCATTTTCCTCGGGCCCGGCAAAGTGGCGCGCCGAGATCCCGCTGCGGCTCACGATCCACTCGTCGGAAGTCTCGATGCCCTTCTCGGCCAGTTGCGCCGCCAGCTCATGGTTGGTGACGCGCTTGGCGGGCAGATAGCTGCCGGTGCCGATGATTTTGCTGTACACAGTCATTGCTTGACCTGCTGAATGGTTGAGCCTGGCGCTTCCGTGTCAGGGGTGGGTGGCATTAACTCGTGGATCAGGGCCGAGAGTTGATCTTGCACATTATATTTCGCTGCGTCAAAGGCGCGACGGATCGCCCACTCGAAGGCATAGGCATTCGCGCCGCCGTGGCTCTTGAACACCAGGCCTTTCAGGCCCAGCAGGCCGGCGCCGTTGTAGCTTTCCGGATTCAGCTTCTTCAGCGACTTGCGCGCGATCAGCGCACCCAGCTTGGACAGCGTGGTTTCCATCAGGGTTGCCTTGACAAAGCGCGACAGGCCTTCGATCGCCTTCAGGGTGACGTTGCCGACGAAACCGTCGCAGACGACGACGTCGACCGTGCCCTTGAAGATGTCGTTGCCTTCCACATTGCCATGGAAGTTCAGGACGCCGCGCTCGTGATCGGCGCGCAGCAGGGGCGCAGTGGCCTTGACCACTTCATTGCCCTTGATTTCCTCGGTGCCCACGTTGAGCAGGCCGATGCTCGGGCGGCGCTTTTCCATCGCCTGGAACAGCACCGCGCCCATGATGGCAAACTGGTGCAGGTGATGGGGTTCGCAGTCGACGTTGGCGCCCAAGTCCAGCATGTAGGTCGGGCCGCCCTTCATGTTCGGCAGGATCGAGCAGATCGCCGGACGGTCGACGTCGGCCATGGTCTTGAGCACGTAGCGCGAGATCGCCATCAGGGCGCCGGTATTGCCGGCCGAGACGCAGGCCGCGGCATTGCCGCCCTTGACCTGTTCGATCGCCACGCGCATCGACGAATCCTTCTTGCGGCGCAGGGCCACCTCGATCGGATCGTCCATCGCCACCACTTCGGCGGCATGCTTGATGGTCAGGCGCGGATTGTTGTCCGCCCGGTGCTTCTTGAGTTCGGCGCGCAGCGGCTCTTCGAGGCCGACGAGGATCAGTTCGACGTCGGATTCTTGCTTGAGGAATGCGAGGGCTGCCGGGATGGTAACTGAGGGGCCGTGATCGCCGCCCATGCAGTCAATGGAGATTTTAATTGTCATTTGTCGGGATGAGCCGCGGCGTCATGATATGCCGGCGGCGGCCTGGCTACGGCGCGCTGCGGTTGGCACGGCGGAGTCAGCGAGTTTGAAAATGACGGTGTGCAAGCGTGGGTTGCAGCCGGTGTCACGTGTAAAACGAAAGAAAAAGCGGTGCCACGCACTTAACATACGTAACACCGCTTTCATCGAACAAAACAGCAAGACGTCGATTACTCGTCGTTCTTGGTCTTGATCACTTTACGGCCACGGTAGAAACCGTTCGGGCTGATGTGGTGACGCAGGTGGGTTTCGCCGGTGGTCGGCTCGACTGCCAGGTTCGGTGCAACCAGGAAATCGTGCGAACGGTGCATGCCGCGCTTGGACGGGGACTTCTTATTCTGCTGAACTGCCATGATGACTCCTAAACATAAGTTCTAAAATTCTAACACATTCGATATGCAATTACATGCGCATCGAGTATCCCAGCGGCAATCATTCTTTGAACGATGCCGACATGTATAACGCTGCCGAACAAACCACTACTACTGCCATACTCGATTGCTGCACGCGTTTGACACGTTCTTGCTGCACCGGGCAAACTGCTCCAGCCGCCCTTGATGCATAAACTTTTTGCTGCTTTATTCTGGTTTGAGGCTCTTCAGTGCCGCGAACGGCGATACCTTGTCGGACTTCAGGGAGTCCATCAGCTTGGTATCGGGGCACACCTCGTGTTTCGGTGCCTGCGGCAGGGCCAGCAGGGCTTCATCTTCCAGCAACTGCCGGATATCGCAGGTGTGGCTGCCGACGATAACGTCGATGCTCTCGTCGTCGAGGATTTCCTCGATCTCGTCCGCATCTGCGTCGTCCTTGCCCAACACCAGCATGGTCGAGGAATCGATCTCGTAGCCGAACGGCGCCAGGCAACGCTGGCATACCAGCTGCACGGTGCCGGCGACCGACAGGGTCATCGACGGGTAGCCCTGCTTGGTCTGGCCGCCCTGGATCGACCAGTTTATCGTCCCCGACGGATCGGCGCAATCGGCTGCGAGGCGGGACATGTCCGCCACCGGCGTGGTGCCTTCGCGATAGCCGTTGTTCCGACAAAATTCAAAGGCGTCGATGACAAAAGCGCTCATTTGGAAAAACTTCCCCGGAAAACCTGCGATAATAGCAGGCTTATCCCCGCACAGTCAAAGACTTACTGCATTTTTCGTCAGCTCGATCGAGCCGGCGTTGCACAACAGTCGGGATGCCGTATCTATCTGTTTTGCTTATGATTATTCGACCGGACGACATGATACCAAGTTCCAAGCCGACACGCATTATTCTTGCGTCGGGCTCCGCCTACCGCCGCGAATTGCTGGGCCGCCTGCAGTTGCCCTTCGAATCGATCTCGCCGGACATCGACGAGACGCCGCAGGCCGGTGAAGCCCCGGAAGCGACCGCCCTGCGCCTGGCGCGCGCGAAGGCCGCGGCCGTCGCGGCCCAGGCCCCGGATGCGCTGGTGATCGGCTCGGACCAGGTCGCCACACTGGACGGCATCCAGATCGGCAAGCCCGGCGACCATGCGCGTGCCCTGGCCCAGCTGCAGCTGATGCGCGGCCGGCAAGTCGTGTTCCATACCGCGCTGTGCTTGCTGGACGCGCGCCTGGACCCGGCTGCGCCGGATGCGGTGCAGATCGAGAACGTGCAGACCCTGGTCACCTTCCGCGACCTGCCGGACCTTGAACTCGATGCCTACCTGCGCATCGAACAGCCCTACGACTGCGCCGGCAGCGCCAAGAACGAAGCGCTCGGCATCGCGTTGTTGGAACGCATCGACAGCAGCGACCCGACTGCCCTCACCGGCCTGCCCCTGATCGCCCTCACCGGCATGCTGCGCCGCGCTGGCGTGGCTTTCTTCGGCGTTTGATTTTAATGACCACCATGCCCGGCACCCTCTACCTGATCCCGAACACCCTCGGCACCACCGAAGCCGCACCGCACGCGCTGTCCCACATCCTGCCCGAACAGGTGCAGGACATCGCCAGCCGGCTCGATTATTTCGTGGCCGAAAACGCCAAAACGGCGCGCGCCTTCCTGAAACTGGTCGCGATCGACCATCCGCTGGCCAGGCCGCTCCAGGAAATCCAGATTTCCGAACTGAACGTGAATACTCCGCCCCAGGCCCTGGCCGCCCTGCTCGCCCCGCTGCTCGAGGGCCGCGATGCCGGCCTGGTGTCGGAAGCCGGGGTGCCGGCCGTGGCAGACCCGGGCGCCGACCTGGTCCGCCTGGCGCACCAGCACGGCATCACGGTGCGTCCGCTGGTCGGCCCGTCATCGCTGCTGCTGGCCGTCATGGCAAGCGGCCTGAACGGCCAGAGCTTCGCCTTCAACGGCTACCTGCCGACCGACGCCGCCCAGCGCAGCAAGCGCATCGGGCAACTGGAAGGGCGCTCGCGCAGCGAAAAGCAGACGCAGTTGCTGATCGAGACGCCGTATCGGAATGGTGCGATGCTGGAGGCGCTGGTAGCAAGCTGCCAGCCGGGGACTTTGATTTGCGTGGCGACGGACCTGTCCTTGCCGACCGAGTCGGTCAAGACCTTGACGGCAGCGAAGTGGAAGGGACAACTGGCCGCTGGGAAGGGGCCGGATTTTCACAAGAAGCCGACAGTGTTCCTGTTCCTGGCGCAGTCCTGACGAGTTGTTGACTTGACACCGTCGCTCCTTTGGAAAAGGGGACGACGGTCGCGGCGGCTAGCGCACTTCAGTGCCGCTGAGCTCTTGCACCCAATCGAAGGCGGCCAGCTCGATCTCGCGTAACTGCCTGGTCGTCAAGCCCAGTCTTTCCAGCGCCTGCGACAGGGCCCGGGTACACTGCTTGCCTTCCAGTTCCTCGGCCACCTGCAGCATCGCGCCATAATCGCCGGCCCGCTCTAGCAGCGCCGCGCGCACCTCGCCCGATACCTCCACACGCTCCAGTATCTCGTGCATCGGCACCGCGAACAGCGCATCCATCAGCGACATGATGCCGATCGTGAACGCATTGTTGGCGCCGTCGATGTCGCCCGGATGCAGGGTCAGCGTCATCAATTCGAGCAGGCGGCCGCGCGTTGTGGCCATCTGCAGCAGCGGGGAATCCAGTTCGACGTGGCCGTCCGGGCCGCTGTACAGCAGGATTTGCAGCCAGCGCTGCAGCTGGCTGCGGCCGAGTCTGGCCAGGGCTTCGGCTACCGATTCGATGTGGCCGGTGCCGGTGCCGTTCAGGTGGCTGTTGACCAGGCGCAGCAGGTTCAGGCTGAGCAGGGTGTCGCGCTTGACCGCCGCCTCGATCGCCTCGTTGTCGGCGTTCGAGTTGATCAGCTCGAGCAGGCGCAGCAGCACCATCTCGGATGGCGAGATCTTCTTTCCGGACAGGATCGCCGGGCGCGCGAAATAATAGCCCTGGAAATATTCGAAGCCGAGCTCGAGGCACAGCTGGAATTCCTCGACCGTCTCGACCTTTTCCGCCAGCAGCTTCTGGTGCGGCCCGCGCAGCGTACGCGCCAGCTCCGCCAGTTCGCCATGGCTGACGCCCTGCAGGTCGACCTTGATCACGTCGACCAGGTTCATGAGCTTGCTTACCTGCTCGGAATGGCCTATAACGTCGTCAAGGGCGAACTTGAAGCCCAGTTCCTTCAACTCCCTCACACGCGCCAGCACGGCCGGCGTCGCCTGCACGGTTTCGAGGATTTCGAGGATGACCTTATCGGGAGGCAGGAAGCGGACGAAGTCGCTCATCAACACCACTTCGTCGACGTTGACAAAGGCCACCTGCTCTCCCACCACCTGTTTCATCCCGAGCTGGGATGCGTGGGAAATCACGGCGGCGGTGGCTGCGGCATAATCGGTCAGCTGCGCGTCCTCGTGCTCCGCGGCGGCGCGAAACAGCAGCTCGAACGCCACCAATTTCTGGTCGCGCCCGAGAATGGGTTGGCGCGCCAAGAAAAATTCATCGGACGGCACGGACGACGCTGCCGTTGCAACCGCATGCATGCAAAACTCCTGGGTAACATTGTCTGCGCGCAACATGCGCGCCGGGTCCGGGCCGAGGCTCGACTCGGGACCGACTATACTACAGACTGATAATATTTACATTTCGACATCGTATCAAAACGTTACCGACGGTGCGGGCACACATGTGCCGCGCAAGCCGACCGCGCAAACGTTTGATGCGTCATGCCGCTCAAGGACGGCCAGGGCCCTTGCGCTTCGGAGCGCGTGGTCCCGAGCCCGGCCGGGCCGTGCCTTGACCGGCCGTGTTCGTTCGCGCTGCGCCAGGCTGGGCGCCATCCGCACGGGCGCTGCGCTTGTCGGCATCGTTGCCGCGCCTGGAGGGCGCATTGGCGCGCTCGCCCGGGCGGCCGGCGGCGTCGGTGGCGTCGCGTCCACCCGGCTTGCCCTGCGGCGGACGGTATTCGCCGGCACGCGGGCGGGCCCGACGGCCTTCATCCTTGCCCTCTTCCTTGGCGCCCCCCCTGGCCTCGCCCTTGGCGGCCGGGCGCGCGCCCGAGGCATCGGTCCAGGGCTGGCCCGGCAGGCGCAGGCTGCCGCCACCGGACAGCGGGCTGGCACGCCGCGCATTGCCGACCGGTGCGCGCGCACCGCTGCCCGCACCCGCGCCCGTGCCCAACGCGCTACCGGTCACCTGGGTGCCGCGTTCGATGCGGAAGGTCGCACCGCTGTCCTTGCCCAGCACCTTGACCAGGTAGGGCATCGTCTCGCGCAGGATCGCTTCCAGCGTGTACGGCGGGTTCAGGATGAACATGCCGCTGCTGTGCATGCCGGTGCCGTCGGGACCGGGCGTGGCCACGCTCAGGGTCACATGCAGCCACTCCTTGGCCGGCAGGCGCTTCAGGCGGTCGGCGAACTGGCGCGACTCCATGCGCTGCAGCACCGGATACCAGATCGCATAGGTGCCCGACGGGAAGCGCTCGAGCGCTTCGTCGAGCGCGTCGCGCACGTGCTTGTAGTCGAGCTTGACCTCGTAGGGCGGGTCGATCAGCACCAGCGCCCGGCGCGACGGCGGCGGCAGCAGCGCCTTCAGGCCCTGAAAACCATCCTTGTAGTCGATCAGGATGCGGCGTCCGCGCGCGCGTTCGCCCTGCTCGGCCTTGTGCGCTTCCAGCTTGCGGAAGTTGTCGACCAGGTGCTTGATGTCGGATGGGTGCAGCTCGAACAGGCGCAGGCGGTCTTCCGGACGCGATACCTGCTCGGCCACGTAAGGCGAGCCCGGGTAGTAGCGCAGCTTGCCGCTGGGATTGAGCGCACGCACCACGTCCACATAGTCGGCCAGTGCCTGCGGCAAATCGTCGCGCTCCCACAGGCGTGCGATCCCGTCCAGGAACTCGCCGCTCTTGCTCGCCTGCGCACCGTCGAGCGCATACACGCCGACACCGGCATGGGTGTCGATATAGGTGTAGGCCGTGTCCTTCTGGTTCATGTATTGGTGCAATTGAACCTGAATGAAATGCTTCAGGACATCGGCGTGATTCCCCGCGTGAAAGGCGTGGCGGTAACTGAACATAGTGGGATTCCAAAAAAGTGGTGCGGCGGCGCTAAGTGCTGCGCTAAGTGCCGCGCTGATTGCCCGCATTATCCACTAGTTAGGTGCCCTGCCCCAAGTTGGGCATGAAAAAGCCGCAGCGGCTGGATGCACGCTGCGGCTTCATGAGCTAAGGGAATCAGCTCAGGCCACCTTTTTCTCGTCGAAGAATTGCTCGTCCTCGGTGGACCCGTGCAGCGCCGTGGTCGAGCTCTGGCCTTGCTGGATCGCCTGCGTCACCGCATCGAAGTAACCGGTCCCGACTTCGCGCTGGTGCTTGACCGCGGTGAAGCCCTTGTCGGCGGCAGCGAATTCCGCTTCCTGCATCTCGACAAAGGCCGACATGCCGCGCCGCGCATAGCCGTGGGCCAGGTTGAACATGCTGTAGTTCAGTGCATGGAAGCCGGCCAGCGTGATGAACTGGAATTTATAACCCATCGCGCCCAGCTCTTTCTGGAACTTGGCGATGGTCGCATCGTCCAGGTTCTTCTTCCAGTTGAACGAAGGCGAGCAGTTGTAGGCCAGCATCTTGCCCGGGAACTTGGCGTGGATGGCTTCGGCAAAGCGCTTGGCGAAGGCCAGGTCCGGCTTGCCGGTTTCGCACCAGACCAGGTCGGCGTACGGCGCATAGGCCAGGCCGCGCGAGATCGCCTGGTCGACACCGGGGCGGACGCGGAAGAAGCCTTCGACGGTGCGCTCGCCGGTGCAGAACGGCTGGTCGTTGGCATCCACGTCCGCGGTCAGGAGGTCGGCGGCCTCGGCGTCGGTACGGGCGATGACCAGGGTCGGGGTGCCCATCACGTCGGCGGCCAGGCGGGCCGCGGTCAGTTTCTCGACAGCTTCGCGGGTCGGCACCAGCACCTTGCCACCCATGTGGCCGCATTTCTTGACCGAGGCCAGCTGGTCTTCGAAGTGCACGCCGGCGGCGCCGGCCTCGATCATCGACTTCATCAGCTCGTAGGCGTTCAGCACGCCGCCGAAACCGGCCTCGGCATCGGCCACGATGGGCGCGAAATAATCGATGTCGTCCTTGCCTTCCGACCACTGGATCTGGTCGGCACGCTGGAAGGTGTTGTTGATGCGGCGCACGACCATCGGCACCGAGTTGGCCGGGTACAGCGACTGGTCCGGATACATTTCGCCGGCCAGGTTGGCGTCGCCCGCAACCTGCCAGCCGGACAGGTAGATCGCCTTCAGGCCGGCCTTCACCTGCTGCATGGCCTGGTTGCCGGTCAGGGCGCCCAGCGCGTTCACATAATCCTCATTGTTCACCAGGTCCCACAGCTTCTCGGCACCGCGGCGCGCCAGCGTGTGCTCGATCTGCACCGAGCCGCGCAGGCGGACCACGTCTTCGGCCGAGAAATTGCGGACCACGCCTTGCCAGCGCGGGTTGCTGTCCCATTCCTGTTGCAGGGCTGCGATTTGTTGTTCACGAGTTGCCATGCTGTTCTCCTGATTGAAAAGATCGGTTGGTTAGGAAGTGCTGTTGGGATCAATGATAGGCCTGTTTGTGCGCGGCACCATACTCTTATATAAGACAGAGGAGCTTTTTTATTCCATTTAAATTCAATCACTTACCATTTAAATTCCATGATGTGAAAGCGTATTTCTCAGACTGGGAATAGTCGGGCGATCGTTCGCAGACGGTTTTTCACCTTGCCGAAGCGTTTTTCACGATGCGAAAAACCACCTGCCGCAAGCGAAGTGCACCTGCAATCATGGAACTTTTTTGAGCGCGGGAATTTAATTCTTGCGGCCAACAATTTCAATTGGAAAGAAAAAAGCCCTGCCGGTACGAGAGGACAGGGCTTTTGTTGGGATTGCAGACATAAAAAAACCCCGCCCGGAAAACCGGGGCGGGGCTGAGTGTGTCCAGCCGGCCTACTTCGCCAGCTCGACCGCCGGCGCGTCGCCGAACACCAGTTCGCTGCCCTTCACGCCGACGTGGATCGTGTCCTTCGGCCCGAAGCGGCCGGACAGGATCGCCTTCGACAGCGGATTCTCGATCTGCTGCTGGATCGCGCGCTTGAGCGGACGCGCGCCGTATACCGGATCGAAACCGGCCTCCGCGATCTTCTGCAAGGCCTCGTCGCTGAGCGAGAGCGACATTTCCATCTTTTCCAGGCGTTGTTCGAGATTCTTCAGCTGGATCTTGGCGATCGCGCCGATGTTCTTCTCGTCGAGTGCGTGGAACACCACGATCTCGTCGATACGGTTGATGAACTCCGGACGGAAGTGCCCACGCACCTCGGCCATCACCGCCAGCTTCACGACCGCCGGATCCGAGCTTTCCATCGACTGGATCTTGCTAGAACCCAGGTTCGAGGTCATCACGATCACCGTGTTCTTGAAGTCCACGGTGCGGCCCTGGCCATCGGTCATGCGGCCGTCGTCGAGCACCTGCAGCAGGACGTTGAACACGTCCGGGTGCGCCTTCTCGATCTCGTCGAGCAGGATCACACTGTAGGGCTTGCGCCGTACGGCTTCGGTCAGGTAGCCGCCCTCTTCATAGCCGACATAGCCCGGCGGCGCGCCGATCAGGCGGGCCACCGAATGCTTCTCCATGAACTCGCTCATGTCGATGCGGATGAGTGCTTCTTCCGTATCGAACAGGAACCCGGCAAGCGCCTTGCACAGCTCGGTCTTGCCGACGCCGGTCGGGCCCAGGAACATGAAGGAACCGTAGGGACGGTTCGGATCCGCAAGACCCGCACGCGAGCGGCGGATGGCGTCGGACACGGCTTCGATCGCCTCGTCCTGGCCCACCACGCGCTCGTGCAGCTTCTCTTCGATGTGCAGCAGCTTGTCGCGCTCGCCCTGCATCATGCGTGCGACGGGGATGCCGGTCGCGCGCGACACCACTTCGGCGATCTCTTCGGCGCCGACCTGGGTGCGCAGCAGGCGCGGCTTGGAGCTGTCGCCGTCGCTTTCGGCCTTCTCGCCGGCGGCCTCGGCCGCCTTCAGTTCGCGCTCCAGCTCAGGCAGGCGGCCGTACTGCAGCTCGGACACCTTTTGCCAGTTGCTCTGGCGCTTGGCTTCGTCCATCTGCAGGCGGATGCGCTCGATCTCTTCCTTGATGTGGGTCGTACCCTGCACCGCGGCCTTTTCGGCCTTCAGGATTTCCTCGTAATCGTTGTACTCGCGCTCGAGGCGGCCGATCTCGTCGTTGATCAGCTCGAGACGGCGCTGCGAGGCCTCGTCGGTTTCCTTCTTGACCGCTTCGCGCTCGATCTTCAGCTGGATGATCCGGCGGTCGAGCTTGTCCATGACTTCCGGCTTGGAGTCGATCTCGATCTTGATCTTGGAGGCGGCCTCGTCGATCAGGTCGATCGCCTTGTCGGGCAGGAAGCGGTCGGTGATGTAGCGATGCGACAGCTCCGCCGCGGCGATGATGGCCGGGTCGGTGATCTCGACCTTGTGGTGCAGCTCGTACTTTTCCTGCAAGCCGCGCAGGATGGCGATGGTCGCCTCCACGCTCGGCTCGTCGACCAGGATCTTCTGGAAGCGGCGCTCCAGCGCGGCATCCTTCTCGACATACTTGCGGTACTCGTCCAGCGTGGTCGCGCCGACGCAGTGCAGCTCGCCGCGTGCCAGGGCGGGCTTGAGCATGTTGCCGGCATCCATCGCGCCTTCGGCCTTGCCGGCGCCGACCATGGTGTGGATCTCGTCGATGAAGACGATGGTCTGCCCCTCGTCCTGGGCCAGCTCCTTCAGCACGGTTTTCAGGCGTTCCTCGAACTCGCCGCGGAACTTGGCGCCGGCCAGCAGCGCGGCCATGTCGAGCGACAGCACGCGCTTGCCCTTGAGCGAATCCGGCACCTCGCCGTTGACGATGCGCTGGGCCAGGCCTTCGACGATGGCGGTCTTGCCCACGCCCGGTTCGCCGATCAGCACCGGGTTGTTCTTCGAGCGGCGCTGCAGCACCTGGATCGCGCGGCGGATCTCGTCGTCGCGGCCGATCACCGGGTCGAGCTTGCCCATGCGGGCACGCTCGGTCAAGTCGAGGGTATATTTCTTGAGTGCCTCGCGGTTGCCTTCGGCCTCCTGCGAGTTGACCGATTCGCCGCCGCGCACGGCGGTGATGGCCGATTCCAGCGCCTTGCGCGCGAGACCGTGCTCGCGGGCCAGGCGGCCGGCGTCGGACTTGTCTTCGGTAAGCGCCAGCAGCACCATTTCACTGGACAGGAACTGGTCGCCGCGTTTCTGCGATTCGCGGTCGGCCAGGTTCAAGAGGCCCACCAGCTCACGGCCGACCTGCACGTCGCCGCCGTTGCCGGACACTTTCGGCAGGCGCTCGAGGGCATGGCGCAGGGCATTGGCGAGGCCGCCCACGTTGACGCCGGCGCGCTGCAGCAGCGAGCGTGCGCCGCCGTCGTCCTGGTTCAGCAGGGCGCTCAGCAGGTGCACCGGTTCGATGTATTGGTTGTCGTTGCCGACCGCCAGGCTCTGGGCATCTGCCAGCGCTTCCTGGAGCTTGGTTGTCAATTTATCTTGCCGCATATTCTTATCCCCTAGTAGTCAGGTTGGAATTTCAACTTGGAACCAAATTAAGGGTGAAGTGCGGGCTTTTCAAGATGCGGAATTTACGTTAGTGCTTAAGCCAGGCTTATACGCTACAATCTTTGGCGGAGATGGCATACCTCCCGTGATCGTTCACGAACCGCCCCAGGGCTGATGATGCCTGCACGATTCCCGGCCATGGGAACTGCAGGCGCACGCCTCCAGCCTGCCGCATGTCCAGGGAAGCCGACCGACTTTCGTTTGATGGACATGCATGAGCTCCCTCTATAAAGAGTATTTCGCCCTGCTGCCCTGGCTTGCCAAGTGGCTGCTGCTCGCCCTGCTCGTCGGCGCGCTGGCCGGCTCCGCTTCGGCGCTGTTCCTGGTGGCCCTCGACTGGGCGACGGCCACCCGCCTGGCGCACCCCTGGCTGCCCTGGCTGCTGCCGCTGGGCGGTTTCGCGGTCGGCTGGCTCTACCTGGCATTCGGCCGCGAGGTCGAGGCCGGCAACAACCTGCTGATCGACCAGATCCACGATCCGGACAAGGTCATTCCGCTGCGCATGGCGCCGCTGGTGCTGGGCGGGACGGTCGTGTCGCACCTGTTCGGCGCCTCGGTCGGGCGCGAAGGCACGGCGGTGCAGATGGGCGGCGCGCTGGCCGACCAGCTGACCCACATCTTCAGGCTCGAGCACGCGGACCGCCGCATCCTGCTGATGGCGGGCATCAGCGCCGGCTTCGCGTCGGTGTTCGGCACGCCGCTGGCCGGTGCGATCTTCGGGCTGGAAGTGCTGGCGCTGGGACGGATGCGCCTCGACGCCCTGCCCGCCTGCCTGGCGGCCGCCATTGCCGCCGACCGCATCTGCCTGCTGTGGGGCGTGCACCATACGCATTACGCGACTGGAGCGATCCCGGCGCTCGCGCCCTGGCCGCTGCTGGCGGTGCTGATCGCCGGCGCGCTGTTCGGGCTGGCCGGTAGGCTGTTCGCGGACGGCACCCACCTGCTGGGCGGCTGGGTCAGGCGCCAGGTGGCGTACGCGCCGCTGCGGCCGCTGCTGGGCGGGATCGTCATCGCCGTCGCCGCCTGGCTGCTGCCGATCGACCGCTTCCTCGGCCTGGGCATCCCGGCCATCCAGTCGGCGTTCGCGGCGCCCGTGGCGCCCTGGGATTTTGCCGCCAAGATGGCCTCCACCATCGTCTCGCTGGGCAGCGGCTTCAAGGGCGGCGAGGTCACGCCGCTGTTCTATATCGGCGCCACCCTGGGCAATGCGCTGGCGCCGCTGCTGCAGCTGCCCTTCCCGATGCTGGCCGGGCTCGGCTTCGTGGCCGTGTTCGCGGGCGCGGCGAATACGCCGATCGCCTCGAGCCTGATGGCGATGGAATTGTTCGGCGCCGAAATCGGGGTGTACGCTTTCCTGGCCTGCGTGGCCAGTTACCTGTTTTCGGGGCATACCGGGATTTACCGCTCGCAGCGCATCGGCCACGGCAAATACGGCCGGTTGAAGGGGGCGGAGGGTGTGCGGCTTGGGGAGTGGGCAGCCTGGCGGCAGGCACCGCCGCCAGGCAAGGATGAGGCCGGAGGCCCGCGCTAGTCGACGGCGTGCGCGGGCGTGCCGAGCGCAGCCACGTCGCGCACGTTCTTCTGGACCGCGATGATGGCGAACAGCGCCAGCACGAAGGACATCGCGAAAAAGCCCTTTTCGCTCAGCGCCAGCGTGGCATTGAACAGGCCCACGCCCAGCAGCAGCACGGCGCAGGTCATGGCCATCCAGCAGCAGCCGAGATAGATGCCGGTGATGACCTGGCCTTCCGCGCGGTCGCGCAAGGTCTTCTGCAAGGACACGGCGGCAAAGCTGCCGAGCAGCATGATCGTGAAGTAGTAACCCTTCTCGTTGAGCTGCATCTGGGCATTCCACAAGCCGACCAGGTAGGCCAGCAAGCCGACGATCAGGGCGGCCCAGGATGCGCCGACGAAGGCCCCGCTCGGACCGCGGGCCGGGATGGATTCATGACGGTTTCCTCCTCAAAATGGACAAGGCTCGATTATTGCCAGGTTGCAATAATCGAGCCTTGATGTCGAACAGCCGGCGTTTCCGGACGCGCCAGCCGATCTTCAGTTCAGGAGGCTGCCCATTTGGATTTCGCCTTGTCGTCGCTCACCCGCGCATCGACCCAGCGCGCCCCGTTCGGCGTCTGTTCCTTCTTCCAGAACGGCGCATCGGTCTTCAGGTAATCCATGATGAATTCGCAGGCGGCAAAGGCTTCGCCGCGGTG
>Ga0265797_10006812_pt1 | contig 15957 bp, 13 predicted proteins | sample P2T30metagenome_FD_192433 | JGI IMG/M metagenome (GOLD analysis project Ga0265797, IMG submission 192433) | Plant litter microbial communities from East Loma Ridge, Irvine, California - P2 T30 | ecosystem: Environmental > Terrestrial > Plant litter > Unclassified | place: USA: California... | reverse complement strand
ACACCGTCGCCGACGCCGTCGTCGTGGGTGGCCTGCTCATCTCGCTGCTCCGCCACGCCGACCGCGTCGCCTCGGCCTCGCTCGCCCAGCTCGTCAACGTGATCGGCCCGATCATGACCGAGCCCGGTGGCCCGGCCTGGCGCCAGACGACCTTCTTCCCGTTCTCGGTCACCTCGCGCCTGGCGCAGGGCACCTCGCTGCAGGTCAAGGCCTCGGGTGACACGGTCGACGGTGGCAAGCACGGCGAGGTCCCGGTCGTGGACTCCGCCGCCACCGTGTCCGAGGACGGCAAGGCCGCGGTCTTCCTGATCAACCGCCACCCGTCCGAGCCGACCACGGTGACGATCGACCTGGCCGGCATCGGTGCGACCGGTGACGTCCACGCCGAGGGCGTCTGGGACGACGACCTGCACGCCGTGAACGACCTGGAGAACACCTCGCGCGTGGGGCTCCGCACGAACGAGTCGGTCCGCCGCGAGGGCGACACCGTCACGATCGAGCTCCCGCCGGTCTCCTGGACCGCCGTCTCGATCGGCTGACAAGGCGCCTCGGCGCACGCCACGGCGGGCGTCGAGTGAGCACAGAGGACGTCGGGCGCTCGCGCCCGACGTCCTCTGCTCGTTGGGGGGGCGGCGGGCGGCGCGAGCCGGGCGCGACTTCACGGGGTGAGCGACACCTCACGGGGTGACGGGCGCGTGGACTGTCGCTGGGCCCGTGACGTGGCCCGCGCGGCGGCCGGGAGGCCCGTGGCGGCCTGGCACCGGGCCTCCCGTCCGGCATGTGGTTGCCAAAGCGACAGGTGGTCGGCAGTTAGCCGGGTCAGGTCCGCGAAACCGACAGTTCTCCACGGACGTTCGGCGCGATTCTGTCGCTTTCGCGGAAAGGGCCGTGGCGTCGCGGCGCGGCGGCCGGGAGGCCCGTGCCGGCCTGGCACCGGGCCTCCCGGCCGGCATGTGCGCGAGTTCACGGGCTGGGCGACAGATCACGGGGGCGTGCGCACGTGATGTGGCGGTGAGCGCGAAACGCGCGCCGCGTCAGCGCGCCGGCGGCGGCGCCGTGCTCGCGCGCTCGACGAGCCGCACCGGCACCAGGTCTGCCGCGACGCTGACCCGCTCGCCGTCGATCTGGGCGAGCAGGTTCGCGACCGCTCGGCGGCCGACCTCGTCGAAGGACTGGTGCACGGTGGTGAGCGGCGGCCAGAACGAGTCGGACTCGGGGGAGTCGTCGAACCCCACCACGCTGAGCGACGACGGCACCGGGCGTCCGGACTCGTGTGCGGCGCGCAGGACACCGAGGGCGGTCTGGTCGTTCGCGGCGAACACCGCGGTGATCTCCGGGCGTGCGGCGATCTCGAGCCCGGCCTCGTAGCCGTGCTCGGTCGTCCAGCCGCCGCGGAACACCGGGGGCACCGGTCGACCGGCGCGCGTCAGGGTGTCCTGCCACGCGGCGAGGCGACGTGCGGCCGAGTACGACGACTCCGGCCCGGCGACGTGCCAGACGGTCTCGTGCCCGAGGTCGAGCAGGTGCTGCGTGGCCTGTCGGGCGCCGTCGGCCTGGTCGGTGTCGATCGCGGGGTGGTCGGTGCTGCCCGTGGAGTCGATGATGACCATCGGCACGCCGTCGGGCAGCACGACCTCGGCGGTGTCGATGATGTGCGACTCGATGATGATCACGACGCCGTCGACGGCCTGTTCGTGCAGGCGCGAGAACGCGGAACGGACGCCCGCTTCGGTGCGCGAGGCCATCGGCAGCAGGGTGATCGTGAAGTCGGCGACCCCGGCGGCGTCGGCGATCGCCTCGAGCGTGCGCATGTTGCCGAAGGACGCGAGCGTGAACATGATCACGCCGATCGTGCGGAAGCGGCCGGAGCGCAGGGCACGGGCGGCACGGTTGGGCCGGTAGCCGAGGGACTCCATCGCGCGCTGGACGCGGTCGCGGGTCTCCGGGCTGACGTTGTCGAAGCCCCGGGCGACGCGCGAGACCGTCTGCATCGACACTCCGGCGGCGTCGGCCACGGCGGCCATCGAGGGGGCGCGGCGGGTGCCGGCGGGGGACTCCATCGTCACGCTGGCGCTCCTTCCGGATCGAGGGGCCGAGCGGTCGGCCTCCCCGGACGCTAGCGCATGTTGACGTTGCCATGCTATCGTCGCGTCGTTCGATGTTGACGTCAACATCGGTGACCGCCCGGACACCCTGATCCGGCCCGGGCCGAGCCGCCGACATCGACCACCCGAACGCAGCAGACGAAGGAGTCACATGAGCACGCTCGCAGCGCGCCCCGGTGAGGCAGCACCGCGCCCCACCGCCGAGCGCCCGGCCGGCCGCCGCCCCAAGCCGCGGGGACGGCTCACCGGATGGCTGTTCGTCGGCCCGTTCGTCGTCGTCCTGGTCCTGATGCTCATCGTGCCGATCGGCTACGCGCTCTGGCTCAGCCTGTTCCGCGACCAGCTCATCGGCGGCAACCAGTTCGTCTGGTTCGCCAACTACGTGCAGCTCTTCCAGGACGCCAAGTTCTGGTCCGGGTTCGGTCGGGTCGCGATCTTCCTGGTCGTCCAGGTGCCGATCATGCTCGGCCTCGCGCTCGTCGCCGCCCTCGCCCTGGACAGCGCCCGACTGTGGGGGACGAGCTTCTTCCGCATCGCGGTGTTCCTGCCCTACGCCGTTCCCGGTGTCGTCGCGGCCTTGATCTGGGGCTTCATCTACGGCAACCAGTTCGGGCTGACGGGCGCCGCGAACGACGCGCTCGGCATCGACCTGCTGCAGCCGTTCAGCCCGAGCTGGGTCCTGACGTCGATCGGCAACGTGGTCACGTGGGAGTTCCTGGGCTACAACATGCTGATCTTCTACGCCGCACTCCGCACCGTCCCCGGTGAGCTGTACGAGGCGGCCGAGCTCGACGGCGCCGGCCCGATGCGCACGGTCTTCTCGATCAAGCTCCCGGCGCTCCGCGGCCCGATGGTCATCGCCACGATCTTCTCGATCATCGGCAGCTTCCAGCTCTTCAACGAGCCGAACCTGCTCAAGACGCTCGCCCCGAACGTCATCGGCAGCGCCTTCACCCCGAACATGTACGCCTACTCGCTGTCCTTCAGCGGTCAGCAGTTCAACTACTCCGCCACGGTCGCGATCGTGATGGGCGTGATCACCGCGGTGATCGCCTACGTCGTCCAGGTCCGCGGCACCCGCGAGGAGAACCGATGAGCACCATCCAGCACCCCGCCGGGCCCGCAGCGGCCACGGTGACCGAGGCGACCACGACGCAACGTGCGCCGCGCACCCGCTCGATCCGCGCCTCCAGGAAGGCAGACCAGCACGTCGACGGACGCAAGCCGAAGCGTTCCGGCCTGCTGACCGCGGTCATGGTCGTCTTCGTCGTGTACTCGTTCGCGCCGCTGTTCTACCTGCTCGTGAACAGCACGAAGACGCAGGCGTCGCTGCTCTCCACGTTCGGTCTGTGGTTCGGCGGGGACTTCAACCTCTGGCAGAACATCGTCGACACGGTGACGTACAACGACGGAATCTTCCTGCAGTGGTTCGGCAACACGCTGCTCTACGTCGTCGTCGGTGCCGGCGGGGCCACCCTGCTCGCCACCGTCGCGGGCTACGGCATGGCGAAGTTCCAGTTCCCCGGTCGCCGCGCGGTCTTCGCCGTCGTCCTCGGTGCCATCGCGGTCCCCGGCACGGCGCTGGCGGTCCCGACCTTCCTGCTGTTCTCGCAGGTCGGCCTGACCAACACCCCGTGGGCGATCATCCTGCCCTCGCTGATCAGCCCGTTCGGCATGTACCTGATCTGGACCTACGCGGTCGACGCGATCCCGGCCGAACTGCTCGAGGCCGCCCGCATGGACGGCGCCGGTGAGTTCCGGATCTTCTTCACGATCGCGCTCCGCCTGCTCGCGCCCGGTGTCGTCACCGTCCTGCTGTTCGCGGTCGTCGCCACCTGGAACAACTACTTCCTGCCGCTCATCATGCTGAGCGACCCGAAGTGGTACCCGCTGACGGTCGGCCTGAACCAGTGGAACGCGCAGGCCACCGGGTCCGGCGCGCAGCCGATCTACAACCTCGTCGTCACGGGATCGCTCCTCACGATCATCCCGATCGTGGTCGCGTTCCTCTTCCTCCAGCGCTTCTGGCAGTCCGGCCTCGCAGCCGGGTCGGTCAAGGCCTGACCCCTCGGACACCAGGCGCACGGCGACCCCGCCACGCGCCGCCCGGTCCGGCACACAGCAGCACCACCCCCTCCACGAAGAAGTGAAAGGCACTCCCATGAACAAGCGTCTCCGGCGCGGGCTCAGCGCCCTCGCCATCGGCGTCACCGCCGCGATCGCCCTCGCCGCGTGCGCCTCCGGCAGCTCCGGCTCCGGCGGTTCGGCCGACGACATCGACAAGGCCCTGAAGGACGGTGGCACCCTGACCTACTGGTCGTGGACCCCGTCGGCGAAGGCCCAGGTCGCCGCGTTCGAGAAGCAGTACCCGAAGGTGAAGGTCAAGCTCGTCAACGCCGGCACCGGCGCCGACCAGTACACCAAGCTGCAGAACACGATCAAGGCCGGCTCGGGTGCCCCCGACGTCGCCCAGGTCGAGTACTACGCCCTGCCGCAGTTCGCCCTGTCCGAGTCGCTCCTCGACCTGTCGAGCTACGGCTTCGACTCGCTCGAGAAGGACTTCGCGAAGAGCACCTGGAGCTCGGTGTCGATCGACGGCAAGGTCTACGGCCTGCCGCAGGACTCCGGCCCCATGGCGCTGTTCTACAACAAGAAGGTCTTCGACAAGCACGACATCGCCGTGCCGAAGACGTGGGACGAGTACGTCACCGCGGCCAAGAAGCTGCACGAGGCGGACCCGAAGGCCTACATCGCGGCGGACTCCGGCGACGCCGGCTTCACCACGAGCATGATCGCCCAGGCCGGTGGCACCCCCTTCACCACCGACGGTGACAAGGTGACCATCAACCTGCAGGACGAGGGCACCAAGAAGTGGACGAGCACCTGGAACGAGCTCGTCGAGCAGGGCCTGCTGTCGAAGACGGTCGGCTGGACCGACGACTGGTACAAGCAGCTCGGCAACGGTGAGATCGCCACGATGATCACCGGCGCCTGGATGCCCGGCAACCTGGAGTCCGGCGTCGCCCAGGCCTCGGGTGACTGGCGCGTCGCCCCGATGCCGACCTACGACGGTGGCACCGCCCAGACCGCGAACAACGGCGGCAGCGCCCAGGTCGTCATGAAGCAGTCGAAGAACCCGGCCCTCGCCGCGGGCTTCCTCAAGTGGCTGAACTCCTCGAAGGAGTCCACGAAGGTCTTCATGGAGTCCGGCGGCTTCCCGTCGACCACCGCTGACCTCGACTCGTCGGCGTTCCTCGACGAGAAGCCGGAGTACTTCGGCGGCCAGCAGATCAACAAGGTGCTCGTCGACGCGTCGAAGTCCTCGGACAACGACTTCACCTACCTGCCGTACCAGGTGTACGCGAACAGCGTCTACGCCGACACCGTCGGCCAGGCGTACGAGAACGGCACCTCGCTCGACGCAGGCCTGCAGGCATGGCAGAAGGCCCTCGCCAAGTACGGCAAGGACCAGGGCTTCACGGTCTCGTCGAAGTAGTTCGACAGCATCCCCGCGGGGCCGTGCGGACACGTCCGCACGGCCCCGCTCCACGCCCGGCCGGGCTCCACGCCCGGCCCGGCTCGACGCCCGGCCCGGCCGGCAACGAAAGAACCACACCATGCGCTTCGCCATCGGCGACACCGACTTCCTGCTCGACGGCGAGCCGCACCGGGTCCTGTCCGGCGCGATCCACTACTTCCGCGTCCACCCCGACCTGTGGGCCGACCGGATCCGCAAGGCGAAGCTGATGGGCCTCAACACCATCGAGACCTACGTCGCCTGGAACGCGCACGCACCGTCGCCCGGGGTGTTCGACCTGTCGGGTGGCCTGGACCTCGGCCGCTTCCTCGACCTCGTCGCCGCCGAGGGCATGCACGCCATCGTCCGCCCCGGCCCCTACATCTGTGCCGAGTGGACGAACGGCGGCCTGCCGTACTGGTTGTTCGCCGACGGCTCCGTGGGCGTCCGGCGCAACGAGCCCGGGTTCCTCGCAGCGGTCGAGACGTACCTGCAGCACCTGGCCCCCGTGCTGGTCCCGCGGCAGATCGACCAGGGCGGGCCCATCGTCCTGGTGCAGGTCGAGAACGAGTACGGCGCCTACGGCTCCGACCCCGAGTACCTGCGCGCACTCGAGCAGATGCACCGCGACATCGGGCTGACCGTCCCCTTCACGAGCGTCGACCAGCCGATGGGCACCATGCTCGAGGACGGCTCCCTGCCCTCGCTGCACAAGACCGGGTCGTTCGGCTCACGGTCCGCCGCCCGCCTGGAGCGCCTGCGGCAGGCACAGCCCACCGGGCCCCTGATGTGCTCGGAGTTCTGGGACGGCTGGTTCGACAGCTGGGGCGAGCACCACCACACCACGCCGGCGTCCGCCAGCGCCGAGGACCTCGACGTCCTGCTCGCCGCCGGCGGCTCGGTGAACATCTACATGTTCCACGGCGGCACGAACTTCGGCTTCACGAACGGCGCGAACGACAAGGGCGTCTACCGCCCGATCGCGACGTCGTACGACTACGACGCCCCGCTCGACGAGGCCGGTCGGCCGACGGAGAAGTTCCACGCCTTCCGCGCGGTGATCGCGCGCTACGCGCCCGTCCCGCCGCTGCCCGCGACGATGGAGCCGGGTGGATCGGGTCGCCTCGGTCCCGTGGCCGCGTCCGGCGACGGCCTGGAGGCCCGGATCACCCCCGCCGCGGACCTCGCCGTCCGTCTGGACCGCGTCGCGTCGCTCCGTTCCCTGCTGCCCACGCTCACGGCGTGGTCCGCGCACGACGAGCCGCCGACCTTCGACGCCCTCGGAGCCGCGAGCGGCTTCGTCGCCTACCGCTCCGAGGTCGACCTGCCCGCCGGAGGGGTGCTGACCGTCGGCACCGAGGTGCGAGACCGAGCGATCGTGTCGGCCGACGGTGTCGTCGTCGGGGTCCTGGAGCGCGAGCACCACGACCGCGCCATCACCCTGCCGCCGGTGACCGGCACGCTCGAGCTCCTCGTCGAGGACCAGGGCCGCGTCGACTACGGCGTCCGCATCGGCGAGCCGAAGGGCCTGATCGGGGGCGTCTCGATCGACGGCGTCCCGGTGGCCCGCTGGACGGCGTCGCCGCTCGCCCTCGACCCCATCGCACCGGACGCTGTGACCGCGCTGTCCGAGGTCGCTCCGACCGGCGGCGAGGTGCTCGCCGGGCCGACGTTCGCAGCTGGCTCGTTCGACCTCGACACCGTGGACGACCGGTACCTGTCGCTCGACGGGTTCCGGAAGGGTGTCGCCTGGGTCAACGGGTTCTGCCTCGGCCGGTACTGGTCGCGAGGCCCGCAGCAGACCCTGGCGATCCCGGGGCCGGTGCTCCGCCACGGTCGCAACGAGCTCGTCGTGCTCGAACTGCACGCCGCCGCGTCCCGCACCGCGTGCCTGCTCGTCGAGCCCGACCTGGGCCACACCGAGGCCTAGTCGCGCGGCCCGGTCGAATCGGGCGTACGTGGTCGGAAGTTTCGACCAGGTACGCCCGATCCTGCTGTCCATCGCGGGCGTCATGGGACGTTTCGGACCTCGCGAGCCGCCGCCCACGCTCGAACCTCGAGGAGTGCCTCACGGCGCCACCGCCAGAGCCGAGCGAACTTCGTGCCGTCGTCCTCCTGTGCCCGGGTCAGCAGCCAGATCTGCCGTCGGTGTCCGGCCCCGTGATCGTCGCGCCACTCGACGAACGCGTCATCGAGCACCGTCGTGATCTCCGCGCGTGGTGCCGTCCACGACACGAAGAAGCCCGAGTACCGGAGGGTGTCGTCGGACAGGTGCACGGCGACGTGTCGGGTCCTGGCCGTCGCCCAGATCCCACCGGCGATGCAGGCGGCACCGAGGACGACGACGAACACCCTCGTCGATGCTCCGGGCACGAAGGCCACGCCCGCGAGTGCGACTCCCGTCCCGATCATCACCGGGCCGAACACGATGAGGTTCAGGATGCGATCCGGGCGCGGTGGACGGATCGTCGTCACGGCAGAGCGTCCAGGTCGGCGAGGGCGCGCTCGGCATCGGCGATCCGGTCGGCCTCGGGGCGGGACCACCACTCGGGGCCGCGTTCGCCCAAGCCGTGCTTGGCCAGGCCGTTCCGGTGCCGCGCCGCCGCCAGGGCCTCGTCGTCGCCCGCGCGCTTCGCGGTCTTCACGGCGTTGCGCCCGCGGCCCAGGTGGGAGCGGAGCGCGGCGGCGAGTTCCGCGGGCAGGGCGGGGTCGGTGCGGCGCCAGCGTCGGCCGTCCACGACGAAGAAGTGGTCGTCGGGTTCGGCGGTCATGGTCCGAGTCTGCACCGTCGGTGGTGCCGGGTAGACAGGAGCCGATGAGCCACGCACGCGTCCGCCCGATGCTCGACGTCCGACGCATCTACGCCGAGCCGGCCGCGCTCGACCTGCAGCGCGGGCAGGAGATCGTCGGGCGCTGGCCGGACGCCGAGATCGTCCCGGTCGAGTCGCACTGGAACATCCCCGAGGTGCACGGCGACGAACGGAACGTCCAGCGCTGGGTGCGGATCAAGACCGAGGCGCTCGTGCTCGGCGTGAAGAAGTCGTTGGTGACCCGGCCGAATGGTCGCTCCGCCGACTTCATCGCACCGTCCACCGCGAACGGCTGCGCGATGGCGTGCGCCTACTGCTACGTGCCGCGGCGCAAGGGCTACAGCAACCCGGTCACCGTGTTCGCAAACATCGACGAGATCACCAAGCACGTGGCGCGGAACATCGCCAAGCAGGGGCCGAAGACCGAACCGAACCAGTGCGACCCGGAGTCCTGGGTCTACGACATCGGCGAGAACAGCGACTGCTCGGTCGACGCGATGATCAGCGACAACGTCCGCGACCTCTGCGACCTGTTCCGGATGACCCCGACGGCCAAGGCCTCGTTCGCCACGAAGTACGTCAACCGCGACCTGCTCGACTGGGACCCGATGGGCCGGACCCGGATCCGCTTCTCACTGATGCCGCACGAGACCGCCAAGGTCACCGACATCCGCACGAGTCCGATCGCCGAGCGGATCGCCGGGGTGAACGACTTCGTCGACGCCGGGTACGAGGTCCACCTGAACTTCTCGCCGGTCATCCTCACGCCGACGTGGGAGTCGGACTGGGCCGAGCTGCTCCGGCAGGTCGACGACGTGCTGTCCCCGGCCGCCAAGGCGCAGCTCGCGGCCGAGGTGATCTTCCTGACCCACAACCAGCCCCTGCACGAGCTCAACCTCGGATGGCACCCCAAGGCCGAGGAGCTGCTGTGGCGTCCGGACCTGCAGGAGCAGAAGGTGTCCCAGAACGGTGCCGTGAACGTGCGCTACCGGTCCGGCATGAAGGGGCAGCTCGTCGAGCGCTTCCGCGAACTCGTGGCCGAGCACCTGCCGTCGTGCCGGATCCGGTACGCCTTCTGATCGGCGACCTCGCCGATCAGGGGATGAGGCGGTCCGCCCGGTACCGGGCGAACAGGTCCGCGAAGGCCTGCTCGGTCCGGCGGAACGCCGTGAAGCCGGCGTCGCGGCTCTTCCCCATGTCGGTGACGACCTCCATCGCTCGACCGAGGTCGGCGTCGGTGTGCCACCACGAGGCGAGCCGGGTGATGTCGGCCTCGGCGAGTCCGTGGCGCTCGGCGATGCCGGCCCACTCGGACTCGTACGGCGCCATCTGCTCCTCGAGCGGTCGCGGAGCGTCCTCGTAGCCCACGACGCGCGTGGGGTCGACACCGAGGTGCGCGGCCAGGCGCGGCCACATCCAGCGCCACCGGAAGACGTCACCGTTGACGATGTTGAACGGCTCGTCCGCACCCTCGGGTGTCGTCGAGGCCCACACCATGTGCTCGGCGAGGATGCCGGCGTCGGTCATGTCCGTCAGGCCGTTCCACTGCGCCTCGCTGCCCGGGAACACGAAGTCCAGGTCGAGTTCCTTCGCCAGCGTGGCCTGCACGGCGAGTGTGAGGCCCATGTTCATGGCGTTGCCGACCGCGTGCCCGATCACGGTGTGCGAGCGGTGCACGGACCAGGTGAACCCCTGGCGCTCGGCTGCGGCGAAGAGCTCGTCCTCCTGCGCGTAGTAGAAGTTCGGGGTGTCGAGGCGCGGTTCCTCCTCGTGGAAGGGGGTGTCGGGCATCTCGCCGGCGGCGTACGCCTCGAACGGGCCGAGGTAGTGCTTCAGGCCGGTGACCAGGGCGACGTGCTCGAGCGGAGCGTGCGACAGCGCCGCGAGCAGGTCGCGGACCATGCCGCCGTTGACGCGGATGTTCTCCGCCTCGGTGTCCTGCCGCTGCCAGGCGGTGAAGAACACATGGGTCGGGTGTTCGTCGGCGAGTGCGGCCGCCAGGCTCTCGGGGTCGCGCAGGTCGGCCGCGACGGTCCGGACACCCTGTTCGGCGAGCGGTCGGCGGGAGAGTGCCGTCACGTCCCAGCCCAGGTCGAGCAGGTGGCGCACCAGGGCGGAACCGGTGATGCCACTGGCTCCGACGACCAGGGCTTCGCGGCGGGCAGAGGTCTGTTCGGTCGATCCGGTTGCAGTCATCCTTCGATGCAACCGACGTTGGACGACACGTGTTCCCTCACCGCGGACGGCGGATGCGGATCGGGCCCTTGGCGGTCGACGGGTCCACGACGGACCCGCCCTGGGTGATCTCGACCTCGCCGCGCGCGACCATGCGGCGGGCGGCTCGACGTGCGGGCTCCATCAGCGGCCGCCAGTCGTCCGGGTCGAGTGAGCGTGCGACCTCGGACGGGCAGATGCTCGATGTCCGCGCCCGTGCTGCGAGCAGTTCGTCGATGCGCTGCTCCAGAGCCCGGTCGGTGTCGTCGAGACCGTGTCGGCGGCAGGCTGCCGAACACCACTTCGCCTCCGGTGCCGCCGAGGACGGCATCCGTCGCCCGCACGAGGCGCAGGTCCGTTCGGCGTGTGCCGACTCCGATGCCGACGCATCGGCTTCCGTCCTGATCGCCCGTCCCATGGCCCCATCCTCGTCCTGCTCGGCAGGGCGGTCCACAGCGACCACGCACACGGTCCAGGTGCGCCTGGCAGCATCGGAGCGGTGAACCCCGACACCGCCCCCGCCCGTCCGTCCGAGCCTGCCTGGGTCCAGCACGTGATGTGGTGGCACGTCTACCCGCTCGGCTTCGTCGGCGCCGAGGTCCGCCCTGCGTCACCGGTGGGGGAGCGTCCGCTCGAACACCGCCTCGACCGCTTGACCGGGTGGCTCGACCACGTCGTCCACCTCGGTCTGAACGGCCTGTTGCTCGGCCCGGTGTTCGCGAGCTCGACCCACGGGTACGACACGGTCGACCACTTCCGCATCGACCCGCGCCTGGGCGACGACTCCGACTTCGACGCCCTGGTCGCCGCGGCGCACGAGCGGGGCGTGCGGGTGCTGCTGGACGGGGTGTTCAACCACGTCGGGCGTGAGCACCCGGCCTTCACCGCCTTGTCGGACCGGGGCCCGGAGGCGCCGACCGCCGACCTGTTCGCCATCGACTGGTCCGGGTGGCAGCCGGGGCAGCCCGTGCCCGTCGGGCTGTTCGAGGGCCACGACATCCTCGTCGCGCTCGACCACGACAGTCGCGCCACCGAGGACCTCGTGGTGGAGGTGATGACGCACTGGCTGGGCCGCGGCGTCGACGGTTGGCGGCTCGACGCGGCGTACGCGGTGCCGCCAGCGTTCTGGGCGCGGGTGCTGCCGCGGGTGCGGGAGCGGTTCCCGGACGCCTGGTTCAGCGGCGAGGTGATCCACGGCGACGCGGCGGCGATCGCACGCGACTCGACGATGGACTCGCTGACCCAGTACGAGTTGTGGCAGGGGATCTGGCACGGCATCGCGGACCGCAACGGCCACGAGCTCGCGCACGCGATCGAGCGGCACGACGCGCTGCTGGCCACCTTCGCCCCGACGACGTTCGTCGGCAACCACGACGTCACCCGGATCGCGAGTGCGGTGGGGGAGCGGTTCGCCGGGCATGCCGCCGCGGTGCTGTTCACGGTGGCGGGGACCCCGGTGGTCTACGCGGGCGACGAGTACGGCTGGACCGGGGTGAAGGAGGAACGTGAGGGCGGCGACGACGCGGTCCGCCCGGAGTTCCCGGCCGAGGTGCCGGAGCCGACGGACCTGACCCACGCGTACGAGGCGCTCATCGCCCTGCGTCGCCGGAACCCGTGGCTGCACCGCGCACACACCGACGTCGTGCACCTGACCAACACCGCCGTGGTGCTGCGGACCGCGACGGCGGACGCCGCCGTGGTGACCGCCCTGAACCTGTCGGACGATCCCGTCGAGGTGCCCGTGGCCGACGCGACGCAGGTCGAGGCGGGCGGGGCCGATCTCGGGGACGGGACCCTGCGCCTCCCGGCCGGGGGTTGGGCCGTCCTGTCGCGTTCGTGAGCAGAAACGGTCGGGTCCCCATCGAGGACCCGACCGTTTCTGCTCACGAAGCGAACACGCGCACGCACACGCGCGCACGCGCGCGCACGCGCGCGCACGCCCGAACGCGCTACTTGCGCGCGGACGCCGCCCGGCGCTTGTTGAACACGTCGAACGCGACGGCGGCGAGCAGCACCAGACCCTTGATCAGGGACTGGAACTCGGTGCCGACACCGAGGATCGACATGCCGTTGTTCAGCAGACCGATGATGAGACCACCGACGATGGCGCCCGGCACGGTGCCGATGCCGCCGGTGACGGCCGCGCCACCGATGAAGACGGCAGCGATGGCGTCGAGCTCGAAGCCGTTGCCCGCGCCCGGTGCCGCCAGGTTGAGCTGGCCGGTGAAGACCACACCCGCCAGGGCCGAGATGACACCCATGTTGACGAAGAGCAGGAACGTGACGCGCTTCGTCTTCACACCCGACAGCTGCGCGGCCAGGGCGTTGCCACCGATCGCGTAGATGTGGCGGCCGAACACCGCGCTCCGCATGACGACCGAGTAGATCACCACGAGGGCGCCGAGCACGACGAGCACGATCGGGGTGCCGTTGTAGCTGGCGAGCAGGAGCGCCACGTAGATCACGAGCACGGCGCCGAACGCCGTCTTCACGATGAACCAGGCGAACGGCTCGCTCTCGAGCTGGTACTTGCGACGCGTGATGCGACCGCGGAACGCGGCGATCACCATGACGGCCGCGGCGGCGAAGCCGAGGATCATCGTGAGCGGCTCGTACCCGGTGGTGCCGAAGGACGGCAGGAAGCCGGAGCCGAGCGAGCGGAAGCCGGCGGGGAACGGCGAGATCTGCTGGTTCTGCAGGACGATCTGCGCCGCGCCGCGGAACGCGAGCATGCCCGCCAGCGTCACGATGAACGCCGGGATCCCGAAGTACGCGATCCAGAAGCCCTGCCATGCGCCGACGAGCGCACCGACCACCAGGCAGAGCACGACGGCAATCGGCCACGGGATGTTCCACTGCGTGATCATCACGCCGGCCATGGCGCCGGTGAAGGCGACCACCGAACCGACCGACAGGTCGATGTGTCCGGCGATGATGACCATGACCATGCCGATGGCCAGGATGAGGATGTAGCTGTTCTGGACGATCAGGTTCGAGACGTTGATCGGGGCCAGCGTGATGCCGTTCGTGGTCACCTGGAAGAAGATGACGATGACGATCAGCGCGATGAACAGGCCGATCTGTCGGAGCTGCCCGGTGAGGTAGCCGACGGCGGACTTAAGCGCGTTCATTGACAGGGGTCTCCCGTTCCTGGGTCATGTACTGCATGAGGACCTCGGGCGTCGCCTCGGCGCGCGGGACGTCGGCCGTGATGGTGCCCTCGGAGAGGGTGTAGATGCGGTCGCAGATGCCGAGCAGTTCGGGGAGCTCGGAGGAGATCACGATGACCGCCTTCCCCTGGTCGGCGAGCTGGTTGATGATCGTGTAGATCTCGTACTTCGCGCCGACGTCGATGCCGCGGGTCGGCTCGTCGAGGATGAGCACGTCGGGGTCGGCGTACATCCACTTCGACAGGACGACCTTCTGCTGGTTCCCGCCGGAGAGCTTCCCGGTCACGACGTCGACGTTCGGCGCCTTGATGTTGAGGCTCTTGAGGAACTGGGTCGCGACCGTGGTCTCCTCCGAGGAGTTCACGAAGCCCCAGTTGGCGAGCTTGCCGAGGGCCGACCCGGAGATGTTCCGCTTGATGTCGTCGATCAGGTTCAGGCCGTAGCGCTTGCGGTCCTCGGTGACGTAGGCGATGCCGTTGTCGATCGCCTGCGAGACCGTGTGCGTCTTGATCGGGGTGCCGCGCTTGTAGACGGTGCCGCTGATGCCGGTGCCGTAGGACTGGCCGAAGACGCTCATCGCGAGTTCCGTGCGGCCGGCGCCCATGAGCCCGGCGATGCCGACGACCTCGCCGGCGCGGACGTTGAGGTTGGCCTGGTGGATGATCTCGCGCGACGAGTCGAGCTGGTGGTGGACGGTCCAGTCCTCGATCCGCAGCAGTTCCTCGCCGATGACGGGGTTCTCGCGCTCGGGGTACCGGTTCGACAGGTCGCGGCCGACCATCCCGCGGATGATCCGGTCCTCGGACACGTCGTCGGCCCGCATGTCGAGCGTCTCGATGGTCTTGCCGTCGCGGATGATCGTGACCTTGTCCGCGATCGCCTTGATCTCGTTGAGCTTGTGGCTGATGATGATCGCCGTCATGCCCTCGGCCTGCAGCGAGCGGATGAGCTCGAGCAGGTGCGCGGAGTCGTCGTCGTTCAGCGCGGCGGTGGGCTCGTCGAGGATGAGGAGCTTCACCTCCTTCGAGAGCGCCTTCGCGATCTCGACGAGCTGCTGCTTGCCGACACCGAGGTCGACGACCTTGGTGACGGGGTTGTCCTTCAGCCCGACGCGCTTGAGCAGCTCGGCGGCCGTCAGGTTCGTCTTGTTCCAGTCGATGAAGCCGCCCTTGGACTGCTCGTTGCCGAGGAAGATGTTCTCGGCGATCGACAGGAAGGGGCTGAGCGCCAGCTCCTGGTGGATGATGACGACGCCCGCAGCCTCGGAGTCGTTGATGTTCGCGAACCGCACGGGTTCGCCGTCGAGCAGGATCTCGCCGTCGAAGGAGCCGGCCGGGTAGACACCCGACAGCACCTTCATGAGCGTCGACTTGCCCGCGCCGTTCTCGCCGCAGATCGCGTGGACCTGGCCGCGCTCGACCTCGATCGAGACACCCTGCAGGGCCTTGACGCCGGGGAACGTCTTGGTGATGTCCCGCATCTCGAGGATGGTGTCCGCCATGTGGACGCCTTTCCGTCGTGCGCGCGTGCGCGCGCTGGTGGAGACGGACTGGAGGCGCGGTGCGGGCTGGCACCGCGCCTCCGGTCCGTGAGATGGGCCTGACTACTTCAGGTCGGCTTCGGTGTAGTACCCGGAGTCCACGAGGACTTCCTTGTAGTTGTCCTTCGTGACGACCGTCGGCTGGAACAGGAAGGTCGGGACGACCTTGACCTTGTTGTCGTAGCTCTTCGTGTCGTTGACCTCGGGGTCCTTGCCGGTGAGCAGGTCCTCGGCCATGGTGACGGACTGCTTGGCGAGCTTGCGCGTGTCCTTGTAGATCGTCGAGTACTGCTGGCCGGCGATGATCGACTTGACCGAGGCGGCCTCGGCGTCCTGGCCCGTGACCGTCGGGAGCGGACGGTCGCTCGTGCCGTACCCGGCGCCCTGGAGCGCCGAGATGATGCCGATCGAGATGCCGTCGTACGGCGAGAGCACGCCGTCGAGCGTGGTGCCGCCCGAGTAGGACTTCGCGATCAGGTTCTGCATGCGGGCCTTGGCCGTGGCCGGGTCCCACTGCTGCGTCGCGGCCTGGGACAGCTTGTCCTGGCCGGACTGGATCTTCAGCGTGCCGTCCTCGAGGTACGGCTTGAGCGTCTTCATG
>Ga0265797_10006811_pt1 | contig 15958 bp, 8 predicted proteins | sample P2T30metagenome_FD_192433 | JGI IMG/M metagenome (GOLD analysis project Ga0265797, IMG submission 192433) | Plant litter microbial communities from East Loma Ridge, Irvine, California - P2 T30 | ecosystem: Environmental > Terrestrial > Plant litter > Unclassified | place: USA: California... | reverse complement strand
ATAGTGGATCATCTCACCCTAAGTCATGTCAGCACTCATCTCGTCTATGAACAAGATCGTACTTACCTCAGCATGGCCTTGGAATGGGGACTTCTTCACAGGAACACTGTGAAGATCGTTGAACATCACCCACTCTTTGTTGCCATCAATATTGACCAAAGCATACCCTACGTAATGGCCTGATTTCCAATTGTTGACCGAAACGAGATCATAGTCCTGCGCCAGGTTTTGGTCATCAACAGGCCTAAGTCTCCTTGAAGGAAGCTCTCCAAGATCTGAGTAGGGGGTGAAGTCCAATGTCTCTGGCAAGATCACATGGTTGGAGTATTGGATTTCGCCCTCACCGAGCACGCCGCGGAGAAAGGCGAAGCATACGTTCTGAGCTGACTTGGTGAACCGACGCAGTGCTTTGAGACTCCGAGGATGCTCAGGAACATGTTCGCATCGATGGCCAGCTTCCACGTCAAGCGTCTCGTACGCCCAGAGATCTAGGAGCACCTCCAGGTTGAATCCTTCATCTGCAGAAGAACGTCGCGGGAAGTCGAGATACACAACGAAGGTATGCTCAAAAGCACGCGATACCACCAGACACTCTTGTTCTGCGCATGGAATCTCCTTCACAATTTGAGAGAGGAACATATCAGTGACTTCACTGTCATGTCCCTCGCCACAGAACGCAGTCCAATAGGTTGAAGCATCCGCGCGGACATCCAACAGAAGCTTGCCTTCTTTGTTTTGAGCCTCCTGATCGACGCTGTACCTCTTGATCCTGCCCCTCGTTGTTCTTGAAGAAGCATCGCAAGCCATACTCAGGAACTCGATGAATAGGCTCAGGAGTTGGGCAGGCTCCTCAGAATGGTTCTGCCAACGCGGATCAAGGGTGGTGATACGATTCAACACCGATCTCGTGTCGCTTTCTGATAGCTGCATACCACCACGGTCGAGGGCCTTGAACAGCTTTTGCAATTTGTAGATCAGTAGACGGACACTTGCGAGCTTCTGTTGACGATACGAGACAATCTCTTTGGCGTCAAGCTCGTCGACTGTTTCGTCTGATGGGAGGAAGTTGATGTCAGGCAAACCAGTTATCTCCTTGAAGATGAAGTTGCTATCGTCTGCAACGAAGCGGCGGAAGGATTCGTCATTATGGGCGAGTTGTAGCAAAGTCGAAAGATAGCACGTCTGGCCCAGGTTTCTCATGTTTCGCCTCTCAAGAACAGGCTCCCAGTTGAGGAGGTCATTGCCTTCGCTTCCGCCTCCACTACCACCACTCAACTGAGCGTCTTCTTCAAATTGGCCTGACACTTGCGGCGCTTCCTGGATGTATCTCCGAGTTACTTCGGGGTCAAGCGTAGAAAGAGCGCTACTCCAGTACGGCGGGTTGTGTTGGCGGAGGTGTTGGCGGAAGTCCTCACGAATAGCATCGACCTCTTCGTCTCGATTTCCTCTTGCTGTGTTGCAAAGCCATGGTTCGATACACAAATTGCATTCCGCTGCATTGAAGTTGCGAAGAGTGATAGGCAACTCATTGGAAAGACCAGCATACATGTCTAGATCATGCCTGCCTTTACCGATAGACAGTGTGAACATATGCCGGCTATAGCAGCTCACAGGAAGCTTGAAGAGCGGTGAAGCAGCTGGACAACCACCGTGTGCGATCAAGTAGAATGTCGCACAGATCAAGCGAGGGACATCAAATGCAGTAGTTCCTCTACTGTTGCAAACACGTTGCAGGATCTTGAAACGAGTATGGATAATCCCGTAAAGCAAAGCCCACGACCAAGCGGTAGGATCTGGGCCACCTGAGAATGGATAAGGCACTCCTCCGCCTAGACGACGGAATCTGCGGCCTGTACTCTGTTCCAAGTCCTCGATGAAGCGGCGAACATCATGGATGTTTGGAAGGCTGTCTGGTGTTTTGTCTACCCAACCTGGCGGCACTTTCAGCCGCCAAAGATAAGGCCCTGATGGAGTGTCCAGATCGGCGATCTTCTCGCAGGCCAGCAAGTCTGCTACACCAGTCTGCCATTGCTGGGTGTATTGGGCTTGGAATGTCTCGTCAAAGTCAGTAGCAAAGCGCTTTGCCTCTGACCAGGGGATCTGCGATCTGATGATGTGAAGATGATCTGCGCGGAGGATATATTCCGCCGTCTCGCTCTCCGATGTAGAAGCGTCCAGCTTGTGGAATATCTGGAGGGCGATACCTGCGTTGCTGCCACACAGCTGGTTTGCGTACGCTTTCGTCAATAACATGTTACTAGCGATGTGCTCGCGTGACCTTTTGTGTGACCAGACCAAGGGCTGGGCAGTTTCAATAGTAGCCGCCAGACGGCCTTCTTCTGCGACAATGGGACTGTCGAGATAGCCATCCACCCACGAAGGAGGGACACCTTCAGTCGCTCCTTGACGCCGGGAGAGTAGGGCCGTGAAAGCTTCCTCACGCTCCTCCAGGTGCCTGAGCCGATTTGAGAAGATCACGTCATTTTCATGAAGGACCCACTGATTGATCTGATTCCTGACTCTGGTATATTCTGAAACCTTGTATTGCTTACTCCGACCTGCTCGAGATTGACGCTGGTAGCCAGTGAATGCAGCCTCTGGTGGAGCGACGCAGGTCGGACAAAGGCGGAACTCGTCATGGTTGACCAAAGTCAGAGTGAGGCTCGTACAGAGAGTTAACGCGCGGCAGGCTCTGCAGGTATGGTATTCACGTTTGGCTTGTTCAACAGAGCACTGGCAATGAGGCTCCATAACTTCGTCTCCATGCAGACGTTGCATGTCGCTAGCATTCGCGCCGTCTGCCCATGCAAGTAGCAAGTCTTTCGTGTGGAGGAACCGGGATTTAATACATTGCAAGACGAGGTGCCCGGCAATCGTACCAGGAGTTGTCTGGATCGTAGGAAGATATGGAGCAATCGCGTTTGCATTTGCTGTTGGGCGGATCGAGCCCGAAACGTCGTCCAGTTCAGCAATAGCTTCGCTCGCACCAATCACACTGGTGTAATCGAGATCTTTGTCTTGTCTACACAGCAGTGGAATGCCGTGCAGCTCACTCAACATCGTGAGCACCCATCGGATATGGCTGGGGTCGGCGTGAGTAAGGTGAATCACACCAAGTATGTTCTGGGCGATGCTTCGTATATGAGCTTGCTTCTGTTCAGTCAATTCCACTCCAGCCCAGCTCTTCTTGAACTCCAGACCATGAAACTCGAAGACGGGCGACGGAGGGGCGACTGCACCTTCCTTGAAGTCGGCATGGAGTGGTATCGCGACGGCTGTGTAGCGATCGAGCTGGTCCTCGTCGCCGTCCAAGTCGTTGAACTGCGTCGTGCGGAGTAGAATAACAGGCTTGCTATCAACCATTGCCTGTTCGAGATGGAATGGAATCTTTGTAGGAACATCGAGCGGACTGGTAGCTTCCATGAACATCGCAGTAACCAGAAGTCGGTGTTTAGCAACATCAGTCAGGAGACACAACTGCGTAGGCACCCGTTCAATCATGTCGAGCAGGCGCTGTTGCAAAATTGCAGCTTTGCTAGCGTCGAGGCCGTATTCTTTCTTTGGTGCAGAGATCATACAGCATTCAGTCAACTTCCCGTTGCTCAAAGATTCACGCATCAGCTGTACAGTATCGCGTAGATGGTACAGCTGGTTGGCGAAGCAGAAGTGGTAAGCTGTGTCATCTTCATACGTCTTCGAGCATTGATTTGCCAAACGCTTCTGGGGAGACAAGAAGTCGGTGAGGTTCCTGGATGGGCGTGTATCCAATGTGTGGTATAGAAGACTTTGCATGCTCTCAAGATTGTTGCCGATCGGGTCGCACATCACAAAGTCGATGTCGTTAGCCTCTCCTCGAACATCAGGCTCAATCGAATCAACCTGCATACCGTTTCGACGATAAAGCTTGTGAATGGACTTGAACCCTGCGTTGCTTGAGGCTGCAGAGGAGATGCCGAATCCTTCCATCTGCGGAAGGTCGATATCAGTGGTGAGTTTGACCTGCAATTCGAGGATGTCCATGAAATCACAGTGGCGCTGGACAGCGGCCTTCAGTGAAAGATCATGCAACGGACAGCTCAATTTGCCTGGGCAGTGTTCTCCGTCTGGCAGAGTGACATAGCAATGAATTTTGGGATCGAGCCGCCCTTTCAGCACCTGGTCTGTCGACTTGTTCATCAGGAAGAGTTGGGCAACAAGTCCGAAAGGCATAGAACGTCCTTGTACTGCACTCTTCGCTATCATGGAATGCAAATTGCAGTTGACGGCATTGGTGCAGGGAATACCTTCATCGTTCACAACAGCACAATGCACGTCCGGGTCGAGAATGATCGCAGCACGCTCCCTGAGAGGTCGACGGCCAGTGGTACCAGTGCCACTGGAAGGAGTGGCCAGCGGCTGCCTTTGGAGAAGCTCTGCGAACGGCATAGTACGGTCTGCGACGCGCTCTTTCTGTTGTATGGTATGGATCTTGCATTGGAGACGATAGCTGCAACGAGGATTTTCGAATGCGCTGCGACTGTTTGAGAGTAGCGGAACAGCACATTGTGTGTCGGGGTCAATCTCTTGTGCAGATTCTCGGATTTCGTATGCCGGAACAGGAGGCCCAGGCGGGTCTGCCATCTTCTCTCAGCGGCTTGGCCGCTCCGCGGATGTCAACAACTTTGGAGATTGTTGCGCAGCCGAAGTCAGAGTTGCAAGTGGGTCCGGCGGTAATATTTGTAGTGTAGTGTTTTTGATGTCGCACCGAGACTGACGTTGGCAGAGTGTCGCGGAAGGTAGCTAGTAGCAGGTTCAGGATTGCCTCTGGTGGTTCGAAGGGCTGATGGAACTGCAACTTGGGTGGGTGTACGGCGAATCGCAAGATGAAAAGTGTTTGAGACGGAATTTGTTTGTGTTGAGTTGACCGAAAAAGCAGAGCTCTGACGTCGTGCACGGATGTACAGCATCAGCACTGGCCAAGTTGAAGTGAACGCGTTTGTCTTGACGCAGGGTCCCGCCTAAAGTGACTGCGTGCCCAAAAAACATTGCTCAAGGCAACCCCAGAAGTACCTGACTTTCTCGTTCTGTCTTAGATCTCTTGCAACGACACACCAAGAACCATTCATCAACAAAACCGAGTCCACCGAAAAGATGGATCCTTCAGACGATCAACCCGGTCACGCTCCTATCTACAGCAAGAAAAGAAGGACTGCCACCCGCGGCAGGAAGAAGGAAACCAAGCGTCCAGGAGGTGTTTCAACTCTGATCAACCTCTTCGAACCCAGAGGTGACGTCTCGAAAGACGAAAATCCGAAGAGCGATGCAAGCGTTTCCTCGTCTTACGCAATCAGCAGCCATGGCGAAATGACCGATCTGGGCAAAGATCTTGCACTTCAAGCGCGCAGCGAAGGTTCCGCCCAAGAGACTCCCAGCAAGGACAATTCTTTAGAAGGCCAGGATGACAGAACCGAGCAGAATCATTCAGCAAGCCAAGGTGGTGATGCTGCTGCCAGCGACAACACGCCCAAGTCCATCCAGCGCGAGAGTGGCGAGAGCGGCGAGAACAGCGAGAACGGTGAGACCGGTGAGACCGGTGAGACCGGTGGAGGCGGCGAGAACAGCAAAGGCGGCGAACGGAAGATGGTGAAAGAGTACTCTGCGGAGGCTCGCACATATCATGCGTACTTCGACGAGGTGAGCACACACAACCTTTTTTTTTCCAAGCCTTTTGCTAACCTTTGAAGCTTCAACGCGCTCACGTCCGCGAGCATTACGCGTGGTGCCGTAACGGATGCCTCAAGCTACTCGGAGAGCCTCGCATTCCGTTATGGACTCGCATTCAGACTTTGCAGCTGCTCTCTACAATGCTCCAGCCTGCAGGCGCGGAGCAGTGCCTGAAAGAGGCAGATCGGGTCCTTGATATCCTCAACCCTGACCACTTCCAGACCCAGCTCCTTCGTGATGACAACAGGAAGATGAAGGCTGATAGGGAACTCTGGCGCATAAGGAAGGATCTGGTCGGCAAAGACATCGAGGGCATTGACGAGGCTGTGGATGAAGGTCCTTCGGACGCAGAGCGCGAATTGAACGAGAAGCTCAGGCAGGAGCTGGAGGATGAGATGGAGCCATTCCGCATCATGCCTGATGTCGAGATGGCCGACGTTCATGTTGGCAAGGCGGCTGGCTTGCCATCGCCGGCGTCCTCGGAGACATGAGAGTGATGGAAGCTTGGACCTCACCTTACCTTAGCTTAGACTATCAGCTGTACAACAATCACAGAGCGCAATTTGTCGCTGCGCTTCATGGACGTGCTTCTCATGGAGATGTTTGCCTGCTCTAAGCTTTCCACAATGCTCAAAAATCTCGCCACCATGTCTCTCTTTCAATTTACATGTACATGTGTACTTCAGGTTTGAGCTCTAGCGCTACATGTACCTCCTTCTCAGGCGCTCTGGAGAGGTGAGCGAGTGTAGTTCTAGGGTTAGGGTATATGGTTGATCAACTCGCTTTGACAATGTTCCAAGCCAACATTACGAACACAAACCGGGCTTAGCCGCTACAAGAGGACTTCAACACCTCTGCTTCCGAGCCGCTGGCATCTGCGTGGTTTTCCTAGGGCCTCCTACGGTGACCAGGTCAATAGAACCTTTGTGCGAAAGTAACGACTAGCCGAGTCATCAACCTTCTGTTCGCCGTTGCTCATCTCCCTGTCACCTCACAGACTCCTCGTACATGTATGCATGAGCTGCAGATCATATGAATTACCCCTGCACAAAATCGCCGCCATGTCTCTAAAGATAAGAAAAAAAGAGGAAAAAACCTCCTGGGATAATATTCGAATGCCCGCATCCGATCCCTTTCACCTGCGGGTGTGGGTGCCATATGCTAATCAAGATACTATGCTACTTGAAAGCTTTTGGTGAAGGGCTCCATGATCGGGTTGCCGGTGGTCATCAAGCTTGAAATCTGCCCAAAACTGAACATACGCCACGGGAAGGTTTTGATGGCATATATGTTAGTTTGAATGAGCACAATTGAAGACAGCAGCGTACAAGCCATCGATAAAGCATGAAGATCCGATGTATCACCCAGACCGCATGTCTTGATGCACATATTGCAATGATGGACTGCACGAGAGTCCATTTAAGCTTTAAGCTTCGGGGTTAAGCCCCAACCCTAAAATTGTAAGTGCAGTCGTCCAACTTTCGCCGCGAGTGTATGGACAACTCGAACACAGTACAGTACATGTAAGCAGCCACAACACCCGGCGCAACGTCATACTACTGTGTGATCGCCTCCGCACGTGGACGCGACCACCTTCGCCCAACATGGACACCCGCACCTATGTCTCGGACAACCTCATCAAGCTGGTCGGCGGCAGCGAGGACATGATGGTCGACTTTGTCCTCCAAACAGCAAAGACAGCAAAGTCGCCTTCAATATTGTTCGACAAGCTATCTGGAATGCTGGAGTCTGGCGACGCGGAACTACGACACTTCAGCGAGGATCTCTTCCGTCGAGTCGCCAAACCCAGTAATGGATCCGGCGCACCTCAGAATGCGAAGCCAAAGCCGACGAAGAAGAAGTATGCGCTGGTGGATATGCCCGAGGAGGAGGAAGCTGTGGTGAAGGAGATAAAAGTGGACGGCGAGAAGGACAGGAAGTCAAGACACAGACATGACAAGGAAAGGCGCAGATCAAGAAGCAGGGACAGAGCTAGCAAGAAGTCACGACGACGCAGAGATGGAGATTTTGACGACAGGTGGGGTGATGAGGAAGAGGTGGAAGAGGAAGAAGAGTTCGCATCTCCACCCCCAAAGCGCGCCAGGTTCGATGATGGTTCTGCCTCGCCTTCACGAAAGGAGCGAACACCAGAGCCGGAAGAGGACGAAGAAGAGCGGGATCGCAGAGAGAGGAAGGAGTTTGAACACCGTCTGCGGAACAAGGATGCCGGATCGACGAAGAAAATTGGGGACGACAAGTCTGCGCAACGTGAGCAAGCAGATGCAGACCGCAGAGCACAAGCTGGGAAGCTCTCAGCAGAAGAATTGAAGGCTCTCAGGTTGAGATCTCGGCAGGACTACCTCCAAAAGCGATCGGCACAGGAGCTTATGCTGTTGAGAAAACAAGTCATCGAGGAAGAAGAGGAGGAAAGGAATAACCCTGCTTTGACGCAAACAGAGAAGGATGAATTCGCGCGAAACAGAGAGGCGTTGCGACTCGCGGAGGAGCGTGAGAACATCGACGACTATGTTGACGGCTATGCGATGCCGGACGATTACATCACAGAAAAGGGAAAGATGGACACGCGAAAGAAGGAAAACGCACTGTACAGCCGATATGTCGAAAGAGACGAACGAGGCCGCGAGAAGTTTGTCACAGAGCATGAAGAGTGGGAACGAGAGCAGCTTGCAAAGACAAAAGCGCAGATCATCGTCGCGGACCGACAGAACGAACGAGAGTACGAATATGTCTTTGACGAGGAACAACAAATCAAATGGGTAACGGATGCTGCTCTGAAAGGAGGAATGAACCAGATGAAGTCCCAAGAAGAGCAACTCATGGCACAACAGCTCCTAGCTGCAGAGAGGAAAGCCAAGACGATGGAGGAGAAGCGAAAGACTTTGCCTGTGTACCAATACCGACAACAATTCCTTGATGCGGTCAAAGAGTACCAAGTTCTCATCATTGTCGGTGAGACAGGTTCTGGAAAAACAACGCAGCTGCCCCAGTATCTGTACGAGGACGGATATTGCAAAAATGGCATGAAGGTCGGATGCACGCAGCCTCGTCGTGTGGCAGCCATGAGTGTTGCTACTCGTGTTGCTGAAGAAGTAGGCGTCAAGGTTGGCAACGAAGTCGGATACTCAATCCGTTTCGAAGATGCCACTTCGGAGAAGACGGCACTCAAATACATGACCGATGGTATGCTGCTGAGAGAGTTTTTGACGGAGCCCGATCTCGGTGGCTACAGTGCTCTGATGATTGACGAGGCCCATGAGCGCACACTACACACTGATATCCTCTTTGGTCTGGTAAAGGACATCGCACGTGGACGCCCAGATCTCAGGTTGTTGATTTCATCAGCTACGCTTGATGCACAAAAGTTCTCCGAGTTCTTCGACGGCGCGCCAATCCTCAACATCCCAGGTCGTACCTTCGACGTTGAGATGAACTACTCAATGCAGCCAGAGGCCAATTACCTGTCCGCCGCGATCACAACAGTCTTCCAAATCCATCTTTCGCAGCCAATGCCTGGTGATATTCTGGTTTTCTTGACCGGTCAAGACGAGATCGAACAGGCAGAACAGTCTTTGCTAGAAACAGCCAAGAAGCTGGGTGCTGCTGCCCCAGAGCTTCTGATATGTCCCATCTACGCCAACTTGCCTACAGACCTCCAACAACGCATCTTTGACCCGACTCCGCCCAAGACGAGAAAGGTTGTGCTAGCGACAAACATCGCCGAAACATCCCTCACGATCGACAACATCGTGTATGTGATTGATCCAGGTTACGTCAAGGAGAACCGATACACTCCTGCCACGAACATGGAGAGCCTGGTAGCTGTGCCCATCTCCCGCGCCTCTGCCAACCAACGTGCCGGTCGCGCTGGTCGTACACAACCTGGCAAGGCTTTCCGTCTGTACACAAAGTGGGCCTACTACAACGACCTACCAGAGAGCACCACTCCTGAAATCCAGCGTACCAACCTCAACAGTGTGGTCCTGCTCTTGAAATCCCTAGGCATCAACGACCTAATCACCTTCGACTTCATGGACCCGCCCGCCCCAGACATGCTAATCCGCTCTCTAGAGCAACTCTACGCCCTCGGTGCCCTCAACGACAAAGGCGAGCTAACCAAAGTCGGTCGCCAAATGGCCGAATTCCCCACCGACCCCATGCTCGCCAAAGCCGTCCTCGCCGCCGACAAAGAAGGCTGCGTAGACGAAGTCCTAAGCATCGTAGCCATGCTCGGCGAAGCCAGCGCCCTCTTCTACCGCCCCAAAGACAAGAAAATGCAAGCCGACGCCGCGCGCAACCGCTTCACCATCAAAGAAGGCGGCGACCACCTCACCTACCTCAACATCTGGAACCAGTGGGTCGACAGCGACTTCTCCTACGTGTGGGCGAAGGAAAATTTCCTGCAGCAGCGCTCTCTGACTCGAGCTCGTGATGTTCGAGATCAATTGATCAAGCTCTGCGATCGTGTAGAAGTCGTCCCTTCGTCTTGCGGAGCGTCCAATATCCAGCCGATTCAGAAAGCGATCGCGGCGGGTTTCTTCCCTAATGCGGCGAGATTGCAGAGATCGGGTGATACTTACCGTACTGTCAAGAATAACATGACCGTCCACTTGCACCCCAGCGGTGTCTTGCTGGAGAGCAAGCCGAAGTGGGTGATCTTCTACGAGCTCGTCATGACCAGCAAGGAGTTCATGCGCAGTGTTATGCCGCTGCAGCCTGAGTGGCTGACGGAGGTCGCGCCGCACTACTACAAGCCTAAGGATGTGGAAGCGCTGGGTGTGGATAAGAAGATGCCCAAGGGCAAGTTCTGAGATGGAACTCGTAGTACATAGTAAAATCATGGGTATCATAGTGTAGCTGAAACAAAAAAGACCAACACTCAAACCAACCATCTCAAAACCTTCAATCCGTACTCCCAGCCCTCATCCTCAACCCTTCAATCCCAAGCCCCCTCTCAACCCGCCGCTCCCTAACCACAGTCCGCCCAGGACTCCACTGCCTTCCCATCTCATCCTGCACCTGCTGCTGTCCCTGTCCCTGTCCCAACCTCTCTCCCTCATCCGTCCCAACCAACCTCACCCCCGCAGCCCTCTGCCTCTCCCTCTCCTCCCCAACCCTCAACCCCTCAACCTTCCTCCTCTCAAACTCCGCCACCAAATTCTTAAAATACACCTCCGCCGCCACAGTCTGACTATACGCCAACGGCGTCCAATCGCAATCGTTCTTCGCGAGCGGATTCGCGCCCGCACTCAACAACAACCTCAGCGCACTCAAATTCCCCGCCGCAGAAGCGTGGTGTAAAGGAGTATTCCCGTCTGCGTCCCTAGAATGCGCCAATCCAGGTTCTAAAGCGAGGAGAACGGGGATTAAAGCCGTGCTCTCCCCATTCCCGCTCTGCGCGCACAGCGCCAGGGCGTCTAAACCTTTCGCATCGACCATAGCCACACATCTCGGAAACGCTTCGACCAGCGCTCGCGCAGCGGGGACGTGGCCTTCGCGGGCGGCGAGCATGAGGGGGGTTTCTTGCAGGGCGTTGCGGGAGATTTCGGCGCGCTCGTGGCCGGCGGCAACGAGGAGGGTGATGATCGGGACGCTGCCGGTCAGAGCCGCGAGGTGTAGGGATGTGTTGGATTTGGAAGTGAAGTCGGGGTTGAGGAGGAGGGTTGGGTGCAGGCGGATGAGGCGGGAGACGAGGACGGGGTCGTTGAGTTGGATTGCGCGGCGGAGGCGGGTGGAGGGGTCGATCCTGGGTTTTTGTGTTAGAGAAAATTGAGGTTGGGTTGCGTGGAGTAGATACATTTTGGCAGCATGGTAGGGTGTTGATGTGTTTGGGTTGTGCAATGGTTTGGTGCTGTTGAGATGGATGTGAAGTTGTCGAGTTCACTCGAGGGACGTTTGGCATGTGAAGATGCACGGGCTTGGGCTTGGAGTGACGTATGCATGCCATTATTGGTGTCAATGTTGAACATACTTGAGACATGTCTCCTTGATCAAATAGCAATATGTCTGGCATATACACTAGTATTTGCAATGATATACAGAACATGTCTCAAGAGACATCTCGGAAACAAACGACCTGATTACAACAGCGAACAGGAAATACATAACATTCAGAGAAAGAAGACAAAAACATGAATGCAATACACCATGAAAGCTACATAATCCCGCTTCTCAAGCGTCCATCGTCGTGCGACTCTAATTGTGCACACCAAAAAAGCATCATCCAACAACTCCTCATAAGGTGGTAGATCACAAGACGAACAAGATAAAAAAGGTCATCCTCCCAACACCAATGGGCATCATCAGCCCTCAACCACAGCGGCCAAACAAACCAAAGGGGGGTATCGTGCAGTAGTTCAAACCACGACCATCACAGCAAGTAAGAAGGGAGAACATCAAATCCTCATCCTACCAATACCCAAAGACTCCATCCCTCAGAACAACCGCCCAGTCCTACTGAGGAGCCGTCGGCGGCGCACCGCCCTTGTTCATCCAGCCAAACCAGCTGCCGCGGTTGGCCTGCTTCTTCGCGGCACTCTCGTCCTCCGTCTCTTTGACGAGGCGGAGCGGGCGCATTTTGCTGCCCATCATGATGGCGCCGCTGCCGCCGGCGCCGGCGCGAGACTCGCGGTCGCCGCTGGAGGTGACGCTACGAGGAGGAGAAGCTGGAGTGCTGGTTTCTCCGCTGTCGTCTTGGGGATCTGAGGTTGGGGGCATGCTCAGACGGTGGGAGTTTGGTGCTGATGTTGGACCTGCTCCAGCGGGGAGTTCTGAGCCTGGGGTGGAAGCTGTGACTTCGGCGATGGTTGGGACGCTGTTGCCGGATGGAAGACGTCCGTTGGAAGGCATGCGGGCGCCGAGTGGTGCAGTGCCAAAGTAGCTGACTGGTCGTCCGGTTGGTGAGCCTAGGCCCGGGCTGCTTGGACCCATGGAGCCAGGCGATGGGCCGCGGTACATGTTGTTAACCACGCTGGCAGGCCCAAATTCAGAGTTTGCCCGACGGTGGCCGCTGATGCTGCGTCTATCTGTGAGAGACACCCTTGGTGCGGTGTCGGGGTTCTCGTTGGGCTTGGGGATTTGATCGGATGTGATGATCTGAGACTGAGGTCTGGACTTCTTGCCTCCCATCACACTGCGAGCGCGTTGGAGCAAGCCAGCGGGTTGCTCGTCCTTCTCTGGTGGCGGTGGAGGTAGCTCTTTCTCTGTGTTGGGTGCAGGCTTCTTAGGCGCCATAGGAGCGCCAGACATGAGATCTGGGGTCTTATCGAGGATTTGCTCGAACTGATCGTGCTGTAGAAGGCGAGAGATGATATTGTTGATGTAGAGTGTCAGAGCCTTATTCTGATCCTTGGAGGCAGCGAGCTCAGCCTGGAGCTTGCGAACATCCTCGTTCACATCGGCATCATCTTCGCTTCCAAGCTCGTCTGCCAGTGTGTTGCCTGTTGGGTGGCTTGACGACGGGCGCGAGCCAGCGTTTGACTGTGGCCTCAAGAACTCACTGTTAGAGAAGTCCCCGTTCAAAGTCTTTTCGCTGAGCAGCAGCTGGAAGCTCTCGTTCTCTTCCATCAAACGAGCATTTTGGACCTTAACCTCGTACATCTCGTTCTCCATCTTCTGGAGCCTTCCTCCGCCCATGTTCTCCATTTCGACGAGTCTGATCTGCGCCTCTGCCAATTCCAGTCGCAAGCCTTCGATGACCTTGTCCTTTTGCATCACCAGCCTGGAGTTGTTCCTAGAGTTTGAGTCGCTGCGCTGCACAGAAGGCGGTGCAAATTGACCGTTATCTGGGTTGGGCGATGAAGACATGCTATTTCTGAAGCTGGAGTTCCGAGACATGTTTGGCTTGCTTCCGTCGTCCAGACCTGCACGCATTTCCCGCTGTGCAAGAGATTCTTTCATGCGCTGCATGGAAGCCTGCATCTCCTCTTCCTTTGTCTGTGTCTCTTCTCGCTCCTTCATGAACGCCGCGCGCTCACTCTCGTAAATCTGCTCCATTTCGCGACGAGCTCGCAAGCTCTCCTTCTTTTCATTCTCCAAGTCGTTAATGCGCTCGGTATGTTCGTGTACATTCTCTTCCATTATGCCCTGCTCCTTCAAAGCCTCGTCCAGCTTGACCTGCAGCACGGCGGCCTGCTTCTGAACGTCGGCGGAGTTTTCTTCGGCCAGCCGAAGTTGCTCTTGCAACTCTTCCATCTTCACCTGCATTTCGGCCTTTGCTTCGTTCTCGGCTTCGTTGGCGACAGAGGGTTTCCTTGCAGCGGCCCTGGCTGACAAGGGAGTGCTTGTTCTGACAGAGCGAGTCCTGTTGATGCCTGGAGCGGCAGCTGTTCCAGTTCCGTTTGCTGCGCCTATCCTAGACGGGCTCCGCGAAGGCGTAGTTGTTGTTGGGTTTGTAGATTGTCTTCGGGCGGTGGTGGTACCTGGAACAGGCGGCTTTTTGGCTGCGGCGGAGGACATGCTGGGGTATTGACGGCGGTGCCGAAGGAGATGACGGGCTGCTTATGCTTGGATGTCGTTCACTGGCGCTTGAGATCTATGCTGACCTAGCGACGCATGCTTCGGCGTAGGATGCTGGCTAAGAATAGTGTGAATGCTGGTGAAAGTGTCGAGGGATTTGGCGAGATTCGAGGCGGTGCAAGTTGGTAGGCTTTTGCTAGCAAGCTTCAGGGAGGATGCGCTCAGTGCTGTGGGAGAGGGTGGATCGGCGACGACAGGCGATACGTGGGGGACAGTCGGGCTAATGAACTAATGCCGTTTCGCCTTGCGGTCTGGCGGAAATTAGCCTGCCTCAAGATGACAAGGTCGAGCTGGCTGTTTAATATTGTGAGTGACGTTGATCGGCTGGGGGGCGTATTATTATTTGCGCGCAGAGTGCAGGGTGTGATGTGAGATAGACGACCGAGCCGTGAGCGATATGCAGGCAGCACATGCACATGCCGCCCGTCTCATGGCGACCAAGCGACAAGGGCCAGGGACCACTCTGCTGTTGGCGTGAAGACTCCCGCCCCAGCCCTCAGCCACAGCGAATGCTTGGAAGTGTTGGTGCCAACATTGTTGGTCTTGTTGGTATTGATTGATAGTGTAGTTATTGTGATCGAGATGCTGTAATGAGATATATTAAATATATACTGTATGTGTGTGCTGTGGTTGAGACGAACATGTGTGCGACCAGACCCGACATGCTGTCCTTATCACGTGCCTATTCGTCTGCATGACTGAGGAGACTGTAGCATCATTAGATTGCAACTTTGAACTGATTGATCTTCATTTTTTAGAACGTCTCTTATATCAAATAAATCATTCAAATCAGACGCTCCAATCTTCACATGCTCAACATCACAATGCATCCAGCCCGCTCTCTCCACATCACCTCAGCGTCTCCACAAGCACTCACTCACCCGCGCTAATCTAGGGTTAGGGTCAGCGCTTGGACCTCCGCACAATCGAACTTTCCCTCTCACACACACTGCGCCGACTGAATTCTTGCTCTCCTACGACTTCAGCAGCCAAACGACCAAGACGACCTTCGACCACCGCCCAACTCACCCCATTCAAATATCATCGCAATGGCACCTAAGAAGGGAGCAAAGACCGCTGACAGCATCAACGCCAAGTTGGCGCTGACTATCAAGGTGCGCATGCCCGCCGAATTTCGACACCGACGACGTCCATACTAACGAGTCTCCCAAAAACAGTCCGGCAAGGTCACTCTTGGTTACAAGTCCACCCTCAAGGCCCTCCGCTCCGGCAAGGCCAAGCTCATCATCATCGCCGGCAACACCCCCCCTCTCCGCAAGTCTGAGCTCGAGTACTACTCCATGCTCGGCAAGACCGCCGTGCACCACTTCACCGGCAACAACGTACGTTCCACACCCGATTGAGAAAAAGAAAAAATCGCATGTCTCGCGAAGGAGCTTTGATCACCGCTCTGGAGGACATTGATACTCTGGAGCCCTGAGAAGAAGCTCTCTCTGCAAACACGCAAGAGTCTTTGGAGGGTCCACTTTGACTGACTTGAATTTTTCCCGTAATACAGATCGAGCTTGGTACCGCCTGCGGTAAGCTCTTCCGTTGCTCCACCATGGCCATCATCGACGCCGGTGACTCCGACATCCTCTCTTCCCAGACCGCATAAATGCGTCCGGCCGGCTAGTGATATGAGCATGTAGTCAAAGCGGGTTGGAAGCGGCGAAGCCCTGCTCCGTCAGCAGACGGAACGCCTTTAGCGAGGTCGCAA